>Ga0209006_10003331_pt1 | contig 14636 bp, 13 predicted proteins | sample JacPin_JW_Ref_O2_FD_188567 | JGI IMG/M metagenome (GOLD analysis project Ga0209006, IMG submission 188567) | Forest soil microbial communities from Algoma, Ontario, Canada - Jack Pine, Ontario site 1_JW_Ref_O2 (SPAdes) (version 2) | ecosystem: Environmental > Terrestrial > Soil > Boreal... | reverse complement strand
CCGCTCGATCTTCCCTACGAAATTTCCAACACCACGGAGGGAGGCATGCAACACGTTGTCATCCAGGCAAACGTGAAAGATTCACTCGTCAGCGACTCCGGCGGCGGCATCGTAAAAGTCTCCTGGCCGTTCTATCCGCAAAACAAGTGGACAGCAACCTACCGCTTTTACAATCCCGATCTGGCCTTTGAAGTCACGCGCGTCAGCACCAAAACCATCCTGATTCATCGCATCGACGGCCCTAGCTTCATGAATGGTCCGGAAACGGAGAAAGGTAGCTGCTGGAATTTGATTGCAGCCGACGAAGAAGAGCCCCTGACTCCCGCATGTCCGAAGAAGCCAGCTTCCAAACCTGATCCATCCAAGCCAGCGGCAGCAAAGAAAGATAAAGCAGAACCTGCCGCCCCACCTTTGCCCGCACCCTCCGACTATGTCGTCATCGCCACACTCGACAGCCTCCCCGACAAAGTCGTCCTCGTAGCCCCCAGTGGCTCTACCTACAACCTCACCGTCCCCCCGGTCAAAGCCAAAGACGACAAGATCGTCCCCATCGAACTCAAGCAGTACGACTCGCAGTGGATCGAAATCAAATCCTCCGACCTTACCACCAGCACTACAGCCGCCGCCGATTCTGCCGCCGCGGCCTCCTCCGCGAAAGGCGTCAAGGACTTCACCGGGCTCGACGCCGTAGAAGCCAACAACGGCCCCGTGAACTACGTCTTGCCTGATCCTGACCCCAAGGTCCTCGACCCAAAAACCAAGCAGCCCAAACCTCCCGCGTCCATCAAGGTCGAGATCACGCGGGCTCTAACCTCCAAGCCAGGCACCATCGACATCGCCTTCCGCGCCGGGAAAAAACTTCTCGGTACCCGCCAACTTCACATCACCCAAACCGAATGGGGCAACAAAGGAGACAAATAAGTGGCAAAAAAACATCCCACTCCAGAAATGGTCACTGACTTGGCCAAACTCTTCAAGAAACACAACTGGTCGGGGCAGCCGATTGGCTTGGCAAAAGAGCCCGTCAATTTGCTGGCGGTGGCGTCGAATGGTCCCGATAACGATTTGTGCCCCGACGGCAGCGAGCCGCAGTGGGTTAGCTATAAACTTCCTGACGGTACGTGGGCCCAGAAGAAAGTGTGCGTCTGAAACGCCCGAAGTCGAACGCTAGTCGTGGAAGCAGAGCGGAAGTCCATGAAAGACTTTGCTGATATGAATGCCGCGGCAAGGTGTCTCTCGCAATCTCCGAAGTCCGCTGCCAGCAAAAGGAAAGCCCATGAAACAGGTTGATTTACCCCTGATTGCAATTTCGGCGAGCCTAAGTACAGCCATTACTCAGTTGAGGAAATCCAAGCGATCCGCGCTGCTGTCTAAATCCAAAGGCGAATATCATTTGTTCACTGTCGGCGATATTGCCGCTGGTCGGTCAAAAGGAATCAAGACACTTTCGAACCTGAAGTCGACCGCCAAGGTGAAGCCGGAAGAGGCAGTGGCAAGAGTGAGAATTCAAATCAAGAAGGCGCAACCGGGCGAGGGCCGCGTCAAAGCCGCTAAAGCCGCTAGAGTCGCCGGCCGAGCAGCCGCGAAGTACGTGCTAGGGGCCGTTTCGGGCAAGTATGTCTCGGTTGGGATTCGAAGTGCAGAGCTTGCATTGAACTTTGTCTCCAGCCCGAAGGACTTGTATTGCGACGGGCCCAACCACCATTCAGTTCCGCCTCCCGACGGCATCCGTGAAGGAGATCCCTGCCCGCACCTGGACGGACATACAATCGTTTCCGCAAGATGAGGTGTTTTTGCCATGCTCGGAACTCTTCTCGACAAGCTGCAATCGCTTTTTTCCAAGAACTTTGTGATTGGCAGCATTCCGTTGTTTGCCTTCCTCTTTTTGCAAAGTCTCATGGCCTACCGCGTCTCCTATTATTTCCAAGGTTGGGTCCGGTCCTATTTTCTTTCAAAAGACACGTTTCTCCAGGCTATGCTCTCCTTCGCGTTGCTCCTGATGGTAGTCATCGTCAGTTACGTTTTGTCGACAGTTAGCGTGTTCATGCGCGAGATTCTGGAAGGCAAGCATGGCCTAGGAGAATTCTTGTCCAACGCTCTGAGCCAAAAGTATCGTAACCGACTGATCACGCTTGAGAGCGACCTCAGCGAAGCTAAAACGAAGCGCAGGAAGCTAAAGGAAAAGCAGAACCTTTGGACTCGTGAGATGGGTGAAGCCTACCAGCTGGGAGCAAAAGTCAATCAGTGCGTTTACCAGCCCCGCCCGAACCTAGTTACTCTGTCCATTCGCCGACAAAGCAACCAGGGGATTACTTTGGGGGAACTGGAAGCGGAGGTACGTCCTCTGACGAATACTCTACGAACCAACAATGCGGAATTGCTCACGGAGGCATCGAAGAATCTGGATCGTGATCACGGCACCTTGCTACAACTGATCCGCTATGCCACTGATCAGGCCCAAGAGCGGTATGCGCAATTGTTGACTGAGTTCCAGTTCGACTACGCCGGCGAGGATGTTGCTCCCACCAAGATGGGCAACATCTCAAGAGTCGCGCCGCACTATGCTGCGTCTCGCTATTCCATGAATTTGGATGTCTTTTGGACGCGGCTCCAGAAAGTCGTCGCAGCGGATGCAAATTTCTACTCCGCAATGCAGGATGCAAAGATGCAAGTCGATTTTCTGGTTGCCCTGATTTGGTACACGTTCTCGTTCACGGTGATGTGGGTCATCGCTCTGCCGTGCATGGGTGAGGCCCACGACCTATTTCTGGGAATCGCAATTGCGGGTCCACTCCTTACCTACGCCTGGTACCGGCTCGCACTCCAGAATTACCGAGCTTTTGCCAACCTGCTTTGCGCCTCGGTCGACTTGTTCCGAACTGATCTTCTGAAGACGCTCCGAGTTCCGCTCCCGGCTAACGCCGAGCAGGAGCGCCTGATCTGGGAGACGATCGAGCAGCGATTGGTCTTTGGCGAACATTCGAATATCACTTTGCAAACGACCTGACTATGCCGCTCTCTTCAAAAGCCCTCGCGCGCTTCGGCTTTGCAATACGTACGGCCATGGTCGTCTTGTACATCACGGTGGCGATCGCGGGCTTTTGCGTGCTTCGTAGTAAACAGATGGACCCAAGCAACGTGCGATACATCGCGACCCGCGACCTTCCGGCTGGGTATCAGTTGCAAGCCTCTGACTTTGCATTCGATCCTCCAGTGCCGCCGGGTGAACGTAATCGTTTGCCGACATGGTTGGATCCTACCGGACACTACGTCATCGACCATCATCCGAAGAACGGCCTCTTGGCGCAGTCCGACTTGATCTCTACCCCGGTGATTAAGGTGGGCAAGGACGATAAGGGCAACGACATGGTCATCTACTGGTTTCCGTTGCAAAAACAAGCCGCTCTGTCCCGCGTTCTAAACGCAGACTCTCGTGTTGATATTTGCTCTGGAGCGTGCGTCGCCCAAAACGTCAGGGTTTTATCGATCGTTTGTAGTGCAGCGACGACGCCTATCGACTGTTACGCTGCACTTGAGGTATCAACCGACAGCAGCGCGAAGCTAGCTTCTGAAAAAAAAGACTATCGCATTATTTTGCGTGGCGATTCAACGAGGTGACAGATGGCAGATCCAAACTGGGACCGAGGTATGGATATTGATGTGCCGGCAAAACCGACGCACGGTAATTGGACCCAAGCTGTGGACTATGTGGACGCGGCCAAGCGCTTGAAATTCGTGGTCGACGATGAGCGGCCCGACCCAGCTGCGGCGGTACAACCGGCCAGAATCCCAAACAAATGGAACTATGCGCAGGATCGAGCATGCGCAGCAGACGGCGACCCAAAGGCACCTATCAATCCGGCCAACTGCCTCCTTCCTGATGCTCCTCCCGGCGCTTTAATCGCCAAGATCGGCGGAAGTACCGCGGGTAAGACTGGCGATGGGGTGAAGTCGTTCGTAGTGGGCAGTTTTTGCGTCATTGACATTGATGATAAGACAAAGGGCACCGTGTATTTGACCATGAACGCCGACCCGATGGGTTTGCTGGACAGAACCGGCCAACTCCGTGTCAAAGTGTACCGTTCGGGTTGATCTGGAGAGACGACCCAGCGCGGACGATTGGGCGAATACCGGCGCTGGTCACAGAGTGGTCACAAAACTGGGACTTGGGACGGGGGTTCGCACCAGGGGAGAAGCCTTCTTAGGAGGAAGTTTTGAGCCACGATTTCCAGCAATAGCAAATCGCCAGTGAATCACCCTGACAGATGAATACTCAAGAACTACTCTATCGCCGGCATCCCATTCTGGGGCGTATCTTCTCCAGTGAGCCCATATACGTCGGTCTCGGTTTATCAGCGCTATGGTCGCTGCTACTGTTTGGCGGGGCATATTTTGCGCGCGTTTTGGAGATTCCACAGATAGCTGAACCCCCGCACGTGGGTACGGGTCTTCTGCATCGTCCAAACTGGACCTTGATGTACCCGGTCATCCTCCCTCTTCTTTTCGGCATTGCCACCTGGATCAGTCGAACACTCGTACGCGCCGCCGAGCGTCTCACCTGGCCGGAGAACAAGATCATCCTGACGAAAGATGACAAACCCCCTGCGGACTATCTGGCGACCATCTCCGATTACATCAGCCGCCGGGCCCACACTTACGTGCCGGTCATTGCGATCCTCGTTTGCATGATCTTTGTGCTCGACACTAGGGATATTGTTTTTGGCGTTTGGCGGCACTCCCGCGATGCGACATATCAGTTTCCAGTGTGGGATTGGAGTGTCGCCTATGCCATGCATCCCACCGCTGGCGGCTGGATGGTGCCCTCTCTGAAATTGAATCTTGCGTTTGACTTAATCGCCTATTTTGTCGAGGCGACAGCAATCTTTCTGGGTTTTTACTGGGTCGTTACGTTCTGGTGGTTTTTGAAGGGCGTGTGCGACTTGATGATTCCGGCTCAGGCACCCTACAAATTCAATCCGTTGTGGCAGGACGAAAGCGCGAGGCTGGGACTGGCCCCCTTGGGCAATGCGTTCAACTACTTCTTGTTTCAAAGCTTGCTATTCGAGGCTTATATCTTTTTTCACCGGCTCCAGATGATTCAATGGCGCGGTGGGCCGGAGAGCCGTCAGCATTTCTTCAACAACGTTTTTCGCTGCTTGTCCAATTGGGATACAGGTTGTACATTTGCCGCCAACCGCTTTGACACCGTGGATAACGGATTGTGGATGCTGCTCATTTTCTTGAGCCTCCCGATTATCGTCATCTCTTACCTTCCGCTCTGGCAGCTACGAACATATGTAATCAAACAGCGGGATGACCTCTTCGATGACGCAGCGCGAGACCTCGATGATGCGATCCAAAACGACGACATAGAACTCGAAGCCAAACTAAGGCGCAAAATGAAGGCTCTTCGCGACGCATGCATCTGGCCGAATGGTGAACTGGCCGGCTGGTTCCTATTCGGTTCAACGTGCTTTCTTGCTTTCGTAGCCTGGTTCCCGGCATGGCTGCTACCTGCAGCCCTTGGGGTCGTGTTTTTTCTCATCGGCATGGCTATCTGGATAGCTTTTCGCCCGAAGCCGCAGGCAATTCCGCACCACGAAATCAAACCAAAAGGAGAATTGATCGTGAGCACCTCGTACACCTACAACATCAATGGAAATTCAGGTGTGATCAACATGAATAGCTGGCTGAGGGACGTCAACCAAACAATCCAGAATTCACCAGCTTTACCTTCCGAGGATCAAAAAGCTTTGCAGAAGCTAATGGCTGAATTGACTCTTGCCTTGAAACCAGCCAGTGAAACACAACCTGACGATGCAGCTGCTGTCGTCAAATACGCGAAGGACACGACGGATGAACTGAGCAGACAAAAACCGCGGAAGGGTCTGCTCGACGTCAGTCTGAATGGCCTCAAAGAAGCCGCAAAGGCGGTGGCCCTCGCAGCACCCACGATACTAACAGTGGTCGGCCAGATCGTTGATTTTGTTTCGAAAACAGCTCTGACTTAACGACGACTGTTCAGCCCCAGAAGACTCGCGGATTTGTTGTTGGGGGAGTCGTCTGACGTGAATTCGCGAGGTGCATACTGCTAATATTTCTCAACTGTAAGTCCATGTTGTCGGCTGTCACGCAGTCGGAAGAGGCTTCCACCATCGCTTGCTCGGGTGGAAATCACGCATCGTCTTCTTGGTCAGCACGTTCATTGCGTGCCGCGCCACAGGCTGAAGCTTCTATCATCTTAAGGGTCGGGACACGCTTGGCGTAGGATATCCGACGCTCTTCCAGGGTGAACTTCTAGGAAACCATCGCCATCCCACATCAGAGAACCTGAGACGCAAACATTGTCACCCTTTGCGACTGGTAGCGGTGCCCCCCGTCTGACCCATGGCTTTACTTCAGCTCGAATGTAGCTCATGTGCTCGAACTTGATTGTTTCTCCATCGACAGCCAAGTGCTTAACGGCGATATCGATTGTGTAAAAACCGTCCGTTGAACTCGCTGCCTGTACCACGGCTCCGCCAGCGACAATGCGGACGTGATAATTGCGCCAACCTTGGATACCCAACATCTTTCCGAAATAAGTGGTCAAGAGGCCAGTAGTGCGAGCCAAGACGTTCAATGGAGGATTGGGTTGAGCTCTCATTGCGGAGGCGATGGTGGTCGGGGTGGCGGTTCTTGGGGGGTGATGACAAAGCAACCAACAGGGAATGCCACCTGCCCATGCGGCGTCCGCCAACAACAAGGCCAACATGCTCAGAAACAATACCCTAATTCTAGTTTGTTTGGAGCCATCATAAATGATCCGACACAGAGCCATCGACTGAAGTATGCCTCACCTTGGCTCAATTCGAAAGTCTGGTTTCGACAGCGCTGCGCGGAGGAAGCGCAAAGCATTTTTCACGAGCAACATCTCAAGGAAATCCGACCGTTCTTCATACCTATTCCGCAAGACCTCTGCCGCATCAATACAAGTGCGACACTCGTTCGCTGTCCTTTAACTGTCCAATAAGGATTCCTTAGCGCTTCTTACAAGGTTTTTCAGGGGCCACCCGCGTCTTGTAAGTTGTTGAAATTACTAGTATTTGTGGGCTCATAACCTAAAGGTCCTTAGAATTCCTTGGCGTTCCTTGGGCATCCTTATTAATCGCTCTTGCAAATTGGCGTCCCGCGCAGCAATGTACCGGAGATCACTCGTCAAAGTGAGTGGAACCTTTATGCGTGAGCGATAGGAAAATACCGAACCAAGCCCCCGGAATGCTGGGAGAAAGAGACGGGCTGGCGAGCATCCCTGGGGGATGAAGATACAGTCCGACTCTCATCTAGAGTGCAGCCCAAGTCGCATTCAAATCGATTCAAAGAAGTGGGCGACTTTCTTGCCTGCGTCTTCGGTGTAGTAAACCGCGACTTTTGAGCCTTTGGCGGTTGCTTTCGCGACGTCTTTTCCGGCGTCTTCGCTTGCGTGCCCGGTCAGTTCGAATGTTTCCTTCGCCCCTGATCCGGTGTCGACAACCAGCTTTCTTCCTCCCCGATCAATTTCTCTAACGGTGCCTTTTGCGGCCTTCAATCCGTCTTCACCCACCTTGTCAATTTCGACCGCCGTATCCTCGCTCCCGCGCTTTGTGTAGTGAGCAACCACCTCTCCTCCTTCGCTCAGGCCATGCCAAGAATCCTTCGACGCCGCGGCCGAAAGGTCTGCGCCATGAACTGCTGTCCGATCGAGCAGGTGCAGCGAGCGGCGAGTGCCATCGGCTGTTTTAACGACCACGATTTTTGTTCCTGAATCAATCTTGTCGATAGTCCCGTGTACGGCGCTTACAACGTCTTGTGCGCCATATGCCGCGGTGCCGAGCATTAGCGCGACGACAATATTTGCTATTGGCTTCATTCGAATTCTCCTTCGGGCTTCCGGATTTCCAAGCTTTTTACAATTCTGACACTGCACGTTTTCTTCCAAGAACAAGCGCCAGCAACCGTAAGGTAGCGGAACGTTTTTGGTGGAATCAGCATGCGCGGCCAGGCGGTTGAGCGCTGCGAAGCGTCCACTGGTCGACACGATGACGCCACTCGGACATCCAGAAGTGCCACACCTTTGCTGACCAGAACACCAAATGTGTCAGGCGGTTGATGCCAGAGCGATGCCGTCCTTCACCACAAACGGAAGCCAACATGAACGGACGAGGAGGCATCCTTGGTGCGCGAAATGAATAAAAGGCAGAGGACGACTGCACTTAGGACGGCAAGGCCGAAGTAAATATCGATGTAGGAGAGCAACCGGCTCTGAGTTATGACGTTCGATTGGAAGATTTCGACAGCACCCAAGCTCGGATTAGCGGCTGCCCCACCATTGCGCGCGATCAGACCGGTATATTGCGACAGCGTTGACTGAAGCGTTGGGTCGAAGCGGTTAGCCACGTCTATGAGGCGCGCGGAATGCAAGGTCTGGCGATGGTCGAACATCACCGTAGCTGCGGTGACGCCAAACGTGTTTCCCAGTTGGCGAACGAAGAAATAACTCGTAGAAACATCGTTCTGGTTGGCGAGTGTCGCCTGGCCCGTGGAGATATTGGAGGCGCCCAATAATAATGGCGCGAGCGACAATCCCTGCAAGAAGGTCGACAGCGCGAGGAGCCATGTGGGAGTGGTCGGCGTCCAGATGTAAATGAAGTTGATGCAGACAGCGCACATCATCAACGCGCCCAGAGCGGCCAGCCCAATGCCACCTAGCCGAGGCAGGACATAACGCAATGCAATGATCATCCCGATTCCCAGACCCGCGGTGTAGGCTCCAACGAAGCCACCCGTTTGAGCGGCGCTGTAATCCTGCACGTTTCGCAGATATTGGGGTAGGACAAAGAGGCTTGCTCCCAGCATTGCGCCAACGACGGTGATGATCAAAAGGGAGGCGCGCAACGGACCTTGCCTCCAGATGGTGCGCAGATGCAAGACGGGCGCAGGATTTTCAGGACGCCAGTCCCACCACAGAAAAGTCGCGAAGCAGACTAATGCGAGGAGGAGGAAACACACGATAAAGGGGGACTGGAGCCATAGATCCCGTTCCCCCCTGCTGAGAGCGATCTGCATAGATCCCAGCGCGGCGATCAGGAGCCCTGCGCCCCATACGTCGACGTACGACTTCTCGCTCCGCAAATAGTGATGCCGCCGGGGGACGAACTTCCAGATCAGGAATGCTCCGATAGCGAGAAAGGGAAAATCCAGGAGAAAGGCGTAGTTCCAATGAAACGTGTCGGAGATCCAACCCATGGCAGGGGGATAGACGACGGCGAATGAGTAGAGCTCCACGTAGAGCCACGATGCGGCGAAAACGCGATCCTTGCCGGGGAACATGACGCGGACAAGGATAACGGCGCGAACCAGAAACGCACCGCCGCCAAAACCCATGATGACTCGCGAAATGAGCAACCATCTGAGGCTGTGTGCGCTGCAAAAACATCCGATTGCTCCCGTCGCGTACAACGCGATGCTGTAAAGCAGGTGACGGCGCGAGCCGATGACGCGCGTCATCCAATAGCTGATAGCCAGGGAACATAGAAACCCGAGGTTGTACAGAATGATGACCCAACTGACTTCATCCGAACTGCCGGCGACGTTACCTTGCAGGTCGGGAAGCAAAACATTGATGGAGAGGCGGTTGGAGATCTCGATTGCGGTAATCAGGCCGACACTGAATAAGATGATAAGCCTGCGTTTCCGCGACACCTCAGCGAGTGATCGACTGAAATCTTGAGCATATTCTTCCTGCCATGCTTCGAGGCCGCCGGGACTGGCGAAATAGCTCATGCTCTTTCTCCTCGCACATCGCGCCGCCTCAACGGGTGTAAATGGTAGCTTCCACGTTCATTCCGGGCCGCAGGACAAAACGCGAATCATTGCCTTGCTTGACTAAAATCTTTACGGGGATGCGCTGCACCACTTTGATGAAGTTCCCAGTGGCATTTTGCGGAGGCAAAAGGGCCTGCCTCGAGCCGGCCGCACCGGCGATGGAATCGACGACGCCATCGAAATCGCGATCATAGGTATCGACGTGAATGTTCGCGCGCTGTCCGGTGCGCACACCATCCAATTGCGTTTCCTTGAAGTTCGCGGTTACGTATACCTCGTTGAGTGGAACCAGCGTGAAGAGCAGGTTACCCGGCACAACGTACTGTCCGAGGTGTACGGTCAACTGCGTCACCTGACCGGAGATGGGCGCTTGAATCGTTGTATAGCCCAAATTGAGTCGCGCCTGGTCCCATGCGGCTTTGGCGCGTTCGACGGCTGCCAGCGCCGATTTGTACGTTGCTTCAGTGATCGGGACTTGTTGCTCGCGAGCCTTTGTTTCAAGCAGAAGAGATTGCGAGCGCTCTACTCGCGCCTTAGAAGAGTTCGTTGTGGCTCGCGCGATCTCCACATTTTGTTGTGCGGCGGAGAGTTGCTGTTCTGCGGCTGCAAGATCGTTTTGGGCGACACGGGCTGCAGCATCGACGGCGTCGAATTGAAATTTTGAGACATCGCCCGTTCCGAGAAGCGGCTGGTAGCGTTCGAGATCAGCTTGAGCGCGATCGCTGGTTGCCCGTTTCACTGCAACTTCAGCCTTCGCCTGGAGCAGATTCGCAGTGGCGCTGCGCTCCAATTGCGCCTCGGACATAGCGAAGTCGGCGGAATCGGATTCATGCTGCGCCGCCGCGCCCTCCGTGCCGTGCGTCGTGGTGGCTCGCGTCAGGCCAATTTGCAGTTTGGCAGAGTTAGCCTCGGCCTCCGCAAGATCCAGAGAAGCCTTCGCCTGGTCTGCCTCCGCCCGGTATTCGCGCGGATCGATCTGCAGCAGCACATCCTCTCTCTTAACATTTACGTTATCGTCGATTGCTAACCTCACCACGTAGCCGGACACCTGCGATGCAACCGCTGTGATGTGGGCGTCGACTTCCGCATCGTCGGTGGAAACACGTCCCGTCCAGAAGTAAACAACCACATGTAGGAAAGGTAGGAGCACGATCAAGGCGAACTTGACCGCGCGGGGAAGTTCGCGCACCGTCTTGACGACCGTCGGCAAGAAAGAAATCCCTGCCTCTGTTTCCGGAGCCAACGGAGCCGGAGACAGTAACGGTGAAGCAGTCGGTATGGGTACCGAGTTCATCGAAGCCCCTGGGTGTTTCCGTTATTTCGCATAGGTGTTCTGGACCTCGCCCATGGCATGGGCCAGATTCACTCTGGACTGATTGAAACGGTAAAGGGCTTCAATCTGGTTGGAGTTAGCCCGCGCCAGGGCATCCTGCGCGGTGACAACTTCGACGTTTGTCGTAACCCCGGCTGCGAAGCGGCGTCCGGCCTGCGCAACCTCGTCGTTCGCGAGTTCAAGGCCCAGGTTGGCGACCTCAACGTTCTTATGTGCAGCGCTCAGTTCGTCGATCGCCGACTTCACTTCGCGAACAATGCGCGCCTCCAGAAGCTGGCGATCCTGCTCGATACGCTTTTGTTCCAGATCAGCGCGGGCGATCTCCGCGTGAATCCTCCCGCCTGTAAACAGCGCAAAGTTGAAACCGATTTGATACGTATAAGCGGGAATCCCATTATTGAAACGCGATCCCTGATAAAGCCAGTCTCCGGAAAACTCGATCTGCGGCGCGCGTTCTTCCGACGCAGATTTGCGTTCCAGTCGTGTGATGTGCTCCCTCGCCGCCTGCGCTCGCATCTCCGGACGATTCGCGAGAGCGCTATCAATGGCTGTCGTTGTTTCAACGTCAGACAAGTCGAAGAATTGCAGTTCATCGGTAACGGTCGGTTCTCGGTCAGGCGGAAGATCGAGGAGTTCGGCCAGAATGTAGTTCGTTGTGTGAGTTAGAGTCTCCGCATCGATCAGGTTCTGGCGTTCGTTCTGCAACTCGACTTGCGCGCGAGTGGTGTCGATCTTCAAACCGATTCCTGTTTTCTGTAAACTTGCCGCTTGCTCGTAGAGGCGTTCGGCCAAAGCGACGCGAGACTGTGCGGCGTCGTAGATCGCAAAAGCGCGAAGGATAAGAAGGTATTGGGCTACGACGGTCGCAACGACATCTTCACGGGTTACGCTTTCCACCGCGACTGATTCACGAACTCCCTCGCGAGCGATCTGATAGCTGCGAAGTAAGGGCAGATCGAAAAGCGATTGCGAATAGGACGGACCTGCTTGGATCATTTGATAAGGGCCACCTGTGGTCCGTTTGGCTGTGCGTTCTTCCGATGCCACATTAAATTGACCGAGCAGACCTGTCGCTGTGAGGCTGCCTTGTGGCAGCAGGGTGGAGCGCGAGATTTGGCGCTCGCGGTCGCTCTCCAGAGAGAGCAGCCGCGATGCCATAACCCGAGGGTTTTGCTTCAATGCCAATTGCACAGCGTCCCTCAGTGAGAGCCGAATTGACTGCATAGGCGGAACAGGATTTGTTTGTGCGAGACCGTCTTCACAGAGAAAAACGGACGGGAGCGCGCAAACGATCACCACCGGGATCGCTGCCAAAATGCCCACCAAGACAGAGGCGTTCGCCCTACGGCCGGCAGAGTGCGTGATAAAACTGAACACGTCGTGATCCAATCTGCTGATTTCACAACTTTTCCATCTTTATTAATCGGTCATTCCTCGGGCTCTACACCGGCTGATGACCGACCGCTAGCGCCTAACTGCGATCGCCGCAATTTCAATCTTCGCTCCACCGATCAACCCTGCGACCTGAAGAGCAACTCGCGCTGGCTTAGGATCCGGAATCAGCTTTCTGTACACCTCGTTCATCTTCGGCACATCGTTGAGGTCGGTGATATACACCGTCACAGAGACGATGTCAGTCAGCTCGAAACCCGCCTCTTCTGCAACTTGTTTTATCGCCATGATGGCGTTCGTCGTTTGTAGTGTGATATCCGTACCTGTTACTTTGCCGTTGGAATCGGGCCCTTGTTGCCCCGCGACGTAAAGCGTATTGCCTGCGACATAACCGTTACTGAACAGCATGCCGGCGGTGAAACCGATAGCCTGCTCTTGGGTCTTCATCGATTGATCTCCTTATTTCTCAGTGGTGTTTCCTTGCTAACTTCCGTAACCTGCCGACGCTCGTAATGCTTTCGCCCTCGTTTTACTTGCCTGTCGCCTCGCGAATCACGCGCAGAGTGTTCTCGCCCAGGATCTTCTTCACATCCCGTTCCTTGTATCCCCGTTCCAACAACACGGCGATCAGCGCCGGCATCTTGGAAACGTCGTCCAGGCCATTCGGCGGCCCTGAGACTCCGTCGAAATCGCTCCCGATTCCCACGTGATCGATGCCCGCGATCTTCACCGCGTGGTCGATGTGGTCGGCTACGTCTTCCACCTTTGCCGCCACTTTTACCCGGGTGCCGAACAACTTGCGGACATCCTCCGCTGCATAGTCATCCAGCGTCCTTCCGCTCAACAACGGCGCATTTGTCTCAATCTTGATGTCAGCTCGCAACAGTTCCGCATCCTTCGGATTGACGAAGCCCTCACCGAAAGTAATGCCGATCACGCCACCGTTCTTGGCGAGCGCCCACAGCATTTCGTCCGTCACATTTCGCGGAACATCGGAAAGTGCCCGCATCGAGGAATGCGTGCACATCACCGGCTTGGTGGTGACCTCGAGCGCGTCGAAGAACGTCTTGTCGGCCACGTGCGAAACGTCGACTATCATTCCCAGCCGGTTCATCTCCCGCACTACTTCCTTGCCGAAGTCGGTGAGTCCATTGTGCGCTGGCTCGTCGGTTGAGGAATCCGCCCAGTTGTTGTTGTGGGAATGTGTCAGGGTCATCGACCGTATTCCTAGTTGGTAGTACATCCTCAGCACGCGCAGATCGTCATCGATCGTGTGGCCGCCTTCGACGGTGAGAAACGCCGCAATCTTGCCGGCCTTCACGATCCGCTCGATGTCGGCCGCCGTGGTCGCGTGCTCAATCTGATCTCTGTGCTGGTCGAACAGAGATTGCATTGCGTCTCGCAGATCCAGCGTTCTGCGTACTGCCTCCGAACCTGGAAAATAGGTGGGAACCCACAACGCGAAGAATGGCGCATGCGTGCCACCCTCGTGTAGCCTCGGGATATCCACGTGACCGACGTCCCACCGTTTGGCAAGGTCTTCCCCCATCACCAAAACCCGCTGAACCGTATCGATATGACTGTCGATTCCAATCGCTTCCGCCGCCAGCTTGCGTGCTCGTGCTGGAGTGTCACTGAGACTCCGTGTGTTGGACTTGCGTGGAGCATCCAGTACCGCTGTAGTGCCTGAACTCTTTTTGTGTGTCACGCTCATATCATCCCTTCCTGCTGCAATAAAGTTTGTTGAGAAAACAATCTGTTCGCTAGAGCACGACTGCCAAGTCACACTATGCTGCCCTCGTGGACCTGCTCAAAGAGCTTCACGCTGTCGCGATAATCGACATGCACTCCGATCAGGACAGGCCCTGGCGTATCGAAGGCTTTATGCAGCGTTGGGGCTATTTCGTCCGGATGCTGAATTTGCAGGCCGGTTGCGCCGAATGCTTCCGCATATTTCACCGGATCGACCGGGCCGAGTTTTATCCCTGAAGTGCGGTTGTACTTGATTTGTTCTTGCGCGGCGACCATGTCGTAGCTTCCATCGATCCAGATCATGTGAACGATATGC
>Ga0209006_10003330_pt1 | contig 14637 bp, 12 predicted proteins | sample JacPin_JW_Ref_O2_FD_188567 | JGI IMG/M metagenome (GOLD analysis project Ga0209006, IMG submission 188567) | Forest soil microbial communities from Algoma, Ontario, Canada - Jack Pine, Ontario site 1_JW_Ref_O2 (SPAdes) (version 2) | ecosystem: Environmental > Terrestrial > Soil > Boreal... | reverse complement strand
AGATCTCCTGATCGCCCAATCGCATGTCATGGATACCATCCAGGTGAACGAGCCGCATCTGCGCTATCGCGAGCCTCCTTTATTACTGTGGAACGACAAAGGTAAACGATTCGTCGATGTGTCATCCCAGTCGGGCGAAGTTTTTCAGCAGAAATGGGCCGCTCGCGGCATGGCCACCGGCGATCTCGACAACGACGGTAAGATCGACGCCGTGGTCACGGAGAACGACGGTCCCGCGTGGGTTCTACGCAACCAGACTTCAACGCGCAATCACTGGATCACGCTGAACCTGTCCGGCGTCAAAAGCAACAAAGATGGAATCGGAGCGCAGATCAAAGTCACGACCGCATCCGGCGATCAATACGCCACCGTGACCACCGCCGGCAGTTACCAGTCTTCCAGTGATAAGCGAACGCATTTCGGGTTGGGCTCGGCGAACGAAGTGAGCCAGATTGAAATTCGCTGGTCCAGCGGTACGAAACAGCTAATCAAAAATGTGCGGGCGGATCAAATTCTCACCGTGACTGAAGCAACTTCTTTGGCGAAGTAGGCCGGCAAGTCTGATGATGAAAACTCTTGTCATCGAGTTTCTAGTATTCTGCGCGGCATCGGTGTGCGCCTGCGCGTCATTCAGCGATCAACCCTCTTACGAACAAGCGATGCAACTGTTTCAGAGCCACCGCTGGGCCGAGGCGGCTGCAGCCTTCGAGCTATGCGAGAAGGCCGAGCCTGGCAAATCTGCGGCGGAGCTTTACCGAGGAAAAGCGCTGGTAAATCTGGGCAGCTTGGAAGATGCGGCTGCAGCTCTGGAAAAATTCAGAGCGACGCATCCGCAATCTGACGATGCCGCTTACTTGCTTGCTTACATCCGATTTCGTCAGGACAAACCGAAAGAATCACTGCAATTGTTTACCGAAGCCGCCCGATTGCACGATCCAACCGCCGACGATTTGAAATTGATTGCCCTGGATTATGTCCTGTTGGGCGATTACGACGATGCGGCGCGCTATCTGGAACAGTCTCTCGCCCGCGTTCCGGAAAATACTGAGGTCCGCTACCATCTGGGCCGAGTCCGGTATCAACAAAATCGCTTTGATCTCGCTATTGCCGCGTTCCAGGAAGTTTTGCAGCGAGATCCGGCGAACTCCAAAGCTCAGAACAACTTGGGCCTGAGTTTGGAAGCAAAGAATGAAATCGACGCGGCACTCGATGCCTATCGCAAGGCGGTAGCTCTTGATGAGAAACTGGCTGTGCATAACGAGCAGCCCTATCTGAACCTGGGAGCTCTCATGTTGAAGTTGGGACACGCGGACGACGCCGTCCCGTTGCTGTCGCGTGCGTCAGAAATTGATCCCCAGTCGGCCAAAGTTCACTATCAACTCGCCAAGACATACTTCGATTTAAATCGCTTAGCAGAGGCTCTCCGCGAAGCCGAAAAGGCGGCCCAACTGGAGCCTGATGGTAGTTCCAATCATTATTTACTGGGAAGAATCTATCAGCGTTCGGGCAAGAAGGATTTAGCGGATCGACAATTCAAACTCACCGAGCGGCTAATCCAGGCGAAGAGTTCAGATGCTGGCGGCATGGCAACTGGCAGTCAACATCCGTAAGTCGAACCAGGAGTTCGGGGCTTGGAGCGCTTGAAATCGACCGTGATTTCAGTTGGAATTGTTAGCTAGTTGCTTCCCGGAAACAAGGCTTTAATTCTCAGGCGACGGCATTGAGCAGAGCTTTCAGGTTGGCGCATATCTCCGGAACAACGATACGCGGCAAGATTGCCAGGCATTCCTCCGTCAAATCGGCAGTCGACGCCTGCGGCCCGGAAAAAGATGTTAGCTGGACGAGCCAATGCGCTTGCGCACCTGCGTTTCCAGATATTGATCGAGATGAGCTTGCACCGCGTGCAAAGCGTCTCGATTTCGCGTCAGCCGGCTCATCATCAGCGCACCCTCCAGCAAAGAAATCATCAAAGTCGCGACCAGCGTAGGATCCACTTCAGATCGGATTTCTCCCCTCTCGATTCCCGTGCGGGCGATGCCAATCAGGTGCTCAGACCATGTATGCAAAGCTTGCTGGGCACGCTCCCGCAAAGCCAGGTTGCCGTCGTCAGCATCGATCGCCGAGTTGAGCAGGGGACAGCCTCCGGGAACCGGCGCTCGCCGTTCGACGAAGTTCGCGACAAATTGTTTCAATTTGTCCACGCTGTTGATTATCTCGTCGAGATCATGCATGCGAGTCGCTAACGCCAGTCGCCACGCGTAATCGAAAGCTTCGACGGCCACGGCCTGCTTGCTGTCGAAATGCCGATAGATGCCTCCTTTTTCAAGGCCCGTCGCCTTCATCAGGGCAGCCAATGATGTGCCTTCAAGGCCTCGTTGATTGAACAAGGGCGCCGCCTTAGCAACGATTCGTTCTCTGGTTTTCGTGCCTTTCGACATTTGGTTCACCTGGAGTGATGATAAGAGCCGTCGTAAAGAAGCCGCTTCCCCTGCGGAATCCGTTCTAATGTGCCGCGCCGCCTCCGCCTTGCTGGAACCTGCGAATAAATATCGCCAGTACCGGACCGATAAGCGCAATCAGTCCTAATAGCCAGAAGCAATCGAGAAATGCTAGGAGCGCCGCTTGTTGCTGAACCAAAGCATAGACCTGCGCAACGGCTCTGGTGGCGGCGTCTGACGACGAAGATCCGAACGCGACAAAGTGGCTGGTGATCAGCCGTACGCTTGCGGTGAGAGAGGGGTCAGACCTGGTGATGTGGCTCACCAACACATTCTGGTGGACTTGAGCGCGCCTCGCCAAAATAGTGGTCACAAAAGCTATACCAAAGCTTCCGCCCTGGTTGCGAAACAGGTTGGTGAGACTGGACGCTTTATTATTTTTATTTTTTGCCAAATACGAATAGGCAAGCTGGCTTGTAGGAACGAACAAGAATGCCAGTCCGAACCCCTGGAACGCCCTAGCCCAGGCTTCTCTCGCATAATTGGTTTGCAAATTAAAGCTTGCGAAATACCACATGGCGCAGCCCAACATGGTGAAGCCAAAGCCGATCATAACCGCGGCGGGAATTTTCCTTACCAATCGAACGACCAGCGGCGCCATCACCATTATGACCATCGCGCCCGGCCCCAGAACGAGTCCGGCGTCGGTCGCCGTGTAACCATAGAGCGACTGCAGCATCTGCGGGATCAATACAGTGGACCCAAATAGAACAAAGCCGAAAAGAAAATAAAAACAGTTAGCCAGTGCGAAGTTGCGTTCCTTAAGCAGCCTGAGTTCGACAACCGGATCGCGTTGTCGCAATTCCCAAAAAATCGCGACGATCAGTGCGAGAACAGCGATAAAAAAGAACATCACGATGAAACCGCTTTCAAACCAGTCTTCTCTCTGGCCGCGGTCGAGTACCACTTCAAGACAGGCAAATCCGATAGCGATGAGCAAAATCCCAAGATAGTCAACCTTCAATCGGCCCGACGCTCGCGCCTCGGCAACTTCCTTCTTGAACTCCGGAGGATCCGACACTACCCGACTGGTCAGGATGAGAGACACAATTCCAATGGGCACATTGATGAAGAAGATCCATCGCCACGAAAAGCTGTCGGTGATCCATCCTCCCAGCGGGGGGCCGATGGCGGGCGCACTGACAATCGCCATGCTGTAGAGGGCAAAAGCGGCGGCGCGTTTCGAATCCGGAAAGGTATCGACCAAAATCGCCTGTTCGACCGGTGCCAGGCCGCCCCCGCCGATCCCCTGCAATACTCTGAAGAAAATCAGCAGGCCCAGATTTGGCGCGAGCCCGCACATCAATGAACTCACACTGAAGAGTGCGACACAAGCCATGTAGTAGTTTTTGCGTCCGAAGACGCGGCTCAGCCACGCGCTGAGGGGGAGCACGATGGCGTTCGCCACCAGGTAGCTGGTAAGCACCCAGGTGCTTTCGTCGTAACTTGTCGCCAGTCCGCCAGCAATGTGAGGGAGGGAAACATTGGCAATGGCAGTATCGAGGAGCTCCATGAACGTCGCCAGCGTCACGGTGATGGCAATGAGCCAGGGATTGATCCCACGCGGCTCGGTGGCACTTTTTAAGTTGCCGGTATAGCCGCTAATGCCGGGTTCGACGGATTTGGACTCGGACGACATGCTTCTTTTGGGCTCATTAGTAGATGATAAAGAGACCGAGCGGTCGCAAATATTCGGACACTTAATTCTGTTGTCGCCTCACACCCAGTTGACCGAGTTGTACAGGTATGTTCCAAAACGGATGTGGCCCAATCTGACCGAACGAAACCGTGTTAGAACTAGGGCGCAATGGCCTTCTATCTCGGGATCGACGGCGGCGGCACGAAAACCCGCTGCCTTCTTGGTGACGAAACGACCGTGATTGCAAGATCAACGGCTGGTGGCAGCAACGTGGTGCGGCTCGGCGAACAATCGGCAAGGGATGCCCTACACATTGGGATCAGACAAGTATGTGCGAGCGCGAACGTTTCTCCCAGCAAGATCGATGCAGTCTGTATGGGTGCGGCAGGTGCTGCGCGTCCCGAAATCGCAGCGATGCTTCGACAGATTCTCCTCGAGATAACTTCCGGAACAGCGTCCATAAACATTGAAGTCACCGGCGATATGGAGATTGCCCTGGAAGCGGCGTTCGGCAGCGGTCCAGGCGTGATGGCGATAGCGGGCACCGGTTCGATCGTTTATGGTCGGGATTCGAGTGGACGCGTCGCGCGCGCCGGGGGCTGGGGATTCGCCATCTCCGACGAGGGCTCCGGCCACTGGATTGGCCGTCGCGCGATCTCCGGCGTCCTGAGCGCTCATGATCGAAACGCTAAAACAGCTCTTACAGCGATGGTGCTGCACGCCTGGAAACTCGAAAGTCTCGACCAGCTTGTGCTTCAAGCCAATAAGACTCCGGCGCCCGATTTTCCGCGTCTATTTCCGATTGTTTTGCACGCCGCAGAAGGGCATGATGCCGTGGCTCGAAACGTACTGGAAGCCGCCGGGAAGGAGTTAGCATTCCTGATGAAAACCGTGTTGCAGCGCCTCACAACCGACGCTTCCGCACCGCCGCTCCCGGTCGCGACGACGGGCAGCGTCTTTCGTCAGTCCCAAATTGTGCGCCAGGTTTTCTACAATGAAGTGCAAGCGAACTTTCCCGGAGTGACTGTGCGTCAAGAACCAGTCGATCCCGTCGAGGGAGCACTAGCCAGAGCTAGAAGAATGCGAGCGTAGGCAGCCTTTACGCGTCTCAGGCTGTCGAACCGCTGGCGCTGTATCGGTGGGAGCAGAATGTCTGAAAAGCAAACATTCGAAAGGAAAACCGTGCCGCCATCGCAAACGTCTGGCACGGCGCTCTTGAATGAGATCGCGCTTGCGGAACTTGTGCGCTCTGCTGGGGATCCCGAACTCACGGAGGACTTGGCTCTGGCGCTGCTCAAGCGCAGCGACTTGCCAGCGGAGGCTCTCGAACGGTTAGCGAAAAATGTAAATTTGGTTTCGAGTCGTAAGGTGAAAATCGCAGTGGCGAGTCATCCCCATACGCCCCGCCATGTGTCTGTTTCTTTGTCTCGCCAGTTTTACACCTTCGATCTCATGAAGGTGGCACTGTCGCCCAGCGTGCCTGCGGACGTCAAAGTTGCGATCGACACCGTCCTCATCTCGCGACTAAGTGCTGTTACGGCTGGAGAACGTCTTACACTGGCCCGCCGCGCCTCAGGCCGAGTGGCGGCTATGCTTCTGACCGACATCACCGGCCGGAATGGAAAAACCGCGTTTCACGAAGTGGCGGGAGGCAAGATGAAAAATTCAGAAACGGCGGCCCGGGAGACGCGAGTGATGCGCGTAGCACTAGACAATCCGCGCCTTACGGAACCTCTGGTCATAAAGGCTATTTTGCGCCTCGATGCAAGCGAAGCGCTGATTTCCGTGGTTGCGCAACACGAGAAGTGGTCTCTGCGCGAAGAGATCCGGGCCGCATTGCTGCGAACCGAGTATTTGTCCCTGGCGCGCGCCTTGGAATTCATTCAGGGAATTCCGATGGCGGCATTGCAAGAAGTGCTTGGCAGTTCGCGTCTTCCACTCAAATTCAAAGAACATCTTTTACGCGAGAGAACCGTGAAATCGTAGCTACAAATGGAGACAATGATCGCAGAAAAGGCGCAATATGGCTCGATGCCGAGCATGATAACGTTGTCGGGGGTGAGCATCCGATGAAAAAACTTGTCTTCGTATTTCTTCTCCTGTCCGTTTTCGCCACCATTTCAGTAGCGACGGGACAGAAGCCTTCGAGTGGCGCCGATCTTCTTATCCAACTCGAAGCCAACTTTGCCGCTGACGTCGCGAAAGACGGTCATGCCGCTTTTATCACCCATTTCGCTGAGGACGGTGTCGAAGTTGTCGACGGCGGCGGATTCGACACCAAAGAGGCCATGCGCAAACAAGAGCCCTGGCCGGAAGGCACGTCCCTGGCCTGGACACCGCTCAAGGCGGACATGGCCGCCTCCGGTGATTTGGGTTACACCTATGGCAATTTCGTGCTGACTTCCAAAAATAAAGAGGGCAAACTCGTCGCCAGTCACGGCAAGTACACTTCAATCTGGAAAAGGCAGCCGGACGGCCAGTGGAAAGTCGTGCTTGATATGGGGAACTCCAGTCCAGACCCGAAAACAGGGAAGTGAAGGCTTCTGGAGCAGGACATGAGATGCCGGTTCAAATGATCATGCTCAGGCAATTAAAGTTTCGCCTTCGCCCCAATCGCTGTCATCAGCTCCGCCGTCGTTGACACAGGAATGTCGTACTCTTTTCCGCCACGAACAATGGGTCCGCCAATCGCATCTAACTCCAGTCTTCGCCCGGCCACAAGATCTTTCTGCATCGAGCTACGCATCGTCGGCAACACGGCGCTGAACGACTCACGCATGGGGCTCGGATCGATTTTTGCCCCGCTGGCATTGGCGACGGCACACGCCTCGTCAACTGCTGAGTACAGTTTCTGCTTCCACGAGGTGTCCGCCAGTATCTCTCCGACATTCAGGCCCGAGGCTGAGGTTAGCAGCGCAAAAGGAGCCAGGAAGCAGAGTTTGCTCCACAGTAAGGTCTGTTCGTTCTCGATGAACTTGCAGGTGAAGGCAAGGTGACTGAGTTGCTCGATGATGCCGCTCAAGAGTGGCTTTCCGCTGGCGGCCAGGTTAAGTCGGACGAAGGGAGAGCGCTGAACAAATTGTCCCGGTGCGATGCTTTCCGCTTCCACGGCGATCGTTCCGGGGACGACGGAATCGTTTCCAAACCGCGCTCGCAGCACCGCGATGTGATCGACACCATTGAGTAGGGGAATGACGCGGCGTGGCGCCGACTTCACATTTTCAAGCGCGGCCTCCAATTGATATGTCTTCGTGGCGATCCAGAGTACATCCACCGCATCCTTCAACGAGGCGATGATTTTAGCCCGACCCGTGAGCGTTGCCGACGGACGCTGCAGTGACAGGTTTTCAGGATAGCTCGTCAATTTCTCGGGACGAACGATCACATCGACCCTTTCGCCAATCGAGGCCAACGCGACGCCGACCAATCCTCCAATTGCTCCCGCCCCTAGAATTGCATGTTTCATAAATATCGCTCCGCATAAAGACTATGACACGATTGCGTTGGTTGCACGCGCATTCAATCTCGATCCACCTTTACGCTGTGCCCTCGAATCTGTCAGACTAAACAGTGGTTCAGAAGCCACTGATTTCCATGGGTAAAATTCACGTACTCCCCGAGAGAGTTGCAAACCAAATCGCTGCCGGCGAAGTGGTGGAGCGCCCTGCGTCGGTGGTGAAGGAATTGCTGGAAAATGCGTTGGACGCCGGTTCCACGCGAATTCGAATCAACGTCGAGGCTGGCGGCAAGAAGTTGATACAGATTACCGACAACGGCTGCGGCATGGTGCGGGACGACGCTATGCTGGCATTTGAGCGCCATGCCACCTCGAAGATACACGATACCGACGACCTGCTCAGCATAGCGACCCTTGGATTTCGCGGCGAGGCGTTACCTTCCATAGCTTCCGTCGCCCGTTTGCATCTCGAAACCCGCGCGGAAGAGGAAGCGGCTGGTACGGTGCTGGAAATTAATGGCGGGAAAATGATCCGCATCGAAGAGGCTGGATTGCCGCTTGGAACTTCCATTACCATTCGCGATCTTTTTTTTAATACACCTGCGCGCAAGAAGTTTCTACGATCGGAATCGACTGAGCTTTCACACATCGCGTCGCTTGTAACTCACTACGCACTGGCACATCCAGAGAAGCATTTTGAGTTGCATTCGGCGACCAACGCTTTGCTGGTGGCGCCGCCCGTAGCTGGTCATCGCGAACGCGTATACCAGGTATTTGGACGCGAAACTCTGGACCAATTGATTCCCCTGGCAGCGATGCAAGCGCTGGAGCGGGTCGGGTTACCACAGCCGCCACCATGGCGTCGCGCCGCGGTTACGGTTGTGGAGGCCGCCGCGACTTCCGGAGATGAGGGTTCGCACGTGGAGGCCTCCCCGCCCCACGATTTCGGCGAGGTGCGGCTTCACGGGTTCGTTTCCAAGCCTGAAATTCAGAAACTCAATCGCAATTCGATTTACATCTTTGTGAACGGGCGCATCATACGGGACCGCCTCATTCAACATGCGATTACCGAGGCTTACCGCAATATTTTGCCGCCGACGGTATTTCCGGTGGTTCTACTTTTCATCGAGACACCGACTGCCGAGGTGGATGTGAATGTGCATCCCTCAAAAACCGAAGTACGGTTTCGGCAACAAACAGTAATTCACGATTTTGTGCGCGAGTCGGTGAGGGCGGCACTGATGAAGGCGCGGCCGGTGCCGCAGTTCTTGACGGAGATCCGCGCCCAGCCGAGCGCGCTTCCTGGTCTCTCCGGTGCCAGCCTTAGGAATTCTCCGTTGGCCGATGAGGCGGGAGCTGGCAATGGGAACGGACAGCCTCCGTCGGCGCACGATCTGTACCAGTCGGCAGCCACCGGTGGATTCGCGCTCCGAGCGTCGGCGACACCCGCCGTCACAGCACGTCTCGCTTTTGAGGGCGAATTCGCCGTCGAAGGCAATGCCGCCCTGTCGCTAGGGAGAGATTTGGCGCTTGGTCTGCCCGTAAACGACCTGCAAATAAGTGATGAACGAAAAAACGACCCACGGATCCCCGATCAAGGTTGCGCTCCGCCCATCGCCGACGAGTCGCTTGCAACACCCACTCTTGAGTCGCTCAGGACTCTGCACCCCTTAGGTCAGATTCGAAATTCATTTATTCTGGCAGTCAACGAAGACGGCCTCTGGATCATCGATCAGCACGTGGCTCACGAACGAGTATTGTTCGAGCGAATCCTGCGACAACGCGCGGCACAGAAGGTCGACAGCCAGCGCTTGCTTATGCCGCTCATCATCGAACTGACACCCGCGCAGCAAGCGATTTTCAGCGAAATAGGGGATGAGCTGGCGCGCAATGGTTTTGAATCTGAACCATTTGGCGCTCGTAGCCTCGCGGTAAAGGTGGCGCCCGCCGGCGTCGATGCCGCGCAGATCGAGCACATGCTGAATGAAATCTTCGAGCAGCTCACTCGCGAAGATCAAGCAATCAACCTGGAAGCAGTGAAAACCCGCATCGCCGCGTCCATCGCGTGCCACGCCGCGGTCAAAGTGAATATGCCCCTGGAACAAAACAAGATGGAGTGGTTGTTAGCGGAACTGGCGAAGACCGACCATCCTATGACGTGTCCACATGGCAGGCCCGTTGTGCTGCGTTACTCGATGCAGGACATTCAAAAGGCGTTCAAGAGGATCTAGTTGCCGGCTGACAGCTGAAAGCCAGCCTGTGTTCTAATCTAATGGATGACCGACACCGAACTTCTGCAGGCTCGTGCGCAAAAATGGCGACTCGACGGCCATCCAGTCCGGACTTTGGACGATGCGCGAACGTTTCTGGAGTCGGTTGGTTTTTGTCTGATGTATCCCATGCGACCGCCGGTAGTGGTACCGACCTTCATTGGAGCGTGGGTCGGTTCCGACGACAATCTTCCAACGCGGCAGCATGCTTATAACGATCCGCGAGCGAAAGAAGGGACGGAACTGATGGTGCGCGCGCTGCGTGACCGCGCAGCCTATGAGGCTCCGTTGATCGACGAAGACAACGCGTTTTTGCTCGCGGCCTCGGTCTTTCCTTACTTTTATTCGTTAGTCGGCGAGCGCAATCCGAAGCTTGCACCTGCATCGGGGCCGCGTTCTCCATATTCGCCGCTGGCATGTGATGCGTTCGAAATCATTCGCCGTCGTGGTCCGATTTCAAAATCGAAACTGGGTGAAATGCTGGGTGGATCGGTTTCGACCGCCGGCCTCGACCGCGGTCTAAGCGAATTGTGGGCGAAACTTCGCATCACGCGCGTGGATTACACAGTTGAGGAAGGGTCGGTGTGGGACGAGTTATCCCGCTGGGCTCCGGACGTAGTGCGCGAGGGCGTGGGAATTTCGGTGCCCGAGGCACTCTCTGCCCTGGTATCAAAATATCTGGATTGTGTGATCGCGGTAGATGAGGGTGACGTCGAGAAGTTTTTGACACAATTTGTTCCGAGGACGCGCATAAAAGAAGCAATCCACGCCTTGCTATCCGCGCGCGAACTCAGCTTCGTACATGTCGGAAGCAAGTCGCTGCTGCAAGTTACTCCGCCCAAACAGGAGTACGTACCGAAGCCCCGGCCTACCAGGGTGAGTTAGGGTTGCGTAGAAGTTGCCGTCGCTTTCATCCTAGCCGGATAGCCCTGGGCGTCCCTTCCCGCTGTCCTCAATCGATGCTTCCCGGTAAAAATGCCGCTGTCGCTCCGTGTACAATTCTCACTTCGCCTGAATTCACCATCGATGCAGCAGGCGATGACACTGATGCCCGACCCGCCGCAACATAAATTGATCATTGCGATAGACGGCCCCGCTGGGGCCGGCAAAAGCACGATTGCGTCTCGTCTGGCGCGCAAACTCGGCTATGTGAACCTGGAAAGCGGAGCGATGTATCGCGCACTAGCCCTCAAGGCAATCGAGTGGGACGCGTCATTCGACGACGAGGCCGCTCTGCTGAAACTCGCTGAAAATTCCACCATCACACTGGATCGGAGCATTGGTGGGAACCGGGTCCTGTTGAACGGTAAAGACGTATCCGCGCGTATTCGCGAGCGCGATGTGACTGAGGCAGCATCCAAGGTGTCGGTGCATCCGAAAGTGCGCGAGTGGATGGTGGCGCGGCAGCGCGAGATGGGCACTGGCGGCGGCGTGGTAATGGAAGGACGCGATATCGGGACGAGAGTGTTTCCCAATGCCGATCTGAAGATTTTTCTCGATGCAGATCCCGTAATTCGCGAGCAACGCCGGCTCGACCAGCAAAAAGCGAAGGGCGCTCCGGCGCAGGCGATGGCGGCGGAACTTCGTGAACGCGATCAACGCGACCGCACGCGGGCGGCTTCTCCCTTGGAGGCGGCGAACGATGCTGTGTTGCTCGACTCGACGCATCTGAGCGAGGACGAGGTTCTTGGCAAAATTGAGAAATTGGTGGAGCAGCGGCTCGCTAACGCCAGCTAGACGCGGATCCCGGTTGTGTCTGTAGTCATTCCTCCAGCGACTTTCAGTACACATCTCTCTTGAGCATCGGGCACTCTTCAGCTCGTCACCCAGGGGCTACGCTCGCTTGATAAACTTCATTGACGCGGAATTCATGCAATATCGCAAGCCGGTGGGACGAGGACCGTCGTCGAAAACATGGCCTAAGTGGGCATCGCATTCGGTGCATGTGACTTCTTCACGCGGTATCCCCAGACTCAAATCAGTCGAGGTGTGGACATTTTCTTTGGCAATCGGAGCCCAGAAGCTAGGCCATCCCGTTCCTGAATCGAACTTAGTATCGGAGCTGAACAATGCGTTGTCACAACAGATGCAGCGATAAAGCCCCTTGTCGTGCAAATCGTAAGTGGCGCCAGTAAATGCTCGTTCCGTGCCTTGCTGGCGTGTGACGTCGTATTGCAGCGAGGTCAACTGCTTCTTCCATTCGGCGTTGGTCTTGCGCACCCTTTGCACCTGAACGCGGCCAAGGTTCTCTCCGGCGTCGCTGAATTGGACGACCGTCACAGGACCGTTGTCTTCGGAATGGGCGCTAGCTACTGCCATCAGGGGACTGCGGTTGCACGCAGCAAGGCCAACCCCGGCGGCTGCTATCGCCGAACTAACCATGAATTGACGACGATTCACCATTGCTTCCTCCAAGCTTTACTGATAGTGAGATGCCTTCGCGCCCGGAAAGTTACAGTCCGCGCAGGTAGTAACGAATATTAGGGTCGTATGGCGGCTTCATTCGAAGCGCGGCAACAAGAACGCAAAGGGATGCGACAGTACTTTGCCTGCAACTTCGCGGATGAAGCGCAGAGCTTTCGCTTCACCAATATCGCGGGCGCGTATGGCAAGCAGAAAGCTGAGCACGAATGAAGTGAAAATGTTGAACACCCCCACCAGCAGAATGCCTGTGATGGACTGCAATACTTCCGAGGCGTGTAATTCACCATCCAGGCGAGCGGCATCGAGCGCATAGCCCAAACTGGCCGCTCCGAGGGTTACGTGACGAACCTCCAACGGAATTCCAAAGAGCGAGACCAAAATTGGAACCGCTCCCAGCAGGCAGCCAAGAACGATGTATCCAAAACTTCCCGCCGCGTGATGTTTCAGCCAGTGAGCGAGTGCATTCGCGCGCGTCGCACCCAATCGTCGCCGAATTCGGAGACTGTGAGCAATAGCGGATTCCATTCGCGTTACCGCCACATAGTTCGCCATCCACCCGGTAGCAAGCGAAGATAGCCACAGGAAAACACCGGTGACAATGGCAAACGGTATGGTTAGCGAATGCAGCGGGAACAGCATATGTATGCCGTGTTCGGCTTCCGCTGGAGTCAGGAAAGGATGCCCGGTGACGGCATTCCAGATTCTGTCAATCGCGATCGAGACCGTTATTGCGCCTATCAGATTTCCGATCGTGACTAAGGTCTGCGTTTGTGAGATAGCCTGCAAACTGGCCATGTGATCCTTTTCAGGATCTTCCATGGCGTCGACCAATGTGGCCGCCGTGGCTGCCGGCATTTTGGAGGCCAGCAAAAATCCGCCGGCCTGCATCAGCAAAAAGCTCACCACGTAGTTCAGCGAGTGCCCGATCGCCACCAGAAATGGGGCTTGAATAGAGGCGGAAATCGAATACTTGAAGATCGCGGTAAATGAAGTGATAACACCCGCAACAATAGCTCCCCACCCCATTACTTTCCACTGCGAGGCGTTATTGGCAATGTAGTGCCGACCGACGCGTCCAGTCTTCTCCACCACACTGCGCGCCAGCCTTCGTGTGGTGGCACTCAGGACACTGCCGATATTTCTTTGCGTCGCAAAACCGTGAACGATTGTGACCGCAAATTTTCGCGAATCCGCATCTTTCTTTTGCAGGCTGAGCACTTGTTGAATTCGCCAGAGCAACGAACGCAGCAGCCGAACCCGAAAGACCAGGCTTGCTGAAGATCCCCGTTCCTCGATGAACTCAGTATTTTCGCGCAACTGCGTTTCGCACAGTTCCCGGCGCGCTTCCCAGTGCGCCACATCTTCGGGATGTTTGACGACATGTTCGACCAGTCCCGGGAGATCGAAGAAGCTGGATTGCGTTACGCCTTCGTCGCTCGCTATGGACAAAAAGTCTCGTGCCAGCGCAACGTTGGTGGCTCGCAGCGCCAGAAGCTTACATGAAGCCAAGATCGAAGTCGGCGTAGGCCGGAAGATATCAGCCCACCAATCCGCTAAAGAATCTGGAATCGAGGCCAGCCATTGCGCGTCCGTCTCACGCAGATTCAGGGAGTCAAGCAATACGTAAATATCCCCCTGCACTTCGTCTACCGGCATCAGATGCCGCAATGCGCGCGCCAGCAACTCTCGCAAGAGAAACACCTGGTCAGGCAAGCCTGCTTCGGAAATCACCCGCACATAGGAATGATGCGACCAGAAATCTCGGAATATGGCGCGTATCTCAGAACTTCTTGGATGGGAATCAATTTCTTCCGTAAATTGGATAAGCGACGCGGTTCGAAGCAAAGGAGGCACATCCAGAAAATATCGGAGGCCTTCGTAAACCCAAGTCGATCGACGGCGAGAGTCATCCGGCGCAAGAGCCAGCAGATCGTCAAGTCGAAAGGGAATGGCCATCTTGGTGATCACTGTTCGGTGGATTGTACGACAGACCGCGTGAAACGAATAAAAAATGCCGGCGTTTTGCGTCGCCGGCATGTGCGTTAAACCGAAGGTTGGTGCTATTTCGCCATTTTCAACGACATGACATGGACTTCGCTCTTGTCCGGATAAACATGGGCGTTCAAGACAACGTGGTGGCCTTCGTGTCCTTTCACCGCGTCTGGGTTGACGATCGTCCAAGTCTTGCTGTCTTTATCGCTGACAAATGTTTTACCGTCGGCGCTAATCTTGCCCTTCACGTCGATCGGTTTCATGGCGTCGGCCTTCATGCTGTCATTCTGCATGGTGTCTTGAGCCGAGGCGATGCCCACGGTCAAAAGTGAGAGTGCGAAACAAAGTGCGATCAGG
>Ga0209006_10003329_pt1 | contig 14638 bp, 2 predicted proteins | sample JacPin_JW_Ref_O2_FD_188567 | JGI IMG/M metagenome (GOLD analysis project Ga0209006, IMG submission 188567) | Forest soil microbial communities from Algoma, Ontario, Canada - Jack Pine, Ontario site 1_JW_Ref_O2 (SPAdes) (version 2) | ecosystem: Environmental > Terrestrial > Soil > Boreal... | reverse complement strand
GGTCGCTCGCCGTGCTTCGGGGTCGGTATAGTTCGCGCGGGTAAGCCCGGTGAGCGTTGGGCCGGGCGCAATCGCGTTGACGCGGATGCCGTGCGCCGCCAGATCGACGGCCATCGCATGCGTCAGCGACCGCGCGCCGCCCTTTGAGGCGACATAGGCGGCGCGCTCGGGCCGCGCCACCTCGGCGAGCTGCGAGGTCACGTTGATGATGCTGCCGCCGCCGTGCTTGACCATTTGCCGTGCCGCCGCCTGTCCGATGTGAAACATTCCGGTCAGGTTGACCGCGATGATGCGATCCCACGTCTCGGCGTCGAGATCCAAGAAATCGAGCCGGTGAGCGATCCCGGCCGACTCGAGCACGATATCGAGCCGGCCGAATTCCCGCACGACGGCGGCAATGACCGCGTCAACCGCCGCACGATCGCGTACGTCCAGAGCCGATGCCGCTGCCCGCCCGCCGGCGACGCGAATCCGGGCAGCGGTCGCCTCGGCCGCCACGCTGTCGCTGTCTGTGCAGAACACCGCCGCGCCTTCGCGTGCCAGCGCCTCGGCCCCGGCGCCACCGATGCCGCCTCCCGCTCCCGCGACCAACGCCACCTTGTCCACGACCCGCCCCATGCAGTCCTCCGGTTATGCTGTCCTCGCGTTTCAACCAGCAGGGACGGTCAACCGCGCCACGTCAAAATTGTACACACGGGCGGTGTTGCCGCCGGCGATCTTGGCCTGTTCGTCGTCCGGCACCCCGGCGAGGATTTCCGACAGGATCTTCCGCGATTGGGGAAACGTCGACTCGCTATGTGGATAATCCGAGCCCCACATCATGTTGTCGACGCCGATGACGTCTCGCAGGCGAATGCCGATGGCGTCCTCCTGAAAGCTCAGCACGAGGTTGCGGCGGAAAAAGTCGCTTGGCAGCATGCCGTCCTTGAATCGGTAAATCGCCTCGCCGTGGCGCTCGCGGTAGGTGTAGTCCATTGCGGAGAGCACGTGGGGCGCCCACGCTAGCTCGAACTCCACGATGGCCAGGGTGAGGCGGGGATGACGTTCGAAGACGCCGGAGAAGATCAGATCGCACATCGACAGCGCCGGATAGAACGCCTTCGTCGCACGGCTGCTCGCGTCGCGCAGTGTTATGTCGCCAGCCCCGCGGATCTTACCCTGCCGCCGCGTCGCCGTATGCAGGCTCAGCGGCAGGTCGAGCGCGGCGGCGGCGGCCCAGAACGGCTCGTATTCGGATTGGTCGTAGCGCCGGTGCTCGAGAGGGTACTCGGTGATCATCGCGCCGGCCAAGCCCAGGCGGGCGGCGCGCTCCAGCTCCCTGATGCCGTCCTGGACGTCGTCCAGGTTGATCATCGCGATGCCCTTGAGGCGGGCGGGGTCCGTGCGGCAGAACTCGGCGAGCCAGTCGTTGTACGCGCGAAAGATGGCGGACATCAGCTTCGTGTCGGCCACCTTGAAGTAAAAGAGCCCTTGCGAGGGATATAGGACTTCACCGGCCACCCCATCGAGCGCCATGTCTTTGAGGTGTTGCTCGGGTTCGTACCCCCCGCGGTGCACGTCTTCAAAGCGTCCCTGGGCGGAGATGGTTTCGGGGTTCTCGAACCGCGCGCCGGCGTTCGAGATGAGGCCGATCCCGGAGAGAACCCGATCCCCTTCGACCACGATCTGGTCAGCGCCGTTGATCCGCTGTATCCGCGGCGCACGATCTCGGAACGCCGCATCGATGCGGGCCTGCCACAGATCGGGCGGTTCGAACACGTGAGAGTCGGACGAGAGAACCAGGGGCAGCATCAATATCTTCTTTCTGACTTGTTCGCGGGCAACACCTTTGGCAATCGGCCCATCGCCGTCAATCCGGCCTGTTCCGGGCGATTGACGTCCGCACATGCCCGAGCGCCTCGATGAAGAGGAGCTTGCCGACCGGCGGGCCGGCCGCGATGCGGTCTATCAGCTCGCCGCGCTGGCGATCGGCGCGCGTCTCGCGGTCGCCGACGCATAGGCGGAGAATTCGTCCTCATCCAGCCGCGGAGTGCCGCCTCGGTGCTGAAACACATTTCTCAGGATGGCGGTGGGATGCCGCCGTCCTGGCGACCACCGGCCAGCTTCCGAATCACTGTGAAGGAATATCGCTGACATAACTCAGTGAAAGATCGAGATTGGTCAGCTGCAGTAACGGCATGGGCTGCTGGGTAAGGCTCGCCATGACCGTCAATTCGAATCTCAGACTGTTGCCAACCATGCTTGGCTGCTTGCTCGCAAACCAGCCTTTTATCGCGGCGGCCAGATCCGCGATCATGGCGGGCAACGGGGTCACGCCCGCCAGGGGATCACGGATCGTCACATTGAGCGGCGGCTGCATCAGCACGGGCAGGGTGATCGGCAGCGCGGTCTGCGTAATCGGATAGCTGTCATAGACAACAACCTGCACGATCATTTCGTTGTACAACGCCGCTTCGGTAAGGTTGGTGAAGAGGGCCGTGAGCTGGTCGGCAAGCGGCCGCTTCGGCGGCGGGTCGTTGGGGTTGACGCTCTGGGGTATGGCAATCTTTGCGATGTCGATTGGCTGATCCGAGCTTATGGTCGGCTGGCATACGCTGTTGAAGGTGATCGGAGGCGTCTGATAGACGAAGGCGCCGTTGGTGGTCCGACCTGTCACTAAGTTGGCGTTTCGCACGACATACGCGGATGCCAACGCGTCCTGAAGATCGAGGATTTGCATCCCAGCCAGGACAAGGTTGCGTCGCGGGATTGCCTGAGCTGTCGTGAACGACAGCGGGATGCTCTTTGCATCGAGATAATAATAGGAAAAGCTTTGGCCCTCGCTGTTGAATAGTTTTGGCGTATAGGTGGTGTTGTCGGTCCCGACATAGACCATCGGCTGTGCGGCGCCACTCGGCCCCGGGTTCTCGATCGTGATGGTCACGGCAAGAACGGCGGTGCCGACGCTGGTGATGTCCGCGGGCGTTTCTTGGATCGCGAGCTGCAGAGGACCGCCGGCGGCGGTGCCCATCAACCGCGGCGGCTTGCGCACCACCGTCAGCGCCGCAACGCCGTTATCCGGCGCGATTTTTGCCAGCATGCCGTTGAACGACTGGATCGCCGCCTCAGCCACCTTGATTGTCGTGCTGTCGGTTGTCGCCGGCGTGATCCCGGCCAGCGAGCCGACGAGATCGGTCTTGACCTTGGGATAGACAGTCATGAATTCGGCCATTGCACCAAAGGCATCCTCGAAACTCGCGAGCAATGCCATCGCCGGCTTAATATTGAATTCGACCGTGCAATGAACCGTGTCTTGCGGGTAGTGGAAATCGAGCGTGTAGGAGAGCGTGTAGGTCCACTGCGTGAGCTGATTGAGTGCCGTCGTGGTGGGGTAGGTCTCGGTCCCGAGCTGGGAAAGCAGCGCGGGGTTCGAGGGATAGGCGCGCAGGACCATGGGGATCGTAGTCGGCCCAAGTTGCGCCGCGAGGCTTCCCGGCACCGTCGGATCGGCACTCGGCAAGACAAATGTCAGCCAACTCGACGCGAGGTAGCCGCTGATGCCGCTAAGGGAGCCGATCTGATGCTCTATCGCCCCCGTCGCGAAATTGAGGTTGACCGGAACATTGCTGGCGCTTTCATCACCGCCCGACCAGGTCGGCGTCGTGACCAGCGATATCACCGATGCCGGTGACTGCTGGCTTGTTTGCTGCAACGGGAATTTGGCCGAGGTGAAGGTGACGCCGCTCGGCACTGATGAGCCGGGGGCCGGGACAACCGCCCCATAGATGTTGGGCGGCGGCGTCTCGCCGACGGCGGCGGTTACCGACGCTTCGTATTGCAGCGCCGCCTGGGTGGTATAGGCGTTGCCCAGCCGCTCCAGCAGTTCCTGACGAAACGCCTCCTGTACGTCGCCGGTCGGCGCCGAGGACTGATCGTCGAACACCGGCTTCATCTGGAACGAATAGAGCTTCGCGAGGTTGCCCTTGGTGTCGAGCAGCGAGGCGAGATAGGAGCCCTTCGTCAACTTCTCGAGCACCATGATCGATGAGGTGAATTCCGGCGTCAGGACATTGTCGACGTCGAGGAAGATCGATTGGACCCACTGATCGAGGTCGATATTGGCGAAATCGAGGTAATAGCTGGGCGTCGCGAAATTGATCTGAGTTCCGCTGCCTGGCGTGTAGTCGTAGATCGGCACCTGCTGACGTGACTCCAGATTGGTCGAGATCGGCGCGGGCGCGTAGATATAGGGGGCGCCGACATTGCCAATCGTGTAGGCGATGCCTGGGCCGGCGCCAATCCCGACGCGCACGGCCCATATCGCCTTGCCCTGGCTGCCCGCTCCGGCGCTTAGGCGATCGATGCCGACCGCGACCTTGAGCATCGATGCGCCGGTCTGCGTCAGCGCAGTCTCGAAATTCGTCGCGAACCCGTTGAGCCCGAGACTGCCGCCGCTGGTGAGCGGCGCCACTGTCGTCGATGCGCTGCGCACGCCGGCCACGGTCGCGAATTCGCCTTCGACCACACCGCCGGTCCGCACGATCGCGAAGTCGAGGGTGAGCTCGAAAATTTGCGCCGGATTGATCGACGCGCTCGCGATCGGGTTGTTCAGTGAAAGCGCCGCTGTCGGCTGCGGCTGCGTGGTCCCGCCCTTCGCACGGTCGGCGACGAAAGCGTAGATCGCGTTCGCCCATTGCACGAGCTGGGTGCTGTCGACAGCGATCGGCGCGGTCAGCAGACTCGCCGCGATCGAAAATCCGATGCCATTCGGATCGGCAAGCTGCGCGATAAGCCGCGTGTAGGTCGGCAGATCGGTCTGCGCATTCTTCTCCCAGGCCGGCGTGCCGTTGGGTGATTCCGTCGGCTGCAGATATCGCGTGGCATCGAAGCTGAGATCGACGACGAGCTGTGGGTTTCCGCTCGTCCCCGTGACCTGCCAATCGGTCGCGACCGAGGGCCACTGGCCGACCGCGAGGAGCGGGTCGGTGTAGCCCAGCAGGATCGGCGAGTGATTGATCTGGCCGGGATCGCCAGCTTGCGGGTTCGACAGATCGGAGAAGATCGTATTGCCGTAAAGGTCCAGCCACATAAAATCGAGTTGGAGCAGCCGCCCGTTGCCGAGATAGGGACTGGCGCTCGGGCCAGCGCCGACGATCGACGCGCCGTAGGCGATCGCGACCTTGTAGTTCCAGGTGTCGCCCGCGGCGAGGACTGTCGCCTGACGGAGCTTGCCCGGCCCCGGCGGCGGGCCGGAGTTCGGGACCGTCGGGCCGACCGGCACGCCGAGCCCGCTGATGGTGAAGTCCTGGTTGGCCTGAACCTGAAAGCCGAGCAGGGAGAAATTATTGAGGATCAGGTCCTGGCCGTAATTCGGGTCGGTCGGTCCGGATACTTGCGTCGGCACAGGACGGTCGATCAGGATCGCCTGGCTGCCTGGCGGCAGCGTAGACGAGCGCGCCACCGGACCGCCGCGGATCGTCAGCGTCTGCGTCGCGAATAAGCCCGCGACGTTCTGGTTGTCGGCTGCAAGCCCCACCGGATCCGCGCCGTAATAGGCCGCAAGCGCGCCGAGCGTGGCGCCGCCGGGGCTGGTATTCACGGTCACTGTGCTGGGCGGCAGGCGGATCGCCGTGAAGGCGGGCAGCGCGCCCGTCCATTCGCCGGCCGGAATGTGCGGGTTGGCGCCGATGATGGCCTGTTGCGGCATACCGAAATACGTGGCGATGGCAGCGAGCGTGTTGCCCGGCGTCGTACCGAGCGGCGACACCATGTAGGTGCCTGAGTTGAGCGCCAGTTGCGAACCCGCGGCGATCGTGACGTTGGTATTGTCCTGGGCGATGTCGGCGACATCGGCGAAATAGCGGTAGGCGACCGATGCCAGCGTATCGCCCTGATTGAACTGCGTGGTCGCGGGTTGTGGCGCCGCTTGCAGCACGACAACGCTTTTCGTCGTGTCGATCGCATCCGCGACCGCGACCGCATTCATGATGTCATAAATTGGATCCGCGCCATCGACGTCGCCGAGATTGGCGTAGATCACGACCAGCGACAGCGTTGCTTGTCCCTTGTCGTTGAAGGCGTAGTCGGGAAGGCCACTCTTGCCATTGGTATAGTAGAGGTAATAGCCGCCCTGCGCCGTGATCGACGCTTCCCACAGCAGCCGAACGAAGTTTGCAATGCCGTTGAGCACGCCAAAGCTGCTCGGTTGCGCCGCTACACTGAACATGGCGCCGAGCCCACTCGGGTGGGTGACGGTGGAAAGATTGGTCTGAGCGATCCCGAAAGTGACGGTGCTTTGATCGTCAACCGCGATGCCGCTCGTCCGCAAGCTTGGATCTGTTGGAAAAGCAAGGAGCAGGCTCGAGAAGCTGCCGTCGCTCCTGCCGAACTGGCTGACGATATTCTCAAGCAGCACGATTGCACTGCCGCCCGCCCCGACGATTTCATAAGTCTGGGAACTCGCGGCGGTAGACTGATTGGCGGCCTGCGGGATCTTCTTGACCGTGAACTCGATCACAGTCGCGTAGCCGTAGTTTGTGACTCCGGAGCTGACGGTCGCCTTCGTCACGTCATCGTAGGTCTGTGTCTGAAGCTGAAATGACGGGTTGATCCGCGTGTAATGATCGAGCTGGCTTTCGAAGGTCGAGGTAAACTGCCAAATCCGCACCGCGCGCGGGCCGGTGGGCGCCTGACCAAACGGGAGAGTCAGCGCCGCGGGGCTTAACACATTGACAATGGCGCCTAGCGGGAAGACCGCCGGCGCCATCGACAGCATGCTTTGCGCGCCAAGCGCCTTATAGCCCGTGACCACGCGGCCGCCCGTCACGTAGTTGAACACCGACGTCACCATGCTCGCGTCGGTCGACCCGGTCGCGACGGAGAAACTGATCGTGTTGGAGTTGTTCTTGAAAGTCAGCCAGGCGGGGCCGCCACCGCGAACCACGTTGATTGCAAAGGCCGTCGAACCCAGAGGCGGTATCGGGAATTGCTGGCCGGTGAGCGCATAGAGCCCCGCCGCCGGCGGAAGCTGATAATTTCCCGGGCCGCCCGTCACCCACATGCCCGCAGTGTTCGGAGTGATGCCCGGCGTCGGTAGACGCAACCCATGCAGGTGATAGCGCGAGATCATGCCAGACAGGTGTTGCAGCGTGCCGCTGCGCAGGGCTTCGTCGAGCAGCGCGCCAACCTGGAACTGTGGAAGGTGCAGGATGTCGAGGGTCGTGACCTTAGTCGTGTCCCACAGATCCTGGATGGTGTTGTTGTTTGTTCCGCCTGCAAGCTGTGCCGGCGTCATCGCATTGGTAGTGATGATCGACTGGATCGTGTCATTGGCGGTAGTCACGTGAATGAAATTCGGCAAGGAGGCCTTGGCGAAGGTCATCAGCAGGCCCGGCGCGGACGCAAACGGAACTTGCGTGTTGGCCACCAGCACGGTTGCGTTGTTTACCAGGTCGGCGGTGCTTGTCGCACCCAGCTTTGCGACCAGCGTTGGGATGTTGTCCCCGCCTTGGGTCGTGTAAGTCGCATTGCGCAGCGTGATCGTCAGGGCTTGTTGAAGAAGGCTGTGGTTGTCGTCGTTGGCATCGGCGAGATTGGCGGCGTTAAATGCGCTGCCAAAACTCCCGGCGCTGGCGATCGACCGCAGCGTGTCGCCGGCCTGCACCGTGTAGGTCGCGCCAGTGATGGTGATCGGCTTGCCGGTGCTTAACGCTTGGCCTTCGTTCATCGAGAATAAATCGGCAAGCGCGAAAGCGACCACATTCCCGGTCCCAAGCTTGCCGGTGTTGTTCACATAATCGACAATATTCTGCGGAGTCTGCTTGACGGCGAGCGGATACTTGAAGTCGCGCAACCCATCGCTCATCGCTTGCACCATCTGGCGGGCGATGAGCACGAAATAGTCGCCGAACACGAGGTTGGCGACGGAGATCGGCGTCTCCGCGGCCGCCAGCCGAGAAGCGGGTTGGGAAGACTGGTCTTCCTGCTGGACCTGAATCGCAAGCTGATTGAAATATTGCCGCAAGTTGGCGATGAAGCCGGTCGAGACCTGGTTGAAATTGCCAAAGCTGTAGTTGTAACCGGAGAAGCTGCCATAGGCCGGGATGTCGAGCTGCAGTTCGATCGGAACCGGAAAGAAAGCGCCCTGGATGGTGGTTTTCTGCGCCGCGTCCCCGGGACCGGACACCGTCATCTGAACCTGCTGACTCAGCATCGCCTCGATGTCGCTGGTCAGGATCGGCTGCGGGATCGTCGGATCGGAGAGATAGGCGAGCAGGTCCTGCAAATTCTGATCGGTGACAATATTGGCGCTGACCTGGACCGGCGTCGCCGGAATCGTGTTGGTCGATACCTGGTTCGGTACCGCAGCCACAACCCACTGCGCGACCAGTTGGCAGAGGAGGTCGAAGGAACTGGTGCCGGGATCGGGCGCGCCGATAGGCGGTGGCGGCGCGTCCACCAGCATGCTCAACACATAGCAGGGCGTTTGTCCCGACGGCGATGTCGCCTGGTCGCCCGCCGCGGTCAGCGCGAACTGAAGATAGCCGTTCAGCGCGACACCGCTACCCTTCAGCAGGTTCTGCCAGTTGGGCTGGAACGGCGGCGCGGCCGGCGCGGCGGCCAGGAGCATGTCGCCCTCGCGCAGCGAGCGCAGGCGGAACGCCAATGGCTGAGCGAGGAACCCCTCGGCGACGTTGGACAACGCCGGCTGATGATACCACGGCGCGTCGGTCGATCCGATCTGGATGGTAAATGTCTCGCTGAGATGCAGCGAAAAATGGAAGCTGATGCTGATGGTAAAAAGACCGCAGTCGATCTCAAGCGAGGCGGAAACGTCGACCCACGCGATAACGCTAAAGGTAATCGGGGTGTAGCTCTCGAAGGTGATTTGCGCCACCACGCCGATCGAGATGTTGACGCTAGCCTTGATGATGACGAAATCGATCGAACCATTGAGCGTTCCGGCGATGCCGAACGTGCCTTGCAACCTGATGTAGTAGTTACCATCGATCTGCGTCGACGGATTGCTGCCGACATTGCTCGGAGTGAACGGGTTCCAGCGCGCGACGATACCCTCGATGATGGCGAGCACAGTCAGGCTGAAGCTCGCGCTGAGCGGCCCGATGCTGATCGACTTGCCAAAGCCAATCTGCGCGCCGAAGCCGAATTCGATGACCGGATTGAAGGTGCCGAGCGAGCGTGCGACCGCGCTCGTCGCTGTGGGCACGTTGTTGGCCGATGCGCTCGACAGCTTGGCGAAATAAAAGCCGCCCGCTCCAAGCATCGGAATGCCGGGTGCGATGATCGCCTGAACAGTGAAGGATCGGCTGAAATCCCGGTTCCACGGAAACCCGACATCGATCTGGAAGTCGCCGTTCGTGTACACCTCGATGGCGAACACCGGCAGCGTGATCGTGTAGACGCCGGTCTGGATCGTACGCATCGCCGTCGGCAGCGTGATCTGCGCCTGGTAGACGCCGAGCGTGTCGCTGATCTTGCGATACATGATCTGGAAGTCGAGGCCGCCGAAGATTTTGGCCGGCGGTCCGTCAAGTGCGAGGCGCAGGGCGTACAGTACCGGATCGTCGAACACGACCTGCAGGGTGACCGCGTAATCCGTGCTTCCGTCGATTTGCAGCAAACCAAAATCGGCGCCGATAAGCCATGAGTTCTCGGCGGCGAATTTAACCGGCGGCAGCTTGCCGTCCTCGGGCGGCTTGAGCTGCTTCATCAGATTGATCGCGTCGGTGACGTTCGCGACTTTGTCGATCCCGGTGAGCTCGATGTGCTGACCGAGCGCCAACAGCCGCAGGTCGATATACTTGTTGCCGCCGCCGGGTTGCGACGGCGTGGTTTCCGGCTTGGTCGCGTCCCAGGCGAGTTGCTTGGGCGATTGGCCCGTCCCATCCGACTTCGTCGTCGTCTGGGTGACCCATGGGAAGTTGCCGTTCAGCGCGACGACAACGCTGCTGCCGCTGCCGCTCTGCGTCGAATTGTAGGTCACCTCGAACGATTCGATGTCGCAGAACCCGAGATTGATCGGCCCAATCGGCACAGTGAAGCTAACCGTCCCGGTAGTGAAGTTCCAGATGATCGTAAAGCCGTTCAGCGAAATGTCGTCGAGCAGATTCCACGGTGAGCCGAGGCTGAAGCGGTAGCCCGTCGCCCAGCTCACCACGGTCTCGATCATCGACCCGAGCGTGGTGCTGTCGCTGAAGGCGAGGGTCGCCGTCCACTGGCTGTTTTGATTGGTCAGCACACCTCTGAAATTCGACCAATCGATCTCAAACGACTGCACCCCCGGTTCGTAATTGTAGGACAGCGTCAGGTGGATGCCGCGCCAGTTCAGCTCGGCGCTTACCGAGCCAAACGGAAATTTCGTCGGCGCATCGGCGCCGTTGGCGGCGGCCGCCACCACTGCTGCACGGCTGGACTGACCCAACCGATTGCCGAATTTGCCGGTGACCTGGGCGAACGGCGTCCCTTGCAGCGGGCCCGGAACCGAACCGCTCCAGCTCTGGACACTGACCGTCCCCGAGATCTGGTAATAGGGATTGGAGCCGCCAGTCACTGCCGTGAAAGCGAGGTCGCTCAGTTGGAAGTTGGGTAACCCCGTCGTCGGCCAGCTCGGCAGATAAGCGGCGAGAATCGCGGCGGTCGTGAGCGGTGTTTGCAGCGATTGCTGGCCATTGAGCGTCCACCCGGTGGCGGACGCATAGGCGGCCGACAGCGTTACGTTGACTGGCGGCTTGGTGTTGATCGTGACGCTGCCGGTGATTTCGCCGGAAATCTGACGGTTTTGTCCGTCGACGCTGCCGCTCGTTCCGGCAATCGAGAAACCGAGATTTGTCACCGTAAAGATCGGTGTCTGCGGGCTCGGCAATTGCCAATTGCCGGCAAACCCAACCTGCACCGAAAACTTGTTGGTCTGGGTGCCTAACGTCACCTCCATGTCGAAGGCCGTCAGGTTGCCGCTCACCGGCAAGGCGCCGCCGATCGTCGAGCCGAGGAAATATGTGACGAGATTGGCGAGAGGGATGGCTGGGCTGTTCGGATCGAGGGCCGCGCTGACTTGCAGGTCCGGGTAGAACACATAGGCGTCGACGGTTCCCGGCGGCAGCGAAAACGTCGCGGCCGCCCTCGAGCTCACGAGACGCTCGCCGACCGGGTCCATGACCTGAAAGAGCACATCGAAGGCGGTCAATTGGACCGGCCCGAACAGCGTCCATGGCGAGGCCGGACTCGTCGTGATCTCGATGTTGAAGCTCTGTAGCTCGGTCGCGCTGAAATCGTAGTCGAAGCTGACGAGCTTGATCCCGAGGCCGCCCAGGCCGGTCAACTGCGGCGGCAGCGAATTGCCGAAATTGATGCCGCCGACCAGGCCGAACAGGCTGTTGAGGCTCGGCTGATGGCCGCTGTCGAAGGCCGCCGTGAACGTCGCCGCGCCCCCACCCACCGGCAATGTGGCGGTGATCGAGACCGGCTCCAGATTTCCCAGGACAAGGCCGCCCGAAACGGTACCGTAGCTCTGGGCGGCCTTGGACACCGTCACGGCAAGGTTGACGTTTTGCAGCGTGAACCATGGGATCGCCTTGAAGCTCAGCGGCTGGTTGGCACTGAGCTTCATCATCATGTCGATGCTTTTGCCGTCGGTATCGACCGAGAAGATGATCGTGCCGGTAAGGGCACCGGAGAGGAACGAGGGCGTAAAGCCGGCGACCACGAGCTGGCCATTGGCGGGCGGGTTGATCTGGGCATTGTTGATGACCGCTCCCGCCGCCGCCGAGAGATAGCCGAGAAGGTCGGCGATCGGCCCAGTGCCGGCCGGGAACGCGCCCGGGAAAAGATTGAGGACTTGGGTCGACGAATTATACCAGGAGGTCAGCGTGCCATAGAGCTGGGCCAGCGGATCCACTCCGCCCGTCGCCGACAGCGTTACCGGTGCCGTTGTCGCCGGTATGGACGGGGTTGGCTCCTGGTCTGATGCCATGACAGGCCGCCGTTCGTGATCAGGATGCGGTGTCGTTGCTGACCGGCGCGGGGCCGCTCAGCGCTGTTGTTCCATTGGCCGGTTCGTTGTCGTAGAGCGCATACCAGCCGAGCCCGTCGGCGCTACTGGCCCCTTGCGGATTCCCGAAAAGGAAGAAGGATATCGCCCCGTTCGGCGGGATCTTGAGCAGCCCGAACAGCGACAGCGCGATCTCGGTCAGCATCAGGACGTACGCCTTGTTGGTGGTGTCGTAAGCGAGCCGTATCGGGCCCATCGAGAGCTTGAGTACATTCTGCAAGCTGATCAGCGGCGCACCCTGACCGGTGCCGGGCAATTTGATCCCGACCTCCATCTCCCAATTGCCGGCGCCGTTGCTGTCGGGCGACCACGCGAGGAGCATCGACGCGTCAAAGCCCACCTTGCCGGCGAGCGCGCCCGGCGTACCTAGATTGAGACGAAACGCGAGACCCTGCCACGCATCACCAAGTCCGGCGGGCCGAAAATCGGTAATCACCGGAAGATAACCGAGTTGTAGCGGCACCGAGCCACTACTACCTGCCTGCAAGCCCTGCAGTTCGAGCGCCAGTTCACTCACGAGGCTGCCGTTGCGCGGCGTGCTCGCGCTCAGATCGAAGCGGATCTGGCTGGTGACGAATTCGAACGTCCGCTGGGTTGGCTGCTGGGTCGGAAAGGTCAGTCGGAGACCGAGGTTCTCGAAGCGCAGGCCCTGGCGTGGCACTGGCGTCGCCGGGGGTGGCAGGTTGCCGAACGAGAACACGTCGATGCCCGAATTGGTCGCGCCCGGAACGACCATGAAGTCGATAAAACCGCTGATCCCAAACCACGAGATCGTATTGCCGGCAGGGTCGGCCTGTTGGGTCGCCATCTGTACGCTCGTCACCTCGATGCGGGCGATGATGTTGCTGTCGAGGTAAAGCGGGGTGTCGGCGCTGCTTGCGAAGCTGTACACCGGATGCTGGCCGACGAGCTGATACGAGCCCTGCAGCATCAGCGTGTTGAAGGGCGGGTTGGGCGGCTTTCCGGCCGGCGCGACGGCCGTGCTGAACAGCCGGTCGAGCGTCACCTGGGCATAGCTCGAAAACGCCTTCACCGCGGCGTTCTCAAACAGGACCTTTAGCGTCAGCAGGCGAAAATCGTAATCGCCGCTACCCGACGGCTGGACCACCGTAACCGGCTGGGTCGGATCGAGACTTGGATCGAGATAGTGGATGAGGCCCGAGACGGCGGTGGACCCCTGAATCTGCGGACCGTTAGGCCCATTCGTCAGCGGGCTGATCGGCAGCGCGAGGTGATGCACGTTGAAGAGGCTAAGGTCGGTGATCCCCGCGGTAATGCCCGCTAAGCCGAGCGGTATCTGCGTGATCGCAGCCTTGAGCACGAGGATGCCGGTCCAAGTCTCGCTTGTCGCAAGGTCATTGAAGTCTTGGAAGAACGTTGTGTCGGGATCGTTCCACGCCGATTGGAAATAGGCCTGCAGCCACTGCGCCAGATTGACGAGCTGGGTGGGGTCTGCCGTGGTCGGATCACGTTGCGTCGTCGGGGCCGCGAAAGTATTCGCGAGGGTCCATTTCGTCGGGTTGGCAACGAGGCTGTCCCCGGGCTTCTGCGGATCGAACAGCTTTCCTGGGGCGCCCTTCAGGATCATGACGTCGGCGTAATTGCCAAACGAGCTGCCCTGGCCGACATTGGCGGTCATGCCCCAATCGTCGATCGTCAACTCGTTCTGAAAGGTAGCTCCGGCGCCAAAATTTAATGCATTGGCGACGACGAGAAACAGCTGCCCCGTTTGCAGCGCCTGCTGCAGCAATGGGCCGGGGTTGGCGAAACCGAATTGTTGCAAGGGATTGACGAGCTGCCCGAGCAGAATTTCGGACCAGGCGACGGCGGGGCTCGTCGTATCGCCGGTCAGCGTCACGACCAATCCGGCCGGTGTCGTGACATTGGCCGTCGCCGGCCACGGCGGCGGCGGCGGTGTCGGTGGACCCAGCGCCGCCTGCACCGACACGACATCGACTTGCGCGAGTTGCGCGAGCGCGGCCCGCCGGGTCGGCCCGATCACCTGGCTTTCATAACTGATTATCTGCGCGGTCGAAAATATCTGCATGCCATCGCCGGGCGTCACGCCCGCATAGGGGACGATCGGGTAGGGAATGGCGGCAGGGCCGAGCGTGACTCCGACATCCATGACGCCGAGCAACGCGGCGTGTATCGGGTGGATCGTGTCGAGGTCGTAGCCGAAGAGATGAAATCCCGATGGCTGCGCGACCGAACCGAGGCCCGTGCTGCTTGACACCAGAACGCCCCAGGATGTCCGCGAAATCGTGTTCAGCAGCACCGGATTGACCGGCGCGGGCGGACCAATCGGGGAAGCCGCGGGAAAGGGGAAGTTCGGGGTATAGGCCGGCTGCCGCGACACGAAACGCAGCCGGTCGCCGGCGTAAGTCGCGGTCTTCGGGCGGAACTCCAGGTATTCGCCGCCGTCGAGCCCGCTCAATAGCGTCGCGGTCGCCGGCGTGCCGCTGGCAAGCTGCAGCACGAAATCGCCTTCCGGCGCGAGATGCGTCTGCAGCGGATTGACGACCTCGGAAATCGCCACGGCGAATACCAGTCTCGCCGGCTGTTGGCCGGCCGTGGTGCTGTTGAGGCCGA
>Ga0209006_10003328_pt1 | contig 14638 bp, 6 predicted proteins | sample JacPin_JW_Ref_O2_FD_188567 | JGI IMG/M metagenome (GOLD analysis project Ga0209006, IMG submission 188567) | Forest soil microbial communities from Algoma, Ontario, Canada - Jack Pine, Ontario site 1_JW_Ref_O2 (SPAdes) (version 2) | ecosystem: Environmental > Terrestrial > Soil > Boreal... | reverse complement strand
ACTTCGGGCCAGCGGTGATCATCGAGTCCAAGGACACGTGCCTGCTCGCGCAGATTGGTGTACTGCCCGCCCGGCATGCCGTGCACGTACACCTCGGAGGCTCCGGCGCGGATATCGCTCTCGAATGAGCCGTAGAGCTTGCGCACCTGCTCCCAGTAGCCTGAGATCATGCGCAGCTTCGCCGGGTCGATGCCGGTTGCGCGCGGCCCATGGCGCAGCGCTTCAATGATGGAGCCCAAATTCGGTTGTGACGTGAGCCCGCTCATCGCATCGATCGCGCCGTCGACGGCATCCGCGCCGGCATCGATGGCGGCGAGGACGCTGGCTCCTGCGATGCCGCTCGTATCGTGGGTGTGGAAGTGCACCGGCAGGCCGACTTCCTGCTTGAGAGCCTGCACCAGGGCATACGCGGCCCGCGGCTGGCACAGGCCTGCCATGTCTTTGATGCCGAGGACGTGGGCGCCGGCAGCCTTCAGGGCGTGTCCGAGCCCGAGGTAGTAATCGAGCGTGTACTTCTTTTCGTGAGGATCGCTCAAGTTGCCGCTGTAGCACAGCGCCGCCTCGCACAGCTTGCCGGACTCGAGCACGGCATCGATGGCAACGCGCATGTTCTCTACCCAGTTGAGCGAGTCAAAGACGCGAAAAACGTCAATGCCATTGGCGGCAGCGCGCGCCACAAAGAAGCGCACGACATTGTCCGGATAGTTGGTATAGCCGACGGCGTTGGCCGAGCGCAGCAGCATCTGCAGCAAGAGGTTCGGCATCTGTGCGCGCAGCGCAGTCAAGCGCAGCCACGGATCCTCGCGCAGAAAGCGCAGGGCCACATCGAAGGTTGCGCCGCCCCAGCATTCCACCGAGAAGAGCTCCGGCAGCAGGCTTGAGTAGTAGGGCGCAATCGCGGTCATGTCGATGGTGCGCATGCGTGTTGCGAGGAGCGATTGATGAGCATCGCGCATGGTGGTATCGGTGATGAGAACGCGCGTCTGCTTCAACATCCACAGCGCGAAGCGCTCGGGCCCAAGTTCGTCGAGCTTTTGCTTCGTGCCCGGCGCGCCCGGCGTCAGCGCGACCGCCGGCACACGCGGCTCGCCCAGGCGCGCGGGCGGTACGCGATTCTTGATCTCGGGCGCGCCGTTGACAATCGTCTCGCCGATGTAGGCGAGAATGCGCGTTGCACGGTCGCGCTTGCGCGGCCAGGAGAAAAGTTCTGGCGTTTCCTCTATGAAGCGCGTCGTGTAGTCGCCGCCCGCAAAGCGCGGATGAGTGATGAGCTGATCGAGGAAGCGCAGGTTCGTGACGACGCCGCGAATGCGGAATTCCCACAACGCGCGGTGCATGCGCGCGATCGTCTCCTCGGGCGTCGGCGACCAGGCGGTGACTTTGACCAGGAGCGAGTCGTAAGAGCGCGTGATGATCGCGCCCGCATAGGCGGTACCGGCGTCGAGGCGCACGCCGAAACCGGCCGGGCTGCGGTAGGCGGCGATCTTGCCGTAGTCGGGAATGAAATTGTTCTCCGGATCCTCCGTCGTGATCCGGCATTGCAGCGCATGAGCGGCGATGCGGATGTCCGCCTGCGCCGGCACGCCGCTGTCGCTGCTGCCGATGTGCGCGCCGTCGGCGATGCGGATTTGTGCTTTGACGAGGTCGATGCCGGTGGCACATTCGGTCACGGTGTGTTCGACCTGGATGCGCGGATTGACCTCGATGAAATAGAACTTGCCGGTGTCCGCATCCTGCAGGAACTCAACGGTGCCGGCGTTGACGTAGGACACCGCGCGCCCTATGGCAAGCGCCGCTGCGCACAGCTCCTCCCGTCCGGCTGCATCGAGGAACACTGCTGGCGCGCGCTCCACGACCTTCTGATTGCGTCGCTGCACCGTGCAATCGCGCTCATAGACATGGACCAGAGCGCCGTGGGAGTCGCCGAGGATCTGCACTTCCACGTGGCGCGCGCGGCGCACGAGCTTCTCGAGATACACCTCATCGTTGCCGAAGGCCGCGAGCGCCTCGCGCCGTGAAAGGGGCAGGAGCTCGCGCAGCGCGCTTTCGCTCTCCACGACCCGCATGCCGCGGCCGCCGCCGCCCCAGCTCGCCTTCAGCATCAGTGGATAGCCGATGTCGCGCGCGAGCTGCGCGCAGGCGGCAAGGTCGGTCGGCAGCGGCGGGGTTGCCGGCATGACCGCGACGCCCACGGAGGTTGCGAGGTTACGGGCCGCGACCTTGTTGCCAAGCGTGCGCATGGTCTGCGGGGACGGGCCGACAAAGATGATGCGCGCTTCCCCGCAAGCCTCGGCAAACTGTGGGTTCTCGGCGAGAAATCCGTAGCCTGGATGAATCGCATCGACCTGAGCCTCGCGGGCGATGCGCAGGACATCCGCGACGTCGAGGTAGGCCTCGATCGGGCCGCGGTCGCGACCTACAAGATAGGCTTCGTCCGCTTTCGTGCGATGCAAAGAGAAGCGATCCTCCTGCGAATAGATCGCGACCGTGCGCAGACCGAGTTCACTCGCGGCACGCATGACACGGATGGCAATTTCGCCGCGATTGGCGACGAGTACGCTGCGGATGTGCGGCATGCGCGGATTCTACGCAAGAACGCGCGATGCACTACAGCTGCGGCAGATCGCCCCCAGCTCAGCAGCGGTTCGCGCGCGGCACTCGCTGCCAATTCATCGCCTTAAAAAGAATCACTTGGTGCAGTCCAGTCGTGGCAGCTCCTCTTTGGTGCAGCCGTGGTGCCACGAAATTCATTCGACCCTACACTCAGCGAGTCGGCGTCTGGCGTGCCTTCGCAAAGTGCACTGTCAGGCCCGCATCGCCCGGACGTCGCGCGGCCGCGCGCCATTTGTTGCGCTGCACACATTATCCTCGCGTGCACCAAGGGAACTTTCGATCACGAGGGTAGTTTTAACCGCAAATCTTCGGCTGCCGAGATTCCGATTTCGAGGTCTGGCCGAAGCAAGGGTGATCGGTCGCGGCTTTAGGCAAAGCGCGCCGTTTTTTAGAATAAATGGGAGGTCACTGTGCGCACTCATTTCGATGATTGGGCTTCGTCGGCGTGGCGGAGCGTTCTGATATTCATTGGGCTCGGTCTTTCCTGCGTGCCTGGCGCGCAGGCCGCGAAGACGAGCTGGGTCCCAACTGCCACTCAAGGGATCACTTTGACGAACTTTACTATTCAAGCCACCCGGCTTGGACCGGTGGCGCCTACGAGGAAGATGCGTATCTTGGTCGGTTTGCGCGTGCAGAACGAGGCGCAGCTCAACAGCGCCATCGCTGCCATCAATACCCCCGGCAATCCCTCTTATGGCAAATTCCTCAAGCCGTCGCAGTTCGCGGCGACCTATGCGCCAAGCGCCGCGCAGATACAGGCAGTGAAGTCGTATTTGGCGCAGGCTGGTTTCACTAATATATCAGCCCCATCCAACGGCCTATATCTCGTTGCCTACGGCACGGCTGCGGTGGTCGAGGCGGCGTTCAATACGACGCTGTGGAACTACCAGGTCACAGGTCCGAACGGCGCGCCGACGCGCACCGTTTACGCCAACACGCAGCCCGCGCAAGTACCTGCCGCCCTCGGCGGCATTGTGCTGTCGGTGGTTGGCCTGCAAAACATCGACACCATGCACACGTTTCTGGGCAATTGGCCGGCGGCCGAGGCAGCCCCCACGCCGCCACCGCCCACGACGCCGGCCAATCCGGCGACCTTTACGCCGCAAAATTTCTGGCAGGTGTATGACGTCGGCGCGACGCCGATGGCTACGAACACCACCATCGCAATTTTCGCGGAAGGCAATCTTGCGGGCATCCTCCCCGACCCGAGCAATCCCACGGCGCCGAATGATCTGAGCCAGTTCGAAACCGAGAACCATCTGACGCCAGTGCCCGTGAAGATCGTGACCGTGGGGATTGGCAGCACGGATACGAGCGGCGCGGTGGAATTTGACATGGACACCCAGGAGTCCACCGGCATGGCCGGTGCAGTCAAACAGCTCATCGTCTATGACGCCGATTCAATGAACGACGTCGATCTCATTCCCGGATTCAATGCTTTCGTGATTCAGAATCAGGCGCAAGCCGGTAGCGCCTCGTTTGGCGGCTGCGAGACGCTCGAGTATCTCTCCGGTGCGATCCCGGTCTATGACCAGATATTCCGCCAGGCAGCAGTGCAGGGCCAGACCATATTCGCCTCTACCGGTGATCAAGGTTCTGCCTGCGGCGTCGTCGGCGTCACCAACGGCGTGCCGCTGACAGGTGTTCCTGCGGCGGTCGAGTTTCCCGCTGCGGATACCTACGTGATGGGTGCCGGCGGCACGACCATTCTCGTGGATTCCGGTTACAACGTGATCGAGACCACCGCATGGAATGCCGGCGGCGGCGGTTTTTCGCTGTGGGAATACTCCGGCAGCTGGCAATCGTCGTTCGTGCCGGTGGACGCCGGTAGCTCCGTAGTCGGAGTAGGCAAGGGCCTGCCCGACGTCGCCATGGATGCGGATTTCCTCCTGTCCCCGGCGGGCTTCGTCAGCGGCGGCGCTGATACCTCCAACGGGGGCACGAGCCTCGCGTCCCCGTTGTCGCTCGGCTCTTGGGCGCGCATTCAAAGCGCGCATCAGAACGTCCTCGGCTTTGCAGGTCCGGAGCTCTACGCTCTCGCCACACCGGGAGCACCGTTCTCCACGATCACCGGCATGACTGACGTGACGCTCGGCAGTAACGGGCTCTACGCGGCCACTCCCGGCTGGGACTTTACGACGGGCCTTGGCTCCTTTGACATAGCTGCCGTCACTGCCATCGTTGGCCAAAGCGGCACGAGCACTGTGCTCTCACCGTGCACTTTGCCAGGCACGACGGTCGTGTCGCAGAAGGCCGGGACGCAGACGGGCGCTCCGGCTAATGAAGAAGACGACGTCAGGGCAGTCTCGTTTGCGGAACCGTATCCGGCTGCGACCGCGCCGGAAACGATTCAAATTACGATGACGGTGGGCAACCTTGCGGCACTGCCGGCACTGCCGCCCAATACATATTGGAAGGTCTATTTCAGCTATCAGGGGCAGGCTTACTTCGTCGATATGGACACTGTGCCACCGAGTGGGACGCCCGCCGCTCCGGAGTTCGTGTACGGCGTGACCACGCCTAACGGCGCAGGCGGCAGCGGTGATTCGAGTCTCGGCACCATTACCGGCAGCTACAACACGACCGCAAACACAATCACCTGGTCACTGCCGGCAAGCTTGATACTGCCGCCCGTGGGGACATTTCCCAATGTCACGCCCGGTACGCAGGGGACTCCGCCCGGCGCGGGTGCTCAGCTGGGAGGCGTCCATGGCGTCACGCAGCTGCTCGTAGGCGAAGGCGCGGGGCTGCTTGAGACCATTGATTCAACAGCGAGCGGCTCCTACACATTGGTTGGCAATGCGGCCTGCAATCCCGCGGCGCCCGTAGTTGCGCTCCTTTCGGCATCGCCCACCAGTGGCAGCGCGCCGCTCGCGGTCACCCTGGATGCCTCAGCATCACATCCGCCGCTCAACGGCGGAACGATCAAGGAATACCGATTCAACTTCGGCGACGGTAGCAGCGCGTTCAGCCAGCGCCAGCCGACCGCGCAGCACTCATATTCCTCGCCCGGCACCTACAGGCCGTTCGTGACCGTATTCGACACGAATGAAGGATCCGCGACGTCCGCGCATGTGCGGATCACCGTGACGGCGGCGAGCGCGCCGCCGACCGCGGCGATGACGGCGACGCCGAGCAGTGGCAACACACCGCTCGCCGTTGTCTTCAATGCGGCAGGTTCGAGTGACCCCAACAGCGGCGGCTCCATCAAGCAGTACAGCTTCAACTTTGGGGATGGCAGCGCGCTTGCGACCCAGAAGACGCCGAGCGTAAAACACACCTACAACACCGCGGCGAGCCATGTTGCTAGCGTGACAGTGACCGACGCCGAAGGCGGAACGGCGACCACGTCGGTGACCGTGACGTCACAGTAACGGGGAGGGCGCGCAGACAGCGTCGCGCGGATCCGGCGCGGGTTCTAGCGAGATCTCCGCAGCAATAGCTGCGGAGATCTCGTGCGTTTTGGGTGAGAGGTCAGATCCGCCGGCGCGCCTTCGCTACTATTCCTTCGGCGCGGGCTTCTTCAGCGCATCCTTGTAGGCCTTGGCAAAGGCTTCGACGTAGGTGTGCGGCAGGTGATCGGCCGGCATCTCAATAAGGCCGCGATAAAACTCGGCGTACAGATCCCAATAACCGGCGCGGCCACTGGCGCGTGTCTTGCCGCGCTTGCTGGCGCGCTCGAAGCGCGCCTCCAGTTCCGCCGGATCAAGCCGGTCGACGAACTCTACGAATGCCGCGCGCAACGCAAGCGCCGTTGCGGACTCGTGTGCCTTCGCCGAGTCTACCGTTTCGCGCAGCCATTGGACGGCATCCGTCTGTCGCGTTTCATGCTGGTTCATGAGATTGACCAGAAGCTCTTCGATCGCGGAGCGCGCGAGCGAGGGCCGCGGGTCGTCGGCGTCGGCGTGGATGTCGATGCGGAAGCGATTACGGATCTCGTTGCGCACTCGCTCCAGATCCTTCAGGCCAACGAGTGCCTCGCGCACGAGCTGACCCGCCAGATGCATCAACCGAGTCTGCGCATCGGCCGGCAAACGCTCGTTATCGATGCCCGCACCCCTGCAAAACGCGGCAAGGCCGCTTTGCACGTCAAAGAGTGCCGGTACACTGGCGCGATTCTTGGGATTGCGCTGCGCTGCTCTGGCAAGCCGGGCGATGCGACGCGCGATGGCCTCATCATCAAGACCCGGTGAGGTTTCCGCGAAGACCTGCGCCTGAGAGGCCGCCGTCACGGCCTGACCGAATGCGTTAACCGGCTGAAGACCACTGTTGGAGGGGAGGTCCGGTACCAGGAGGTCGCCCAGATCGAGCGGCGCCCCGAGGTCGGGCTGCGCCGTGCGGTTCACCGCGCGCAGCTCCCCGATGCTCGTCGGCACCGCGACCGCCGGCGCCCGTGCTTCGGCGGCGGCCGTGGCGGCGGCCGGGCGCGGTTCCTCTTCGAACGCGACGGCCAGCTGGTACTCCCCGACCCGAAGCACGTCGCCGGTGCACAGCTGCCGCGCAACATCCTTGCCGAGCGGCCGCTCATCCTCGTTGACGTACACACCATTGGTGCTCAGGTCCTCGACGAAGTACTGTCCGTTGCGCCAGGCGATGCGGGCGTGGCGGGCTGAAACATAGCGTTGCGGGTCGGGCAGCACCCAGTCGTTGCTGGGTGAGCGACCAATGGTGGCGCCGCCGGAACGCAGCACGATACTGCTGCGCTCGCCCAGCATTTGCCGATGATCACTGACGACGCTCAGACGTAGCGCCATGGTTGCCCCAGAAGCCGTAAACGGCGTGTCACTTCGAGGTCTGGCGCGCACACCCGCTTCCCCGGCGCGCCCGGACATATAATGTATCCAGCAACATAGCAGTCACCGAGCCTCGACCCCATGGCAGCCAGTCACATTTTCAAGATTATGTTCGTGAATCAAGGCAAAGTTTATGAAGTTTACGCCCGCAAAGTGACCCACGGAACGCTGTTCGGCTTCCTGGAAGTGGAGGATCTGGTGTTCGGCGAACGCTCCTCCGTGGTTGTGGATCCGGGCGAAGAGCGCATCAAGGGCGAGTTCGAGGGCGTCAAGCGCACCTACCTGCCTCTGCATTCAGTGCTGCGGGTCGATGAGGTGAAGAAGCAGGGAGTGAGCAAGATCTCGGCCTTTGAGGGGGGCAATGTCAGTCAGTTTCCCGGGGCGCTGTACGCCGCGCCGCCGCGGGATTCCCCACCCAAGAAATAGCGTCCTTCCCAATCATGCTCGAGATACCCGGTTCGACGGCGCTATCATCCTTCCGGATCACCAAACTTCTTGAACGCTTAAGAGCGCTCGATCCGGCCGTTGCGAGCCTCATGGCGGCGTTCGTGCATTTCGTCGATGCGGAGCGCGTGCTGAGCGCTGCGGAGACTGAAGTCCTCGAGCGGCTCCTGACGTACGGCGGTGGCGCACAATCAAGTGCGGCAGTGCGAGCGGCGCGCGCCGGCCGAGTCATACTCGTTGTGCCGCGCGCGGGCACGATTTCGCCCTGGTCGAGCAAGGCGAGCGACATCGCGCACGTGTGCGGACTTACAGCCGTGCGGCGCATCGAACGCGGTATCGCCTATCACCTGCACTCCTCCGGCGCGCTCGATCGCCCGATGCTGGAGCGCCTCGCACCGGTGCTCCACGATCGCATGACGGAAATGGTGCTGTTTGATTCGGCGCAGGCAGCGCAGCTCTTTGAGCACGCAGCGCCGCGGCCGCTCAAAAGGATTTCGCTCAGCACGGGACGCGCGGCGCTCGAGCAGGCAAATGCCGAACTGGGTCTCGCTCTCTCCGCGGATGAGATCAATTATCTGCACGCAAGCTTCGCGCGCCTCGGGCGCGATCCGACCGATGTTGAGCTCATGATGTTTGCGCAGGCCAACTCCGAGCATTGCCGCCACAAGATATTCAACGCGAGCTGGAGCATCGACGGGCAGGAACAGGAGAAATCCCTGTTCGCCATGATCAAGAACACTTATGCGCGCAGTCCCTCTGGAGTGATCTCGGCGTATCGGGACAATGCCGCCGTCCTCGAAGGCAGCGTGGGCGTGCGCTATTTCGCAACCCCCGGCAGCGGCATCTATCGCGGCGTCACCGAGCCGATCGACATCGCAATCAAGGTCGAGACTCACAATCATCCAACCGCCATCTCGCCGTTCCCTGGCGCGGCGACGGGCTCGGGCGGTGAGATTCGTGACGAGGCGGCGACTGGCCTCGGCGCAAAGCCCAAGGCCGGCCTCACGGGGTTTTCCGTCTCACATCTGCGCATTCCCGGATTCGAGCGCCCATGGGAGCGCCATTTTGGCCGGCCAGAGCGCATCGCCTCTGCTTTGGAGATCATGCTCGAGGGACCGATCGGTGCGGCCTCCTTCAATAATGAGTTTGGGCGCCCCGCCATCTGTGGCTACTTCAGAACCTTCGAGGAGCATGCGGCGGGCGATCCAGCGGATCGCATGCGTGGCTATCACAAGCCCATCATGATCGCCGGCGGTCTTGGCAACGTGCGCCGCGCGCATGCCACCAAGGGCGAGGTGCCCCTCGGCGCCAAACTCGTCGTGCTGGGAGGCCCCGCCATGTTGATTGGTCTCGGCGGCGGTGCGTCCTCTTCAATGGGCAGTGGCGCGAGCACGGCGGATCTTGACTTCGCCTCCGTGCAGCGCGGCAACGCCGAAGTGCAGCGACGCGCGCAGGAAGTGATCGATGCCTGCTGGGCGCTCGGGCCGGCAAGTCCCATCTTGCTCATTCACGACGTCGGCGCCGGTGGCCTATCGAACGCCATTCCCGAGGTGGTCGCGCACAGTCAGCGCGGCGCACGCATAGAGCTGCGCTCGGTGCCGAGCGCGGAGAGCGGGATGTCGCCCATGGAAATCTGGTGCAACGAGGCGCAGGAGCGTTACGTGCTCGCCATCGCGGCGGACAGGCTGAAAGACTTTGCCAACCTCAACGCGCGCGAACGCTGTCCGTTCGCCGTCCTCGGCGCCGTCGATGCGACCGGACAGCTGGTGGTCCATGACGCACTCTTTGACAACGAGCCGGTCGACATTCCCATGGACGTGCTGCTCGGCGGTACGCCACGCATGCGGCGGCATGTGCGCAGCGTTCTCCCTGCAAGTCGGCCGTTTGATGGCGCGCACATCGATCTTCGCGAGGCGGCCTATCGGGTGCTGCGCTTTCCGGCGGTGGCGGATAAAACCTTTCTCATCACCATCGGCGATCGAACCGTGGGCGGTCTCATCAGCCGTGACCAGCTGGTCGGACCCTGGCAAGTGCCGGTGAGCGATGTCGCCGTGACGCTCGCTGACTATCACGGCCACGCGGGAGAGGCGATGGCGATGGGTGAGCGCACGCCGGTGGCGGTGCTGAATGCGCCCGCCTCGGCTCGGCTTGCGGTGGCGGAGGCGATCACCAATATTCTCGCTGCCGATATCGAATCAGTGGGAAAGATCCGCCTGTCGGCTAACTGGATGGCTGCCTGCGGAGAGCCGGGCGAGGATGCGGCGCTCTATGAGACCGTGCGTGCCATCGGCGAGGAGTTGTGTCCGCAACTCGGTATCGCTATTCCCGTCGGCAAGGATTCGCTGTCGATGCACACCACCTGGCGCGAGCGCGATGTCACCAAGAGCGTCGTCGCGCCGGTATCGCTTATCGTGTCGGCCTTCGCGCCGGTCGGCGATGTGCGGCGCACGCTCACGCCGGTGCTGCGCCGCGACTGCGGCGCCACATCCCTTTGGCTCATCGACATCTCGCACGGCAGAAATCGCCTGGGAGCATCGGCTCTCACGCAAGTCTACGGCGAACTCGGCGCCGAGCCCGCCGACCTTGATAACGCGCATCTGCTGCTGCAGTTCGCAAGCGCGTTGGCGCGCCTCAAATCCGCGGATCTCGTGCTCGCGTATCACGATCGCTCGGACGGGGGACTCTTCACGACCCTTGCCGAGATGGCGTTCGCCGGCCACTGCGGGCTTGAGATCAGCCTGCCAGAAACGCGCGGCTCGACCGTCGAGCAGCTTTTCTCCGAGGAGCTCGGGGCGGTCATTCAGGTGCGCGTCAGCGATGAAGCGCACGTGGCGGCGCTCTTGGGAAGCCACGGCTTCGCCTCGCATGCGTTTCGCATCGGCGTGCCGGTGGTCGGCGGTGCGCACGCGATGCGGCTGCGCATTGCCGTGGGCGATCTTAAATTTGACGAGTCCTGGAGCGATCTCAAGCACGCCTGGTCGGAAACGTCCTGGCAGATGCGCCGCTTGCGCGATGATCCCACGTGCGCCGATGAAGAGTTTGCCGCCTCCACCCGCGAGGCGGATGCCGGTCTATCCGTTGCGCTGACATTTGATCCTCAGGAGGACATCGCGGCGCCCCATATCCTGCGCGGCGTTCGCCCGGCGATTGCGATCCTGCGCGAGGAAGGCGTCAACAGCCAGATCGAGACGGCCGCTGTGTTCGATCGCGCGGGCTTCGAGGCGCACGACGTACATATGACAGATCTGCTTGACGGCCGGCGCTCGCTCGCTGATTTCAAAGGGTTCGTCGCCTGCGGCGGTTTCTCCTACGGCGACGTGCTGGGAGCAGGGGAAGGGTGGGCCAAGTCAATTTTGTTCCACGCCGCGGTACGCGAGGAGTTCGCACGGTTCTTCGCGCGCGCCGACTCGTTTGCGCTGGGCATCTGCAACGGCTGCCAGATGTTTTCGGCCTTGAAGAGCCTCATCCCCGGCACCCACCACTGGCCGCGCTTCGTGCGCAACGTGAGCGAGCAGTATGAGGCGCGATTTTCGCTTGTTGAGATTCTCAGCTCACCGTCTGTCTTGTTTGACGGCATGGTGGGTTCCTACCTGCCGGTCGCGGTCGCGCACGGCGAGGGCCACGCGCAATTTGCCTCCGCGGCCGCGGCCGAAGCGTGCGCGGCGAGCGGCCTTGTGGCCTGTCGCTACGTGCATCATGACTTGAGTGTCGCCACGACCTATCCGTTCAACCCGAGCGGCTCGCCCTTTGGACTTGCGGCGCTCGCCAACTCGAACGGTCGCATCAGCATCATCATGCCGCACCCGGAGCGTTCGTTCCGTTACGCGCAGAACTCCTGGCGCCCGGCTGACAGCGGGGAATATAGCGGCTGGATGCGCCTGTTTCGCAACGCCCGGCGCTTCGTGGATTAGAGCTTAGGGCGTGCAACCCGCCTGCACTGCGTGCGGCGGCTTCTACCGCGGACTCTCAGCGCGCGCCAACGGCTTGGCGCGGGCTCTGCCGTACCTCGGGGCCGATCGCGATCCAGGCCTTGCGGATCTCGCCCAGGAGGTCCAAAACTTCGGTGATGCAGGCCGTGTTGGTTTCGAGATTGGCGCGCAGCAGCCGCCGAATCATGTAGTCGTACAGATCGCTCAGGTTCTGGGCGAGAGTGCCGCCCTCGGCCATGTTCAAAATGCCGCGCAGCTCGCCAATGATCTGGACGCAGCTGTGCAGCAGCTTGGCCTTGCGCACCAGATCGCCGCGCTCGATGCAACTGCGCGCCACGCTCATGCGCTCCACGGCCGCATTCATCAGCATCAATACGAGGCCGTGCGAGTCCGCGGCCGCGACACCGCCGTGCACGGCGTTGCTCTGATAGGCGGCCATATTGGCATTGCGAGAGAAGGCATTCATGACGCGACACTGCCTGTAGTCCTGGTCATGATGCGTTTAACGGCCGAAGCGGCGCGCACTTGAGTTGCCGCGCCGGCGTTGTGACTTAATTCGAGTTGTCGTTGCCGCCGACTTTGGGCAGATCGGAAAATGCCTGGGTGAGGTACGCCGAGGTGGTTTGCAGCGATGAGAGCAGCGTATTCAACGCCGAGAACTGCTGCGTCATGCTTGCCGTGAGCGCGTTTTCCTCGTTGGTGAGGTTGGTGCTCTGGTCTGTCAAGGCGCTGTTCTGCTGGACGAGGGTTTGACTGTAGGAGTTGACGGGACCGCTGCTCGCAAGCGCAGAGGTCAGTTGCGTATTGAGCTGCGCGGCAATGCCGTTGCTCGAGCTGAAGAGCTGGCTCACGGCGCTGAAATTGCTCGACAGCGCGTTCTGCAGGGCGCTTGCGCTCAATGCCAGAGTGCCGTCGCTCTGCGTCGTGACGCCGATGCTCGCAAGCGAATTGTCGCCCGATGAGCCACCGCTGATGAGACCATGGACCACGTTGCCAATCTGGCTCTCAAGGCCGCTGAGCAGCGCGTTGCCCAGCATCGGACCGGCGCTGCCAGTGCTTGCGTCGTAGCCGCCGAGGCTCGAGAACTGCTGCACCAGAGTGTTGTAGGCACCGACGAAATTGCTGATGTTGCTTGCCGCCGTCGCGGTATCGTTCGCCACCGTCACGGTGGCATTGCTCGTCGCCGTGGTGGTGGCGGCGAGATTGAGCGTGACGCCACTGATGGCGCCGGTGACGGTGTTGCTGGCGCTTTGGTAGCTGATGCCGGCGATATTCACGATGGCGTCCTGCGGAGCGGATGCCTGGGTGTAGATGCCGGGGGCGGTTCCACTGTAGGCAAGCTGTGCAAGACCGCCATCTCCGCCGGCGGCGCTCACCTGGATCGTGTTGCCGGCGCCCGTCAGTGCCGAGGCGAGCACGAGATGCGCGCCGTCCAAGCCCTGCACCAACGTCGCCGTGATGCCGGGGTTTCCCGTGGCGGAGTTGATCGCCGAGGCGATGCCCGCAAGAGTATTGTCGGTGCTGTCGATCGTGATGTTGGTGCTCTGCCCGCCGAGCGACAGCGTGAGTGTCCCCGTGCCGATGGTTGCATCGCTGCCGCCCGTAAAGGCGGTTGAGACCAGCTGCTGCGCCTGGGCGAGCTGCGAGATGCCGACACTATAGGTGCCCGCGACCGCGCTTGAATCTGCCGTGGCGGTGAATGCCGATTGATCGCTGCTCGTCGCCGTGAGTGCGTTGAAGGAAGCCGGCGTGTCGAGCGCGGCGAGCGCGCCTTGAAAGGTCGAGAGCGCACTCTTCAAGCTGCCGAGCGCCGAAATCTGCGCGGTGACCGCCGCGGTTTGACTGGCGTTGTTGGCCACTTGGTTAGCGTAGGTTGCGGTGACGAGCTGCGAGACGAGAGAGCTCACGTCGATCACCGAGCCGCCGGTGGCGCCGCTGCTCGAGCCGCTGGCGACGGAAACGACGGGCGTCGTCGGCGCTATGGTGGTCGTCCCAATGGTACTCATGTCATCTTCCGAGGGCCCCTAGGCCTATGGGCTCAAGTCGGCTCGAAAATGACGAGGGCGAGGACCTTGCGGTCCTCGCCCCGACGTCAACTAGAGCGTAGACGGTTTCTGGCATCAGCTGAGCTTGCTCAGGAGTGTCAGCACGTTCTGCGGGATCTCGTTCGCCTGCGCCACCATCGCGGTGCCTGCCTGCTGCAGGATCTGCGCCTGGGTCAGCTGCGAGGTTGCCTGCGCGTAGTCCGTATCCTCAATCGAGCTGCGGGCGCTGCTGAGGTTGGTTGAGGCAGTCTGCAAACCGCTGACCGCCGCCTGGAAACGCGCCTGATAGGCGCCCAATTGAGCGCCCGTGGAATCGATCTGCTGCAGAGCGGCGTCGACCGACGTGATGGTCGCATTGGAAGCGGCGACCGTGAGCACGTTGGTGTTGGCGATGGAAGTGCCGGAGAGCGCCGAGACCGTGGTGGCCGCGGTCAAACCGGAGTTCGTGACGGTACCGCCGATGACCAGCTGGCCGCCAGCCGTGCCGGCATAGTTCACCTGATAGGTCGAAGTCTTGGTGCCGGCAGCGCCCACGCCCGTGCCCGCGGCTGTCAGCGTGCCCGTGTAGGCGAGCACGATGTTGGAGCCGGAGCTTGAGCTATTGGCGTTGGACAGGGAGATGTTGGCGCCGTTGTTGGTCGCCGTCACGCCCGTGGCCGCCGAGATCGCATTGATTGCACTCGTGATATTCGCAAGATCCGTCGCCTCGACTCCGCTGGTCGTGATCGTGCCAGTCGCGACGCCGTTGATCGAGATCGTACCGGTGAGCCCGGCAGCATCGACGTAGGCGGTGCCGACAAGGGTGGTCGCAGCC
>Ga0209006_10003326_pt1 | contig 14641 bp, 13 predicted proteins | sample JacPin_JW_Ref_O2_FD_188567 | JGI IMG/M metagenome (GOLD analysis project Ga0209006, IMG submission 188567) | Forest soil microbial communities from Algoma, Ontario, Canada - Jack Pine, Ontario site 1_JW_Ref_O2 (SPAdes) (version 2) | ecosystem: Environmental > Terrestrial > Soil > Boreal... | reverse complement strand
AAGAGCTGCACTAACGTGCAGAACCTGATGTATGAGGTGGAGCGCAAGATCGATGTGGAGTGGGCGCGCGCCGTGACGGAAACATTTCCGGTGCGTGTTGTCGTTCACACTGACGACCGCCCGGGGATGCTGAATCAGCTTACCTCCGTGCTGGTAGCCGAGCAAAGCAACATTCGTACGCTAGAGGCGAGTTCGGATGACAAGCGCGGCGACGGGGCGATTATCGATATGACGGTGGAAATTCGCGATAAGAAACAACTGGAGCGCGTCGCGGCGGCCATCCGGCGTATCTCGGGAGTCCGCGACGTGGAGCGAACGCAATGATTGAGACCCAGGCAGAACCGGAACACATAGCGATTTCGAAGTCGAAAGGCATTCAGATCGATTGGAAGGACGGGCACCGCAGCCAATATGCGCTGGGGTATTTGCGCGACGAGTGCCCTTGCGCCAGCTGCACCGGCGCGCATGGGACCGAGCCGCAGAAGACCAATTACGCGACGCCGCCGGCGAGTCCTTTTCAGTTGTTTACGCCGACGCTCAAGATGCTCAACGTGGAAGCGGTAGGACACTACGCGATTAAGATCGATTGGAGCGACGGGCACAATACCGGGATTTACTCTTTCGATCATTTGCGCAAGATCTGCTCCTGCGCGGAGTGCAAACCGAAGTGAAAACCGCGCGAAGTTGGATCATTGCCCTGCTGCTGGTGGCCGCCTCGGCTCAGGCTGCGTCCAATACCAAACTGGTGGTCGCGATCATCGTCGATCAGTTCCGTTATGACTACCTGACGCGTTTCGATGGTGACTACCACGAAGGGCTGCGCAAGCTGCACGATTCCGGCGCGTTCTTCACGGATGGCCACGAGGCGCATTTTCCAACCGTGACCGCGGTGGGCCACGCCGCATTTCTGACCGGGTCCACTCCCGCGATTGACGGCATTGTCGGTAACGAGTGGTTCGACCGCGAGACGGGCAAGACGGTGACCAGCGTGTCGGACGATGCGACGAAATTGGTGGGTGGCAACGGAGGCACGGGATCGTCACCCAGGCGCTTAGTCAGCAGCACGCTGGGCGATGAGATCAAGGCTACAGGCCCGGCCGATAGCGAGGTGATCGGCATTTCGCTGAAGGATCGCGCGGCAATTTTGCCGGCTGGGCACGCGGCCAATGCGGCCTACTGGTTCGAACATGAATCGGGTCAATTCGTCAGCAGCGATTATTACATGCCAGCGCTGCCGGCATGGGTGCAGGCATTCAACAAAAGCGATGCCGCGAACAAGTATGCATCCATGAAGTGGGGGACCTATCGGACGCTGCCTTCGGTTCTTGGAAAGCCTTACTACGAGGCAATGATCGCCACGCCTTATGGCAACGACATGCTGGAGGCTTTCGCCGAAGAGGCGCTGAAGGAAGAACACCTGGGGCGGCATTCGGGGACGGATGTGCTCACGGTGAGTTTTTCGAGCAACGATCTGCTGGGGCATCAAGTGGGACCGGACGCCCCGGAGGTGCGCGACATGTGCATCCAGACGGACCGCGTGCTGGGGCGATTGTTGCGCGCCGTAGAGACCGAAGCGGGCGCGGGAAACTATGTGGTGGTGTTCACTTCCGACCATGGCGTTGCGCCGAAGCCGGAAGAATTGACGAAGCGTGGAATTCCGGCGGGGCGGTTCTCAAGGGCCGACATTTATCAGGGCATTGAAGCCGCGCTCACCGAAAAGTACGGTCCGGGAAAATGGATCGTGGGAAGCGACGAACTGGCGCCTTACCTGAATCACGATCTGCTGCGAGAGAAACACGCCGTTCTCGCAGAGGCGGAAGAGATTGCGGCGGAAGCGGTGAGAAAGCTGCCGTATATTTTCCGCGTGTACACCAGCGCGCAACTGGAGCATGAGAACCTGGCGGGCGATCCAATCGGGGCGCTAATGCAGCGCGGCTATTATCGCGGCCGCTCAGCCGATTTGTTCATCGTTCAAAAGCCCTATTGGCTGGCATCGAAAGAGGGGACGTCGCATGGAACGCCGTTCAGCTACGACACCCACGTGCCCGTCATTTTCCTGGGCCGCGGCATTCGCCCGGGACGTTACGACGAGAACGTCCGCACCGCCGATATCGCGCCGACTCTTGCCGCGCTGCTGGGAGTGAATACTCCGAGCGGATCGGTGGGTCGGGTGCTGCCGGTAATCGAGAAGTAAGACGAAAAATCCCGAGTCGTCAGTGCTTTCCTCAGGTGTTTCGCCCTGGCTCCCGGACTAAGCTGGATCGAGAGCTACGGGAGAAACTTTAGGATGATCAAAACCGGAAGTACCAGGCCGCTTGCTCACGCGCGCGGTTCAGCTTTGCTGTTAATTCTGCTGGGCGGCGTGGCATGGGGCCAAGCCACCATCGGCTCGTGCCCGGTATTCCCGGCGGACAACATCTGGAACTGGCCGGTAGCTCACTTGGCCGTGTCCAGCAACTCGGCCACCTATGTGAACACCATCGGCGCGGCAACTCCGCTGCGTCCGGATTTCGGAACGGTGTGGGACGGCGCGCCGAACGGAATCCCGTACGTCACCGTTCCAGGAACGCAAACCAAGTATCCCGCCACATTTGAATACCAGGACCAGAGCAACCCCGGGCCTTATGCCATTCCGCTGAACGCACCCATTGAAGGTGGCAGCCAGAGCACGGGAGACCGGCACGTGATTTCCATCGACACCACCAATTGCATCCTGTATGAAATGTGGGCGGCGTATCCGCAGACGGCGAGTTGGGAGGCGGGGTCTGGCGCGATTTTCCATCTCAAGTCGAACGCGCTGCGGCCGGCGGGATGGACCTCGGCCGACGCCGCGGGACTACCCGTTTTTCCCGGATTAGTGAAGTACGACGAGGTGCTGGCCGGCGCCATCAACCATGCCATCCGATTCACGGTGCCGCAAACGCAAGCAGCTTATGTGTGGCCGGCGCGGCATTATGCGTCCAGTCTGACCGGCGCCGAATATCCGCCGATGGGAACCCGCTTTCGGCTGCGTGCCGACTTCGACATTTCGGGCTTCTCGGCCACCAATCAGATTATTTTGACAGCCCTGAAGAGATACGGAATGATGATCGCCGACAATGGCAGTGCGTGGTATATTTCGGGCGCTCCCGATTCGCGCTGGGACGATGACGATCTTCACAATCTGGGACAGGTCACCGGCGCGGACTTCGAAGTGGTGAATGTTTCGCCGCTGATGGTAAACGAAAATTCCGGCCAAGCCCATCGCGAAAGCGCCTTGCCTGACTTAGCCGCGCGATAACGCGGAAGCCACGAGGGTTCGCCGTGACATCGCGCGGCGTGCCGCATCCCGCATATTACATTTCAGTTACTTAGCAGTGGAACTCTATTTGCAATCTTATGCTTGCAAGGAGATCCATTGTCGATAAAGAAGATTCGCGTGCTGGTGGCGGAAGACGACGAAGTCAACGCCAAAGCCGCCCGCATGATGCTGGAGCACCTCGGCTGCCTGGTCGATGTCGCAACAGACGGAACGGAAGCCGTAGAACATTTTCGCCAGCGCGACTATGATTTGATTCTGATGGACTGGCAGATGCCCCTCATGAACGGCATTGAAGCCACGGCACGCATTCGCGCCATGCCAGGTGGGCTCACCATGCCGATCATTGGAACCACGGCAGGAAAAGCGCATGCAGAGTGCTTGAAAGGTGGCATGAACGACGTGGTGCCGAAGCCTTTTCTTTTTGACAAACTGCGTTACGTTCTTTCGCGCTGGACGCCCTGGACCGGCGCTCCTCCAAAAACTTGCGAAGCCTGATTGACACCAGCCGATTGCGGTTGATTCTTAGCTCGATTACAATGAGCGCAAGCCTGTAACGCCCCTTAACCGTTGGCGCGCCATGAGTCCCTCGAGTAAAGAGGATCGCTCCTTCGAGCATATTGTTTTTGAGTATGCGGAGGGAGTGGCCGGTAAGACTGGTGACGCCTTCTTCCGATCTTTGGTCGGACCTCTAGCGCGCGCTCTGAAGGCCGATTACGTGTTGTTGGGAGCCTTGTCGCCGGACGGCAAACGAATCGCGATTTTCGCGGCCCATGGACTCGGAAGTGAAACGGCGCCCCTGGAATACAATCTGGCGGGAACGCCATCCGCGCTGGTTGTGGAACCGCGGGTCCGCATCTATCCCACCGGCGTGCGACAGCTCTTCCCGCAAGACGAAATGCTGGCTGCGCTGAAGGCCGAAGGATACGTGGGATCGCCCATGCTGGATTCGAACGGACGCTGTCTGGGGCTGATCTGCGCCATCACCGTGGGGCCGCTCCCGAACGCCAAGCGGGCCGAAGCGCTGCTGAAGATCTTCGCCACGCGGGCGGGCACCGAATTGGAACGCAAGAACTACGAAGACGCGTTGGCGCATAGCGAGGAGCGTTTTCGCACCTTCGTGGAGCACGCCAGCGAAGGCGTGATGTGGTGCAAACTGGAGCAGCCGCTTTCCATGGATCTGCCCGAAGACGAGCAGATCGAGCATTTTTACAAATACACGTATGTCGCCGACTGCAACGATCAGGCCGCGCGAATTCTTGGGTTCGACAAAGCCGAAGATCTGATCGGCGCGCGGCTGGAGGTGGTCAGTTCGCGCTCGGACCCGGCCTTCGCCGAGCGCCTGCGCGCGGGTATTCGCAGCGGCTGGCAATCGTCGCAAGTGGAGAGAACGTTTCAAGGCCGCGATCTCCTGATGACTCGCAGCGGTGTGATCGAAGACGGCATGCTGCAATCGGTGTGGACCACGGCGCGCGACATCACCGCGCTCAAGCAGGCTGAAGCCGAAGTGCTGCGCTTAAATGAGGAACTGAACAGGAACTTGGTGCAGGTTACCGCCTTGAAGTCCCAGTTGGAGCAGGATAACGCATACCTGCTGGACGAGATCCGATCCGAGCACAATTTGGGCGACATGGTGGGCGGCAGCCCCAAGTTCCGTGAGCTGACCGAGCGCATTCAATTGGTGGCGTCCACGTCGGCCACGGTTCTGATCGCCGGCGAAACCGGCACGGGCAAGGAACTGGTGGCCTGGGCGCTCCACAATCTCAGCCCCAGAAGCAATCGCCCGCTGGTGAAGGTGAACTGCGCCGCCATCTCCGCGGGGCTGGTGGAAAGCGAACTGTTCGGGCATTTGAAGGGAGCCTTCACCGGCGCCACGGAGCGGCGCGTCGGCCGGTTCGAATACGCGGACCGCGGAACTCTGTTCCTGGACGAGGTGACGGAGTTGCCACTCGAGACCCAAGCCAAGCTGCTGCGCGTGCTTCAGGAACAGGAATTTGAGCCGGTGGGATCGAACCAAACGGTGAAGGTGGATGTGCGCTTGATTGCGGCCACCAATCGAAACCTGACGGAGTTGGTGCGGGAAGGCCGGTTTCGCATGGATCTTTATTATCGACTTTTGGTGGTGCCGGTGGATGTCCCAGCGCTGCGCGAGCGCCGCGATGACATCCCGCTGCTGGCCGCGCATTTTGTACGGCGTCTGTCGCGGCAGTTCGGCCGGCGTGTGGAGAGGATCTCCGAAAACATGCTGCGCGAACTGGTGGCCTACGATTGGCCGGGCAACATCCGCGAGCTGGAAAACTTTCTGGCGCGCGCGATTGTTCTGTGTCCGGGCGACACGTTGGATATGCCGCTGTTGGCGGCGGAAAACAGCGCGCCGGCCGCGAATCATTCGCAGAGCCTGGAAGAGACCGAGCGGAAACATATTGAGACCGTGCTGGCATCGACAGGCTGGACCATCGAGGGGCCTAAGGGCGCGGCGGCGATTCTCCAGATGAATCCGAGCACGCTTCGCAGCCGGATGCGGAGGCTCGGAATCGAACGGCCGGGCAACTCAAAGTAAGTGGCTGAGCGGAGTTTCCCTTGACGAACCCGGTATTACGTGGCACGATATTACGTGACGCGTAATAGATATGTCTGACCCCACGCTGTTGGTCCTGGCAAGTTTGGCGGACGGAGATAAACACGGCTACGCCATGCTGGAGGACATCCAGCGCTTCGCCGGCGTGCGGCTGGGGCCGGGAACCTTGTATGGGGCGATCACGCGCCTGGAGCAGCACGGCTGGATTCGTCCCGTGAGATCCGCCGAAGACCGCCGTCAACCGTACACGCTCAGCGCGGACGGCCGGCGATATCTGGAAGAACAGCTTTCGGAATTGAACCAGATCGTTAAGATCGGATTGAAGAGGCTGAAACACGCATGAAGGGTCTCGCGCTCTGGTTTGCCCGCTGGTATCCGCGACAGTGGCGCGCGCGATACGGCCGGGAGTTCGACGCGCTGCTCGAAGACGCCAACCTCAACGTGCTGGACGTCTTCGGCGTAGTGCGGTCGGCTTTGGAGATGCGAATCAAATCAACCAATGTGCCTCGGCTCTTGGACATGGCGTGCCGTGACATTCCGCACGGCTACGAACTCGAAAGCTCCGTGGAACTCCCGTTGGAGGATGGCGGCAAAATTCTTTTCCGCAGTTTTTACCGGCAGATCGATCTGGGAGATTCCTACGTAACGCTGACCCACTCATCGCGTGGATCAGGACCGGCCCAGACTATCCTGATCTGTGGGAAGAAAGGTGAAGTGGACGGCGATTTTCGCACCGATGAGACCGAGATGCTGGTGCTGCAGGCGGACGGCACGGTGCATCGCACGGAGCAAACCGTGAAGACATGGCTAAAGTTTGATGTCATGATCGACCGCGTGCGGGAGAAGTATCGCAGAGGGCTGTCAGCGGAAGACATTTTCGGGCAGATGTGGTCGGACAGCGATAACCCGTTATCGTCCTGATACTATCGGCCAATCCCCTCAACCAACCGGCAGAGACTGCCCGCCTGAAAGACATACGCATCGGAAGGAGCACCAGATAACCGGGCGTAACCGATCCAACCCGATTTCCCGGTTCTGTTAGCATCCACTGCACCGAACCCCCGAACCACTCCATGGCCGTCGGCAAGAACAATTTGTGGCAGTTTGTCTGTGCTTATCGTGGCGCGAACCCAGCCCTTGACCGTGACGTAGGTACCTTGCAGATCGGTACCGGGCTCCGTCGTTAGAATCGAACCTGGGCAGGTGTGGTCCAGCATCGGCAAGTCTGTAATCCGCCGTCCCAGCCAAACCGGTGGCGCCTGATTAAAAAACGCTTGTCCCGTGCGGCGAAGCACCGCCACCTGCACCTGCTCGAAGGGTATCGTCCACTTATTGGAATGGTCCCAGATATTCACGGTGTCCCAGGCAGGAACATCGTAGACATCCGAGGCAATTGCCGCTCCCCCACGATTCAGCGAGGCGTCCCGGGACACCAATCCAATCCTTTTCGGTGGGATCAACACAGCAAAGGCGATCGCAGCGCAGAGAGCCAGCGCGCTCACAAGAAGCCAGGCCCGCGCAGTATTCCAGCAAGCGGGTACGGAGATCAACACATTCGCCCAGTAAAGCGCACGTAGCATGTTATAGTGCTCCGTGTAAGCGGTCTGGGCTCCAAATGTCGCGCGGCCTCCCGCAACCAAACCGGCGGATATCAGGAAAAATGCTCCCGCCGTTAGTGTAAACAACCCCAAAACCGGATAGCCATTACGATCGGTCCGATATATTCTCACAAATTCAAACGCGTTCATCGCCAGGATGACTATAGAGACCATTCCGAAACATAACGTGAGACCAGGGTAAGCTACTGCATCGGAGTTTCGGAGTGTCTCCGTGATGAAGGATCCAAGAAACGTTAGGAAAAACTTGCAGACTAACACAGGCTCAGATCTGAGAGTGCCGAGTACAGTTCCCTGACCCGGATTACCATGTAGATAGTACCAACCGGATGCAACCGCAACGATGCCGATAGTGATTGTCGCAGCCCTTCGCATTCTGAGGAAAAGCGCTTCGGGAATCATCAAAATCGGAATGAGGATGCCCGGGGAAGAGACAAGACTGGCGAACCCTCCCAAGAAGAGCGCAGCGGCAAACAGCGGGTAATGGACGACTCCATTTGCTTGCCCCTTCCTCGCGCTTTTGGCTAAACAAAGAAAAGCGAATAATGCACAGACGTTGATGGTGACATTTTGCACGTGCATCGCCCAAAGCAGCACGCCCAGGGTAACGGGTGAGACAGCAAAACACACGACGATGGCGGCGGCCAGTAGAGCCCGAGTGGGCGCCTGCCTGGGGTCAAGCTTGACGGCGCACCAGTACGCAGCGCCCAGCGAGAGAAGAGCCAAAGCGTCTACGATGAACTCGCCCACGTGACGGCCATGGAGCAGCCGGATATCGGCGAAGAATACCAGCTTGGACAGGACAATCCGATGCTCGGCGTGCAAAGCAAAAAGCCCCGAAAGGATTTGCGAAGGATCGAGAAATTCCCAATCGTCGTAGAGCGGCAGGGGCGAGAGACTGTGGAACGCCATTAAGAACGTCGCTACGGCCAGGACCAAAGCCATGATCCACAGGACGCACGCAGCCCCCCATTCCGCGCTAGCTGGCGGTTTCAAAGGCCTCATGATGCTTGGATCGGCATAGCGGAGGCGTAGCTTGCTCTACTTGTTATCTGGTAGCGCGAAAGCGTAAATGCCGTTAATGCCGCGCGGCGGATGCAGCTCCGGCGTCTCGCCTAACAGCACGCCATCTAGCAGCCCATTGCCGGTCATGACCGCGACGTATTGCTTTCCGTTCACCGCATAGGTGATGGTGCTCACCGAAATAGATCCGCCTAGGATGGATTCCCAAAGTTTCTTCCCGGTCGCGGCGTCGAAGGCGTGGAAGCGGCGATTCAAATCGCCTTGGAAAAGCAGGCCGCCGGCGGTAACCAGAGCCGCGCCGTCCGAAGGCGAGCGTCCGACATTGATGCGCAGCACTTCGCCGGTCTCCAGATTGATTTTGCCGATCGCGGTGAGCGCGTTCGGATCCGATCCCGGACGCGGCACGGGTTTGCGCTGCTCGCGCTGGTTTGCCCCAGTGCCGGCCGAGACCATGTCGAGACAGTTATCGATGTACGGAACATAGAGCGAGTTGGTGTCGGGATCAAAAGCCGTGGGCCAAAAACTTCGCGTGTTATACGAACAGATCACGTGCTCCTCGCCGGGCTTCTTGTTCACCAGATCGTAGTTGATGGTCACCTTGCCGGTTTTGCCATCGATATTGGAAATTAAAAACAGCGGATCGTCGTAAGGAAAAGGCGTGGCCCACAGGAACTGGCCGGTGCCGCGATCGATCTCGAAAACCCCGCCGCCTTCACCCACCATCACCGCGGCGTCGTGCTCTTCACCGCGCGGGATGTCCGGATTGAACCACTTCACGTACTTCGGATCGGGATTGAATTTCTCGCGCACCAGTGTGCGCTCATGCGTATAGTCCATGTCCCAATCGTCGGCGGGCAAATGCTGGTAATACCATTTGAGCTTGCCGGTTTCCGGATCCAGCGCGACCGTGGAGTTGCTGTAAAGATCGGCCGGTGAAATTCGCGAGGTGCCGTCCGGATCGCCTCCGTGGCGCTCCATTCGCGTGTCGGGCATGGGATTCGCAACGCCCCAGTACAGCGTCTTTCGCACTGGATCGTAGGTGCCTGGCAATCCCCACGTGGATGCGCGATTGGTGTCCTTGAAATCCTTGCCCCAGCTTTCTGAGCCGGGCTCGCCGGGCGCGGGGACGTTGTAAAACTTCCACACATCCTTGCCGGTGACGGCGTCCTGCGCGGCGATGAAGCAGGTGTCGCGCGTCTTCCCGCAGGCTCGTCCGGAGATCACTTTGCCTTCGACAACGATGGGGCCCGATGTGTTCTGCGCCTCGCCGGTGCTGGTCTGCCAGCGCTGCTCGCCGGTACGGGCGTCCAGGCCGACTACGTAGCCATCGGGAGCGGTGTACAGAATTACATCCTGATAAATGGCTAAAGCCTTAGTCCGAGCGGTGCTGGCGGCGGCCGCTGGCACCTTACGTTTGTACTCCCAAATAAGATCGCCGTTGGTGGCGTCCAGCGCTTCCACGATGGCGCCGGGTTCCACCAGGTACATCACGCCGTTGTGGACAATGGGAATGGTCTCGCTGGTGCCGGGGCCAAGGCCGCGCGTCCACGCCATGCGGAGCTGGCCGACATTCGACCGGTTCACCTGCTTCAACGGGCTGAAGCGCTGTGCGTCGTAAGTCCGGCTGTACATCAACCAGTCGTCCGGGCTTGGGTGCACTAGCATCTCTTGCGTTACCGGAACAAAGTCCTTCACCACCTGCGCGTGTACACCAGCGACGAAAACAGCTGCGAGTATCAAGTTCCGAATCATCTGGAAAGCATTGTATAGCAATCAGAGTGATAGAATCACATGGATTGGGAGGTCGCCATAGGAAGATGCCAAGCCTTGGAATGTCCTTGATGGCAGGTGCAGGTTTGCTGGCAATGGCCGCGATGGCGCAGGAGCCGTCGCCGGCACCCCCGGCGTTTCAGCCGGTGGGCACCATGAAGCAGTTGATGATCGACATCATTTATCCGGCTTCGGACGCGATCTTCTATGTGGACCGCGAGCCGCCCAAGAATGCAAAGGACTGGAACGATCTGCGGGGACAGGCGCTGATGCTGGCGGAGTCCGGAAACCTGCTCATGATGGATGGCCGCGCGCGCGACCAGAAGAATTGGATCTTGGAATCGAAGATGCTGATCGACATCGGCGGCAAAGCGTACAAATTCGCGCAAGCCAAGGATATCGACGGAATTCGAACGCTCAATGATTCTCTGAACGCGGCATGCGTGGTGTGCCACTATCAGTACCGGCCGGGGTATCATCGACGCCCCGCGCCGAAGGCTGTTAACCCTTAATACGTGGTAGACGAGTAAGGTATTCTTTATATCAAACTCACGAAACTCAGTGTATACTGAGCCAACCTAAGAATCCGAAGTGAACTTTGTCGTAAGTTCGGTATCTAAGTAGACGGATTCTTTCCTGCGATCGTTGCCAGGAGGTAGCATGCATCCACCTTTGCAGTTCGGCTTGATCCGGCCTTTGAGGAATACGCGCAAAACGGAGCGTGGCACGGGTAGATTCCTCTTTCGCTGGGCGGTGCGCGCCGCGCCCTTTGCGCTCTTTTTAAATACGCGCAAAACGGAGCGCTGCGCGAGTAGATTCCTCCTTCGCTGGGCGGTGCGCGCCGCGCCCTTTGCGCTCTTTTTAAACACGCGCAAAACGGAGCGCTGCGCGAGTAGATTCCTCTTTCGCTGGGCGGTGCGCGCCGCGCCCTTTGCGCTCTTTACGGCCCTGCTCACGGCCACCGCCTACAACCCTTCCTGGAAAGATTCTCCCGTTGCGCAATGGAGCGACGACGATGCGAAACAGTTGCTCTCCGATTCCCCCTGGTCCAAGAGCGTGCATCTCGACAAAGTGCGCAACTTGAGTCTTTTCGAGCGCCGCGATGGCGGCGATTGGGAAGCGGGCATTCCTACCGGGATCGGAATGGAGGAGTTGGGTTTATTTGCCGATTGGAGAGAGATTGAGGCGTTCGAACATGCCTACGCAGTGTCGAAACTGGGCACTGTAACAGTGCGCTGGGAGAGCGCTCTTCCAGTGCGCGCCGCGGAAGCGAAAATAGGCGACAATCCAGATGCCGGTTGGACGGGTGACTATTATGCGATCGCCGTTCACGATCTGCGTCCTCCCTTTCGCTGGAACCTGGCAAATCAGTTGAAGGGCGTCGCGTTTCTCAAGCGGGATAAAAAAAGGGACGTAAAGCCGGCGCGCGTCGTGGTGCTGCCGAGGGCCAATGGGCTAGCGACGTTCGTCTATTTGTTTCCGCGCTCGGTGGAAATCACAAAGAAAGACCGCAGCCTTGCATTTGTGGCGCAAATTGGCCGCCTGTTTATCTCGGTGAACTTCTTCCCGGAGGATATGCGGCTGGACGGCGAGCTGGAGCTCTGAGGAAGCGCTACCGCTCCCGTTAGTCACGGCTCGGTGCCGGCGATCAATGATTGGAAATAACTGGGCAGGCCGGGCTTGGTGTCGCGTAGGATTTGTACAATAGCCTGACGATCGGCAAGGGAAAAGCGAGTGTACCGACTTCCCTTCTCCGCTCCCGACAGTATCTGCCACATGCGTTGATAGATGGCGTTTTTCGCCTGCTCCGGCAGGCTATCGAAAGCCTGGCTGTAAAGCATGTAGCTGCAGGGATAGCGCAGCAGGCGCGTGCGCAGGTCGAACTGGCGTAGGGACCGGCCGTGGGTGTCGAACGGTCCTTGCGCGGCAAACTTTTCGGCGAAGCCCGAAGTCCCTTGGACCGGTCCGGGAAGCGGCGCCTCATCGATGAAGAGCAGATAGTCCACTAGCTCGTTCGCCGATTCACGAAGTAGAGCGGTGAGTGCGCCGCTAGACGCCTTGTCGTACAAAGCACAGCGGACTTCCCAGCCCACGCGCGTGATCAGATTCGTCATGTACATTTGATGATCGAAGACCAGCAGCGCGACGATATCGCTGTGCGCGGAAAGGTACGCGTTCGTATCGAACTTGTTTTGAAGCGACGCCACGTGCAGCGTCTGAGCGGTGATCATGGATTCGGGCTGGTCGGGATCGGAGAGCATGGCGTTTCCCATGTGCCGGCCGTTCGCCAGGACGCCCGTAACGTACCAACCGCCCCAACGTTCTTCGAAAGGGCTGCGATGGTCCGTGGTGAATCCGCCGAGGATGAGTTGCGGCCGTCCGTCCGGCAGGGTGTAGAAGCTGCGCAAGATCATGCCGGGAACGCCCAGGCTTTGATCGGAGCGATGGCATGCCAGGCAATTGTCGCTGCGCATGAAGCTGGGCTGGGACGCGAATTGTTGTTCCAGTTTGTAGAAAATCACGCCCTGCTCGGGGTCCAGCGCAGCCAGCTCGATGAACCCGCCGTTCACCCACGCAACCGAGACCGAGTCATTAAAGAAGATGGTGCGCGGGTTGCCGGGCTCGATGCGCGGTGATTGCAAACTGGTTTTCGAGAAGACCGCCATCTGCGACTCAACGGGAACGTTCAGGGCTTGGAGCACAGCCGGCAAGTAGCCTTTTTGGCCGTCGAACTTGAGCTGGATTTTGCCTTCCTCGATTTTGCGCTTCAAGCCCGCGACGGCGTCGTTGCCGGGGTGCTGTAAGTAGTTGAAGTATGCGATCGCGGGATGATCGAGCGCTGGGGACAGTTTGTCGTTAAGTTCAGCAACGCCAGAGGCAACGCCGATCAAGGCGGCGACCAGGACTGCAGTGGTGCGCACAACTAATTATTGCGTTTTATCATTGCTTCCATTCGTCGATAGCTTTCCTGGGGAGCGAACCGGGAAGAAAATCGACCAGCTCCAGCCGGACGCCGTTGGGATCGATCACGTTGGTGATGCTGGTTTTGGTGGAACCCACTCGAGGGTCGTCGACTTTCACGCCGCGCGCGCGCAGTGCGGCGACGGTTGCGCCCTGATCCTGGGGCCAGAGGCCGATGTGGCTCAGGCCGATAGGGCGCTCGGCGGTGGAGGGCGCGAGCTCCAGGAACGTGTCGCGAGTGATTTGCAGATAGGCGAGGACCGGCTTACCGTCGGTGTTCTTGATGGTGAAGGCCTCGCGAAAGCCCATGGTCTGCGTGTAGAAGCGCATGGACTCGTCGAAATCCTTCACGTAAATTCCGACGTGATTCAGGCGCAGACCGGAATCCGGATTGGTTTGAGCGCGGCCGGGCTGCATCAGAAAAGCTCCCACTCCGATGCCGGCGGCGAATAATGTGACACAAGCGATGATGCGGCGCATTGCAGGCTCCTTTCAAACCGCTCCTTTTGGTCGCGGCTCGGTTACAGCGCGGCTACTGTCCAACCAGGTGCTTCAGGCTGGTGTTGTTCTCTAAACAGACAAACTCTATCAGTTCTGTATCCGGCATCAAACGCTGGTCCAGTTTGAAGCTCCACGGCCGGGTAAAAGTTTTCGGATCGTCCACCGTCATCTCGATCTCGAGCGTCCCGTAATTCAAGCGCCGGAATCGTTCGGTCAGCCGGGCGGCATTGGTGTTGGGCGTTCCCTCTTCGTCGATCCAGCCCTGGTCTTTGAACCCGATGGTCTGGACCACCAGCGTATCGCCTTCCCATTTTCCGATCGAATAGCCGTACCACCAGGGATCCGCATCGTTGTTATCGGGTAGCGGCCGGCCGTCGGTGAAGATCTGCCGAATGCCATCGTTGGCCTCGTACAGGATCAAGACCAGCCCGGGAGTCTGGATGATCTTGCGCGCTTGTGGATGGCTATGAAGCTGGATAGGGTTGAGCGGCAAACAGTGCGCGTCCGGATGATCCTTGCTATGTTCGGCGAGGCGCTGCTTGCGGAGCTCGGCGGCCCAAGGCTGGAGCGGCAAACCGTCGGGAAACAACGAGGGCAAATCTTGAAAAGGCCGGGGTCCTTTGGGCGGCGTCGTCCCCAATGTATTGGCGGGAGCGGGAAGCGGCGCACCGGGCACCAGGCCGCGGTCCCAGATTCCGGAAAGATCGGGATGGCCGTCAGCGGTCCGTGGCACAGGCCCGTCGAGATTCACTTTTCCGTCCGCCAACCTGGGCGCGGACGCTGTCTTATAGGCCGGCCATTGCGCCAAGAGCGCCGCGGGAAGAACCGCGAAGGCTATCAGCCGGATGATCACTGCTCGATACTGTATCGCACTTCGCGAAAAGTTTGTGTTGC
>Ga0209006_10003325_pt1 | contig 14645 bp, 12 predicted proteins | sample JacPin_JW_Ref_O2_FD_188567 | JGI IMG/M metagenome (GOLD analysis project Ga0209006, IMG submission 188567) | Forest soil microbial communities from Algoma, Ontario, Canada - Jack Pine, Ontario site 1_JW_Ref_O2 (SPAdes) (version 2) | ecosystem: Environmental > Terrestrial > Soil > Boreal... | reverse complement strand
CAGCGCCTGTTTGGCGAGTGAAAGGCGCCTCGCCGGGAACAGAGATGGCGTCAAAGCGTGTTTTGTTATGCTCCGACAATGGAGGCAGCGAATCGGTAATCGCCACCAGGCTGACTCCAGGACCGAACCGAAGACGCCGCTCCAGTTGCTGAAAGAACGTCATCATGCTTTGCGCGTTGGGGTAGTTGTGTTCTCCCAACGTCACGCTGATCGTCAACATGGAATCCTCGCGCATCCCAAGGTGCTGGTTCTCGAGGTTGCGGAAACTTCGCAACAACAGTACCGCTCCGGCAAGTAGGACGATACTGGCGGCAATTTGCGTGACCACCAGCCACTGCCGCAGCGTCGCATGGGAAACGAGTGTGAGGCGTCCATTCAGCGCCTCTCTGTTCGGTTTCTGCACTGACGGGGCCAGGCCAAACAATGCGCCACACGCAATCGAAAGCAAAACAGTGAAGCCGATAATGCGCAGATCAAGCCCGGTCTTGTCGAGGTACGGGATGCCTGGTGGGGCAATTGCGATGAAAAGATGCAACAGGCCCTCTGCCAGTGCGCAGCCGGCGGCTGCTCCTGCAACCGACAGCAGCATCGCTTCGGTCAACGTCTGCCCCACCAGCCTGGCCCGGCTTGCCCCCAGGGCAGAGCGAACCGCAAGCTCACGCGCCCTGGATGCACCGCGCGCCATCAGCAGGCTGGCAACGTTCGCACACGCAATCAGCAGCATCACAAATACCGCGGCCAGCAGAACCCACGCCGCAGCGCGGGCGTCCTGCATTTGGCGTTCGCGAAGAGAGCGAATCTTCAGATGGATGTCGTAACGAAGTTCTGCCGGAGTTGATTTCAAATCTTGCTCAAAGAGCGGCTCGATCTCAGCTTGTGCCTGTTGCACCGTAATCCCGGGCTTGAGCCGGGCAAATGCCCGCCGCGGACTTCCATAGCCGCCGTTCGCCGTTCTATCGGCGACTTCATTCACCGCCATCGGAAACAGTACATCGACTGCCTGGAGACGAGGCATCTCGAAGTTTCTGGCAAGCACACCGATAATGCGGACTGGGCTGCCGTCGATCGCAATCGTCTTATTCAGAATGCCTGGATTCCGGCCGTAATGAGTCAGCCAGAGACCATAAGAGATAATTGCGACGTTCGGGCCTCCAGGCCGGGTCTCTTCGGCAAGGAAGTTGCGGCCCAGAACGGGCGACACGCCGAGCACCGAGAGGAAATTACCTTCGACCGACTCACAATTGAGTTGCGCGGGCTTCGATTCAGTCAGGTCGCACTCATGGGCGCCGGTCTGCTCGGAGGTCATCGCTTCGAAGGGTTTCTGATGGTCGCGCCAGTTGTAGTAGAAGTTGCCCATCAGGAACTCCTGCGTCTCAACGGAGTGCACGATGCCGAGTGAGACCAGCCGTTCCGCATTGGCATAAGGGAGCTCCCGAAAGAGGATGCGATCGACGATGCTGAAGATAGCTGTCGTTGCTCCGATGCCCAGCATCAGCGTAACAATGAGAGTGATCGTAAAAACCGGGTTGCGGCCGAAGCCGCGGATCGCGTAGCGGACATCCTGAAGGAGGGTTTCAAGATAAAACCCCGGACGCTGCTCGTGTGCTTGTTGCTTTGCTTGCTCGACTCCCCCTAGAGCGATGACCGCCTGTCGATTCGCCTCCTGCGGGCTCATCCCAGCAGCGACATTGCTCCGGGTTTGCTGTTCGAGATGGAATTGCAATTCTTCATCTACTTCCTGATGCGGCCTGGGAACGATAAGAAAGCGAAGACGCGTCAGCCATCCTTTAAGCATAGAAATCGCTCCCCTCGATCCTCTACAAGAGGATGACCCGGTCTCTTGTCGAATGTCAAGGGGGATTAACCCGGCAGCGCGCCCTTCTTTCCCCCACCCTGGAGCTTAATTCCCGAAGCTTGCGTAATTTCCTGCTCCTCGTCCGTATACCCCACGTATGACCGAATACGATATGACATCGGTTGGCCGAGTGAGCAACGATTCACAGCAAATTGCGCGTGGTCTTCGCGAACGCGATATTGCTCTGCTCCACGCTCTGGTCGAGCAATATCAGTATCGTCTGGTTCGCTACCTTATCTATCTGTTGGGGAGGCGCGACGAGGTCGACGACCTTGTACAGGAAACATGGGTCCGGGTTCTTGAGCGTGGCCGCTCCTATGACGGACGCTCTCGTTTTGAGCCCTGGCTTTTTGCCATTGCCCGCAATCTCACCATCGATCACATCCGCAGGCGGAAAACCTTGAGCTTGGCTATTGATCTCGACTCTGATGACGGCGGGGAACAGGACAAGACTCCTCGATCACCTGCTTCCAATGATCCATCCCCTTTTGTGCTCGCGGCGCGCACTGAGGATGCCCAGCGTCTTGCTCAATCCATGCAAACTCTGGACTTTATCTATCGCGAAGTGCTCGTCCTTCGCTTTCAGGAGGATTTGTCATTGCAGGAAGTAGCAACGGTGGTAGGAGCACCAGTCAGTACAGTTGCTTCAAGAATTTATCGGGGACTGCAAACACTACGGACCCTACTGGATGGAACAAAGCATGAAAACTGATCCTCACGCGACATTCCGAAACGTCATTGACAAAACTCTGGCCGGCGGCGCATCGCCTGAGGATGACCGCTCTCTTCAGGAACACTTGGCAGCTTGCGCTCAATGTCAGGAATATCTAAGTGCCGGCACCCGGGTCATCGCCAGCCTTGGTGGCTTTTCATTCGATGTCGACCCTGGGCTCGAGAGAAAAGTTCTTTGGTCGCTCACTGTGCGCGCACAGCAACTCGAGACCGCACAGTCGCATCGCCGGCGAATCGTGTGGGGCTGCGTTGGCGCCCTGGTGTTGCTGATCACGGGCTCCTTCGTTGCTCTTGAATTCGGCAATCTGGTTGCGGCCTCCCTCAACCTGCCGCCCATGCAAGTGCAGAGGTTACTGCTGCTTGTATGGGTAATACCCTCCTTGTGCCTTTCACTTCTGTTTCCAATACTGCCCGTGCTGTCCCATCGGGAAGAGAGGTTTTTATGAAAAGCCGTTTTTTGAGTGTTGTCCCCAAAGTTGTTCAGGTTTGGGCTGTCGCCATCGTTGCCGCGGCGGTGCTGATCGGATTGGCTGTGGGCGGTTACGCCGTCGCCGGCGGCGCCGCATTGCGGACGATGTTTGTGTATGCCGCAGCCGCCCTGGCCGTCGGCATGGTAATCGCAATCTGGCTTCTCTGTCTGGGTTTCGTGTTTGCGGACGCCCGCCGGCGGGGCATGCGGGCGGCCGGCTGGACACTTGTGGCCATGCTGATGCCCAATCTACTGGGATTTCTTCTCTACTTTGTAATGCGCCGGCCCCTCGCTGCACCTTGTGTAAGTTGTAGCCGCGAGATTCCGGTAGACCAGCCTTTCTGCTCGTGGTGCGGGACCTCCCGCGCCCCGCTTCCATCGGCCACTGAACCGGTTGGCGGGCAGGCGTGAGAAGATGCTGCTGGAGGCATCGCAAGATTGCGGAGAATCATGACAAGAAGCCGGCAAACTCGTTCGCTATTCCTCTTGGGAATCGTTTTTGCGCTCGCAGCTCAGATAACGCTCGCCGACAAGGTAGCTGCTCCGGTGACCTCCCTGCGTGTCTACCTCTTCGACTGCGGCCTGATCAAAGGCGAAAATCCGCTGGAGTACGGCTTGAATAAGGGCGACGTTAAAAACCCCGACATGGTAGTGCCGTGTTACTTGATCGTTCATCCCAAGGGAACTCTGATGTGGGATGTGGGGGTGATTCCGGATAGTGCGTTCAAGGGAGATGGGCCGGCGACTCAGAAGGACGGCTCCGACGTGGAAAGCTCCCCAAGGCCGTTGCTGCCCCAGCTGGCGGCCCTTGGTTATCGTCCGCAGAACATCACCTACCTTGCCCTTTCGCATTACCATTCCGACCATGTAGCGAATGCCAACGCGTTCGCCGGTTCCACCTGGCTGGTCCATGCCGCGGAACGGGATGCAATGTTTGCTGCCAAGCCCGACGACCAGTCCGCTTACAACCGGCTCCGCAACAGCAAGACGATAATCCTGCCCAACACTGACTACGATGTATTTGGCGATGGAACTGTGGTGATCAAATCCGCTCCTGGTCATACTCCCGGCCACCAGGTTCTGGCGTTGAAGTTGCCCAAGACCGGACCGGTCCTGATTGCGGGGGATCTATGGCATTATGCGGCGGAGCGAACCGCGTCTCGGCCCCCTAAAGATGAGGCGAATCAGCAGCAGACGCTGGCGAGTCGCGTGGCGATGGAGGCCTACCTCAAGCAGAGCGGCGCCCAACTCTGGATCGAGCACGACCCGGAAACTTTTCATCGCCTCAAAAAAGCCCCCGCCTACAACGAATAGCTTTTTATCTCCATCGCCGCCACTAGTCGACGGGCGCCCATCCTTACAGTTCTTTGCGAAGGGTGGGATACGCAAATCTCACCCCTCCACCCCCCGCAACAGCACAACAGCAGACGACGGTGCTCTTTGCATGGCAACAACAGCGGTCGATCGCAATCATGCGCATGAATCGGCTAATCTGGAAATATTCCGAATGAGCGAAGCCTCACCTTCACGGAAACAATCAAACAATCAACGGAGGAACAAATGGTTCAGATTACCTGGCTTGGACACGCAAACTTCGAGCTCAAATTCGAAAATGGAGAAGTCTTGTTATTGGATCCCTGGATTGAAGGGAATCCCGCTTATCCCAAGGACTACAAGATCGAGAAGGCCGATGCGATTGCTGTTTCTCACGGGCATGGGGACCATCTGGGGGATGTAGTTTCGCTGGCTAAACGCTTCGAATCAAAAGTAGCGGCGATGGTCGAAGTCGCCGGCTTTTGCGCCTCGAAGGGCGTGAAGTACACCATCGGCTTCAATAAGGGTGGCACGGTTGATCTGGGTTTTGTAAAGCTCACCATGACCCACGCGCTGCACAGCTCTTCCATCACCGATGGCGACAAAATGATATATGGAGGAGAACCGGTCGGCTTCATCTTGACCTTCAAGGATGGCCGCCGCGCTTACTTTGCCGGGGACACGGCAATCTTTTCTGAATTGGCCTTATACGCCGAAATTTACCATCCCGAGCTGGCCTTCTTGCCCATTGGCGACTTCTACACCATGGGGCCCGAGGAAGCTGCCTATGCCGCACGCCTGCTGAAAGTGAAAAAAATTATCCCCATGCACTATGGAACCTTCCCTGTGCTTACTGGCCGTCCAGAGGAGTTGCAGGAAAAACTAGCGGGAACAGGAATCCAGGTCCTAACACCGAAGCAGGGCCAACCGATCACCTGGTAGCGTCTGGAGGACAATCATGAGTAGCAATCATCCGACTCCTCGCGACGTTGCGCGTCCGTTCACGCCCGCGCTTTCCGCGCTGATTGAAGACCCGCTCTTCAGCCAGGTGTGGGAGCGTCCCGGGCTCTCCAGGCGCGACCGTAGCTTGATCACGGTCGCAGCCCTGGTTGTTCTCTACCGTCCCGAACAGCTTCCCGCCCATTTGCGTATGGCGATTGCCAACGGCCTCACGAAGACCGAGCTGAGCGAAGCGATTACTCATCTGGCTTTCTACGGCGGCTACCCGGCAGCGGTCTCCGCGTCCGGCATCGCACACGAGACGCTAGGCAACCTGGATGATGGAGCCTGATTGCGGCCGTTTCCCGGCACGGGAGTGCTGGGAAACGGAAGGAGAGAATCCCAGTCCCTTTAGGGACGGCACAATCCGATCCGTCCGGGCATACTGGTAAGCTACAAAACAAATGACGGACAAATTCAAGGAACTGCTTGCCGAAGGATATCGGGCTCGACAAGAAAAACGCCTCTCGGCTTCTCGTGCGGTCTTCATCGACGTGGTGCGCAAAGCCTCAGAAGAAGGTGATCGTTCATCTCTGGCGAAGGCTCTTGGCGGGTTGGCAGAGGCCGAGGACGGTATTGGAAATTGCGCAGCCGCCCGGCATCACTACGCCAGCGCGGCTGCGCTCTATCGAGAAATCGGGCCACCGAAGATGCTGGCCTGCACACTCCGGCGCGAGGCAGATCTATGGATGCAGACCAATCAGTCCGCGGAGGCGGAGCCGCTCTATCTCGAAGCAGAGAAGGTCTACCGGCAAAGCGGCGAAGAGAGCGCTCTCGATCTAGCTCATACGCTCCGCGCCCTGGCATTGATCAGAGAGGCAAAGGGCGAGACGACGGCCGCCAGATCACTCTGGCAAGAGGCCTGCGAGATTTATACACGCCTTGATGTCAAGGATGCCCTTGCGGAGTGCAACCGGAAACTTTCGCTCCCTTAACCAGGATCCTCATGGATCGGCCTGTGCTGGGTCCGCGCGACCGCGTCTAGACCCTTACTATTTCTTTATTCATTTCCGCGTTAAATGGTAGTTGATGCTTCTGCCGACGCTAGCAGCCTTTGGCAGAGCGGAGGGTCGACTGGGTTTGCGCTCATTTGAAATGACACCTGCTGCTGCAAAGGCTTCCGAATGTCTGGTACGGGCGGCAACCCCTGCTGATATGGCCGCCGTAACAGCAATCTATGCCCACTTTGTGGAAACAAGCACGGCCACCTTCGACCTTGTTGCCCCGGGCGAAGCCACGATGCAGCGCAGATTGCAGGTCGTTTTGGATCACGGTTTGCCGTACATTGTAGCCGAGCTCGAAGGGTACGTCGTGGGATACTGCTACGCCTCACCATTCCGCCCCCGCGAAGGCTATCGCTTTACCGTAGAGGACTCCATCTACGTACGCGCCGATTGCAAAGGCTACGGAGTCGGGACGAAGCTTCTGAGTGAATTGATCTCACTTTGTAAGGCGAGGTGCTGCCACAGCATTGTTGCCTGTATTTGCGGGATCAATAAACCTTCGGTTGCTCTCCATCAGTCGCTCGGATTCGTCCCGATCGGAACTTTGCCCGAAGCAGGCAAGAAGTTCGGCGAGTGGCTCGGCCTTTCGTTTATGCAGCGTCTCCTGTGATGTGAGAACAGCCGCCCTCGTACGGAAAACTTAAATCCTTATGCCCCCCTTATCGATGATGCCGTCCAATAATAGTTGGGGCCTCGGGAGGCAAGCGATGCACTCCAATCCAACCGGGCAGGGTGTCGATCGCAAAAAGCGTTGTGCTGACAACTACGGGTACGGTACTCCGCATCCGTCGCAAAATACGCATCACAATCCTGAATAAACCAAAGAGATTTCCCTTGCCGGGCCTGACTAAAGATGTATGAACAGAAGTGACGATAGGATCCTCATCATTGCAAGAGACTCCTCTCTGCGGGCGCGGCTGGGACGAATCCTCAAAGCATCGCAGTTTGATTTTGGGGAAGTACCAAACGAAGAATCCGCACTTCCGCAGTTGAAGACTGCCGCGTACCAGGCAATTCTGCTGGATCTTTCGGCTCCTCGCGGCTCCGGAGTTGCTATCTGCCGGCAACTTCGATACTCCTTTCCCCGCCTTCCCGTCCTGGTGATGAGCAATAGCAGATCTCTGAACACGATGGTGTCGATGCTCGATGCCGGTGCGGACGATTACCTGACGAGGCCGTTCGGTGAACGCGAACTGGTAGCGCGGCTCTGCTCGCTGCTGCGCCGGTTCCGCACGCCGAGGCTCGCTCCGGCCAGGCAGCTAACCGTTGGCAGTGTAATGCTTGATTGGTCAAGACATCGGGTAGAACAGGCTCGCCGCGAAATCTCTTTGACCCCAACTGAGTTTCTTACGCTGCAGATCTTGATGCAAAACGCGGGAGTGCCGGTTACCAATGAAGTGTTGCTGAGCGCAATCTGGGGCGAGAAGCACACGCGCCATCAGGAAAACCTGCGCATGATCATCAGTGCTTTGCGCAAAAAGCTAGGCGACGATCTTTCTGATCCGGTCTATTTGCTCACCCACAAGGCCCTTGGTTACAGTTTTCGGGTGCCGGAGAGGATCGCGGTGTGAGGTCAAGTCGACAGTACACCGGTAAGGAAAACGGGCGTTCGATAAGAACGCCCGTTTACACCTCTGACGTAGGCTAGAAGTCTAACCTCAACGCGAGTTGCCCGGTCCGGTTACCAGCATTCTCTGCTGTCTGCGGAGCTGTGAGCTGACCGAAGGTCGAGTTATTGTCGATCTGGGTCGCTGGTGGCAGGAAGTTGGTGTGGTTAAGAACATTGGTGAAGGTCGATTCAAAGCGCACATGCACGCCTTCCGTGACGGTGAAGACCTTAGCCAGGCCAAGGCTCACTGCAGCGGTGCCGGGCCCTTCCAGGCTGCCAACACCTGCGTTGCCGAAGCGCCCGGCGCCGACCGGCGTGGGTGAGAATGCCGCGAGGTTAAAGTAATGCGAGCGCGACTGACCCGCGTAGTAATTATGCGAAACCACGTCGGGGCGCAGGAACGCGCCACGATTGGTAACGTTGGTGTTGGACTGGTCATTCGTCTGTGGGCTGCCGCCGGCATTGCTGGGGCACTGGCCCGTGATCGGGTCGGGCGCCACCTGGCAGCCTCCAGGACTGATGCTGGGGGTGAGCCATGGACCGGTTTCCAGCAGGGTTACGGTATTGAGATTCCAACCGCCGAGGACCTCGTTCAGCCAGTTGCCCTGGGTCAGGTACTTGCGGCCTTCGCCGAAAGGAAGCTGATAAATGCCAGTCAGAAGAAAGCGATTGCGGCGTGTGCCTTCTTCGTTGCCATAATTGGAATAGGTATCGAAGCGGTTGGTGATCGGAATGCCATAGTTGACCTCACCCGCGAACGAGCTTGGGGTATCACCCTGGTTGTCCGCCTTATTGACCGCAAGCGTGTAATTAGCATTGTAATAGAGGCCATTGGCCATGCGGTGCGTTCCTTCGATCTGCAGTGCCTTGTAGTTGGCCTCACCGTGGTTGAAGGTGGAGTAAAGCGTGGTCCAGTTCTGGTACGGCGCTCGCTTGTCAACATAGACACCGGCAGTGGCTCCCTGGTTGTAGGGGGTCGTACTGGCGGGAATCTGGTTGAGATCTTCGGTAATGTTCAAGCGATAGGTATGCATTCCCACGTAGCTGACACGCAGTGAATTGTTAGCCGAAAGCTCACGCTCAACAGTGAGGCTCCACTGGTTGGACTGAGGGTCGCGGTAGTTCGGATCCACTCCCTGGTCCAGACCCCCTCCACCATAGACAACACCGGCAGATGGCGGAGCGGTGTTTGGAAACTTGATCAGCGGCGCCGCCTGCGTGCCGGAGTTCGAATAAACGTGAAGGTTCGAGGTCGGGTTACCACTGTTGTTGAACGAGAGTGGACCGAGGTTGGTCATGGTGTAGATGCCGAACCCTCCGCGAATGACAGTCTTGGTGTCGTTCAAGGGACGATACGCAAAAGCGATGCGTGGCTGGAAATTGCCTTTGTAAGTCTGTCGCAAACCCTCTGGCAGACCGTCCTGGCTGGCGGTTACGTACTTCGTGCACGGCAGGGACGTCTGGTCCAGATTGCACGCATTGAATGATTCCCGAAATGCGACGTTGGACGAGACAATATTCTGCTTCTGGAGATACGCTGCCAGGTTATCCGGAACAACGATTGAGTTGTTTCGTTGGTCGAAGTTGGCCAGATTGCCGCCATTCTCAACAAAGGAGGGCAGCACCTGCCACCGCAGACCGTAGCTGAGGGTCAAACGGCTGTTTAGGTTCCACTCATCCTGTCCAAAGAAACTGTACTGCGTGGCCGTGCCTCCCACGTCCGGGCTCGAGACGGCAAAGTACAACGTGGTGGGCTCACCAAGAAGAAAATCGCCGAACGCGTTCCCGGTAAAACCGCCCTGGAAGGCGAAATTACCAAAGTCGTCTGACGCGAACTCAGGAGCAAAGCTCTCCAGATCGAAGTACTGTACATGACGGACATCGATCCCCCCCTTGAGCGTATGCTTGCCGCGCGTGTAGGTCAGATTGTCAGAGAACTGGGTCGTTTTGGATTGAGTGATCCCGGCCTTGTCACGGCCAATCGCGGTGAACCCGGTGCCGGCGTTGAAATTAAACGTGGGAAATGCGTGAGTGAACGGGTGCTGGCTGATGTCCACCCCCGCGAGACCGAGCTGCTGCAGTGCGCTTGCGCCTTCTATGGGAAAGTTGACGCTGGTGGTGACATTGGTGAAACCATAACGAAATTCATTCAGCATGTTCTGGCTAATGGTGTAAGTGTCGGAAACCAGCAAACTGCGGTTGTGAATGCTGTCGATATCGTTGGGCAGAAAAGGATTTGCGACATCGGACGTAATGTTCTTACGGCTAAAGCGGCCGTAAATGGACTGTTTGGAGTTGATGACCTGATCGATGCGAAGATCGGCGCCGTCGGTTCTTGCCGGTGTCTGCTGAAAGTTCTCGAAATTGTAGCTGGACTGGCCCGAGACATTGGGTAATGGGTAATACTTGAGCAGCGCTTGTGCGGTCGGGCTAATAGAGCCCGCGGGGATAATCGGTCCCCCAAGGTCGGCAAGGTTGCCGGTGCGGTCAGCCGCGCTGGGAACGAGAAACTGCTGCAGCGTCGCCGTCGAGCGCCGATTGCCCTCATAGTCGGCGAAGAAAAAAGTCTTGTTGCGCCCGTTGTAAAAATGAGGGATGGTAACCGGCCCACCCAGAGAGCCGCCGAAGGTATTGAAGTGCTTGGGCGCCTTGCCCGTGAACCCGTACGGATCTGCATCCAGAGCATCGTTCTGAAAGTACTCAAACAGGCTGCCATGAAAATTGTTCCCGCCGCTCTTGGTGGTGAACGTCACATCGCCAACCTGAGAAAACTCGGCGCTATTATTGAAGGCCGTCACCTTCACGGCGGCGATACCTTCCTGCGAGGGATAGGCATCCTGCAAAGCGCCGTTCTGGCGAACGTTGGCCGTGGAGATGCCGTCGACCGAGTAGTTGATCTGCGAAGAACTGGCGCCATCTACGGAGACGTTGCCGGAACTGTCCTGCTGCACATTGGGTGAAAGTGCCAGTGACCCCAGGGGGCTGGTGGTAGTAGCACGATTGTTAAGAGGCAGCTGGGTAATCAGGCTGTTGTCTTTGGAGTCGCTGAGCGTGGCGCTCTCGGTGTTGATCTGGTCGGCCGCGGCGTTCACATCGACGGTGATTGCCTCGGCGGCGGCGACCGCGAGCGTGGCGTTCACGCGCAAATCCTGTCGTGCGCTGAGCGCTACTCCCTGGATATTTGTGGTTGAGAAGCCCGTGCGCGCCACGGTGACAACATACTGGCCGGGCTTGACATTATTGAACAGATACCCCCCGTCAGCGTCCGTTGTGGCGGTGCGGTCGATATTTTCCTCGACACTGTGCAGTGCGACCGCGGCTTCCGGAATAGCAGCGCCGGATACGTCGGTGACGATACCACGGATACTCCCAAAAGTGGACTGTGCGTTAGCGGATGTGGCCGAAATACTCATCGCGCATATCGCCAGGATGATAGATCCGATTGCTGCCACCGGCGAGCCGGGGAGCAAACGCAGTACAACGTACGAAAGCCTCGAAATAGTAGGGCAAATTTTAATTGCTGGATCGAACATGTTGGTGCCTCACAGCAGATTTCACAACCCGCTACGTAAGTAGAGAGCGAAATGCATAAGGGAGGCATCTGGTGGTGAAGCGCATTTTCTTTATGCCTTCCTTATGGGGAAGCTTTCGCGTGGTCGAGTTTGCTGTGCCGGAAGGGTGAATCCTTACCGATTCCTTATGTGTGGAGCGCTATTTTAAAGCTGACTTGTTTGCTACGGAGAACTGCCGCGCGGCGTGAGCTATGGATATCGGATGGGAGCGCGTAAGGGACGACGGAACTGCGCAGATGCCCGGCATAGCGTCGCAGCGTCCGCTGCTCCGCCTTTCCCGCGCTGAATTTCTCAGAACGGCTGGCGCTGGACTTCTGCTTGGTCCGTCGGCAATCGTCATTGCAGCGATCGGCTTTCTATTACGGGTAAACCTTTCGACTGCCGGTTCCCTCGAATTGATTCTGGTGCTGCTGGTTGCGCTTCGCTTCGGGTTTGTACAAGCGACTGTAGTTTCGGTGACTGCGTTCTGGTGCTTGAACTTCTTGTTCACGGCGCCATTATTCACATTCGTGGTGGCAGACCCTCAGAATTGGGTATCGCTCTTTACCTTCGAAGCGGCCGCCCTTTTGGTGAGCGGTCTTTCCAACAAAGTCCGTTTGCACGCTGCCCACGCCGACGATCAACGCGCAAGAGCGGTAAAGCTCTATGAGCTGAGCCACGCGGTGTTGTTGATTGACCAACGCAGGTCGACCAGCGATCAGCTCTGCGGTCTCATACGAGAAATATTTAAAGTCATGGATGTTCAGTTCTGGATTGTCGATGACACGACGGACCTTCTATCAGAGACTGCGCCAACACAAGGCAATCAGCAGGCCTACGAAACCTATCTGGAAGAGCGAGACAGTGACGACGTCAAACTGTGTTGTTCGCGGCGTGTCCTCAGGCTGGGCACGAAGTACATAGGTGGTATGACGATGCGCGGGTGGAACATCGATCCTCTGTCGGCCGATGCGGTTGCCTCTATTGCCGCCATCACCTTCGCGCGCACCCGGGCCATCCAACTGGAAAGCCGGGCTGAGGTGGAGCGTGACGGAGAGAAGCTGCGCACTGCGGTGCTCGATGCTCTGGCGCACGGTTTTAAGACACCGCTGACAGCCATCAAGACAGCAAGTTCTGGCCTGCTTGCCGTCGACCACTTGAGTTCAACTCAGTTGGAGTTGGTATCCATTGTCGATGAACGGGTCACCATGCTCAGTCAACTTACCACTCGCCTTCTGCAGACCGCTGCTCTTGACACGAAGGAAATTCATGTGCGTCGTTCTAACACCTCCATCTCAGACCTGGTTTCAAAGGTCGTGCGTCAGCAGGAGGAAGAGGTCCGCGCTCGGATAGAAGTAGCCATTCCCGACAACCTGCAAAGCGATCAACTCGACGCTCCGATGATTGAACTAGCTTTGCAACAACTGGTTGACAACGCAGCCAAATATTCAGCGATTGGCAGCCCGATCCCGATCACCATCAGGCAGGTTTCGTCGGAAACCGTGGTCGAGGTGCAGAACGCAACCATCAACGGTGCTGCCATCCGGTTGGAAGAACGAACGCGGATCTTCGAGCGCTTCTATCGTGGGAGCGATGCCGTCCACGGTCCGGCAGGGACAGGGTTGGGCCTCTCGATTGTAAAGAAAATAGCCGAGGTGCACGGCGGCCGTGCGTGGGTGGAGTGCAGCGACACGGCGACCCGCTTCGCCCTCTCAATCCAGCGATACAAGAAGGAAAAGAATGGATAGCACGGAAGCAACGCTTCTATTGGTGGAGGATGACACGGCGATTCGCCGCGGGTTGAAAGCAACGCTATCAGCGCTTCGCTTTGAGATCGGCGAAGCTTCTACCGGCGAGGAAGCCTTGACGCGCCTTCGCATGGTCGACTACGACCTCATCCTGATGGACCTGAACATGCCGGGGATGGGTGGTGTAGAAACCTGCCGGCGTGTGCGTCGCGAATTTCCGCAAATTTCAATCCTCGCCGTCACCGTGCGGGACAGCGAAGAGGACAAAGTAGAGGTCCTGGACGCTGGTGCGGACGACTACATCACTAAGCCTTTCCAGATACGCGAATTGACGGCCAGGATCCGTGCCGTTCTACGGCGGAGCCGCACACCGCCGCCGGCGGTCAAAGAAACAATTCAGGTTGGCATCTTCGAGTTGCATCCAGAACGGCGCTTGCTGAAGAAGAGGGGCAAGGAAATCCGTCTCACGCCGACGGAGTTTGACTTGATTGCTTGTCTGATGACCCATGCCGGTCACCCCATACTCCACGCAAAACTTCTTACTACTGTGTGGGGCCCTGAATACGGTGAGGAACGGGAGTATCTTCGGACCTTCATGATGCAATTGCGAAAAAAAATCGAAGATGATCCAGCAAATCCTGCCTATTTGAAGACAGTAAACTATCTCGGTTACGTTTTCTCGGATCTGAATCAACAAACAGCGGAAGCAGAATGACGGTTTCCGCGGAGCAGTTCATCCTGGAAGGGCATGAGCCTGCGACCTATTCTTGCCCAACCACCAAGGATCGGGTGCCCCATCCTTCGCGCTTTCTGCGAAGGGTGGGAAAAGCAGAAGTTGCGGGGAAGGGCCTCGGCGGAAGAACAGTGGCATCCCACCCTCCGCCAACAGCGTGAAGGATGGGGCACCCGATCCTTTTGTAGCGTGGCAAGAAATGCGTTTTTTGACGGCGCCACCTCGGTCCAAGTGACCCGGAGCCTTTTCAGCCGTGCCGCAAATAACACTGCCATATCCGGCTTAAGCCGCGGAGGTACGTCTTTCCTGCCTGGTCCTGACTCTTCGCAGCTGTTAGCAGGGAAAGCTAATCCAATTTCAGATACTCCGCGCGGGCTTGTTTGAGGACCGGTATGTCAGGGTCAGCGTCTTTCCAAAGCATGAAGAAATCTTCGTAAGCGGTTCTCGCTTTGTCCTTGTCTTCCGTTAACGCGGCCGTTCTTGCCAACTGCAAATGCGCCAGGGCTCCGATGGGATCGCTGCCCACGACGCCACGGTGGCCGATAATCTTTCGGAACTCGATCGCCGCTTCAGCGCCCTGGTGGGCAGCCAGGTACGCTTCACCCCGTACATAGATGGGATAAAGAGCTCC
>Ga0209006_10003323_pt1 | contig 14647 bp, 14 predicted proteins | sample JacPin_JW_Ref_O2_FD_188567 | JGI IMG/M metagenome (GOLD analysis project Ga0209006, IMG submission 188567) | Forest soil microbial communities from Algoma, Ontario, Canada - Jack Pine, Ontario site 1_JW_Ref_O2 (SPAdes) (version 2) | ecosystem: Environmental > Terrestrial > Soil > Boreal... | reverse complement strand
GAGCCTTAGTCGCTTGTTCCAACTGCTCTGGGGTAATGATCTTCTCTTTGACGAGAAGGTCACCCAGCCGTTGAGACATACGTCGATCTCCTATCCACCGAGTGGAACGATACCTGGCAACGCGCCTGGCATTTACACGAAGCGCTGCTTTTGTTAATGGAAGAGGAGCAGCGTCTTGGTGTTGACACAAATTGTCAACGCAAGTCGATTACCGTACTAGTTACCGTAGTTCAATCAGGGGGTAATGACCCGGTGTTGATACCGTGGAAGTTAGTGATTCCATTCGTTACCGTGGTGCATCCGCATTTCCCCTATTTGCCATATTTCCCCTGTTTCCCAAAAAATGCAGACATTTCCAGGACAAACAATCCGGGTGGGTGCCCTGGCGGCTTCGTGACTGAAACCTGATACTTTATAACTTCACACTTTGTGAAGTATTATCAGTGAGTGCACATCGTCACCAAAAAGCACTTGTTGGAGGCGGCAGAAACCTACAAGGACGCGGCGGACGAAATCGAAGCGTGGCAGGCCATCTTCAAGGGAGCGCACTGGCATAATTTTCAGGAGGTGAGGGCCATCTTCAAGCATGCCGATCCTGTGGGCAAGTTCGTGGTTTTTGACATCCGCAATAATCGGTACAGGCTGATCGCCATCATCCATTACGTAAAGACGATAAAAGGAAAACAGACCGAAGGGCATGTCTTTATCAGGTCTTTTTTGACGCACAAGGAATATAACGATCCCGCAAACTGGGATAGAGCGTACGGGAAAAAGAAATGAAAGACCCAGCCAAGATGATCGCCAAGGGAGCGCCCCACGTCATCCACAATGACGCGGAACTCCAGTCCTATACCGACGCCCTTTTTAAACTCACCGCCTTGGAAAAGCCTTCGCCTTCGGAAATGGAGGCCATCGAACTCCTGACCCTGCTCATTGAACGCTATGAGGACGAGCATTATTCCATCCCTGCGGCTGATCCAGTTTCCGTGGTGCGTTTTCTTCTTGAACATGGGAACCTCACGCAGCGGAGCCTGGTTCCGGAGTTCGGTTCAGAGAGTGCGGTCAGCATGTTCCTTTCTGGGCAACGGGACCTCACTATGAAGCAAGTGCAGAAGCTTTGTGCCCGCTTCAAACTCGGGTCTGATGCGTTCATCCCCCCGTATCGTGGCGGCAGGAGTTGGAGGGCAAAATCGGCGAAGGTTGGTTGACATACCTGCATGACGGAATTGTTCGCCAATCTGAAAGCCAAGGGCATCACCTTTGAGACCCACGTCAAGGTAATCTGGCGGAACCGAAGGGGAAAATCATCAGGATCGACAAAGCGCGGGTGTTGATCCCATGCTAGAACGGTGGACGCCGATCGGCTCCGAGCCCGTGGGGTCGGACTTCAAGAAGGCCGCAAGGGAGCGTGCGCCCCTGCCCGTCGATCCCCGCAGGAGCGATGGTCCGAAGATGGTCCGAAGGATGTGTGCGCCGTCCTCGATGTGTCGTACAACACCGCCATCCGGCTCATGGAAAAGATGCCGGGCTGCGTGAAGATCGTCAAAAAGAATCCTGGCAGGCGCCCCAAACGGACGCCCAGGATCAGCGGGATGCGCTTTAAGGAATGGATGCGGACCCATCCCGCCAATCCCCTAGCCTAAGGTTCTGATGAGACAGACCAAACCTTGTCGCTTTTGATGTGGACGATCCTGCCGTCCTTGGTGCGCAGAAGGTACATGCTCTCACCGCGATAAAGCACGCTGACCGCATCGGTCGGCTCTGCTGATGCTGCTCCGTTACTAACATCCGGAAAAACGAAACCGAGCCGTTTCAGCCCGTCAATCGAATCCGGCGCTATCAGCAGTCGAACACGTTTTTCCGGGTGTCGAAGAGTTCGGCGACCATCTGCGATTCCGAATGCAACAGAGAAATATGATGAGACCAATGCCGACGAACACCAACATTGCCAACCGCTGCCGCACCGTGGAAGAGACGTAAGCATCGGGTTGAGCAGAATAGAGTCGAGGACACAATCATATTGACGGTGCGTTTCAGCCAGTGTTTATGCGGTACAAAATCACTATCCAAGTTACCGCAGTGCTTGCGGTTGTCGTCTCGTAGAACGTGCCGTATGCTCCTCAATAAAACCTCGCCAGATGAACTCTTCCTTTTCCAACTCCCAAGTCTCAGGCCGGAGTAACGTGCAGTTCGGTAAGAACGAGCGTAGCGTTTTCCGAGTCTGAAAGCTTCACTACGTTCGTCGTACACTCAGAAATGAGGCTGAATCCAACCGTGTCGGCTGACGTGAAAGAAAATCAGATTCGCAGCTACTACCGCGCTTTGTTTCAGGCATGGGGACGGCAGAACTGGTGGCCGGCGCGGTCCCGCTTCGAAGTGGTCGTAGGAGCTTATCTCACCCAAAACACGGCATGGACAAATGTGGAAAAAGCGCTAGCGAATCTTCGCTACGCGAAAATGCTGAGTGCCAAAGGCATCCGCCGGGTGACCTTGACTGAACTCGAACGCCTGCTTCGCCCGTCTGGTTATTTCCGTCAGAAAGCTCAGCGACTGAAAACTTTCGTCGAATTTCTGGATCGACATTATGGAGGATCTCTGACGAGGTTGTTTGCGCGACCAACTGAAGAGCTTCGGGAAGAGCTCCTGAAATTGAATGGCGTTGGCCCCGAAACGGCCGATTCAATCCTGCTTTACGCTGGCAATCATCCGCTATTCGTGGTGGACACTTATACGCGAAGGATACTTGCGCGTCACGCGATCCTGCCCGAAGATGCTGCCTATGAGGATGTGCGGAAAATATTTGAGAAGGCCCTGCCGTCTCTGGCAGAGCCCGTTACCGATTCGGAGGAATCCTACACACAGCAACTGGCGGCAGGCTTTCCTGATGCTCCGCATCCGCCATCGCAGATGAGCACCGCAAAGCGCACGGCTCTCACGCAGATTTACAACGAGATGCACGGCCTGATTGTGAGGGCAGGAAAAAACTATTGCAAGAAATCACAGCCTTATTGTGACGGATGTCCTTTACAACCGTACTTGCCTAGGCTTAAGTAAGTCTCTGCCCCAGCGATAAGGGCACGATTTCATGAGAGTATCGTCTCAGCGTTAATCCTGTTACTCCGTATCCACGTTTGCCCTTCTGTGGCGCATCACAAACTCTGCGCGAGGCAGCCGACCACGATGGATTACTTTGTTCCATGCCTGAAAAATCCTACGCCGGGTTTTTTGTAACCAGATTGAACTCCGGCACATTCCATTCTCATCAAGAGCTCCATTGACCACGTCCCAGGCGAAAACCTCTCCCGCCTAGTAACGCACCACGCGATCAATGTGTTTCATGCCGCAGTCGCGACAGTTGTCGGCGTGGTGAAATAACCTTCCGTTAGCCAGTCCGGGTTAGAGCGTCCCCACACCATACTGCCATATTTTGTAACAAACTCCCTATATAAGGGTGTTTTGTTACACAGTGTGTTTGACAGTCCGAAAAGCCTAATCGTTATACTTTTCATCAAAACCTCCTCTTTAATGGGGTTTCGTTACAGGAAATGACATCATGAACCCCATTACCGCCGATTGCGTCAGAGGCTTCGGGTTTCTGGCGAACCTGACGGACGATGAGAGGACACTGGCCCAGGACAAGTATCAGCGGGAGCAAGCCGTGGCGGACAGACTGCGCGCGGCGCTGTGAAAGAGGCGCGGCAACGCATGGCGTCAGCTTTTGAACGTGGGAATCTGCATCTGGCAAGCGGGAGGCAATGATATCGGCGTTTGTCTGGCTGGATTACTCGGAGCGCGAGCGTCGCAAGATGCTCGACGTCATCGATCTTTTCAGAGAACACGACACACGCGACGAGCTCGGCGTCGGCTCGGTACGCGATGCCTTCGCCGACATGCTCTTCCCCGGCAAGCGTTCCGCTGGGCGCATAAAGCGGACCCGCACGCGTTCCATTTCTTACAAAGAAACCGAGGGTGAAGGTCTAAACAGCAAGTCGAACGCGATCTATTCCATGGTCAATAATTTCAGCCGGCGCGGTGTTCCGATCAACGGAGTGGGATTGCAAATGCACGTACCCAATCTCGATGCTGATGTTCCCGCGATCGCCGCTAACATCGCTCGGCCCACAGCGCTGGTGCGCAAGTACACATTACTGAACTGAGCTTGATGTTTCGCTACCATTGGATTCCGGCGGCGAGGTTCGAGCAGACGATCTGACGCGTCAAGCTGATGGCTATCGCGGCCTCGCACGAGTTTGCCTGAACAGAGCAGGCTGCACGGCAATTCAGACCTGGGGATTTGCCGACAAATATTCGGGGATCGGTTCTCATTCGCGTGGCACTCGCGGAGAGGCTCTGCCCTTCGATCGATCGAACCGGCCAAAGGCCGCCTATCGCGCACGGTTGCAGGAGAGCTTGGTGAGACGAGTTCCGGGGGCATGGAGGGGCGTCGTCGCTGATTTGAAATTTCTTCCGCCTCCGAGGCACCATCTATAATGAGTTTCGGTCTATCCCCAGTATGCACGGCGCCTGATGTGCATCGGCTGGATATTTCAGGTTGGACCGCTGAACTCGCGTGCCGCAGACCGCGCCAACTCGACCCCCGAAAGCCTCCAACCGCAAGCAGGTCATCATCCTGCTGGCGGTAGCAGTTTTTCTGTTGCTGGCGGTCCTGGTTTCACAGACGGCGTTTAACGAAACCATACTGCGTCCCGGAAGCAATCAGCAGGCAGTAGTTTTCTATGCCCTCTCACTGCTGATTTCTCTTCTTTTCATTGCTCTCACTTTCGTGCTGGCCCGCAACCTGCTCAAATTGCTTGCCGAACGCCGTCTGGGTGTGCTGGGCTCGAAGTTCCGTACTCGTATGGTGGTTGGAGCTCTGCTGCTTTCATTCGTTCCGGTTATGGTGATGTATTGGTTTGCTTACGGACTGATGAACCGCTCGATTGACAAGTGGTTCTCCACCCCGGTGGAGGAGGTTCGCGCGGATACGGACGCGATGGCGTCGTTGCTCGCCAACTATGCGGCACAGAACGCGCGCACGGAAGCGGCTTCCATTGCTGCCTCACTTGAAACACAGCGGGCATTTGATGGTCATGGATTTCTCCCGGCAGTTGAAGAATTTCGCCGCCGCCAGTCCGCTTTGCAAGGCGGATTTGTCCTCGCGCTAGAAAATGGAGTTGTAGAGGCGAGTCTCGGAGTTCCCGGGCCCTGGCCGGCGTTGAAAGAGAAGCTACCCTTGGCACAGGCCGCCGGCGACCAGCCCGCGCGTTTTACGTGGCAGCAAACTGAATACATGCTAGGCAGCGCCCCGGTTGGGAACGATGGCTTGATTTTGGTGGCCATGCCGTTGCCGCCGGAGTTTTCGCGGACGGTCAAACAAATCGAAGCCAGCCAGCAGCGGTATTTTCAACTGAGCCTTGAGCGCAAACACGTGCGTCAGACATACATGGGTCTGCTCTTGCTGCTCACGATGATAGTGCTGTTTGTCAGCACGTGGCTGGCGCTGTTTCTTTCGAAGCTGGTTACGCGTCCGCTGGCGGCGCTCGCCGAGGCAACTCAGGAAATCTCTCGCGGACGTCTGGATTTTCGTATCGACGTAACTGCAGCGGACGAAATCGGGGATCTGGTCCGGTCTTTCAATCGCATGGCCGAGGAATTGGAGACCAGTCGGCGGCAGATCGAAGCGTCCAGCCGCGACGCGACCGCCGCCAATGCCGAGCTTGATCAGCGCCGCCGCCAGATGGAGACCATCCTCGAAAGCATACCCACGGGCGTGCTGTCGCTCGATGCCGGTCGTCGCGTCACGCATGCCAACCAGGCTCTGCAGCGCATGTTTTATCCCGAGGGCTTCGCGGACGGCAAGGCGATGCTGCGCGGAGCGCGACTGGCGGACGTGTTCCCGCCGGAAGTGCTGCAGGATCTCGAACCTCTGCTGCGTCGCGCCGATCGCATGGGGATGACCACCAGCCAGATGGAGACTTCACTGCAGCGCACTTCTCTGAACGTCGCCGTCACCGTGGCAATCCTGCGTCATCAGGACGAACGGTCCGGATACGTGATTGTATTCGAAGATCTCTCGGATCTGTTGAAAGCTCAGAAACAGACGGCTTGGCGCGAAGTTGCGCGCCGGGTCGCGCATGAGATCAAGAATCCACTGACCCCTATTGCGCTCTCTGCCGAACGCATTCAGCGTCATTTGGAGCGCGCCACAGTTCCCGACAAAGCGTCCTTGGAAATTGTCCGAACCTGTGCCGAAACTATTGCGGGCGCGGTCGAAACAGTGCGACGGTTGGTCGACGAATTTTCAACGCTGGCTCGCTTTCCAGCGTCCAATCCTCATCCCGCTGATATCAACGAAGTTGTCGAGAGTGCGCTCTCCATGTTCAACGGAAGAATGGATGGCATCGGTCTGCACAAAACGCTGGCCCCGGATCTGCCGAAGGTTATGGCGGATGCGGAGGCGATCAAGCGGGCTGTGGCCAACCTGGTGGATAATGCCGCTGAGGCAATGCAGAATTCGTTGGTGCGCGAGATTCAGATTTCAACTTCGCTGGTAGCCAGCCGGGACGCGGTCGAAATCACCGTGGCGGATACCGGGCACGGCGTGACTCGCGAGCTTAAGGAAAAACTTTTCCTTCCCTATTTTTCCACCAGAAAACGCGGCACAGGCCTCGGACTAGCAATTGTGAGCCGAGTCATCGAAGAGCACCATGGCTCGATTCGGGTTGAGGAAAATCAGCCGGTAGGAGCGCGCTTTATCGTAGAACTACCGGTGGTTCCGGAACCCGTCCTTGCTGCTACCACTGCTCAGCATGCATAAACTTCTCATTGTTGACGATGAAACTGGCATCCGCGAATCGCTGCAAGGAGTATTGGCAGACGAGGGCTACGAAACTGCGGCGGCGGATAGCGGTGAAGAGTGCCTTAAGCTCTTGCGCCGCGAGCATACATACCAAGTGGTGCTGCTGGACATCTGGCTCCCGGGGATCGATGGCCTGGAGACGTTAGAGCGAATCCGTGAACTGGATAACGCGCCCGAAGTCATCATGATTTCTGGACACGGCACCATCGAAACCGCTGTACGCGCCACCAAACTGGGCGCTTTTGACTTCCTGGAGAAACCGCTCTCCATCGACAAGACGCTGATCGTGGTCAAGAACGCAATCGAATCGAAGAAACTGCGTCACGAGAATGTCGATCTGAAGAAACAGCTGACCGCCAAAAACGTGATCGCTGGCAACAGCATTCCCATGAAAGCCTTACGCCAGCAGATTGGACTGATGGCGCCGACGAATGGGCGCGTTCTGATCTATGGCGAGTCCGGCACGGGCAAGGAATTGGTCGCACATGCAATCCATGCACAAAGCCTGCGCAAGGACGAAACTTTTGTCGAGGTGAACTGCGCGGCCATTCCTGAAGACCTTATCGAGAGCGAGCTTTTCGGACATTACAAGGGATCGTTTCCGGGGGCCGCCGTCGACAAGGACGGCAAGTTTCAAAAGGCAAATGGAGGAACGCTGTTTCTCGATGAAGTGGGGGACATGAGCCTGAAGACGCAATCGAAGGTGTTGCGTACGCTCGATGAACAGCGCGTCGCACCTTTAGGCAGCGAGGAAACCATTACCGTGGATGCGCGCATCATTGCTTCCACTAATAAAGATCTGGAAGAAGAAATCTCCATTGGAAACTTCCGCGAAGACCTCTTCTACAGGCTCAACGTGATTCCTTTCTTCGTACCTCCGCTGCGCGACCGGAAGGAAGACATTCCAATGTTGGCACGGCATTTTCTGAAAGACCTGGCCGCGACCTACGGACGCCGCCCCCGCGAAATCACCGACGACGCCGTCGACGGACTGATGCGTTATTCCTGGCCGGGCAACGTGCGCGAATTGCGCAATGTAATCGAAAGGATAGTGATCATGAATCCTATGATCACCCGATTGGATCGCAAGCATCTGCCTCCGCTGGTCTACCGTGACGGTCATCGGCGCGCAGCGCGCAGTGAGTTTTCCACCTTGCATCAGGCCAGGGATGCCTATGAGCGCGATTTCATTCTCAAGAAACTGGACGAGAACCACGGCAACGTCACCCGCGCCGCCGAGGTGCTAGGCCTGGAACGGAGCCATCTCTACCGCAAAATGAGAACATTGGGGATCGTGGCGAAAGAGTAGGTTGCCGCGGATCGAGACAGTGGCAAAACACGGTTGTCATCCCGAGTGAAGCGAGGGACCTTTTTCCACACAAACCTGTCAGAGACGCGGGCAAGAACCAGGGCGCCTCGCTTCGCCCGGGAGAACAGGCGGAGACAGCAGTACGGTCTACCGCTTCACCATGTGGATCTCGGTGCCGTTCTTTCTGAATTCCACTTTGTCCATGAGCTGGTTGATAAGAAAGATTCCTCGCCCATGATTGGAATAAACATTCTCCCCCACCGTGCAGCCGGGAATGGCTTCGGGACTGAATCCAGTACCCGGATCCCGCACCACAATCAGGATGCCTCGCTCGTCATCGCTACTGACCACGCATTCCACCGTCTTCGTAGGATCTTCTTTGGCGCCATGAATCACGGCATTGGCCAAGGCCTCCTGCAGAGATAACTCGATCGCGTCTTCTTTCCCGTCGACGTCCTTCATCTGTCGAACGACGGCCATCACTTCCTGCACAACCGGATCGACGGCTTTGCGGTCTGCGGCAAGTGTTACTCGCAAAATCAAGGTGAGTTGATCGGGATCGAAATCTTTCTCGGGAAGAGACTGCTCAGGAAAATGTGACGGTGGCATGTATAGGGCCTGGTCTTTCGTGATGCAACGGCGATGTTAATTTGATTCTAGCTGCCAAAGCCGGAATCCTACAATCCTTGCAGCATCTTTATGACCGCGACCTGGATGCGGCGTAACTCGTCCCTTTGGTTACTTAAGATTTCTTTGCTGCCGGCAGTCTTGTTAGTGTTTCTGACAGCTCGACTTGCCCGCCCCTCAGATGCTCCAGCTGCCTTCTCCAGTCGAGTTCTTCGACAAATCCACGCGATTCGCGCCAGTTGGGCTGTACTTTGACGTATAGTTCGAGAAAGACTTTTGTGCCCAGCATTTTCTCAAGCTGTAGGCGGGCCGACGTTCCAATCCGTTTCAGCATCTGCCCCTTCTTGCCGATCAAGATGCCTTTCTGACCTTCGCGTTCGCAATAGATTGTCGCCGCAATGCGCGTTAGCTTAGCGCCTTCCTCGAATGTGTCGACGATCACCGTGGTTGCATAAGGTAACTCTTCCTCAGTTTCGACCAGCACTCGTTCGCGAACGATCTCTCCAGCCATGAAGCGCGCCGGCTGGTCGGTAACGTGATCTTCAGGAAATAACGGAGGTCCGGCAGGCAGTGCAGCTGTAACCTGCTTCAGCAATATATCGAGCCCATCCCGCTTCAGCGCGGAGATCGGGATGATCTCGTGAAATGGATGCAGCTTTTTATACTCCTCGATCAGCGGCAGCAGCTTACCTTTGCCACCTCTCAACAAGTCAACTTTGTTAAGGATGAGACAAACTTTCGGGGACGAATGCTTCAGCATCTGTATGGCGAACTCATCACGTCGATCTAGTTTGCGGGTCGCATCCATGATGAGCAGAACCACATCGCAGCCTTCCAATGCCTCCCGTACTTCGACCATCATCTTTCGGCCCAGGGAGCTATCTGGCTTGTGGACGCCCGGAGTGTCGATCAATACGATCTGCGCGCCGGATTGCGCCTTGCTCTTCGGCACATTGACAATACCCTGGATTCGGTTGCGAGTGGTTTGCGGCTTCGGTGAGATGATCGCCAGCTTCTCGCCGACGAGAGCATTGAGCAGAGTGGACTTGCCGGCGTTGGGGCGACCGAGGATGCAAACGAAACCGGAGCGGAAAGGCATAGGAAGGGCGGCTAGCCGCTAGCTCCTACCTTCTGGCGGGTAAAGTTGGTCATGGTTTACAGTATCCCACGAAAAATCGGCGATCAGGATGCATGACTGAGGAAAGCGGGGTGGTTGGCTAGTAGCCAGAAGCAAGGAGCTAGCAGCTGCCTTCAAATCAATTTCAACTGCCGGGGCTGCGCCGCCGTAATCCTGACGCGCTCGACCTTGCGATCGGTTGCTTCGAGAACTTCGAATCGCAGGCCGCCGTCGTCAACGGTTTCGCCTCGGCGCGGGATGTGTCCCGCCAATTCGCTGACCAGGCCAGCCACAGTAGCTGATTCCCTTCCTTCCAACTTGGTGCCGAATAGTTCGGCAAGACCATCCACGTCCATGCCTCCGGAAACGATATAGGACTGATCATTTTCCCGCACGATCTCGGGTTTCTCGTGCTCGTCCCGAATTTCCCCGACGATCTCCTCGACCAAGTCTTCGATGGTCACCAGTCCGGCCACGCCGCCATATTCATCGACCACAATCGCCATGCGGATATTATTTTTCTGCATCTCGCGCAGAAGGTCGCTGCCGAGTTTGCTCTCCGGCACAAAATATACGTCGCGCCGCATCAGCGTCCCGAGTGTGCGGTGCGAGGCTTCGCTGTCCGGCACCTGCAAAACATCCTGAGCGTAGACGATGCCGCGGATGTTATGAATACTGTCGACATACACAGGGACGCGCGCATAGTGCTTGGTCCGCATCATGTCGATGAAGCGTTCGACCGTGGTTTCAACCGGTACAGCAAACATCTCCGGACGCGGCTTCATGGCTTCGCGCACCGTCTTGCCGCTGAATTCGACCACGGACTGAATCAGGTCACGGTCGCCCTCCTGGATGATGCCTTCCTCCTGCCCCGCCTCTATCAAAGCATCCACGGCTTCGGCGGCGCTCTCCGGCTCCTCCCGGGTATTTTCGCGGGTGAGCGATGCTACCGATTGCAAGAAACCCAGAACAATCGTCACGGGCAGAACGAGATAGATCAGAATTCTCACCAGCCACGTCCACCGGATGAGCCATGTCCCGTTGGTGCGCGAGAAGAATAGAAATGGCAGAAACTGATTGAACACAATGATGATCACGATCAAGCTGATGGCCGCCTGGGAGATTTCGTATAGGGTCCAGCGTTGATCACTAAAGAGTGCGAAGCCGACCAGCAAAGAAATCGTGGCTGTGGTCAGCTGCTTAAGCACGGACATCGAAAGCGCCGCACGCGAGCGACTGACGTTCAGGATGGGCTCGACCTTCTGCTCGAATACGTCGATGTTGTCCTGAAACTCCCGAGAGAGAAACTTGCCGATCTCCTGGTAGACGCGGTCAACGTAGGAGGCCAGCGAGAGCAGGCCGAGCAACGGAATCAGCGCGAGCGCGACGGACCAATTCATGCCCTTCTCCGATGGGCAGGAGGGCGCCCGGTTCGCCCATTGAGGGGCAGCGAACGATCGCCACGCGGTTGCGTTCTCTCGATCAACCCAGCCTCCAGTTTCAATTGTTGCCGCAATCGACTTTCCTTGCGAGCCATTTCCCCATTATCCCGCTCGTGATCTAAGCCCGCCAGATGGAGAACTCCGTGCAACACCAGAATTTTAATCTCTGCCGCCACGGAGTGTCCCAGGCGTTTGGCATTCTCCCGTGCGATATCACCGGAAATCGCGAGGTCGCCAGCTACTTGTTTAGCTTGCGCGCGCCCGGGGATCGGCGCTGGAAACGACAGGACATCCGTCGGCTGATCTTTCCCCCGAAAACGCAAATTCAGCAAACGTAGTTCGTGGCTGTTGGTGACCAGCACATTCACGATGCCACGTAAACGCACCACCTGCCTCGCCCGCAATAAAAAACGTTCGAGCGCTAACGGGCTTAGTCCGGCGATTCTCTTTCGAAGGATAACCAACTTGTCCCTGCGCGGATCTATTCTCCCGAGACTTCGCGAGCTCTGTCACTTAAGTCCTTCGACTGTGAGTTCTTGACCTCGGTGCTTCGTAATCCTGCGCCGGAAGTCTCAGCGCTTCTTCCGCCGGACAATAGCAACATCTGCTGTTCCGCGATGTGTGTTTTGTGCTCGTCGTAGGCGCGAATGATCCGCTGCACCAGATGGTGCCGTACCACATCGGATTCGTCGAAGTGAACGAATGTCAAACCTTCTACCCGCTGCAAGATATCCATTGCTTCCAGCAGTCCGCTGCGGCGTGCATTCGGCAAATCGATCTGAGTGACGTCTCCGGTAATCACCGCCTTAGAATTGAATCCAAGACGTGTAACGAACATCTTCATCTGCTCCGAAGTTGTGTTCTGGGCTTCGTCGAGAATCACGAATGAATCGTTCAACGTTCGCCCGCGCATGAATGCGATGGGCGCAATTTCGATGACATTCTTTTCCAGATAGCGGTCGACTTTTTCGGGATCGAGCATGTCATACAGCGCGTCATACAGCGGACGCAGATAGGGATCGATCTTGTCCTGCAGAGTGCCGGGCAAGAATCCGAGACGCTCGCCCGCTTCCACTGCGGGACGCGCCAGGATGATGCGATTTACGCGCTTGGCGAGCAGCGCCGAAATCGCCATAGCCACGGCAAGATAGGTCTTGCCCGTGCCCGCCGGGCCGATCCCGAAAACCATATCGTGCTTCTCGATCGCCTCGACATAGCGCCGCTGATTCACGCTCTTGGGTTGCACCATGCGGCGTCCCAGCGATCGCTGGCGGCCGGCGTCGGCCAGCCCCCGCAACGTCGCTGTGGGGTCAGCCGTGAGCACCCGCAGCATGCTGTTCAAATCGCCGTTGTTAAAACTGTATCCCGAGCGTTGCAGGCTTTCGTAGTCGGCAAATACCTGCTCAGCGCGAGCCACATCGCGCGCCGCACCCTCCAGTTCAACAGCGTTCGATCGCAGGTCAATGGTGACATTCAGGCCATCTTCCAGCACGCGCACATTTTCGTCCCGCGTGCCAAATAGAGTTTCGATGTTGTGAGTGATCCCGATACTTTTCTTCATTCAGTCTCTTTGATAAATCATGTGGAACTCCTCAGGCGGACCAAGTGGAGACAGCCGCCTCGGCTGTCTCGCTGAGCGAAGCGAAGCGCTCTGGCCACCCCGCTCGCTAGAAAACCTACACAACTCGACCACTTCGAAGACAAAACAGGATTATGCTCAAAGACGGGAACAGCCGAAATGCTCATGCCCAGGAGGCAAGTCACTACCATTGCATAAAGCGTACCCCGCGGCGGGATGGTAGTCAATGGCGACGCAAGCGCTTGACCGGCCGAAAGTTAGTCCCGTAGAATAGCGTATTCGGTACTCACCGGAATATCTCGTTAGACACGCAAAGGTAACGAATTACACATGGCAAATCATTTTTCGGCGCTTAAGCGCGCCCGTCAAACCACGAAGCGCACGGCCACCAATCGCGCCAATGCCTCCCGTCTGCGCACCGCCCTGCGCGGCCTGCGAGAGACCATTGAAAAGGGCGACAAACAAGCCGCCGAACAGACCTACCGCCAAACGGTGTCCGCGCTCGACAAGGCAATCCAGAAGGGCACGTTGCACGTGAACACCGCCTCGCGCTATAAGTCCCGCCTCGGCGCCCGTGTCAATGCGATGAAGTAACTGGGCTCTCTTCCTGAGCTGGGAAAAGGCCGTTTCGAATGTGGCGTCCCAGCTGTAGCTTGAAATTAACCATGCATACCCTACAATCTGGGTCGCATCGTTGACGCTGTTTAATACGACTTCAATCGTAGGCACATCAATGCCGAGGCTTTTCGCGCTGGATTGGTAAGCTGGTTTGACCAAACCAGGACAGTTTTTGTTCACGCGGTATCTGTGCCCAGTAATCCGGTTGCAAGGCCGTCGAGTCCGCGTCTCCCTGGAGAAGAAGCAAGGAAACCGGTGCAGTGAGCTTCGACGGACGCAATCCGCCAATCGAGGCGATCGCTGCGAAAGCTCGCGCAATTTTTGGGTAGCGTGCAGCCAAGTCGGCGACCATGCCTCCACCACTGGAGAAACCTGCAATATACACACGGTACGGATCAACATGTTTATCGTCCACTATCTTCGCAATCAGGTGTGTCAAGAAAGCCCCATCGTCCGGGTGATGTAGTGCGGGCAAGTTTCTGGCAAATCTACAAGACAGCGCAGCGATTATTACTCATCCGAGTGTTCTCAAACTTTCCAGAGAGCGGCTGGGTTCGAAACGAATCTTGCTACACCGCCCCCCTCGACGCCGTGCCTTCCTGCGCAAACTATGGTCCACGTCGACAAAGAGATATTTGTCGACCCAAAGCGTTTGACAAAACTCCCCGCGAGCGCCTCGTCCAACCCGCTGCCAAACCCGCGCAGTGGGTCTGGGCCTTACGTTTTCTCGCTTTCTTCTTCCATGCCTCATACTGACATCCGAAGTGCTCACGAAAATCACCAAATATTTTAACGATTCGGAGTTGAAACAGTCTCTAGCATTCGCGCTTCTGGTGTTCGCTTTGTGCGGGAGCGCTGCCGTTTGGAAACTTACCTCCGAAGCTGCGCCGGTCTCGCGAACCAAAGAAGTCCCGTTGCTCGAAATCGTTCATCGGCACAGTGACCCATTTCAGCAGTTTCCAGAATCCTTCCCGCTTCAAGTCGCGGTATTCTGGACTAACCCCGGCCCCGATCCAGAGAATCCCCTCCCACTTGTTCACTCTCTGAAAGAGATGGGCATTCCTTTTTTTATCACTCGCGATCTCCCAGAAGCCCT
>Ga0209006_10003321_pt1 | contig 14657 bp, 8 predicted proteins | sample JacPin_JW_Ref_O2_FD_188567 | JGI IMG/M metagenome (GOLD analysis project Ga0209006, IMG submission 188567) | Forest soil microbial communities from Algoma, Ontario, Canada - Jack Pine, Ontario site 1_JW_Ref_O2 (SPAdes) (version 2) | ecosystem: Environmental > Terrestrial > Soil > Boreal... | reverse complement strand
AGCACGAGACGCGCCAGCAGCGCGCTCAGCCCCCTCAGACCTGATGCGCCCGATATGCGATGGCCTTTGTCGGTGTTTGTTTGCATGCGCATGGCGTGCCGTCGCAGTGCGATGCTAAAACTTGACCATGACGCCGGCACCCCAGACGACCTCGCGCGAGCGTAGATCCGGGTACCAGGTGCCTCCACTTCCATTGGAGGCGATGCCGCCGGGCACGGTGCCCGCCTGGATGCCATCGACGGCACCCGGAGGCGTGATGCCGCCCTCGCCGGTCCAATACGGAACGTCTGAATGTCTGAAGGTGAGTTCGGTCCACCAGGTAATCCAGTCCTTCGGCATGTATTGGAAATTGATCTGCGAATCCCATTGGAACAGCTTCTGTCCCGGATTTTCAGTCCAGTAAGGCGTACCGAGTGCAGCGACTGCTCCATTGATTGGCGGCAGCAGGGCCAGATAGCGGCCCGGATTATTCATGAAGCCGCCGCCAATCGTCACTGCGTAGAGGTCGTGATCGAACCAGGTACGGTTGTAGCCCATTACGCCGATAAAGTTGTCCTTGTTGGGTCCCCTGGTGCAGCTCACGCCGCCGCCGTACTGGCAGCCGACATCCCAGGTGAGGGAGAACGCAGCCTTGGAAATGCCGCTGCCGTTTTCCCCGTGGCTCTCATAGTATCGATACAGGACACTATCGTCCTCGTGGATGCGTTGAATCTTGGCGGTATTGATGTACGGCGCGTTGGTGCATTCCGCGGCAGTGGGAGCGTAGCCTTGCAGAAGATTCGGTGCGTTGAGATATTGCCCGTTGCAATTCTGAAAAATGGCGTGAACGTTATCCTGTCCGAGGAAATAGCTGTTCAAAACCAGCTTGAAATTGTTGTTCGGAATCCAGAGGACCTGTCCACCTAAACCGGGATGTCCGTTATACATCGCATAGGATTGCCAGCCATTGATGATCCAGGGCTCGATCTTGAGATCCTGCGTCGGCCAATACTGGATTCGAATGCCATTGAAGAACCACGGTGTATTGGATGACACGAATGACGGCTGGTAGGTCCAGTTATCGTAATTGTAGTAGCTGAACAGGCCGATGTAGGAAACGAAAATTCCCGCATCGACATTCAGGCCATGGCCCACGTTGTCCCAGTGATAGCCGGCATTGGCCTCCGAGAAGTATTTGTAGGCACCCTGCAGGTCCCACTGGCCAACGGCGTAGCTGGCGTCATTGCGCGGCGTAGTCACGGAGAACAGGCCAAACATCGACAGAAAGCGCGCCTGGACATTATTCCAGTGAAAGTTGCCGCCAAAACTGACCTGTTCGATCTGCACTTCCTGCGAGCGGAACGCCTCGGTCGAGCCATCGATCGTGTGGTCCACCGGATGGTTGAAGTCCTGCAGATAGTCCACGTCAAAGCGGATTTCAGGGGTAAAGAACTTGGTGTCGAATATCGGCGACTTTTCACGGCCCTGGCCGTTCAGCCAGCCGATATCATCATCGTTCCCAAACGGGGTGACGGTGTCGGGGCCCGGAGCGGCGGGATCGGGCGCCTGCAATGCCTCGGGTACCGTCGGCGCGGGCAGTGCGGCGGCCGCGGGCGCTGCAGCGGAAGCCTGGGCGACGACGATGGACTTGTTGTTGACGCTGGGGGCGAACAGTAGCCCCAGAGCTTTGTCGAACACGTTGCTCGAAGGATGATCAACTGTCGCAAGGGCACGAACCGGAGGTGCAACGGTACTTGCAATCGCCGAACCCGCGGCCGCACCGGCCTGTGGGTTCATCACAATGTCGAACCGCGTCGCTTTGCTCGCAACGACGTCCAGCTGCGGCACGGTGGTATCCGGAAAGCCCTCCGCCTGCGACGTGATCGACCACTCCCCGGGCGGAAGATCGGGAAACGAATAGACTCCGTCGCTACCCGATACGGTGGCGCGAATTCCGCCGCCGCCCACTTTAATGGCCGTCACCGTGGCGTGCGCCACCGGCAGTTTTGCCGAATTTGTGACGATGCCGACGATGGTTCCATCGCCGTCGGCCATAGCAACAGCAGAAGCCGTAGCCAGTACACCGATGATTACGATACGCCATGCCAGGCTGGCCGCCGCAGCGGACATCGATGTCATCGAGCTGAAATTCATTCTTTTAGCCTCCCAAGTCGAAGTCATGGACGTGGACATCGGAATGAGTGTACGAATCGTTGCCGTGCGGCGACTAGACAGAGCCGCGTTAAGATATGTAGCGAGGCGTTAAGATTGCGTTAATAAAAGCGCGCCGCTGTCGTGGGATTACCACACGACAGATGGGCGCGGCCGCGGCGCAGAAATCCAGCCGCCGCGGGGCTAAAGTTAGGCCGATATTTTGGGTGCCGGCGCTGGCAGTTCCGTTACCAGGCGATAACCGACGCCCGGCTCGGTAATGATGCGCGAAGGGCGCGACGGATCGACCTCGAGTTTTTTACGCAAGCCGGTGATGAATACGCGCAGCACGCGCGGGTTGATGGGCTCCGGACCCCAGACGTGGCGCAGGATTTTTGCTTGCGTGACGACGTGGTCGCTTTCGCGTGCCAGCGTTTCGAGGATGCGGTGCTCGAGCGGTGTCAGACGAAGCTCGCAGCCGTCGCGCCGCTGGACGGTGCGCCGGCCCAGATCGATCGACAGATCGTCAAACTTCAGAACGCCGTTGGGCAGTTCGCCTCGAGCGTGACGCCGCAGTACGGCGCGCACGCGCGCCAGCAGCTCGCAATTGCTATACGGCTTTAGTATGTAATCGTCAGCGCCGGCCTCGAACGCTGCCAGCCTTTGCGCTTCGGCAGTTCGGGCCGAGAGCACTACGATGGGCACGGGCGACCAGCTTCGGATTGCCTTGATCAGGCAAATGCCATCGAAATCCGGCAGACCGAGATCGACGATCATGACGTCGGGAGGGCGCAAGCGTGCATCCTGTTCCCCGCGCACGCAGCAATCGGAAACCACGACACGAAATCCGTCGGCTTGCAATAGCATGCGCAGGATTTTCTGCGCGGCGCGATCGTCCTCGACGACCTGGGCCAGATGCATTGTCAGCGTCATGCTTCCGCAGCGGCGGCTTCCAGCCGCACATTCTCCATCGCCACCGGTACCTCAATCTCCAAACGCGCGCCGCCCTCGCCGCTCGCCGTGGCCTGTATCTCGCCGCCGTGCAGACGCACAATGGCTCGACAGATGGTCAGCCCAAGGCCGACGCCACCGGCGATGGACTCGGGCCGCGCGCGCGAAAATTTCTCGAATAACTGATCCGGATCCTGCGTACCCCAGCCAGGGCCGTTGTCTTCGACGACGAGGTGCAACATCGCCTGACGGCGCACCGCCGAAATGCGGACCTGTGTCCCGGTCGGTGTATATTTCGCCGCATTTTCAAGCAGATTGCTCAGCAATTGCAGAAACAGCGTCGCGTCGAGCGAGACCATCGGCAGATCCTCGGGCAGGTCGACCTTCACCTCCCAACCTTCGAGCCGTTCCCTATTGCGGTGGATGGCCAGGCCGACGACGTCCTCCAGGATGTGCCAATCCCGATTCAGAACATCGGCGCCGGACTCCAGTTTGACCAGGTCGAGCACGTTCGACAGCAGGTCTGTCATGGCGCGCGCCTTCTCCTCAATCAGCTTCCCCAAAGTGACGCGTCGGTTGATATCGAGGGCAAAACCGCGCTTCGCGACGATGCCGCCGGCGCTGGCAATCACCGATAGCGGCGTGCGCAGATCGTGCGATATGGAGGCGAGTAACGTATTTCGTATGCGGGCACTTTCCGCGGCCACATGAGCCGCCTGTGCCAGCTCGGTCAGTCGCGCGCGCTCCAGCGCCGAGGCCAGCTGGCTGGCGAGCCCCTCGAGAAGCCGTTGCTGCTCCGGCAGGAACGTGCTGCCCGGCTTCGGCTGGGCGACGAGAACACCGATGGTTTCGCCGCCGTTCGCCAGCGGAAGGTATATCGCCTGTTCGCTGCCGAACTGCCGCGATCCGAGACCGGCGCGCTGACGCCTGGATGCTGCCCATTGGGCTGCAAACATGTCGATGTGCTGCCGGCACGTACCGCTGGCGGCAAACGGTGTGCTGTTGACCCGACTGCACTCGTCGCAGCGCAGAAGAAGCGCAGAGCAATGCAGTTCCTCCGCAATGCGCCGCACGGTGATGTCAGCCATCGACTGCAGGTCGAGTGTCAATGCCAGATCGCGGGTGGCGGCAAGCAGCGCGGCTGTGTGTCGTTCGCGCGCGTCCGCGGCCTCGGTCTGCTCGCGCGCCGTGGTCACCAGCCGGGTGATGATCAGAGCCACCAGCAGGTTCACCGCCAGCGTGACGACATAGCTGACGAGATAGTTGTGATCGTAGTCCGCCAGGCTGAAGCGCGGCGGTACGAAGAAAAAATTGAACGCGAGGACATTAGCGACGGCGGTCAGGGCCGAGGGTCCGCGCCCCAACCAAAGTGCGGCGGCCGTCGAGCCGAGCATGTACACCATCACGATATCGATGAGATCGACGCGGGTGCCTATCGGAAAGGCTGCGGCGGTACAGATGGCGGTTGCCGTCAAGCCCCACAGGTAGTTCGACCATCGGATCGAAGTCACGCTCAAACCGTCCTTTCATCTGCCTGAAGAGACGATGCCTCGTCCGGCCGCGACGAACTGCAAAGCGGCAGCCGCACCGTAAAGCGCGATCCCGTGCCTTCGCTACTCTCGACACTGATCTCGCCGCCGTGAAGTTCAATCACCGTTTTGACGAAGTACAGGCCGACACCGGTGCCGACGATGCCGGCGGTATTACTGCCGCGGTAATAGCGCTCGAATAATCTGCCTCGATCCGCCTCCGGGATTCCGATTCCGTGGTCCTGCACGCAGATCACGGCCGCAGCCTGGGATCGCGCAAGCACGACGTTGATCAGCATGCCGGCGGGTGAGTATTTTATCGCGTTGGACAGCAGGTTACTGAAGACCTGGAACAGCAGGTTGGCGTCACCACGGATAGGAACCGTCTCCGGCCGCAGAGTGGCGAGAATCTGGGCCTGTGGCGCGATCTCGCGATGCAACTGACACACTTCCTGCAGAAGTGAGGCGATGTCGAGCGTAGACGGATGAAAGTACAGCTTGAAGTCGGCATCGATGATACGCATCGAGTCGATCGTATTCTGGATGAGGTGAGTCATGCGCCGCACGGCGTTGCGAATCTTGCGTGCCCGTTCCACCAGGGCACTGCCGCTGAGCTGATCGCGTGTCCACATCAGGCGTTGCGCGTGGCCGTCGATGATCGTGATCGGCGTGCGGAACTCGTGCGATGCCATCGATACAAAATTCCGCTGCAACAACATCAGGCGCTGCTCCTCGGCCAGCTTTTCACGCAGCATCGTGGCCTGCTGCTCGAGCCCGATCTGGCTGCTGGCCAGTTCGATCGCATTACTGCGGAATACGACTACCGCGCGCGCCATTTCGCCAATCTCATCCTGTCGATCCGTGCCTTCGATCTCGATGCTGGTTTCATTGGCGGCGAGCCGATGCATACGGCCGGCCAGTTCCAGAATAGGGGAGGAAATCGAGCGGCGAACGTAGATCATCGCGGCCGCAACGGACAGGCAGATCAACACAAGCGTAGCGAGAATCAGCCAGCGCGCGCGCTCGTATGCCAGATTCTCGAGCACACTCGCCTCGCGCGCGCTGGCAATGCTGCGGGCTGTCAACAGATCGAGGGCGTCGCTGGCTGCATCGTAGGCTTTCTTCGATGCGTCATTGTAAAGCTCGACTGCCGACGCGCGCTCGCCGCCCTGGGCAAGCCGCTGCACGCGATCCACGATCCGGTGATAGGCGTTCCAGTCGGCGGTGAACGCGGCATATAGAGCCCGTTCCGTCGCTGCCTGGGGCAGCTGCTCATAACGGCGCTCAGCAGTCGCAACCGCACGCTCCTGCTGCGCTAGCTGCGCATTGGCGGCGGCCAGCGCTGCGGCGCCGGACGCCAACAGGCTCGCGCCTTCCGCAGCGCGATAATCTGATGTGACGTTGTTGAGATCCGATAGCACGCCGACGCTCGGCAACCAGCGGTCGCGAACCTGGGCGGTGGCGTCGTTGAAGCTGCTGAGGCTGCCTATGCCAAACACGCCGAAAAGGACGATGACCAGCAGCAGAAACAAAAATACCAGCGCCAGGCGGCCAGTGATTGAGCGCATCGATTTCATGGCTGGATTGCTGTCGGCGCCGGGCTGAATGTTGCGAAAGCCTACCGCACCGTGACTGCCCCTGTCAGTTCGATCTGACGTCGCGCAGCAGCGCCCGATCGACGCGCCGGCGACGCCGAAATCTTTGCGGTTTCTTAACATCGCCGGTGCTAACCTCGAACGGATTGAAGGGACGCACAGGATCCAGATGCAAGTAACCTCAAGGAGAATCCTCTGTATTGAGGATGACGCCGAGACTGCGGAACTGATCGCGGAGGCGCTGACGTACCGCGGCTACGATGTTGCTACCGCATTCAACGGTCGCGACGGTCTCGAGATGATTCTCAGAGCGCCTCCCGACCTGGTGCTCGCGGATATCAACATGCCGGCGATGTCGGGTTTCGATCTGCTCGAGCGCTTGACATCCATGGAACCGCGCTTTGTGCGCATGCCTTTCGTCTTCCTGACCGCGCTTGCCGATCGCGACAATGAGCTCAAGGGTTGGCAACTGGGAGCCGACGACTACGTTACCAAGCCGGTGGACTTCGAGCTGCTCGCGGCGGTGATTGCCGCAAGGCTGCAGAGGGTGGCGCGCACCACGGTCTGGCCAACACGCATCGATCTCGGAAAGCGCGAGCGCGAAGCGCTGACCTGGGCGGCACGCGGCAAGACCTTCAATGAAATCGGCGAAATCCTTTCGCTGAGCCGGCGCACGGTCGAATTCCATCTCGACAGCGCCCGTCGCAAACTCGGCGTTCCCACGCGCACCCAGGCCCTCATCAAGGCTGCCATCGGCCAACTCATCGAACCGTAAACCCCGTGCGCGGCGCAGCGCTACCTGCGTGCGCGCGTTCAATACTTTCGCCGGATGGAGCTGCCATCGATGCCTGCTCTGCTCACTGACGTGAAATACGCCGGGCCTGCGAGCACGCGTCGGCCGGAGCGATTGGGTCCGCCGAGCGGGTGCGTTCCGGCGACGGTTGCGGACCCGGCGATGACGCGATTTGTATTTGCCGCCGTGAACTGACGGGTTGGAGCTGGAACGCGAACGACAGGGGTGTCGGAGAGCGGCCGCGTGAGCTGGTTACGGTTCGCGGACTTGGCAGCCGGTTGCGCGACGTTGGAACGTACGACCGCGCTGCCCGCGCCCGAACGAGATGACGGAGCGCGAGTGTGCGCCAGGACTTTGTGCTGCCCGGCTCGAGCGGCTGCTTTAAAATCAGCTGCGGGATAGCGCCCGGCAGCCGCGCCCTGCCCGGTTTCGTCCGTGACGCGCGTGTTCAAGTGCGTTCGCGAAGGCTGCACTGCAGGCTCGACAGTGTTGCTCTCGCCGGCCGCGCTCAACGGCGGCCCGCTACCGCCGTGAGTGTCGCTCAGGGACAGCACCGGCGAGAGCAAGATCAATGCACTCAAACTCCATGGCGAGCACCAGCCGCGTATCGGGTTCGTCACGATCACAGCCCCATCGACGGCGCGCCGCTGGCCGGCGTTGCGTCGTCGCGCTTGCCGACAAGCATCAGACGCAATGCCGGCACGATGACGAGCAGCATCAGCGGCCCGATCAGCATGCCGCCGACCACGACCGTTGCCAGCGGGCGTTGCACCTGGCTGCCGATGCCATGGGAGAGCGCTGCCGGGAACAGGCCGATGCAGGCCGACAGTGCCGTCATCAGCATCGGCCGCATCCTGCGCTCCGCCGCCAGGAACATCGCTTCGGCGGATCGCATCCCGTCCAGTCGCATCGTATTGTAGTAGGTGAACATCAGGATTCCGTGCATCACCGACACGCCTAGCAGCGAAACGAAGCCGATCGCCGCCGAGATGCTGAACGGCAGCCCTGCGATCCACAGCGCGATGACGCCGCCGCCGGCGGCAAACGGAATGCCAGCCAATGCGAACAGGCTGTCGGTAAAGGAATTGAACAGCGCGTACAGCAGCACCAGGATCAGCAGCAGTGCGACCGGTATGGCAATCGCGAGCCGCTGCTGAGCGAGTTTCAGATCCTCAAACTCTCCGGCCCAGTCGATGCGGTAGCCGCTCGGCAGCTTGATGTTGCGTTCAATCCGATCCTGCACCTCGGCAACCGTGCTGCCCAGATCGCGTCCACGCACGCTGAATTTGACCGGAATATCGCGGCGGGTGCGCTCGTGATAGATGTAGGACGCACCGGTATCCAGGGTCGTGGTCGTCAATTCGCGCAGCGGGATGTACGCATTTGCGCCCGAGCTGGTCTGATAGCCCACCTTGACATCACCGATGGCCGCAAGGCTGGTGCGATACTCGGGTGCCAGGCGCACGGTGAGGTTGAACGAGCGATCGCCTTCGAGCACCTGTGAGGCCACTGCACCGCCCATTGCGGCCTGGATCACGGTGTTTACATCGCCGGTATTCAGCCCGTAGCGAGCCGATTTGGCGCGGTCGATCTTGATGTTGAGATTCGGCTGGCCGAGCACGTGAAACACGCCAAGGTCCTCGACTCCCCGCACTTTCGCCATCTGTGTCATGACCTGCTGGGCCAGGTCCTCGAGTACCGCCAGGTTCGGGCCGATGATCTTGACGGAATTTGCGCCTTTCACACCCGAGATCGCCTCCTCGATGTTGTCCTGGATGTTCTGCGAGAAATTGAAGGTCACACCCGGAAGGGCGTCCTGCATCTCCTTCTGCAACTGTGCCGTCAGCTTCTCCTTGGTGAGTCCGCCGGGCCATTCATCGAACGGCTTCAACGGCGCGAACAGTTCCACGTTGGAGAACGGCGAAGGGTCGCTGCCGTTGTCGGGCCGGCCGTGCTGCGAGGCGACCGTGAGCACCTCCGGATGGCTCAGCAGGATCTCGCGCATCTTGTGAGTCGCTTCGGTGCCCGCATCGAGGCCCATGCTCGGCGGCAGCGATGCGCGGATCCAATAGTTTCCCTCCTCAAGAGCCGGCAGGAATTCACTGCCGAGCCTGGTCGTCAGCAGCGCAATCAACACCAGGAACGCGGCGCCGATGCCCACGACCACTCGTTGATGCGCAAGCGCGTAGCGCAGCGCCGGCGAGTACGCCTTTCGCAGCCACTGCACGACGATGGTTTCGGTCTCCTTCACCTGCGCCGGAACCAGGAACGACGAAAGCACCGGAGTGACGGTGAACGTTGCAATCAGCGCTCCGGCCAGCGCGTAACCGTAGGTTCGAGCCATGGGTCCGAAGATCTGACCCTCGACCCCCTGCATGGTAAACAGTGGCACGAAGGCGGCCACAGTGATCGTGGCGGAAAAGAACACCGCGCGGTCTACCTGCAGCACGCTCACGAGGATCAGGCGCAGGCGATCGTTCCATGCCGGCTGCACCCTGGTGCCGGTAGGATTGGATGGATCGGTGCCGAAAGCCCCTTCCGACAAATGCTCGAGCAGCTCGCGCCGCTCGTGCTGCGTCGACTGGAAGTTGCGGAAGATGTTCTCGACCACGATCACCGCCGAGTCGACGATGATACCGAAGTCCACTGCGCCGACCGAGAGCAGATTGGCGTCTTCGCCCTGCAGCACCAATAGGATGATGGCGAAGAACAGCGCGAAAGGAATGTTGACGCCGACGATGATCGCACTTCGCAGGTCGCCGAGGAATATCCATTGGATCAGGAATACCAGCAGGCAACCGAAGATCAGGTTGTGTAGTACCGTGTGCGTCGTGACATGCACCAGGCTTATGCGGTCGTAAAACGGTACCACTTTGACGCCGGGCGGCAGCGTACCGTCACTGTTCATACTCGTGACCATCGCCTGGATTCTCGGCACGACGTCGTTAGTGTGGTAGGTGCGGCCCATCACGACGATCGATTCCGGGATGTCGTCATCGTGATCCTTGCCGACGATCCCCATGCGCGGTACGTAGCCGACATAGCAGCGGGCCACATCCTTGACCAGCACAGGCACTCCGTTCACCTGTCCGAGCACTATGTTCTCGATATCGGTGACGTCGTAGCCCCTGGTCAGGTCGTCGGTACCGCCGCTATCGATAAGACCGATGCCACGAATATTCACCGACTGTTGACCGATAGTGACCTCGCGTCCGCCGACATTGACATTGGCGTTTGCCAGCGCGTTCACCAACTGCGGCAGCGTGATGCTGTAGGCTTGTAGTTTGTTCAGATCCGCCTCAACCTCGAATTCCTTGGTCGGGCCGCCGAAACTGTTGACCTGAACCACGCCGGGAATCGTGGACAGCCGTCGCAGCACGATCCAGTCTTGCACGGTGCGCAGGTTGGTGAGGCCAAAATCCTTCGGCCCCTGGACCGCATAGCGATAGACTTCGCCGATCAGGCTCGACTGCTGGATCTGCGGCTGCTGACCGCCCGGCAGCGACACGTTCTGCGCCAGGCTATTCAACATCTGCGTGTAGGCAAAGTAGTAGTCGACGCCGTACTTGAATGTGACGCGCAGATAGGTCAATCCATAGAACGAAGTGGAGCGGACGTTGTCGATACCGGGCGTGGAATAGACACCGATCTCCATCGGAATTGTGTAGTAGCGCTCCATCTCTTCGGCCGACAGTCCGGCGGCCTGTGCGGTGATTTCCAGGATCACCGGTGCCGGATTGGGATAGGCCTCGATGTTGAGCTTGTAGAACGCAGCCAGGCCGGCAGCGAGAAATACCAGCAGGCCGAGCACGACTATTGCCCGGCGGGTCAGCCCAAATGCAAGAATGCCCTTCAGCACCGATCATCGCTCCCACTAAAGGTGAAGCGCGGTTGCATCAGGTTTCCCCGCCGTTAGCCATGTTGTCCAGGAACATGGCGCCCTTGGTGACAACCTGCTCGCCCGTGCTCACTCCCTCCAGTACCTGGTCATAGCCGGCGCTCTGCAAGCCGATCTGGATCGAGCGCTGTTTAAAGTGGTGCCGATCCGTCGTCACCCAAACCGTCATGCTGCCGTCGCCCTCTCGCACCACTCCGTCCAGAGGCACCGCCGGGCTTGTGAGCGGTTCGCCGGTCACGATCACAAACGAGGCGAACATCCCCGGCAGCAATTCATGCTTCGGGTCCTGCATTTCGGCGCGGACCATGCCGCGATGCAGTTGCGGATCAACCGCGGCACCCACGGTGGAGATCCGCCCTTCGAACACGCGGCCTGGATATGCCATAACGGTGACGCGAACCTCCTGGCCGTTGCGCACCACCGGCATGTCGCTCTCGGTCACACTTGCGTTCAGCCATATGCGCGAGATGTCGGCGACGGTGTAGGGAGCCGGGGTATTGCCCGGCTGCACGAACATGCCGGGCGCTGCGTTGCGGGCCGTGATTCGACCGCTCACCGGGCTCAGCACGCTAAGGTCCGGATCTATCGTGCGCGTCTGCACCATACGATCGATCTCGGTCTGGCTCTTGCCAAACACCGCCACCGCATCGCGTGCCGCTTTGAGCGCGCCCTCTGCGCTCTGTTGGTCGGAAATCGTCTGCTCGTAATCCTTATCGGCAATGCCCTGCACCTCATGCAATTGCCTGGAGCGCTCGAGCGCCTTGGTCGTCAGTTCCAGCACTGCGGCTGCCGCGATCAACGTCGAATCGGCCTGAATCAGATCGGGACTTTCGATTGTGAAGAGCTTTTGCCCCTTGACGACGTTGTCGCCGAGCTTGACAAGCAACTCGACGATCCGGCCCTGATACGGGGGGAACACCTGGGTTGCCATATCCTCGTTGAAATCGATATTGCCGACCGCTTCGCGCTGTACCGGGAAGCTGTAGTCGGACACGCTGCCGACGCTGATCAACTGCAGCTGCGCATCCGACAGCTCCAGCACACTGGCGTCGGGCGGTTTGGCCGCGGCAGATGCGTTGTTGCTGCCCGGTTTGTCGGCGCTCTCCGCCCGCGTGCTCCAGTACACTCCGGCCCCTAATGCCAGCGCCGCGATCGCAGCGCCCACGGCAGTGACTTGCCCGTAGGTCGGCCAGCGATGCCGCATCGAAGACCACTGATCGCGCATTGTCATAGGTGCTGCTCCCGCAGGTCATCGCGCCACAAAATGTTGGCGCGGCCGCGACCGCGGCCGGCACGACATTGGCGGTAAGCACGTCCGCCGACAACTGTGTGTTTTCCGAGTTGTGGCCCCTGGACCTGCAACCACACAATCCGAATCGAGCCTGTTGGCGTCGCGGGCCGGCGCGGCGCTAAGCGCTGCGCCGAGGGTCATTGAGGAGGATGTCGATACTGCTTATGACCCTGCGTCGAATATCTCTGCTGGTTGCGTTGGTCGCGCTCGTCACAAGCTGCGCGGTCGGGCCGCGCTACCACCGTCCCGAGACACCGCCGAACCCAGGTTATGCGCCGACTTCGTTGCCCGAGGCGAGCGTGCCCTCACCAGTCCACGGTGGCGATGTGCAGCGTTTCATCGAAGGGCGAGATCTGCCATTCGAGTGGTGGCTGCTGTTTCAGTCGCCGGCACTCAGCGCACTGGTCGAACGAGCCCTCAGGAGTAATCCGAGCGTCCCTGCGGCACGAGCCGCGCTACTACAGGCACAGGAGTTGGTGCGTGCGCAGCGCGGGTTCTATCTTCCAACTGTTGTGGGGAATCTTCAGGCCGAGCGTGTCAAGGTCGCCGGCAATGAGACTCAGGCCGACTCGCTCGGCGTCCAGGGCAATGGTGACAACCTGCTGGAACCGCGAGCACCGGCGTCGCCTCTTTATTACAGTTTCTACACGGCGGCCCTCAGTGTGGGATTCGTGCCGGACGTGTTCGGCGCCAACACTCGGCAAGTGGAGTCACTGGCCGCACGCACCGACGCGCAGCGCTTCGCACTGGAAGCGACCTACATCACATTGATCTCCAACGTGGTCGGAGCAGCCATCCAGGAAGCCTCCCTGCGCGCGCAGATTGCGGCCACCCAGCAGATTATCGATGCGGATGCCAAGTCCCTGCAGGTCCTGCTCGACCAGTTCCGACTGGGTCAGGCGATGCGCATCGATGTCGCGGCTCAGGAAGCGGCCCTGGCGCAGGCTGAAACCTTGCTACCGCCTCTGCAGAAGCAACTTGAGCAGACGCGAGACCTGATCCGCGCGCTGGTCGGTAACCTGCCGAACCAGGACGTTCCAGAGACCTTCGAGCTCGATGCGCTACAACTGCCGCCGGAGCTGCCGCTGAGCCTGCCGGCCAGGATCATCGCGCAGCGGCCCGATGTGCGCGCCGCCGAAGCGCAACTGCACTCTGCGAACGCCGAGGTCGGTGTGGCGGTCGCCGCAATGCTGCCGCAGATCTCCATCACCGGTACGGCGGGCGGCAACGCGGACCAGATTCCATGGATATTCCGAGCAGGCGGTCCGTACTGGACGCTGATCGGCAGCGTGACGCAGCCGATTTTCGCCGGCGGCACACTGCTGCACAACAAGCGTGCCGCCAGCGCTGCGCTGAGTGAGGCCGCAGCCCAATATCAGAGTGCGGTGCTGACCGCCTACCAGAATGTGGCTGACAGCCTGCATGGCTCGCTGTCCGATGCCGATGCGCTCGCGGGCGCGGTCGAGGCCGAGAACGCCGCCAAAGTCACCTACGATCTCACGCGCCGGCAGATGGAAGTCGGGTACGTGAACTATCTGGCTCTGTTGAGCGCGCAAAGCGCCTACAACCAGGCGCTGCTGGTGCGCGTGCAGGCCCAGGCGACACGCTACGGTGACACGGTGGCGTTGTTCCAGGCGCTCGGCGGGGGCTGGTGGAACCGAAAAGAGGTGGCCGCACGGTGAGGTCTCTTCGCGCCACTTTGCTGCTGGCGTCTGAGCTATTGGCTGCCAGCTGCGCGGTCGGACCACGCTACCACCGGCCTGAGCCACCGTCGAACGCCGGGTACGCGCCGGTTGCTTTGCCCGAGGCGAGCTTGTCCGCACCGATCCACGGCGGTGATGCGCAACGTTTTATCGAAGGCCGCGACCTGCCGTTCGAGTGGTGGCAGCTGTTTCAGTCTCCGGCACTCAACGCACTGGTCGAGCGCGCTCTCAAGAACAATCCCACCATCGCGGCGGCGCAGGCAGCGCTGCTTCAGGCACAGGAGCTGGTGTACGCGCAGCGTGGTTACTTTTTTCCGACTATTGATGGGAACTACAACTTCGAGCGCCAGAAACTGGCCGGCAACCTCACGCTCGACAACACTCCGGGTGTACAGGGCAACGGCGACCTGCTCGTGCCACCCGTGGAAAGCCTGACCACCTCCCCTCACACTCGTCCGTTCCTTTATAACATGCATACCGCGCAGCTCACCGTGGGCTTCGTGCCGGACGTGTTCGGCGCCAACGCTCGGCAGGTGGAATCGCTGGCCGCGCAGCGCGACGCACAGCGCTTCGCGCTCGAAGCCACGTACATCACACTGGCCTCCAACGTGGTCGCCGCCGCCATCCAGGAAGCCTCGCTGCGCGCGCAGATCGCGGCCACCCAGCAGATCATCGAGGCGGATACCCAATCCCTGCGGATCCTGCGCGATCAATTTCGGCTCGGCGAGGCTATGCGCATCGACGTTGCAGCTCAGGAGACTGCGTTG
>Ga0209006_10003320_pt1 | contig 14657 bp, 13 predicted proteins | sample JacPin_JW_Ref_O2_FD_188567 | JGI IMG/M metagenome (GOLD analysis project Ga0209006, IMG submission 188567) | Forest soil microbial communities from Algoma, Ontario, Canada - Jack Pine, Ontario site 1_JW_Ref_O2 (SPAdes) (version 2) | ecosystem: Environmental > Terrestrial > Soil > Boreal... | reverse complement strand
GTCCTAAGCCGGACACCGCGGGGCGGCGGTCGATCGGCCCCGCAGCGCCCACCCGAGCCCGTGGACACGCTCGACGGCTGGGCGCCGCACGCGCCTTCCGCTCGGCGTGGGCCAATCGGTCCCCAGTTAGCGAGCAGTCGATCGTCGTGGAGCGCGAGCCCGACGAGGAATTCCCGCGCGGAGCGACGCGCAAGTGACCCGGGGAGTCAAGGCGCATCCCGCAGACCTCGCCCGATGGCAGCTACAACTGCCCCTTCTGCGGCGCCGTCGTACGCCATCCCACCGCGACCGACCCTGCCCCAACCCCGCGTGCTAGGCAAGCCCTTGGGCGAAGCCTGCCGACGTTTTGCGGCAGCGCGAGCAGGTCGCCGAAGCCGAGCGGGAGCACCAGCGCCGCAAGGCGGCGTCGGCGCGCATGATCGCCGCTGGCCGTGCTTGGCAGGCACGACAAGCGGCCGAGGTCGCCCAAGTACGAGACGCCGGCTATTGCACCCGCTGCTTTGTCGATCCGGGAACCGCAAGCGGGTAGGCATCGGACACCCGACTATCACGAGCACCGCGCAACATGAGCGCACTGCACGCAACCGCGATAGACAAGGACACCCACGGTAGCCTTCCCGCGAGCATGAGCCCAACATCGATCGAAAAAAGCGAAGCCGAGCTAGCGACGCTAGGCGAGCGACTGCGCAAGCACGACGCCGGCGAAAGCGCCGCGATCGACCGGGACCTGGCAGACGCCACGGCGCGCGCCCAGGCAGCACGCCTATCAATGGACGAGATAGGCGATCGCCTCGGGGTCTCGCGCTCCACGCTCTACAACGCCCAAAGACGCGCCAAGAACCAAGCCGTCGCAAAGAGCCAACCCGGCACACGACGCTCTAAATCCCCAAAGAGCTGACGCCATGACTCCCTACGAGTTAGACCGGCCGACCTTAAGGGTGGGGGGTCGGGGCTTCTTGAAGGACAAGACGCTCGAATTGCGAATCGATCGGATTCGAACATGCCTTGTCCAAGGCACGGGCGATCGCTTCATTCCCGTGAAATGGTCCAAAACGACCACCCAGCAGGGGCTTCAGTTCGGACCCAAATAGTGGGCGGCCCGGAAGCGCCGAGCAGTCCTGGCCTGGTGCGCCGTCCGCGAGCACGTTGACGTGCTCCGTCATAACCGGCGCGGGCTCACCCGTCCGTGTCTGAAGGCGCACACTCACCGACTGAGGTACATGGCCGGTTGAGCTTCGTGGCAGCCTGTTGACTACCAATATGAATACGTGCTCCGGCCTTGTGCGCTCGGCTGCCACCGCGACGTAGCTGTCCTCCGTGCGGCCGGATGTGGCCAGCAGTCCCTTACCCGGACCTCGAAGGTTCAACGACGCCAAAGTAAAGTCGAACTGAGCCGGCTCCGTAATAAGCAACGTATGTGCGCGAGACGCTGCTCCAGCCGACTGAGCCACAACGAGAAGAGCTGCCACAGCTACAAGGGCTGCGCCGTGCCCGACCTACGACCGACCATCGCGACAGCCACAGACGAGGAGCTACAGGAAATCTTCCGCGCCTTCGACGTGTCGATCCTCTACGACAAGTACGACCAAACGCTCACGCTTGCCGCGACGATCACCCCCGAGCTACTGCCCGAGGTCGCCCAAAAAAACGACTGTTCCGGAAGACCGTCGCAGATTAACGAAGTAGCGGGGGCGGGATTCGAACCTGCGACCTTTGAATTAGAGTCCTCGAACTAAAGATCGATTCAGCTAGAAATCTCTTCAAGCGTGCGGCCGCTGAGCACCGAGCGCGGGCACTCCGCGACGATGTCCGAGCCGGGCTGCGCGTGCTCGTCGCGACGCTTGATCAGCAGCCACTGGGCCTTGGCACCTCCGCGGGTGCGCTGGAGAGCGAAACCGCCGCGCAGCTTCTCCCCGTGGAGCACGAAGACGGCGTGGCCGCGAGTGAGTGCGAGCGGCCACGCGACACGGCCGCCCTGCTCGTAGGTACCGCGATCCCAAACGATCACTGCGCCTGTTCCAGTCGTCCCCTCGAACGTGTTGTGCGCGGGGGCGTGGTCGGCGACCTCGACGGCGAGGCGCTTGATCGCGGGGTCCAGCGAGGGCCCCTTGGGAACCGCCCACGAGCGCATGATCCCGCCGACCTCCAGACGCAGGTCGAAATGGTGGGTGCTGGCCGTGTGCTCCTGTACCACGAAGACGCCGGCGCTGACACCGCGAATCGCGAACTGCTCGTGACCCTCGACCGCGGCCTGCTCGATCGCAACCCCGGAGACTCGCGCGGGCAGCGGCCCGTCATGCAAGAAAGCCTGCAGTTCTTCCAGCGCCTGCACGGGACCCTCGGCGTGCACGAGCACGGCGCCGTCCTCGCCGTTGCGCACCCAGCCCATCACCCCGAGCTCGCGCGCCCGTCTGACGGTGGCATCCCGAAAGCCGACGCCCTGAACCTCGCCGTGTACGACGCCCCTAACCGCCGTGCTCCCAGCTTTGCCTTTCCGATTGGCCACAGCGCCTCATATTCTCACGCCAAACTCTACCGACCAGCGACTGCACGCGTGTGCCATTTCGAACGGATGTACGTTAAGAATCCGTCCGGCTCGCCACGGTTCTCGCCCTGGCGCCCTACGATCTACCGATGGCGATGGTCTCACCTCGTCGCGACGCCGTGTCGAAAGGGCGCAGCCGCACGCGCATGCTCCTCGGCATGGGGGTGACCGTGCTGGTCGCGATCGGCCTCTTGGCAGTCGCGGCCCTCACGTGGTCGGGAGTCAAGCTGGCGAGCGACCCGACGGCCCTGGCGCGCGTGAGCGTGCAGCCGCTGGGTGGGACGATTGAGCACGTGGAAGCGTTCGGGCCGCACGGCCGGCGCGTGCCGCTCGCCGTGCACGGTGGACGCTTGACCCCCTTGAGGCCGCTGACTCCGGGCGAGCAGGTGTCCGTCGATGTGAAGGTCCGCCGACCGGGATGGCTGGGCTGGGCGTTGGGCAAGGAACGCGACGAGCAGCTGACGCTGCGTGCTCCGGTTGCGCACGTGAAGCAACGTTGGATGATCCTCCCGGCCGGCTCGGCGGTACGGGTGAGCTTCGATCAGCCGGTGAGCGCGGTCGCCTACGGGAGTACCGGCAGCCTGACCCGCCACACGCTGAGCAACGCCCGCAGCTCGGTCTCACTGGGCATGCAGCCGGAAACCGGTACCACCGAAATCGCCGCCGCGGCGCGTCCGTGGGAGACCCTCGGTGCTCCAACCGAGGTGAGCTGGTTCCCGCGATCGCGCGCTCCGGTGATGGTCACCAGCCCCGCAGCGGGCGCGCAGATCTCCCCTGCGACGGCGATCCACTTGACGTTCTCAAAGCCGGTGAGTGAAGTGCTGGGCTCCAGCCGCCCACAGATCTCGCCGAGCACGCCGGGGCATTGGCGCGGGGTCGACAGCCATACCATCGAATTCGTTCCGTCGGGCTTGGGAGCGGCACTGGGCTCCCACCTGCAGATCCAACTGCCGCATGCGGTCGCGGTGACGGCAAACACGGGGGGCGGCCTGCATACCTCCAGCGAGATCGAATGGACGGTGCCGCCCGGCTCGACGCTGCGCCTGCAACAGCTGCTCGCTCAAGCTGGCTACCTACCGCTCGACTGGCAGCCATCCGGCCCGACCGTCGCCCGCACGCCCAGCGCGGAGGCGCAGGCGGCGGTCGACCCTCCCAGCGGCAGCTTCAGCTGGCGCTATCCGAATACGCCGCGCCAGCTGGAGGCGATGTGGACCCCGGGCCAGGCAAACACGATCACACGCGGTGCGGTGATGAAGTTCGAGAACGCCAATGACCTCACCGTCGACGGACTCGCAGGACCGACCGTGTGGCGGATGCTGCTCGGAGCTGCAATCGCCGGCAAGCGCCTGAGCGGCGGCTACACCTATGTGTACGTGCACCGCGAAGTTCCAGAGACGCTCACGCTCTGGCACGACGGTCAGACGGTCCTGACCTCGCCGGCGAATACCGGTATCTCCGGAGCGGAAACCGAACTCGGAACGTTTCCCGTGTTCGAGCATCTACCCGAAACCACGATGAGCGGCACGAACCCCGACGGCTCGCACTACGAAGACCCGGGCATCAAATGGGTCAGCTATTTCAACGGCGGCGACGCGCTCCACAACTTCGACCGCTCGTCCTTCGGCACTCCGCAGAGTCTCGGCTGCGTCGAGCTCCCACTCGCGGCCTCCGCGCAGATCTGGCCCTACACGCCGATCGGCACGCTCGTCACGATCGAAACCTGAGCGGGAACGGCAGACGCGCTAGGACAGCGGGTGCTCGGCGTAGAAGGTCTTGACCGCGGCGCCATACGGGGTGGGAGTACCGGCGTAGCTCGTGATCAGCAGAGGCCCCCGGGAGCATTCTTCCTGCCGGGCGTTCCAGCTCCACGCCAGCATCGAGAAGCCATGCGCAGTCGCATAAGACATCCACTGGTTCAGCCACGCGATCGATTCAGGAGCGCCGCACTGCATCTCTCCGAACTCGTCGGCAATCAGGGGAACGCGGGCAGCGACCGGTAGCAGCGTTTGCTGCCAGCACGATTCCGCGGTACACAACGAGTGATCCTGGTAGACGTGGAAGGTCGCGGCGAGTTGGTGAAGTGGGTCGTGCGGCTCATGCTGTAGCCACTGGGAGTTATCGGCAGCCCAACCGAGGCCGCCGGCGAGGATCACGTTGCGGGCGCCCGTGGCGCGAACGGCGGCGACGAGACCATCCATACCGACGTATTCGCCGCACCCCTGCGCCCAGCACTTCCACTGCGCTGCGGCGGTGCTGCCGAGGCTATGCGGCTCGTTGTAGAGATCGAAGAGCACTGCCGGATGCGCCTTGAACGCGGCCGCGATGCTGCGCCAAAGCAGATAGCCGTGGCTCCCGTCGAGCATGTCCTGCTGACCGTCCGCCCGCTCGCTGCCGGATGCACTCCAATGGACATCGAGGATCACGTATAGCCCGGCGGCGTTCAGCTGGGCGACGTAGGTCTCGAGTGCCGCGCGGTAGGCACCGCCGGAATAGGCCGCGCTCAACCCGTTGATGCCGAGCCAGCAGTCCTCATTCAGCGGCACCCGGACCGCGTTGATCTGCCATTCCTTCATCGCCGCGATCGAGGCGGCATCGGTGGGACCATCGAAAATACCGCGACCCAGCACGCACATGTACTGACTCCCGGAGCGGTTGACACCGACAAGACGCAGCGTTTGACCCTGCGCGTCGAGGAGCCGATTGCCGCTGACGCTGACCGCCAGCGCAGGGTGTTTGGTGCGGTGCTGATGTCGCTGGCGCTGAGGGCGCGAGACCTTGGCACGAGACGCCGATCCGAGCGGCGACGTTGTAAGCGCCGCGGCTGGCGCCAAAGCGCCCAGGACCCCCAGCAGCACTGCGAGCGCGGCCAGGACCGGGGCCCGCGTCATGCGAGATCGCCATCGCGCGGGTGTCGAGGAGCAAGGCACAGCGCTAGCGCTGTCTTGAGCGTCCGGCCATGATCGCCAGGACTGTAGCCGACCACAGGATGGCCCAACCCCGGTTTCATCCCTGCAAAACGCGGCGCGTCCGGGCGGAGCTCCGCGTTCGCGTCCTCGGCGAGAAGGAACCGACGGTGCGGACACGAACGCGTCAGTACCCTGGTGCGCGTTGATTGATCGCGCGACGCCGCTGGCGATACTGAGGGTCCTGATCGCTGGCGCCGCGCTGCTGCTGCTCGCCTGCGCACCCGCCGCCCGGGCCGCGCAGCCGGCGGTGAGCGGCGCGCGCTTGACCGCCTACCTCGACGGCGTAACGCGCGCGTGGGTGCAGTACACGACCGCCGACGGACGCGTGAGGGACCCACTGAAGCCTGCGGACACGGGCGACAACTACGGCGTGATCATGCTCGCGGACGTGATGCTGAAGGTCGCTCAACGCACCGGCGACGGCGAACTGGAAGCGACGGGGGTCCACATCATCGACTCGGCGCTGACGCTGCCGGCGCCCAACGACCCCTTCAACCTGCTGGCGATCGCCGCCCTGATCCGCGACGGCCAGCGCGGCGAATTTCCGGCGACGGCGTGGGAACAGCTTTCCGGACCACTGGCGCTGCTGGCCGGGCAGATCGAACCCCCGCGCGGACGCAACTGCCTCACCAAACCCAAGTGCTACAGCAACTGGCGCCTGGTGTGGTCGGCTGGCGCGGCGCTGCTCGCAGACGACCACATCGTCGGCCAGCCCGGCTCGCTGGCGCAGGAAAGCGGGTTCGTGAGCGCCCAGATCAAAGCCGACCTGCAGCTGGCCGTGAGCCACGCGGGCACGCTGTTGCAGACCTCCGTCGCGCGAGACGCCAGGCCCGCGCGGGGCGCGAGGAGCCCGGCGCTCACGACTGCGGGACTGGGCGGGGGCGCGCGCGAGCTCTCGGACCGCGGCGCGGAGCCACCGGCGTACGAGCTGTTCTCGACTTTCTTGCTCGAGCTGCTCGAGGAAGCGAGCCCAAGCTCGATCACCCCGGCGGTGGTGCGACTGCAGAGCCAGGCCGACCGCTACGCGCTCGACATGATGGCCCCCGACGGCCAGCTCTCGCTGGCGGGGCGCTCGCTGGATCAGTCGTGGGTGCAAGCGGCGGCGGCCGCACTGGGGAGCCGGCGAGCCGCACTCGAACCTGCCCGCGCCGGTATGTGGCGCGCGTACGCCGAGCGCGCGACCTCCTATCTGCTGGATGCCTACCCCCTGCGGTCCGATGGCTTGCTGCCGATCGTTCCCGGCCTGAGTCTCGACTGGAGCCCGTCGATCATGGACAGCTACGCGGCTCTCAACCAGTACGAGGGACTGACGCTGTGGTTCCTCTCCTACGCGCTCGATCGCTGGCCGAGCACGCAGACGCGCGGTGCATCGCTGCCGGCCGACGGCAAGAGCCTGGTGGCGGACGACCTCTCCTCCAGCGGCTTGGTGTGGGGTCGCGCGGGGGGCGTGTGGTGGGAGCTGAGCGGGCGCGCGACCAGTAGCGACCCGCGTGCCGCCCAGGGCCTGGTCGCCGTCAAGGTCAACAGCCCCGAAGGCTGGCACGACCTGCTGGCGCTGCGCCCGATCCACAGCACCGCCTCGAGCACGTGGACCTTGCAGAGTGCTCGCGGCGTCCGCGCCACCCCGACCTTCACGCGCGTGCGCGGAACGGGCGGCGCGGTCGTGCTGCTGGGCCGCTACAAAGGGCTCGCGGGTCACAGCGCGGCGCGTGTCAGCTGGACGCTGAGCGCCGGCACAAGGGGAGTGAAGCTGAGCATGAGCATGCCCGCGGGAGCGACGCTGCACACGACGGTGTGGCTTACCCCGCAGGCCTCACATCAGCTCGCCGCCCCGGGCGCCAGGACCGAACGCGGAGCCTGCCTCGTGAGTGCGTCGGGTGCGGCGTGCCCGGTGACGATCTACTGGCGCGATCAACGCGCCGCGATCCTCAAAATTGGACCCGCCACCGCGAGATGAGCTGCGCGGCCTCTCAGCAGAGCGCGGCCGCTCAGAAGATCTTGGGAGTGGATCTCTGGATGCGGCGGTGCAGTTCCCGAGCGACCACGTACAGCGCCGGACGAGCCGCGCCGTTGGCGCGCACGAGGCCGGCATCCCAGGTCGCTTTCCTGCCCGCCTTGGAATGGGGCGTGCCGGGCGAGCGCCAGTGGTAGTAGTAGATCCGCGTGATCCTCGGACTGAGTCTCGCCAGGCGGAAGATGTTCGCGGCGGCTAGCGCGGCATAGGCTTCGCCGTGGTCGATGAGCCGACCCTTGAAGCGCCACCACACGACGCCCCCGATCTCGCTGAACCACACCTGGCCGCGGGTGGCCGCGAGGAATCGCTCGACCAACGTCGGGTTGGCGGTGCTGATGCTGCTGTAGGGATTGAAGGGCCAGATCGTGGGATAGGGGTGCGCGTGGCGCAGGAACGAGCCGATCCAGGCCTCGACGTCGCCGTCGGAGTCGAGGATGTCGGGCGCGGTGACCTCGCAGCCGCGACAGTGGGCGGCGAGCACGTCGTAGTATTCGGCGGCCAGCTGGGGACGGCGGGCGGTGGGCTGCGTCCCGTGGGTGGCCTCATCCCAGGGCACGAACTCGGTGACCCAGGGGAACAGCTTGCGAAAGCGCTCGAACGCGCGCAGGAAAGCCGCCGGGCTGGGCGCGCGATCGTTGCCGTCGGCGTGCTGGAAGGTGATCAGCGGAGTGATGTGGTAGGCGTGCTTGACGGCGTCCAGCCACGCCGTCACTTTCAGGAGGTCGCGCTCGTTGAGCGCCGCGTTCCACGGCACGACGTCGCGAGCGAGGTGCACGCCGAGCTCCCCCACCCGGGGATCGGAGAACGTCCGCGGTTCGTAGTCGGAGAGCCCGAAGCGGTAGGAGACGCTGGCCTTCGTGGCCCTGCTGCCGGTACTCGTCGCGGCGGTGGCACTCGCCGCGATCAGGCCTCCGAGAGCCAAGCAAGCCAGCAGTGCCGCGAGGCGTCGTGGGGCACGGAGGGAGGGCATGCGCGCGGTTATCATAGGCGCCGATGAGCTGGTGGCGCGCCACTCTGTCGGCGGGCCTGCTCGCCGTGGGATTGCTGGTCGGGGCAGCACAACCGGCCGGCGCCTCGGCCCGCTCGGGCGCCCGGGTCTCCTCGGCCCGCTCGGGCGTGTCGACCTCCTCGGCCCCCGTGCGCTCGGCGATCGTCAGCCGCCCCCCGTTTGGGCTTTCGATCGAGTACCCGTTGATGGAGAAGGCGCTCGGCAGCGGGCCGTGCCCGGACCCGGCGCTGGTGGCGACGCTACAAGAACTCGGCTCGCCGTCGCTGCGCATCGGCGGCGACTCGCAGGATCTGGCCGGGCCGACGCCGGCCTACCACCGCTACTTCGTCCCGGCCTCGTTCTGGACGACGCTCGGGTGCCTGGCACGCGAGACCGGCGTGCAGGTCACCGTCGGGCTGAACTTCGCCGATGCCCCCGTCGCGGACGATCTGAGCACGATCGCCGCGGCCGAGCAGGCGATCCCAGCGGCGCAACTGAGCTTCTCACTGGGCAACGAGCCGGATCTGTATGGGATCAGCCACATCTTTCCCGACGAACCGGGAGTGACGATCCCGGCCTTTCGTCCTTCGCCGTGGACGGCACAGCAGTATGTGAGCGAATGGCAAGGCCGCAGAGCCCTGCTCGGCCAAGTTCGGATCGAGGGTCCCGACCTCGCCGGGATTGGCTGGCGTGCGCCGGTGGGCCAAATGTTGCGCAATGACCCGCCTGAAGTATTGGACGTGCACGCTTATCCGACCTCCGCCTGTGGGGCGCCGCTGACCACGGCGGCGCGTCTACTCGCCGAGCATGCAAGCGTTGGGCTGGTCGAAAAGTACGACTGGTTGTTGGACCTCGCGCACACGCTGCACAGGCCGGCGATCGTCTCCGAGAGCAACAGCGCCTCCTGCGGTGGCAAGCCCGGCGTTTCGAACACGCCGGTGGCGGGCGTGTGGGCGGCGCGCTATGTGGTGGCCGCGCTGCTCGGCGGCTTCCAGCAGGTGGGCTTCCACTCCGCCGGCGGTAGCTACGACCCGCTCGGGTTCAACCCAAACGGCACCGTGACTCTCCAACCGCTCGGGCAGGCACTGCTGTTTTTGCACCGTTGGATCCCCCTCGGTAGCCGTGTGGGACCGCGCGCACGCGTTCCGGGGGTGCTCGCCGCCGCGGTATCCGATGGCAAGTACACGAGCACAATCGTCAGCTCCTTCTCGTCGAAGACGCTCCCCTACGAAGTCGAGGTTCCCGGTGGCTCAGGGCGTCTCAGCACTGACACGCTCACGACGACGCATGCCGGCGAAACGAGCGCCTCGATAGCGGTCCATGCCCACAGAGCACGGCTGATACTTGCGCCGAACACAGTCGTGGCAATCCGGTTGAAGTAGTGTCGCGCAACGCTTTTCCTCAGCGGGATTTGCGGTTCAGAGCCTCGCCCAACGTGCGGACTCGGGCGCTGACGCCGTGACCGCCGCCCTGCCCAACGCGGCGATCGCCGAAGCGCTGGAAGAGCTTGGCGACCTGTATGAGCTCGACGGCGCAATCGTGCACCGTGTGCTCGCCTATCGCAACGCCGCGCGGGCGGTGCGCGACGCACCGGTGTCGGTGGCCGAGCTGGCACGCGCCGGCCGCGTCACCGAGCTTGCCGGCGTCGGCGCGACGCTCGAGCAGAAGATCCTCGCGCTGCTCGAGACGGGCACGATCCCCGCGGCGGAGAAGCTGCGCGCCAAAGTGCCGCCCGGGTTGGTCGCGATCACGCGCCTGCCCGGCCTCGGGCCCAAGCGCGCACGACTGTTGCACGCACAGCTCGGCATCGACTCACTCAATTCGCTGCGGCAAGCGGCACTGGCCGGCAAGCTTCAGGACGTGAAGGGCCTCGGTACGAAGTTCGAGACCGGTGTGATCGAAGCGCTGGAGCGGATGCCCACCGAACCTGTGGAGCGCTCGAGACGCTTGCTGCTGCCGGACGCGCTCGAGCTGGGCCAAACGCTGGCTCAGGGTCTCACCGAGATCGGGGGTGAGGGAACACAGGTGCTGGTCGCTGGCTCTGCCAGGCGTATGGCCGACAGCGTCAAGGACATCGACCTGATCGCGGTTACGCGCAAACCCGTGACGCTTGCCAAGAGCCTGACATCGCTACCGGAAATCGAGAGCGTCAGCTCCGCCGGTAAGAGCGGTGCGAAGGGACGTACCCACTCCGGCGTGAGCGTCGATTTGCGCATCGCCAAGCCCGGGCAACTCGGCAACCTGTTGCAGCACTTCACTGGCTCGGGTAAGCACAATGCAGCCCTGCGCGAGATGGCGGTACGCAAAGGCCTGCACGTGTCCGAGTACGGCGTCAAAGACGACGAAACCGGAGCAACGGATACCTATGCAAGCGAGCAGGAGGTGTATGCGCGGCTTGGCCTGGCCTATATCGAGCCGGAGCTGCGTGAGGATCGCGGCGAGCTGACGGCGGCCGCGCTTGGGCCGCCCGCGAAGGGACGCGCCGCCGGCAAGCGATCCAGCCACCGGGAGGACCCTGCCACCCCAGCCCGCAATGGACTCCCCGAGCTGATCGAGCTCACGGACGTCAGGGGCGATCTGCACTGCCACACCATCGCCTCCGACGGACGCAACACGATCGAGGAGATGGCGCTTGCCGCTCGCGAGCGCGGCTATGAGTACGTGGCGATCACTGACCATTCGGCCTCGCATGGGTTCGGCAACGACGTGTCGCCAGACGAGCTGCGTCTGCAGATCGAGCACGTGCGTGAAGTCGACTCGAGCATCGAGGGGATCAGGGTCCTGGCCGGCAGCGAGGTGAACATCCTGCCCGACGGCTCGCTTGACTATGAGGACCAGCTATTGCTAGAGCTGGACTGGGTCATCGCCAGCGCACACACAGCCTTTGGCATGAGCGAGGAGAAGATGACCGAGCGCATGGTCGCAGCGATGGAGCACCCGCTGGTCGACGCGATCGGACATCCGACGGGGCGTCTGATCGGGCGACGCGAACCCTATGCGCTCGACATGCATGCGCTGATCGAGGTCTCCGTGCGTACCGGCACGATGCTCGAGATCAACGCCAACCCCAACCGACGCGACCTCAACGACACCCACGCGCGTGCGGCCGCGCGCGCGGGGGCCACGATCGTGATCGACTCCGACGCTCACGGCGCCGAGCGCTTCGCGGTGATGCGCTGGGGCGTCGCGACCGCGCGTCGCGCGTGGCTCACTGCTGCCGACGTGGCCAACACTCGCTCGTGGGAGGACCTCGCCGGGCTACGCAAGCAATCGCGACAGTAGCCGCTCGGCCACAAGCCGATCGACCGCGTCGCGGCGAAACGGGGCTATCGCGCTCAGCGCGCGCTCGGCATAGCCCGACGAAGGGGCATCGAGCGCCACGCGAATCGCGGCGCCGAGGTCATTCCCGACGAGCCGCGCATCCAGCTCGCGTGCGATCGGCAGCGCCGCATAGGGACCAGGAGAAGGTGTCGTCACGAGCATGCAACCGTCAGCCAGAGCCTCTAGCTGGGCGATGCCGTAGTCCTCGCGACGGGCGGCGCACACATATGCGCGCGTGCGACGCAGCAGTGCGCGGTACTCATCGTGAGCCAGCATCCCCACAACGCGCACGCCCGCCGCGGGGAGCGCATAGCCCAGGCTGCGCAGCTCACGTTCCTCCACGCCCGCCACCAGCAGTTCCTCGCCGGGCTTGCCTGCTCCTCGCCAAGCATCGAGCACGATGTCGAGACCCTTCTTGCTTGGGTTGGCCGCGTATGTGATCGCCGCGATGTCACGGACAGCGTCTCGTGTGTCATGCGATTTGTGCGTTTCGCACAAGGTGGGGGTTTCGCGCAGGCCCGTTTCGCACAAGGTGGGGGTTTCGTGCGACCCCGATGGCTCCACAGGCACCGGCAACACGAGCGTGCTCTCAGGCGGGCGAGCGTCGCGCACGGCCGCGGGGACCTCAAGCAGCGCGCCCTCGCTCTGGGCGATCAAGAGCGGTGCTTCACGTAGGCGACGGCGCTCGAGCGGACGCTGCCACAGGCCATGGCGCCCCGGGCGGTTAGCCGCGGCGGGCGCGTCGAAGCGGATCGCGCCTGGACGCGGCCACAGCAGGGCCGCGGTGGTCGTCGAGTAGATCAATGCGCGTGCCGGCGTGCGCGCAAGCTCGGCCATCGCTGCTTGCCTTGCGGCGCGCGCCCAGCGCAGGTCGGTGAGCATCAGCGTGCGCACCGGCGCCGGCGGCTCGGGGCGGACGATCGCCGCGCTCGCGCCGGCGCGAAGCAGCGACGCGAGCAGCTCGTCGTCGACAGCGCGCAGACCGCCGGTCGCGCCCAGCGAGACGATCAGGACGTCGAGCGAGGCAGCGCCACGGCTTGCTTTGGACTCGGAACTGGAGCTCACCTTCGCGCCCTGCCGCCTCTCAGGTCGTGGCGCCGCCCACGCGTTCCGGGCGCAGGGCCTTGAAGCCTGGGGTGCGTGCCAGCGCGATCGCGCGCAGCGGGGAGCTGCGCAGCACGTGGAAGCGCACCCCGTCGCGCTCCTCGATCGCCGCCACGGCGGCATCCTGGCGGCGCCACCATAGCGCTACCGCAATCGCGAAACCCGCGCCGATGCCTGGGATCTGCGGGGCGATGAAAGCCAACCCGCCGGCCACCACCGTGAACAGCAACAGTGGCCACAGGCGGTTCAGCAGCGTGGCCCCGGGGCGGTACTCGGGTAGCGCGGTGCTTGTCTTTGCCTCGCGCAGCAGACGTGCGATCGGCGGGTGCACCTCGGCGCGGCGGCCCAGCCACAGCCCGATAGCGGCGGCAACCACCCACCAACCGACTGAGATCGGCACGATTGTCGGGTCCGAAGACGGTGCGGCGGAGAACACGGTGACGATTACCAGTGCCGTCGCGGCGGCCGCGCTGAGCAGGACGGTGGCCCTGAGGAAGTCGACGAAGTGCACGCCTCGTTATCGCGTCAGCGCGCGTTCCACAGTCGACGGCTGGACACGACGGCGAACCTCACAGGAGCGCCTGGAGCAGGCCGCGCACGCCGCTCTGCCCGTCGATGATCAGGTCGGCCTGCTCGGCGAGCTCCGCCGGCGTCTCCTCCGAGCCGACCGCGACACGCACGGCCAACTCCAGCGTGCCGGCGTCGACGAGCGCGCGCAGGGCGCGGAAAGCGTCGATGTCGGTACTGTCGTCGCCGACGTAGAGCGCGGTCTTGATCGGGGGGGCGTCCTCGCGATCGGTGGCGCTCTGCAAAAGCGCGCTGACGCCCAGGCCCTTGTCCAGCGCGATCGGCGGGCGCACCTCCAGCACCATCCGGCCCCAGTGAACGGCAAAGCCCTCGTCCTCGGCACGCTCGGCGATCGCGCGCACCAGCGTCTCCGCAACCTGCTGGTCGGGCACGCCGCGCCAGTGAAAGGCGGCGATCGCCTCCTTGTCCTCGCTGCGTACGCGCGCACGGTGCAACTCTGGGGTGAGGGCGCGCCGCGCAAACTCGCGTACGCGCTCCGACCAAGCCGTCAGCTCGGGGTCGAGCTCGGCGCGCGTGGCTCCAGGGCGCAGCAGCTCACCGCCGTGGTTGCCTATGTAGGCGATGCTGCCGATCGCGACGATCTGACGCGCCGTTGCCGCTCGACGCCCACTGACGCAGCCCACAAGCCGGTAGCGCTTGGATATCTCGATCAGCAACGTGCGTGTCGCCTCGGGCACGTGCGCATCGGCGGCGTGACGCACGATTGGCGCCAGCGTGCCGTCGATGTCAAGCAGCACTGCTGCGTGATCGGGGTCGGAGCGGAGCGGCTCAAGCGCCTCCACAAGCAGGGCTGCCGGGGACACGACCTTTAGTATGGCGCTCTGTGGCGGCGGACCGGTCACATCTTGCACATGACCGCTGAACGCGAGCCCGACTCAGGCGAGCACAGGGCGCTCGAGCCAACCGGTCGCGGGGCATTCGAACCTGTCCGCCACAGAGCGCTCAAGCTGGCTGCGATCGGCAGCGCCGCCGGACTCTTCAGCGGGCTGTTCGGCGTCGGCGGCGGCACGGTGATCGTGCCGCTGCTGGTCCTGTGGCTCGGCTACGGGCCGCGTGAGGCTACCGGCACTTCGCTTGCGGCGATCGTGTTCATCGCAGGCTTCGCCGCGGTCGTACAGGGCGCCTATGGCA
>Ga0209006_10003319_pt1 | contig 14657 bp, 11 predicted proteins | sample JacPin_JW_Ref_O2_FD_188567 | JGI IMG/M metagenome (GOLD analysis project Ga0209006, IMG submission 188567) | Forest soil microbial communities from Algoma, Ontario, Canada - Jack Pine, Ontario site 1_JW_Ref_O2 (SPAdes) (version 2) | ecosystem: Environmental > Terrestrial > Soil > Boreal... | reverse complement strand
AAAATGATGGGGGCGCGGGTGGTGCGTTCGCAAACCATGGGCGATAGCGTGGGTTGCGATCTCTGCCTCGAGCCAAGACCAGGAGTATTCAATCCCGAAGCTTTTAAGGTAGTTGACTATGCCATCAAAGCCGCGCACGAGCGTGGGCTTCGTCTCATCATTACTCTGGTGGGTGACTGTTCGAATTGTGTAATGGCGGGCGAAGGAGAGTATCTAGCATGGAAGGGCAAGAAGGACTTCAAACTGTTCTTTACCGACCCGGAAGTCATCGCGGCATTCGAAAACCACATCCAGGCGCTGCTGGAGCATAAGAATGTTTTCACCGGAATCGCGTACAAGGACGATCCCACGATCTTGGCTTGGGAGAATTGCAATGTCTGCGGCATATTCGTGGCATCGTCAGGCAATCTAGAACCTTACCTTCACTGGATCGATACCGTCGGAAGCTTTATCAAATCCATTGACAAGAAACATCTGTACGAAGACAACAGCGGCTTATTCCTTTTTGACCCGAAAGCGTTAGACACAACCACTACTGACATAGTGACGGCGGAATACTATCCGCATTGGGATGCGCTCTTTGGATTCGGCCAGAAGACAACCTCGGAAACCTTTTCGAAACACGCAGCGATGGCGACGGCAAAGGGAAAAGTATATGTGGCCAATGAGTACGGCTGGGATATTACAGACTGGCCCACACGAAATGATTTCCAAAAGGTATTGAGCGCTTTGGAGTCCGACCGAAACATCTCTGGCGACGGTTTTTGGGCTCTCCAGGCGCACGCGGATAAGTTCGGCTGGCAGCTTCTTTCCGCACCAGCCAATAGCGCTGCATACGCAAAATGGGGCGAGACGGGACAGTGGTGGTCTTTATTCTATGGCGGGGTAAAAACGCTCGTGGATTCCGCCGAAGGCATGCAGGCTCGCGCCGAACTTCTACGCGCCCACGCCTTTGTCATAGCAGGCTTAACGGTTCCTCCACATCCTGTACCTGCGCCTCCAGTCATTACCTTTAAGGGCATCGGCTTACTGGGGTGGCACGGTTCGGCTGGAGCGGTCGTCTATAGCGTGCAGCGCCGAATCGGCGACTCGGCCCAGTGGGTGACGGTCTGCGACCGATGCGCCACAGACGAAGATGCGCCATGGGTGGATGCAGATGCCGCGAAAAGTTCACTCTCGAATTTGCTCGCGACCAAATACCGCGTGATCGCCTATAACGCAGACGGCAAAGCCAGCGATCCGTCGACGGAACGTTAGCGTGAGCGATCACCGGCCACTGGGACAGATTTCGCAGCTCGATCTTCCGTCACGACAGGTGGTTGCGACTCCAGAAAGACGAGCATGGGTCGCCCTTGGCATGTTGTGGTTTGTGTACGTTCTGAACTTTCTCTCGCGGCAGCTACCGGCGATCCTTGCGAAGCCGATCCAGGATAGCCTGCACGTCTCCGACGGCAAGCTCGGCTTGGTCAGTGGGCTCTACTTTGCTCTCTTCTACTGCTTCATCTCGATTCCAGTCGGTTGGATGGCCGACAAGACAAACAGGTCTAAAGTGTTGGCGGCGGCGTGTGCGATCTGGAGCGTGGCCACGATGTGTTGTGGCCTCGCCCACACATATCCGGAACTTGTCGTTGCGTATATGACGGTTGGCTTCGGGGAAGCAGGCGGGGTTCCCCCATCCTATTCGATTATTTCCGACTATTTTCCACCGGGTCGCCGGGGAACAGCCCTCGGTCTCTATAATCTCGGGCCGGCGTTCGGCGCGACTCTGGGGATCGCTTTCGGTGCTTCCATAGCCGCCGCTTTCAGTTGGCGTTATGCGTTTCTTTTTCTCGGAAGCATCGGAGTATTCGCGGCGATGGCAGTACTAGTGTTCGTCCGTGAACCGCGACGCGGCGGATTGGATCGCGTCCCCGATCAAGTGGCAACCGGCAAGACAAGTTTCTGGCAAACTCTCGCGATGTTTTTTGCACGGCCCTCTCTCCGGCTCGCCGCGTTCGCTTCTGGAGCCAACCAGTTCATCACCTACGGTCTGCTCAATTTCGTGGTTCTCTTTCTTATGCGAGAGAAAGGGATGGTGCTCAAACAAATCGCTGTCTACTACGCGTTAGTTGTTCTGATCGGAGTAGGTGGAGCTATGGTCGCCTCAGGCCGGTTGATTGACCGCTTCGCGCGAACCTCGAAACGGGCCTACGCTCTGATCCCCGCTATTTCACTCGCGCTGGCCGCTCCCTTTTTCCTGGCTTTTGTCTGGGCGCCGTCGTGGCATCTTGCCCTGTTCTTCCTTACCGGCACCATGTTCCTGAATTATTTCTATCTCTCATCGATGGTGACGCTTGTTCAGGAGGAGGTACGGCCGGACCAGCGCGTCATGTCGGGCGCATTGCTGTTGCTGGTGATGAATTTCATCGGTCTCGGCCTCGGACCTACTTACGTAGGCGCAGCCAGCGATTTTTTCCATGCAGCCCATCCCCATAACTCGCTACAACTTGCCCTTTACACGCTTGCGCCGTTTTATGTCATAGCTATTTTTCTTTTCCTAAGACTCGCGCGGGTGCTTTCACGCGAGAACAATGCGCTGGGAGTCACCGCATGAACTTACATCGTTACTCGCTCATCTTGTGGGCTGTGGTTGGCAGTCTTGCTGCGACACCTTTACATTGCTTCGAAGAGAACACGAGCGACGTGGCAACAACTCAGGTCAAACCAAGCCCAGTGGTGCACGCTGCCGCCGGCGAGATAGAGGGCTTGATTGAAGCCAGGCTGCGTGTCTTTAAGGGGATCCCATACGCGTTGCCTCCCACAGGTGTGGCACGATGGAAACCGCCTAGCCCCATCCCTGGCTGGAAAGGCGTCAAAAAAGCGACTGAGTTCGGGTCTGCATGCTTGCAACCGAAACCGCAACTCTCGAATATCTACACTCGCGATCCGATGCCCATGAGTGAAGATTGCCTGACGCTGAATATTTGGGCACCGATCGACGCCCGCAACGCGCCAGTCTTCTTCTGGATATATGGCGGCGCGCTGGTTGGAGGAGCGAGCCGGGAGCCAATCTATGACGGCACGCGACTCGCGAATGAAGGGATCGTTGTCGTTTCCATCAACTATCGATTAGGTGTCCTCGGCTGGCTTGCGCATCCCGAACTCAGCGCCGAGTCGCCTCTTGGAGTATCCGGCAATTATGGCCTGCTGGATCAGGTCGAGGCGCTACGATGGGTTCGGCGCAACGTCGGCTCGTTTGGCGGTGATCCTTCGAACGTGACCATCGCGGGCGAATCCGCGGGGGCACTGAGCGTGATGTACCTGATGGCAGCGCCCGCGGCGCGAGGCTTGTTCTCAAAGGGAATCGCAGAGAGCGGGTACATGATCTCCATGCCCGAACTAAAGGAGCGCAAGTTCGGCTCACCATCTGCCGAGGAAAGCGGGACAAAACTTGCCGCCGCACTTAACGCTTCAAACATCGCAGCTTTACGAGCGATGGACGCAGCCACGTTGGCCGCATCCGCGCCAGCAACTGGTTACGCCCCATGGCCCACGATTGACGGGCACGTACTCCTGCGCCAACTGGTCGAGGTTTTCGACCGCGGCGAACAAGCGCCTGTGCCGCTGCTTGCTGGCTTCAACAGCGGCGAAATCCGTTCGTTAAGAATTCTTGCTCCGCCGCCTCCGGCGACTGCCCCTGAGTACGAAACCGCAATTCGTGAACGGTATCTTGATCTGGCTGATGAATTCCTGCGGCTCTATCCGAGTACAAATATGCAGGAGAGTATATGGGCGACAACCCGAGATGCCCTTTACGGCTGGACGGCGGAGCGACTCGTTCGAAAACAGGCTGCACTGGGGCAGCCGTCATTCCTCTATTTTTTTGATCACGGATACCCCGCCGAAGAAGCCGCGGGCCTGCATGCATTCCATGCCAGCGAATTGCCCTATGTGTTTGGTACGTTCAGCGGGACACCGCCGCTTTGGCCGAAAGTTCCAGCAACGCCGGAAGAGACGAAGCTTTCCGGCGCATTAGTTGGTTATTGGAGTTCATTTGTACGTACAGGACAACCACGGGCCGCGAATGAACCTGATTGGCCGGCGTTCGGATCTAAGGGGACTTACATGGTATTCACGGATTCACCTCATCCGTCGGACCATCTCTTGCCCGGGATGTACGATCTGAATGAGGAGGTCGTTTGCAGGCGCCGAGCAAGCGGAGACATCCCTTGGGGCTGGAACGTGGGAATCGTCTCACCGAAAATGCCTGCTGCGACCGAGCAGTGTAACGATGAGAATAATCGCTTGAGGCGCCAAACAGCGATTCATTAGTTCATCCCGTGCGAAGCTCACGAGGCTTCGATCAGCGGATTTCATCGGATACAAGGTGCTGAGCGATCTTTTCGATATCGGCCTTGGAGCCGCGAAAGGCCCAGAGCTGTGAACGATCTTCTATGGAGCGCAGGCCCGTCGCGGCTCCGATTGCGGGAACGTGATATTCCATTTCGCTGAACATGCCCCAGCGACTGTTCACGCTGCACGCTTGTGTGGAGTATCCGCGATTTTCGGGTTCAGTCCAGGGCACATCCGCGTATTCGCCGGAGGGATTCACGAAGAAGTTGCGTACGATAAGAGCATGTTGGTTGCCTGCCGGGTAGATATACCCGATGCGACCTGTCGTCGCGGAGGCGCGTAGCCCTATTTTGTGTTCGCCTGGAGCGCGCATTTTGAAGCGCACCAGACGATCGCTTGTTACAAGTTCATCCGGAGGCGCGTCTACCAAACCAAAGTAGATCCATGGCTGAGTCTTGGAATAGGTCGGAATAAATAATTCACCCTGATGCGGCATCTGGGTGAGACTCCAGAGGCCGACCAGCGGAGAGTCATTCGAATTTGCATCCACGATTTTCAGCGTGGTGATGAGGGTATGCCCCGCGTACTGGACCGCGCCGCTCTTGACTGCATCGTCGTATCGAATGGGATTTCGAGCCGCTGCTACGGACTTCGTGATCTCGAGTTCTACGCGCTTCTTCGACCGGAATCCTTCAATCTTGAGACGGTTGGTTAGCTTTACGCCATCGGCGGTTTTTGCCAGCTGGTAGTTACCGGGATCGAGGGCGCGCGGCTGCCAGTATCCGGAAATGTCGATGTCGGGGTACTTCGGAAAAAAGAAGTCTACTTCTGGAGCGAGCCAGGTGCGGTCGCCGCCAGAGTTCTGCCAATCGTCGCTTGCGTAATAGGCGCGCGCGGTTTCGACCGTGTCGAGGGCGGAGTTGGTCCACAGAAAATTCTCGTCGCTGCCAGGCGCGAAGACTCCGAGTATTCGGCCGCCGTAGGGCAGTATCAGAATCCGGGTTCCGTCTTCGGTTTCGTGGAGCTCGGGACTCTTGTCTACCGCCTTCAGGGTCGAGATCAGTTCTTGAAGCATTTTTCCGCCGCCTATACGCCTGGGATATAACCTCGGCCAAAAGTGTTTGTGGATTCTTGCCGGAAATCGGAAACCAGCGACATCAGCGCTGTGGTTCCTCCATCGGCTACGATGGTCTGCCCGACGATGAATGAGGCGTCGTCAGAACACAAAAAAGCCGCGAGCCGCGCGATGTCCGACGGCTCACCGCAACGAGCGACTGGAATCGCTTTATAGCCCGCTTCCTCTGCCATTTTTTCGGTGAAGCCGGGAATACATTTGAAATAATTCTCGACGGTCACCCATCCGGGTGCGATCGCGTTCACGCGGATGCCTCGGTGTGCGAGCTCGACCGCCAGGGATCGCGTGTAGGCAATGATCGCTCCCTTGGTCGCCGCATAGACGGAATGCTCGGGTACACCCTGAAATCCGTGGATGGATGACATGTTGCAAATGACGCCGCCATCCTGTTTCAGCATACCTTCCACCAATCTCTGCGTAAGAAAGTACTGCCCGCGAAAATTGATGTGGAACATCTTGTCGAATTGCTCGGGCGTGGTTTTAAGGAACGGACGGTTCATAGTGACGCCGGCATTGTTGACCAGGCAATTCACGCCGCCGAGAAATTCGCTGGCTTGATCGGCGAGACGGAAGACTTGGTCCAACTGATCGAAGTCTGCCTGGAAGGCAGCGGCTTTGCGTCCCATGGCTTTTACTTCCGCGATGGCACCCTTCACGCCGTCATCGCTCTGAACGTAGTGGAAAACGACGTCGGCGCCCTGCCTGGCAAATTCGAGGCCGATCTCATGCCCGATGCCAGTGTCGGAACCGGTGACTAGGGCTTTCTTTCCGTGCAATCTGAGTTCTTGAGGCATATATAAAGGACCAACCGATTTGTGATGGATGCCCAGTCGATGGCGCTGCGGACCTCGCCGCCAAAACTTCGCACCGCTTGGCTACGATATCACCCGAAGATGACGTCAGGCTGAAGACGCTACGGAGTCGGCGCAGCTGGCAGGCACAATCTAAGTCCCGGCCGCCAATGTTGTCAACAATAATGTTGACTATTTTAACGAGACTCGGTGATAATTCCGAGGCACGCCTGAATCTTCTCCCATGAAAATTACGGCTGTTGAAACCATCTATCTTCCTCGCGGAATCAGCGTTCATGTTGGCGCTATCACTTATCTCTGGGTTCGTATTCACACGGACGAAGGCATTATCGGCCTGGGAGAGAGCTATCCGAACGCGGAGGCAGAGGCGTCGATCGTGCATACACGACTGGCGTCTGTTCTGTTAGGAAAAGATCCGGGCAACATCGACCGTCTGTGGGCGGATATGTTTTTGAACATCTCCTATAGCGGCTGGGCAGGCGCTGAGATGCGCGCGCTGAGCGCGGTTGACATCGCACTGTGGGATTTACTCGGCAAGGCCACTGGGCAGCCGATTTACAAGCTGCTGGGCGGGGCATCACGACCGTCCATTCGCATCTACAACACCTGCTACGACCGGGTCGATTTCAATCGGGAGCCGGCGAAACTTGCTCGGGAATTGACAGCCAGTAATGTTCGGGCGATGAAAATCTGGCCATTCGATCCGATCGCGAAAGAAACCGGCGGGAACTATATTTCGGCCGAGCAATTGCGGCGAGGCATGGAACCGCTGCGGCTGATCCGCGAGGAATTCGGCGATTCGGTCGAGGTTGCCATTGAATTTCATGGCTTTTGGAATCTACCAAGCGCTAAGAAAATCGCTGCCGCCCTGGAGCCCTACAAACCCATGTGGCTCGAGGAAATGCTGCCGCAGGATAATCTCGCGGCCTATGCAGAACTCGCGGATTCGACGAGCATTCCTCTATGCGTAAGCGAGCGCCTGATGACGCGGTGGGCTTTCCGGGAGCTTCTGGAGAATCGCGCTGCCAGCATCGTCATGCCAGATATCGCGTGGTGTGGCGGGATTTCTGAGGGCAAGAAGATCGCGACCATGGCGGAGACATATTATTTGCCGATCGCGCCGCATAACTGCGGTGGACCAATTCTGCACTTTGCCACAGCGCATGTCGCAGCCAACGTGCCCAACCTCTTCATTATGGAATCCGTCCGGCGCCACTACAAAGAAGAGTATGAGGGGTTGGTGACACGGTCGCTGGTTCCCGAGGCGAACGGAGAATTGCCGCTGCCACCGGGACCCGGCCTGGGAGTGGAGTTAAGTGCAGCGGTGCTTTCCAATAAGGATGCAGTCGTAAAGCGAACATCGCTGTAAGGATGTCGGTGTAAGGCAGATGCTGGCAAAACGGGCGACACCGCAAGCTATGCTGTCTACGGGGCTTCGTCGTTCAACATGGCGAGCAGGGTTCCCACCGGGACGGTCACTCCGAGTTCAACCTGAATCGGGCCGAGATATCCTTTGCCCATCGACTCGACTTCCATTTCGATTTTGTCGGTTTGTACCGTAAACAACGGATCGCCCTTGTCGACGAATTCACCCGGTTGTTTGAGCCAACCGGTCACCGAACCTTCTTCCATGGTGAGGCCGAGCTGCGGCATGATAATTTTGTACGCCATCTCTAGGACTTTCTCCTTACCTTCTTCATCAGCTCCTGTACTTCGCTGACGATGCGATCGACTGTTGGGATCATTTGATTTTCGAGAATCGGACTGAACGGATTCGGTACTGGAAGCGAACAGATTCTCAGCGGAGTCGTCTTCAACTCATTGAAACAGTCTTCCACCGCGATCGCGAGCAGCTCTCCAGCAAAACTGCAGAACGAGGGTGATTCGTCGATCACGACGAGCCTGCCTGTTTTCTTGATGGAGTCGGTGATCTTCTTACGATCAAGCGGGACGATAGTCCGAGGATCGATCACTTCCGCGGAAACGCCTTCTGTTTCGAGAACTGCCGCAGCCTTTATCGCCAGGTCAACCATGCGCGACATAGCAACAATCGTGAGATCTTTGCCTTCCCGAATGATGCGAGCATCGCCCAACGGAACTAGATAGTCCTCTTGAGGAACTACGCCCTTGGTGTTGTAGAGCGACTTGTGCTCGATGAAGACGACCGGGCCCGGCTCGCGGAGCGAACTCTTGAAGAGTCCTTTGAGGTCATATGGATTCGATGGCAACACTACTTTCAACCCAGGCGTGTTCGCGAACCAGTTATAGAAAGTATGCGAGTGATGAGCGCCCGCATTCCGCACGGCACCCATGGCTCCGCGTACCAATACCGGAGCCTTGATCTTGCCGTTCGACATGTAAGAAATGTTTGCAGCCTGCTGGACGATTTGAGTAATCGCTTCCAAAGCGAAATCGAGAAAGACTTCGTCTACGATCGTGCGTGTACCGGCCATGGCAGCGCCGATCGCCACTCCGGTCGCACCCAGTTCACAGATGCCGGTATCGCGCAGGCGATCATCGCCGTATTCTTTCCACAAGCCCTTGGTTTGGCGAAAGTTTCCGCCGCGCGGGCCAATCCCCTGTCCGATATAAACAATACTTCTGTCTCTGCCCATTTCTTCATAGAGGGCTTCGACCCCTGCGTCCGCATACGTGATCACACGGCCTTGCTCTGACATACTTTCTCCTCGGTCAGTAAACAAAATCAGTTACGGAGTCCGCGGATGGATCCGGACTATTCTGGGCAAATTCAACCGCGTCGTTGATGATGTTCTCCACTTCCTGGTCGGCTGCTTTTATTTTGCTTTCGTCCATGCCGCCATCCAGCAGCCGCTTGCGAGCGAGTTTGACCGGATCCTGTGCCTTCCATTGCTGCACCTCTTCACGAGTTCGATAGTCCGTTCCGGGGTCACCCTCGTGGTGTCCCACATAGCGATATGTTCTGCATTCAATCAGGGTGGGACCTTCGTTGTTGCGAGCTAGCCGGATGGCTTCTTCGGCGGCGGTATGTACAGCGACTACGTCCTGGCCATCCACGGCAACGCCACGCATTCCATAGGCGGCAGCTCGGCTGGCCACGCTGGTGTTCTTGGTGGCACGCTTGAACGCCATTTCTGTCGCATACAAATTGTTCTCACAGACATAAATACAGGGCAGCTCCCATACCGCCCCCATGTTTACGGCTTCGTGGAACGATCCGCTGTTGACCGCCCCCTCGCCAAAGAAACTAACAACTACATGTCCCTTATTGCGCAGCTTGGCGCTCAGAGCGCCGCCGGTCGCCAGAGGAATGGGAGCGCCGACAATTCCGTTGGTTCCCATAAAGCCGTATTCGGGGGCGTACATGTGCATACTTCCACCGCGTCCTCCTGAGCTTCCGGTCGCTTTTCCCCAAAGCTCGGCGAGTACAACACGGGCCGGCACGCCTTTTGCCAGCGCGTGACCATGGCCACGATGCGTGCTGAAAACGAGGTCGGGCGTTTGCAAATGCGAACAGACTCCAACGGCGACCGCTTCTTCGCCCACGTATAAATGCACGAAGCCCGGAAGCATGGCATTGCGGTACAGCTCTTGCACCTTGAGCTCGAAATCTCTGAGTTCAAGCATCTTCTTGTAGTAGTTCAGCAGGAGTTCCTGACTAATTTGTTCGGCCACAACTTGCTCTTTCATCTTGAAATCTCCCGAACTTTATTGCGAAAGCGGTTACTGCAGCGGTAATTGCAATGACGCGTGATCACGTTGCGAGCGGTATACGCCAGTAAACAGCTCGACCACGCGGCGTCCCGCTTCACCATCGACAGCGGGCGCACGATTCTCTGACACAGCGGCAAGAAAATCGGCCAACTGCAATTGGTGATAGTGGGTCATGACGTTGCAGGGTCTCGCGCGATCTTCCTGGTTCCACACTTCGAGGTTCTTTTCTTCACCTGGGATCGTCCAAATGTCATTGAAGGGCGGATCCATCTTCTCGGTGACTCCGGAAATAAAAGGAGATCCGCTATCGGTTTCAGCTCCGACTGAAGCTCCCGAAGAACCGTGTATGTGGATTTTTCCGTACAGTCCCGGACGCTGAGAATTGCTTAGAATGATCGACGCGATGCCTCCGCTTTGAAAGCGAACCGACGCGACCACGGTGTCGTCGACTTCGATGCCTGGATGGTTGTAGTTATCCCAATACCCGTGCATTTCGACAGCGGGCCCCATAAACCAGCTTAGTAGATCGAGATAGTGCGGCGCCTGACTTACCACGACTCCGCCACCTTCACCCTTCCAGGTTCCACGCCACGGATCAGATTTGTAATACGCAGGCTCGCGCCAGCCCAACATGGTTACGACGGCTAGGACGGGCTTGCCTAATTTGCCAGCGTCGATTGCCTGCCGCATGCGCTGGACGGGCTCATACCAGCGGCGTTGACTCACGACTCCAAGCTTAATGCCGGCGGCTTTGGCGGCTGCTACCGCTCGATCGCAAGAGGCGAGGTCGACGGCCAGCGGCTTCTCAACAATGACATGAACGCTGGCGGCGGCGGCGATTTCAACTGCGGCGGGATGTTCCGTATGCTGCGTGCAAACTGAGAGAACGTCTACTGTTTCGCGCCTCAACATCTCGGCGAGATCGGTGTAACCATTCACATTCAGCTTCTTGGCAAAGGACTGCGCACGATCGGCGGAGATATCGCACACCGACACTAATTGAGAATTCGGTAGTGCCTGGTACGCGAGAGCGTGCGTGCCCGCGACCTTACCGCATCCCACAATCGCGGTCTTCAATCGAGCTGTGCTTGGCGACATAATTATTTGCTTCCACCTAACTTCAAGGCAGCTCACTAAAAGCGCCTCAATCAGGAATCGACGTACCGTCCGAATCGCCCGGACGATGGCGTAACTCGAGATAGAAGCCGACTAACTTCCGGGTATCCATCAGCGCCCAGCGTGTTCCGGGACGAATACCCGTCCCCGACTGTAGAACTGAGACCCCTGACTTCGCTAATTGCTCTATGACCGGATCGATGTCCTTCACTTCAAAGAGAACGTGGTGAATTCCACCTCCGGTCTCGTCAAGAAAATCCTGATACGCGTTGCGCCCTTCGATCGGCTCGATAATTTCGACCTCTACATCTCCCAACTGGACAAATGCCTGTTTAAGGCGAATGTTCTCTTCCACACCGCGATAGTAGTACTTGGCTTCAGGCCGGCTCGGCCACTCCACAAGCCGAAAAGGGCCCATACCAAATAATGTTTTCAATTGCTCCACGGTTTGAGCGCGATTGGAGACAACAATTCCAATCTGGACAAGCCGTTTCAGTTCCAGGCCCGCGGGAAGCGAAGATGGCAGCCCCGGTATCATTTGCGAACTCTGCCGGCCAGATTCACCGTGCGAGATAACCTCCATCTACCGGCATAATTATGCCTGTCACCATGGACGACGCCTTTGATGCGAGAAATAACGCCGGTCCGACAATCTCATCGGGTTCGCCTACTCGCCCCAGGGGAATATTGGTCACCCAGGTTTCCATGAGCTTCGCGGGATCGAATTGCGGCTTGGCCATGACTTCTTTGAGGCCAGGCGTCATGAACTGGCAGGGGGCAATGGCGTTGACGCGAATCCCACGGTCAGCCCATTCGAGAGCCAACTGTTTCGTCAGGGCATCGACTCCGCCCTTGCTGGCGCAATAAGCATTCGCGCCTCGGCCAACACCTACCTGGCCTGCGATCGATGAGAAGTTAATGATTGTTCCGCCGCCATTTTTGAGCATGAAGCGCGCAGCCGCCTGGCAGCATAAGAATGTGCCGCGCAAGTTGATGTCGAGCACGCGGTCCCATGTGTCGAGGGGCGTCGATTCCGCGGGATCGTGTTGAGGTATGCCGGCACAGTTCACGAGAATGTCGAGCCGTCCGAATTCCTTAACGGTTGCGTCAACCATGGCGAAGATATCTTCGGGTACCGAGACATTTGCTGTGAGCGCGATGGAGCGTCTGCCCAATTTACGCACTCTTTCGGATGTGCGCTGCGGGTTTTCAAGGGTAAGATCGCACGCGGCGATGTCACAGCCAAATTCCGCAAAGCCGAGCGAGATCGCTTCGCCGAAGCCGACGCCGGCTCCGGTGATGAGGGCGACCTGGCCGCTGAGATCAAACAATTGTTTAAATACGGTCGTTTGAGTTTCCATGATTCAAATCTCGACAATTCCTCGCCTGGTTCGCAACCTGCTAATTGCTCTTCACTGATTCCGGGCGCTTGGTTGTGGTGCTTTCAAATAACAACATCTCAGAGGTTCCAGTTGTTTCCAATCGCACAGGAATCCCGTCCGTCATGAGCTGCATGCCTGACAGCTGCACGGTTTCGTCACGGTTCTTGAAAGTGATCTTGTAGGTCGCGGAGGCATCAAGGCCGCGAGGTATGAAATGGTAAACGGGATCTTCAAAGTTCGAGGTGCGGAACAACGTCGCAACTCCACGCGTCCTGTCTGGACTGCCATATTCGAGCACCAGCCAGGGCGATTGACTGAAGTACGGCGTCAACGGCGTGTGATGATAGACGACGCTGTTGCGGAGAATGGGGCGCAATTCGCGCTTGTAGAGATCGACGCCGGACCGGATCTTATCCCGCAATATGGGATTCATTTCGGCTAATGACGGCGCCAGGCCACGAAAAATCGGAAGAGACATTTCTACTAACCGCAACTGGTATTCAATGTCGCCGTCTCCCGCGAGATCGGGAACTTCGGTGCCGAAGGTCCGCAACAAAATCTCTGGTGGCAGCAACCATGTCATTCCGTTCAAGATCTTTACGCCACGAGGTCCGCGCATCCAGTCAGAGAGCTCGGTGTTGTCAAAGCGGCGCAGGATACCCCAATCCAAGCGTCCACCGCCACCCGCACAATTTTGAAAGATGACGGTGGGAAACTGGGCGCGCAGGCGCTCGAACATGGCATAGAGATTTTCCACGTGACGCCATGAGGAGCTTTCAACAAAACCATCGCGCAGCTGGTTTCCGTCTTCCTCCAACGACATGTTGTAGTCGATGCGGAAAACGTCGAGATCATACCTGCGGATAATCCGGGCAATCTCGGATTCCATCCATTTGACGACGACTGGATTTCCCATGTCGAGATGGCGGCCATTGGCGATAGGCTCGCCGTTGCGCGTCAGTATCCATTCGGGATGTTCTTTACGTAATCTGGACGCGGAGCCCGCGCCCTCAATTTCCACCCACAGACCGAATTTCATACCCTTCTGGCGCGCATGCTCGCGGATGGGTTGAATGTCGTTGGGGAGCCACGCGCCCGCATACCAATCGCCAACATTCTCATACCAGCGATTCGGTTCCGGGCCGAACCATCCGGCGTCAATCAAGAATGTTTCCGCGCCGATATCGGCGGCCATATCGATCTCGCGATCGATTCCGGCTTCGGTTTCGTGATCGACAATGTAGCCGCGATGATTTGCTTCCACATCGAATACGTGCTCAGAAGACGGGTGCGGAAGAACGTCACGACGAACATGCTGCAGAAGCGCCGCAGTCACGTGATCGAGGTCAGACTTCATGCAGAGGATATGAGTTTCCGGCGTCTTGACGGTCTCGCCGGGTTCCAACACCCGTTGCACCGGGTCGACGGAAGCCGGACCCATGTCAAAAAAAAGGCGAGCCTCATTCACGGGTCTGTCGATCGAGGACGATCGGTCGACGGGAGATTTCTCTACTTTGCTGGTTACTCGAATTTTCCAGTTTCCGCTCCACGCCAACGAGGCGACGAACCACTCGCCGGTGGCATTGTTGCGGGCGAAAAATGTTGGGTGACCCCATCCTGATTTCCCACGGTCTCCGGAGATGATCTTGGTCTCATTGACTATAGGATCAAAGCGCCACGCGCCTTCGTATCCCCACTTTTCGTATTGAGCATAGCCCACATCGTAAACATCTTCGGAGTCAGGTTGCAGTTTTTCCGCGAAGTTAGGAGTGTGCCAAAGTTGTCCGGCCCAAGGTGAGACGTTCGAAATCGCGGTCGCACGCTGGCCTATGTTGTTGATTTCGATCCAGCGAACCATCACGGGACCGCCGTTCAACAGCGTTTGTAGCTTCACCCGAATGGGACGAACGCCGCTTTCGAGTTCGACCGTCACCAGCAATCCATCCGGATTGTGAACTTCAGATTTGTTGACTCCGATCCACTTCCAGCTTCCGGAAAGTTCTTGCCCTTCGATCTCGAGTTTGAAAGCGTCGACTGGCAGCATGTCCATCTGTTGCCGCTCGGCGTCGATTTGAATGTCCGCGACGATTTGGCCGCTTGACTCCCAGTAACGGCTCACCCAGCGCCCGTTGCGGAGTTCCTCATCGCAAACGGTAAGGCCGGAAGTGAATCGAACGCCAGGGTATT
>Ga0209006_10003318_pt1 | contig 14659 bp, 11 predicted proteins | sample JacPin_JW_Ref_O2_FD_188567 | JGI IMG/M metagenome (GOLD analysis project Ga0209006, IMG submission 188567) | Forest soil microbial communities from Algoma, Ontario, Canada - Jack Pine, Ontario site 1_JW_Ref_O2 (SPAdes) (version 2) | ecosystem: Environmental > Terrestrial > Soil > Boreal... | reverse complement strand
GACCGACGACCACGTTGATTCCAAGCGAAAACCAATTGGAACTGACGTTTTTGACGATCTGCTTTTTTTCGATCTTCAACATTTATGAGGACAGTCTTCTTCCTAGCCAATTTTGCCGCGAGTAAAAGTGATGCCGATGTCTAACGTGGCTGTCCGGTCTTGATCCACGCCGGAACCGTCTTGGCATCCAGTTCAGGAGTCTGCAGCGGGTAGCCGAGATAATTCAAGAGAGGAGCCCACGCTACTTCAATCTCTTCCACGCAGTGTCCCGGCAAACTTTCTTTCCATCCGCCGGATTTGGCTGCGCGCACAAAAGGTATTTCCTTGCGGGTATTCTTGGTCCCGGTCCATTGATCGGCGTCCTGTTTTTCCAGCTTGCGCATGCGATCGGCAGAACTCCGCTCGACCGCTGTCTGAAGACGCTCTCGATCCGCCTGAATACCGAGAAATTCGGCGATCTTTGCAGTTTCGCCAACCGAATCTGAAAGCAAATCTTCGTAGCGCACTAGCAGGAAATTCGGGTTCCCCTGTCGTGTCGCAATCCAACTGGCCGTGTGCTCCCACCAGGAACCGTAGGACGAAGTCTCACCCGCGATGAACCGTTTAACAAATTGTTCGAGCGTAACGTCCGGCTCGATGTACCGCTTCTTCAAATCGAAATGATATTCGGAAACGGCAACGTCCCGCGGATCGCGCACCAGGTAGATAACTTTTCGGAACCGGACATCGAACGTCTCGTGGCTCTTCAAGATGCGTGGACGGGGCAGACTCCGCAAGAATCGTTTGGATAACACGCCGGGCGCTGGAAGCAGCCGGTTGATATTGGCAAAACCCACTGTCTCGTTCGGGTGCAGCAGGTTGGCTAAAAGAAAGCGTACCCAGGTGTTTCCCGATTTCGGATACGAAACCAAAAACGTGTCGTCCGGAAAAACCGTGTAGTGCTTACCGGCACGATCCCGTCCAAGCACGTACTTCACCGCGTATTTGAGCTGACCGAGCATTGTTTAATTTATAGATTGCGATTTGTACTGGAAATTTGAACCCAGCAGGCTTCGATCTCAAGTTACCCACTACAAATTACAGAATTACGAATTTCGCGCGCTGCCGCTCAGAAAGCCGAGATATTCATCGTCCCGCGCTTCTGTCGAAGACGAAGACGACGACGAAGAGGGGGAAGGCTCCGTGCTTAACTCGTACCCCAGGTGCCGCATGATCGGTCCCCAGGCTCGCTCAATCTTCGCGACCATCGGAGCCGGCAAATCTGAGCGCCATCCGCCCGATCCAGCCGCGCGGACAAACGAAAGCTCCTTCCGCGATCCGCGAGTCAGCCCGTGCAAATCGGTTTGCGCCTTCTCCAGTTTTCGCATCTTGTCGGCTGAGCTGCGCTCGACCGCTTGCGCGATCTGCCCCGGCTTCACCGACATCTTCAGGAAGGCAACCACTTTCTCCAGTTCGCGCGCGGCATCGGCGACCATATCCTCATAACGCAGCAACAGGTAGCGAGGATCGCCTTCGCTCGTATACAGCCAGGTTCCTATGTTTTGTCCCCACGAACCATGCGGACAGGTTTCACCCGCCAGAAATCGCTCCACGAATCTCTCAATCGGCGAGTCGTCTTCGATTTTGCGGATCTTGCGGTGGTAGTGATATTGCGAAACCACCACATCACGCGGATCGCGCACAATATTGATCACCCGCGGATACCGCGGATCGAAACATTCGTGGCTCTTGATAATCCGCGGCCTGGGTATGCGGTCGAAATCTTTTTTGTTGGTGCCCGTCGGATCAGGAATCAAGCGATCGATATTCGCGAAAGTCGCAGCCTCGTCCGGATAACGCAAATTCGCCAGAAGGAACCGGGTCCAGGTGTTGCCAGACTTCGGAAACGAAACCAGAAAAATGTCATCCGGAAGAATAACCAGGCTTCGCCCCGGACGATGCCGCCCAAGTCCACGATTAATCCCGGCCATCAAGTGCTTGATCATTTTTCGTCCCCGGCTTGCTCTGACTCCAAGCTACGCTCTTTCCATCTCCGTGTGCCCCATCCCCGCATGCACCAGGGCGGGCGCGGCCAGCTCATATCCAATATCGCGCATCATCCCACCCCAGGCGCCTTCAATTTCCGCGATGCTCGACTCCGGCAATTCCGCTTTCCATCCACCCGCCTTGGCGGAGCGGACAAAAGGCTTGTCCTGCCGCGTGTCTCGAGTCGAAGACCACAAATGTCCCTGCTTCTTTTCCAGTTCGCGCATCCGGTCGGCGGAACTCCGTTCAATCGCCGACGCGATCCGTTTCGGATCGGCCGGAATTCCCATGAACCGCGCGATCCGGCCCATTTCCTCGATCGCCTGCGTCTGCAGCGCTTCATACTTCACCAGCAGAAACCGGGGATCGCCACGCCGCGTATAAAGCCAGGTCGCCGCGTTTTCTCCCCATGTTCCATAAGGATGATTCAATTCCCCGCGCACAAAACGCGAAACAAACTGGGCCAGCGGAAAATCCTCCGCAATCGCGCGCCGCTTGATGTCAAAGTGATATTCCGAAAGCACTACATCCCGGGGATCGCGAACCACATAAATCACTTTCGGATATCGCGGGTCAAAATATTGATGGCTCTTCAGAACCCGCGGCCGCGCCGCCCGCGCCAGGTCGCGTTTCGACATTCCCTCTACGTCCGGCAGCAAATCATTGATGTTCGAGAAATCAGGATTCTTTTCCGGATGAACCAGATTCGCGATCAGGAATCGCGTCCACGTGTTACCCGACTTCGGATAGGAAACAAGAAATATGTCATCCGGCAGCACCGCAATCCTCCGCCCCGGAGGATACATGCCGAGAAATTGTTTCCCACCAGCAATCAAACGCTTAATCATTCGAGTCCTGAGCCGTTCTCATACCCACAAAATCACGCCGAGCCGACCGCTTAAGCCGGCGTCTCGTTCCGCATCCGCGTCCAATAAGACAAAACTTTCGCCGTCGCTCCCGGCGCAACTTTCAAACCGAAGACCGCCGCGCTCAAAGAAGGCTTGCGCAAATAATCATTCGCTTCAGAAATCAATGCTCGCGCCTGGTCAAACTGCCGTTCTTCCAGTTTGCACTTGCCCTCTTCGAGCAGATACCGGGCTCGAATCTGCGCCGCACGTTTTTCGACTACAACCCGATCCGCATCCTTAAGCGGGAGAGTCCGCTTGAATTTCTCAAGAATATTCCAGTAGCCCTCGATCATTCTCGCCTTGGAGTGGCTGAGGGAGCCGGGGCGGCCCACAAAAAATCTTGCCCCTACCGCGCGGTTGTAACCAATCTTAGCACCGGCAAATGCGGTGCGAACCCACATGTCGTAGTCGTCGCAGCGCGGCAGCGTTTCATCAAACAGTCCCGCTTTCATTAGCGCCTGCTTGCGCGCCACCACCGTCGAAATCGGAATCTGACATCGTTCCACGATCAACGCTTCGAAAGTCGCCTCTCCGTCCGACGGATTCTTGTCCATGAATTTGCGCTGGTCCGAATCCAACAGCAAAATTCCATCGCTGTAAACCAAATCGAGCGCAGGCTCGTCCGCGAACTGCTTCATCTGCGTCGATAAATGTTCCGGCAGCCAGGTGTCATCGCTATCCAGAAACGCGACGTACTCACCGTGACATTGTCGAATGCCGTTATTGCGAGCTCCCGCGCAGCGCTTGTTTTCCTGCTTGATATAAAAAATCCGGTCCATATACGGCTGCAGCACTTTTTCGAGTTCAGGAGTGTCCGGCGAGCCGTCGTTGATCACGACTGCCTCGAAGTCGGTATAAGTCTGCGCGAACACGGAATCCATGCACGCCTTAATCATCCCCGCCGTCTTAAATGTGGGAATGATGATGCTCACCTTGGGCGCCGTTTTGGATTGATTTTCCTGCATATTTTTAGTCGTTCAAAACTTTAAAAACAGCCAATAGCAAGATTCCTCGCTCGCAGGTTGCTCCGTCAAGTTACGCTGGAGATCACACCAGCCCGCAACTGCCTCAGCTGATTCCCCCCAGGAAAACCCGCTCCATCCTCCAGCTCAATACATCCGGATCCTTGCCCGCAGCCAGCCGTTTCATGCTCAGCGGATGATCTCCCGACACCACCGCGCCCGGCGTCGTGAGCACCGCCGACTTAAATCCCGCCTCGCGCGTAATCGCAAATGTCTGCTGGCTCCAATGCGGATTCAGCGCCGGATGCGGATAAGAAAAATGTTCTACCGGCGCCCCCAGTTTCTCTTCCAGCCGATCCTTGCATCCCTTAATCTCCGCTCGCGCCTCAGTCTCGCTAACCTGGGCAAGATTGGGATGCGAGAGTGTGTGCCCGCCGATGGTGTGGCCAGCTTTCTTCAATGCCCGCACCTGATCCCAATTCATCATCAATCCGCTGCGTGCGTCGATCGGAGCCACCTGCAGCGCTTCTTCAATCTGTTGGATCAACTGCTCCTGCGCCGCACCGGATCGCGCAGCCCCCGCATCCCAGGCCGCACTCAATCCTGCTTGCTTGGTGTCCGCCTTCCGAAGATCAAACGTGCGGCCATTCTCCGGATGTTTCCACTCGGGCACAGCCGTCTTGCTAAAAGCATAGGTAAGCCGCACATACCAGGGAGGCGTCCCACTCTCGACCGCGTTCACCATGATGTAGAAAGTGGCAGAAATGCCATATTTATTGAGAATCGGCATGGCGACGTCGTGGTTATCGGCAAACCCGTCGTCAAAAGTCACCGCCGCGGACCAACGAGGCAGCGGCTTCCCTTCCGCAGCAAACGCGGTAACCTGATCGATGGTGACGGGATTAAATTTCCGCGCAAGTGCAGAAATTTGCGCTTCAAAGGCCGCCCGCGAGTGCGAAATCCGTATGGTATTGGCAGTCTCGTCGGGATTTTCGACCACCGAATGGTAGCCCAGCACGATCGCCCGGGGCTTGGCAAAGAGGGCCGCCACTCGCATAACCCTACCCTGCACGACCGCAGTCTTTACCCACAGCTTGGGGTTAAATCGAGGCAAACTGGCTCCCGCACGCGCCATCTGGTGACCAGCGTGCTATTGCTCTACCGTAACAATGACGTTTAAATAATAGCGTATGATCACAGTCGCTGACCAAGATTTCGCCGTTCTGGTCAGGTAACTTTAGGGCGCAAAACACCAGCTGGGGGCTGAGAAATGGTGACGAACGAGCAAGTGAAGGTGGACGAGGTCAAAGAGCAGGTAGACGAGCTGTTTAATAAAACAGTCGACGACTGGGCGCGGTTTTACGACGACCCTAAGCCCAAGACTCTGACGTCCCAAAACCTGGTCTCCCGCCGCCGTTACACGTTGGAAATGATCGAAAAGAGGCTTAAGCCCGGCGCCAAAATTCTGGATGTAGGCTGCGGAACCGGCCACCTCGCCGGCGAACTCATGCGTCGCGGTTATGACGCCTCGGGTGTGGATTTCTCCGAAGGCATGATCGGATACGCGCGCCAGCACTACGGTGCCGACCGCTTTCAGACCGCTGACATCGAACATCTCCCATTTCCCGACAACACCTTCGACGGAATCGTGTGCTTAGGCGTGATGGAATACCTGAGCAGCGACGAGCCCGGCCTGCGGGAAATGTGGCGCGTCCTGAAACCCGGAGGCGTAGCCGTTATCACCACTCCAAGCGGCGTTACTCCCTTCTATTACATCGACCGCGGATGGCTGAAACTGCGGATCACGGCCCGGCCGTTAATACGCATGGTGCGCACCCCGCTCACAGATTTGAAGAGCTTGCCGACCGTCACCCATCGCCGATACGTCCGCGGCCCCTGGACGAAGTTGATGCGCTCCGTGGGATTACAAACCGAAGACTGGGTTTGCCACTCCTGGGGACTCTACTGCCTTCAGCGTTTCATCGATCAGGGTTCACTTTGCCGCGCCAGCGAACCATTCGCTCGCAACTCCATGATCAACTGGACCGCGTCCGACCAGCTAGCCTGCGTCCGCGCCGTCAAATAGGAAAAAACAGCTCCGATCGCATGATCGTATGGCACCGATCGTGTGGTGACGGGGCTATGCCCCGTCCGGGAGCACACTGAGTCTTCAACCCTTAGCAGCTTTGAAAGGGCACGGCTTCAGCCGTGCCGCAAGCCTTGCATTTTGATAGCGGCTTTAGCCGCTCAGGGCAGCAACTTAGGAGCTATGAAACACCAGTTCCTTCTCCCCGGCAACGATGTTGTTCACCGCTTCCACGCCCATCATCACCGAGTGATCCATGTTTCCAATCTCATACCGCCAGGCGCCAAAGCGCCCGCGGGAATAAATCCCTTTTTCGAGTAACGCAGGCTGCAGGACTGCAAGTGCCGCGTCACGCCCCAGCGTCGGGATCGGATACGAATAACCGACAATCCGGTGATAGCGGGAAACAATTCGACCGCGATCTGACTCTTCGAGCATCTTCGCCTTAATCAAACCAGTCGTGACCTGATCGAGCACCTTCTCCGGATCCGGCGTCTCCCCGACCTTGAACGACATCTCGCACATCAATGAACTGTAATGCTCGATGTCGCCATTCGGCACATTGAACGGCGAGTAGTGAGAGAAATAAGTGGCGCGATAGCAAGGCATGTCTGCGGCGGTGAAATAAATCCAGCAGCGTCCAGTTTCAATCTTCTTCTTCAGTCCGAGCCCAACCACGAGAAGATTATTGTGTTCCAGTCCCTGTGCCGCATCGGTGAGTCGGCGGTCAAGCGGCTTGATCATATGCGTTAAAAGATCAAGCGGAGAAGTCGTAATCAGCACATCGTAGTTATCGCCCGTGCCGTCGGCAAAAGAAACGCGCCGCTTTTCAATGTCGAGCTCTGCCAGTTGCTTGCCGGTTTTGATTTTCTCCGGGAAATAAGAGGCAATCCGGCGATAGATCTCGCCCGTTCCCCCATGCAGCGGAAACTTGAACTTGCTGTTCGGACCCCACGCCACATCATCGCGCTCATAAAGCACGTTCTCAAGAAGCCGCTTGAAGTCAACCACAGTCACGCGTTCTGCGATCCAGCCCTTCGACATCTTTTCCAGCGGAGTAGTCCAGACCTTAGAGTTGTACGGAAACATGAACGCATCCGCGATGCCCTGCCCAAAAGTTGCCAGAATCCAGTCGCGGAAATTGCCCGCCTCACGCCCGCCATCATGCGCCGCAGCCTTAGCCGCTCCCAGCAAGCAGCTCACTTGCACTTCTTTCGGCAAGTACCGAAGATTGCTCTGAAATGGATACGGCACCCACGAATCGTCGCCCTGCACAATCCAGCTCTCGCGAATCCGTTCGTGCACTTCCTTGCCCAGAGCTTTGTCGATCAACTTATCGAAATAAGGATAGTGCGAAAAAATAACGTGCCCGCCCTCATCCCAAACGAACCCGTGTTGATCAACGTGCGAAGTAGCATGCCCGCCGACCCCGTCCGACTTCTCATACATCACCCAGTTGTCGTAGCCCAGCTCGTGGAGACGGTAAGCCGCACCCAGTCCGGTCGGTCCTGCGCCGATGATGACAATTTTCTTGCTCGCCATAAGATTTAATCGTGGAGTTGGATCATCCGAAATTGCTGAATCAAAATCGTTGGAAGATGCCAAAATTGTATCACTCAGCTTTTGTCCGCCTTGCGTTCCAAAAGTAACCCCAGAGCGACCAGAAAGGCGACCAGAGTACGACCAGAGTCCGACCATTTGGCTCAGGCCGCCACAGCGCTACAATATTTCCGACCCATTATTCCGACCCATTACAACGCCCCATGGACAATAAAGCCATCGCCACGCTGCTCTACCAAACGGCCGACCTGCTGGAAATCGACGCCCAGGATTCCTTTCGTGTGCGCTCCTACCGTAACGCCGCCGAAGCCATCGAAGCCATGCCGCAACAGGTCGCGAGTTTGATCGACGAGCCGAAAAAACTTCTCGCCGTCCAAGGCATCGGCAAAGGCATGCTCGCCAATCTCCAGCATCTTTTCAAAGAAGGAAATATCGAGATCCATACCGAGCTACTGAAGAAATATCGCCCCTCCATGTTGGAGTTGCTCAAGATTCAAGGCCTCGGCCCGAAGACCATCGCGCTGATTTGGAGCGCCTACCAGGTCAGCGACCTCAATGGAGTAGAAAAACTGGCGCGTGAAGGAAAAATCCGCGAACTGCCTCGCATGGGCGAAAAGCATGAACAGAAATTGCTCAAAGCGATCGAGGATTACCGCCGCATCGGAGGACGCTTCCTGCTCGACACCGGCGAACAGCTCGCCGAAAAGTTGGTCGCCTATCTCTTAGCCATTCCCGGCATCGAAAAAGTCACGCCCGCCGGCTCCCTGCGTCGCGGACGCGAAACCGTCGGCGATCTCGACATCCTGGTCACCGGCTCCGGCTGCATCGAAGACGAATCCCGCCAGGCGCTGATCCAACACTTGTTGAAATTTCCCGGACTCATGGACGTCATCGCCCAAGGCGAAAATAAAGTCAGCTTCCACCATCGCAACGGCATGCAAGTCGACGTCCGCCTCCTGTCGCCGGAATCCTTCGGCGCCGCCATGCAATATTTCACCGGTTCGAAAGCCCACAACGTCGCCCTCCGTCAACGCGCGTTAAAGATGGGATTCACGCTCAACGAGTACGCTCTCGCGACCCTCGAAGGCGAGGCGCCTGTCGCCGGCAAAACTGAAGAAGAAATTTACGCCAAACTCAACCTCGATTTCATTCCTCCCGAACTACGCGAAAACCTCGGAGAAATCGAAGCCGCTGCCGCACACACCCTACCTGCCTTGATCGAGCAATCCGATCTTCGCGGTGACGTCCACATGCACACCGTCGAAACCGACGGCCGCAATACCATCGAGGAGATGGCCGAAGCCGCCCAGGCTCGCGGATACGAGTACATGGCCATCACCGATCACTCCAAGAATCTGGCCTTCGCCAACGGCCTCACCGACGAACGCGCTCTCGCCCACATCGCAAGAATTCGCGCCGTCGAGAAAGCGCTGAACGAGAAAAACGGCAATGGCAATGGCAAAGAGATTCGCATTTTCGCCGGAATCGAAGTCGACATCCTCGCCGATGGCTCGCTCGACCTCTCCGATTCCGTGCTCGAGCAAATGGATATCGTCATCGCCAGCGTGCACTCCCTGTTCAATCAAGATCGCGACACCATGACCGAGCGTCTGATCAAAGCGATTTCGAATCCCAACACATCTCTCCTCGGCCATCCCACCGGACGCCAGTTGCTGCGCCGCGAACCCTACCCCTTCGATTTCGACGCCGTTCTAAAAGCCGCAGCCAAAAACAGAGTCGCCATGGAACTGAACTCCTATCCCGAACGCCTCGATCTCAACGACGTCCATCTGCGTCAGGCCAAGCAACACGGAGTCAAAATCGTCATCAACACCGATTCCCACCACACTTCGCACATGGACAAAATTCGCTATGGAATAACCCAGGCACGTCGAGCCTGGCTCACGAAAGACGACGTCCTAAACACGCTTCCTGCCCAGAAATTTGCCCAAGCCATGAAGCATGCATGGTGAGGTGACAAACCGCCGCCCCTGCGGCCGCAGGTAACCAACGGCCAAATTAGTCCCCAACCTGGCACCTGAATAGCGCAAAAGTTTTCACTTGTTTAGCCCGAATCCGCCATGCCAAGGCCACCATCTCGATCACATTACTGTTGTCAATGGCTTACAATCGTTGCTGCGACGCTATACGGAAGCGGAATTGCTTGTTTTAGTTAGGCACACGGATTTCGCGGAAGGTTATACAACTTAGATTGAGTCTGCTCGGACTGTCCCCTCGCAACCCCCAGCGCGTCCAGGGTAAGGAAGGGATTTTTGCATGAACCCCGACGACATTTGTACCCAGCAAAAAATTGAAGTGAATTTCCGGAGGATTAAGGACTTGACTGCTTCGACTAGCCATCTGATTGCTCCCCACGGGGGAGAACTTGTTCAGCTCCAAGTGCCGGCCGCGCGCGCCGCAGAGTTAAAAGCGCAATCGAAAGATTGGCCTTCCTGGGACCTGACCGCCCGCCAGCTCTGCGACCTCGAACTCCTCATGAGCGGCGGCTTTTCGCCCTTGCGCGGATTCATGAACCGCGCCGATTACGAAGGCGTCTGTAAAGACATGCGTCTGGCCGACGGCACTCTCTGGCCCATGCCGATAACGCTCGACGTCACCGAAGATTTCGCGAAGAAACTCACTACCGGCAGCAAGATCGCCTTGCGCGATCCCGAAGGCGTTATGCTCGCCGTGATCACTGTCGAAGATATCTGGCAGCCCGATCGTGCCGCCGAAGCGCAATCTGTTTTTGGTTCCACCAGCGCCGCCCATCCCGGCGCCGACTATGCCATCAATAAATCAAATCCGTGGTACGTAGGCGGCAAAGTTGAAGGCGTTCAGGATCCATCGCACTACGACTTCCGCTCCCTGCGCCTCACACCAGCTGAACTGCGGGCTCAATTCGCCCGCATGGGCTGGACCAAGATCGTTGCCTTCCAAACCCGTAATCCTATGCATCGCGCGCACGTCGAACTCACCATGCGCGCCGCGAAGCAAGTCGAGGCGAATCTGCTCATCCATCCTTCGGTTGGCATGACCAAGCCCGGCGACGTAGATTACTTTGTCCGCACGCGCTGCTACCAGTTGCTGCTCTCGAAGTATCCGCAAGGCACCGTTGAACTGGCCATGCTGCCGCTGGCCATGCGCATGGGCGGGCCACGCGAAGCTGTGTGGCACGGTCTCATCCGCAAGAATCACGGCTGCACTCATTTCATCGTGGGTCGCGATCACGCGGGTCCCGGAAAAGACACCGACGGCAAGAACTTCTACGGCCCCTACGACGCGCAGGAACTTTTCAAGAAGCACGAAAAGGAAATCGGCGTCACCATGGTTCCCTTCCAGATGATGGTTTATCTGGAAAATGAAGACCGTTACGTCCCGGCCGATGAAGTTCCGCAGGGCGCGAAGGTTCTCGATGTCTCGGGTACGGAATTGCGGAATCGTCTTAACGAAGGCCGCGATATTCCCGCGTGGTTCACCTATCCCGAAGTCGTGCAGGAACTGCGCCGCAGCTATCCGCCACGACACAAACAAGGCGTCACCATCTTCTTCACCGGACTTTCAGGATCAGGCAAATCCACCATAGCCAATGCCCTGATCACGAAATTCCTGGAGACCGGCGGCCGTCCCGTCACCTTGCTAGATGGCGATCTCGTCCGCAAGAACCTGTCCAGCGAACTCGGATTCTCCAAGGAGCACCGCGACATCAACATCCGTCGCATCGGCTACGTTGCATCCGAGATCACCAAGAACGGCGGCATCGCAGTCTGCGCGCCCATCGCTCCGTATGAAGCGACCCGCAAAGCGGTCCGTCAGATGATCGAGCCTTTTGGCGGATTCATCCTGGTGCACGCCGCAACTTCGATCGATGTCTGCGAACAGCGCGACCGAAAAGGGTTATACGCAAAGGCCCGCGCTGGCATCGTAAAGGAGTTCACCGGCATCTCCGATCCGTACGAAGTGCCGACGAACGCCGAAGTAGTGATCGATACCGCAAAGTTAAGCCCCGAAGAAGCGGCGCAGACCATTATTCTGCACCTCGAACGCGAGGGTTTCGTAGGAGCCAACGGCAATTAGCAATGTCAATAAAGCCCATTCGTACGATGGACTTTGTGGCACAATCAGTTGCAAAGCGGTTCTCGGTTCTGCCTGTCTCAATTCTTTAACTTGAATTTGCTTTACTGAGGCGAACCGAGAATCGCGAGTTGGTTGAAAGACGGTATGGAACTCCTCCTGGCAAAAATCCTGATCGGATTCGGCGTCGGAACGCTGATCGGTCTTACGGGTGTGGGTGGCGGCGTCTTGCTGCTGCCCTTACTCATTTTTGGCCTGCACGTGCCACCCATCATGGCGGTTGGCAGCGACGCGTTGTGTAACTTCTTCACCAAGATTCCAGCCAGCGTCATCCACCTCGTCAAAGGCACAGTCCGCATGCGAGTGGTGTTCGCGCTGGCGGTAGGCAGCGTTCCCGGCTCCTACCTGGGAGTCAGTCTTCTGGTCCACCTGCGCCAGATCCAAGGCGCCGGCGTCAACGATTTCATCAAGTCTGCCGTTGGATTACTGCTCGTCATCATCCCCACGCTTCTCCTATTGCAAAGACGCATTGAAGACCATCTCATCGGCCGCAATCCAACCGTAAAGTCTCTCGCTTACATGAGCGGCATCGGGCTGATCGGAGGATTCCTGGTCGGCATCACTTCAGTTGGCTCTGGCAGCATCATCATGATGTTGCTTCTCTTGTTTTATTCGTTCCCTCCCAAGATCATGGTCGGAACCGACATCGCTCACGCCGTGATCCTGACCGGCGTCACCGGCTTGCTGCACCTGCGTGCCGGCAACGTCGACGGACATCTGGTCACCGCTATCCTGATCGGCTCCATCCCCGGCGGCATCCTCGGATCATATCTAAGCACCCGAGTGCCAGTCCTCTGGCTGCGGAGAATCCTCTGCGCCGTCCTGCTGATGACCGGAGCAAGAATGTTGTGGGCTTAGTCTCAGCTCGTTTCCTTACAAACACGAATCAAATGGGGTTTTAATGCCTTCGTTTTCTGACACGAAAGAAACTCTCGAACGCATCCACGCCGCTCTCGAAGCGGCCCGCGCCGTCCTCAAAGGATTTACCCCCGGAGCCATCGAGGCCCAATACAAAGTCGGTACCGATCCCGTCACCGAAGCCGACCGTGCCGTGGATGAAGTCCTCAAGAAGCACCTTCTCCGCGCCGGTGAAGGCTGGCTCTCCGAAGAAACCGTCGACGATTTCACTCGCCTCGACAAGCGGCGCGTCTGGGTCGTCGATCCGCTCGATGGCACCCGCGAATTCGTCCAGGGCATCCCGGAATTCTGCGTGTCGATCGCCATGGTCGAGAATGGAATCCCCGTCGCCGGTGGAATCTGTAATCCCGCGACCGACGAGTTGATCCTGGGATCCCGCGAGACGGGAGTCACCTACAACGGCCAGCCATCCCAGCCCAGCCAGCGCAAAGATCTTCACGGAGCTCTCGTTCTCGCCAGCCGCAGCGAAGTCAAGCGCGGCGAGTGGAAGCAATTCGAATCGGCTGAATTCGACATTCGTCCCATGGGCTCGGTCGCCTACAAACTCGGCCTGGTCGCCGCCGGCCGCGCCGACCTAACCTTCACTCTGGTTCCTAAAAACGAGTGGGATGTCGCCGCCGGAGCCGCGCTGGTAGAAAGCGCTGGAGGTTGGACTCTGAAACTCGACCGCTCGCCGTTGCGCTGCAACCAGAAAGATCCGCTGATCTCTGGCCTACTAGCCGGAGGTCCGTTCCTCCGTGAGCCGCTGCTGCACCTCCTCGATCGCCACTCCCAGACAACCGCAGTCGAGAAGAAATCCTAGAGGCCGCAGCTGCATCAAAAAGTAAGGCCGCGGCTCGCCCACAAACACAGTAAGCACACACTAAGTCGAGTTTATAAGTGCCCCGTACAAATACTTTGTTCACCACTTATCTCTCACTTTGTTAATGTTGCATTACCTTAGTAACTAGATTTGCCCTCTGTCCTGATTACTCTCCCACTGTCAACATAGTTAGTGCATCCGCCAAACACCGCTCCCAGAGCCTGTTTTCAGCGCTTTCCCGACGAATACCCTTACGGACATTGCGCTGCCGCGAATCTGTACATGTCATTTCTGCCAGTACCAACGCGTTCCCGATGCACTTCTGGTATCTGGGAACCCCGGACTCATCTCGCTAGATTCGGGCCTGAGGACAATCGACTAGTCCCCCATTCTGTAAGGTCGAGGGCTCGCATGTCAAAAGCAGTAACGCTAAAAGCGGCAACGTGCAACGCGGCAGAGATACTTGAAACTGAAAAGTTTCATTTCAGATTGTCCCCAACGCTCGTTCGAAGCCTGAGCGCTCTGCTGCTCCTGGTGGCAGCCACCATGGCTACCACTTCCTGCGGAACCAACGCACAAGCTGCCGGCAATAACGAAGCGCAACAGAGCCTGAAGCTATCCGGAAGTTTGCCCACTGGCACCATCAACGAATCCTACAATGCGGTCATCGCCGTCGCCGGCGGAGGCTCGCCCTATCATTTCTCGCTGAAGGCCGGCACCTTGCCTCCAGGTGTTTCCCTCAATCCAACTACCGGTTCACTCCAGGGCAAGCCCACGTCTTCCGGCGCATATGCATTTGAAGTATTGGTCACCGATCCTCCGCGCCTCGATCAAGGCTTCCAGACATTCATGGTTTCCGTCGTCAACAGCGGCAACGGCGGCGGGGGAGACGTGAAGATCGGCGTCTCTCCAGCCAGCGCAACCGTGGCTTCAAGTCAAAAGCAGCAATTCACAGCCGCCGTCAGCGGAACCTCCAACACCGCCGTGACCTGGTCAGCGACATCTGGATCCGTCGACGCAACCGGTCTTTTCACCGCGCCCACAGTAACCTCGCAAACCAACGTAGCCGTCACCGCAACCAGCGTCGCCGATTCATCCAAATCAGCCAGCGCCACAGTTGCCGTGACCGCGGCGAATAATCAAGCACTACAAATCACCACCGGCGCTCTCCCCCAAGCTCAGCAAGGCAACACGTATAGCGAAGTCTTTACCGCGACTGGCGGCAGCACTCCTTACAGTTGGAGCATCTCCTCCGGCACTCCTC
>Ga0209006_10003317_pt1 | contig 14661 bp, 13 predicted proteins | sample JacPin_JW_Ref_O2_FD_188567 | JGI IMG/M metagenome (GOLD analysis project Ga0209006, IMG submission 188567) | Forest soil microbial communities from Algoma, Ontario, Canada - Jack Pine, Ontario site 1_JW_Ref_O2 (SPAdes) (version 2) | ecosystem: Environmental > Terrestrial > Soil > Boreal... | reverse complement strand
CGGACAATCAATGTGCGCGTAGTGCCGGTTCGCCGTCTCGTACTCCACGTGCGACACCGCAATCGTAATTCCGCGCTCGCGCTCTTCCGGCGCGTTGTCGATCGAATCAAACGCGCGGAACGCCACCTTCGGATTGTTCTTCGACAACACCTTCGTAATCGCCGCCGTCGAAGTCGTCTTGCCGTGGTCAATGTGCCCGATCGTCCCAATATTTACGTGCGGCTTATTCCGTTCGAATTTCTCTTTCGCCATTTCTCTCTCTGCTCCTCAAGTCAAACTGTTCTGAGTGCTAAATTCGTGGCCCGGCCTACTTCTTCGGTTTGTCGCCGTTGGCTCCGCCAATAATGTCGTCCGCAATGTTTCCCGGAACCTGCTCGTAATGCGAAAAATGCATCGTAAAACTGCCGCGTCCCTGCGTACGGCTGCGGATTTCCGTGGCGTACCCGAACATCGCCGCCAGCGGCACGCGCACATTAATAATCTCGGTCCCGCCGCGCGATTCGCGTCCCTGCATCTGTCCGCGCCGTGAATTCAAGTCCGCAATAACCGGTCCCATGTAATCTTCCGGCACCACCACCTCGACGCGCATGATCGGCTCTAGCAGTTTCGGATTCGCGCGCTTGCAAGCATCCTTAAAAGCCATGGACCCCGCAATCTTGAATGCCATTTCCGAGCTGTCCACGTCGTGGTAACTGCCATCCGTCAAGACGACGGCCGCGTCCACCATCTCGTATCCCGCGAGCACGCCCGTTTCCATGGCCTCGCGCACACCCGCTTCGATCGGCGCGATAAATTCCTTGGGAATCGCGCCGCCCACAACCTTATCCACAAACAGCAGGCGATGTTCCTTGTCGAAATGCCACTTGCCGCCCTTGCCGCCCGACACTTGCTTCGCCAGTTCGTCAATTTCGTCAGTCGACATCTCGTGCATGTCTTCGTGATTGGAGTTCGCAAGAGGATGTACCGTCAGCACCGCGTGGCCGTACTGCCCGCGCCCGCCGGTCTGCTTGATGTACTTTCCTTCGCCTTCCGCCATCCTCAGAATCGTCTCGCGGTACGCCACCTGCGGCCGGCCCACGTTGGCCTGCACGCCGAATTCGCGCATCATGCGGTCCACGATAATTTCCAGGTGCAATTCGCCCATCCCGGAGATCAAGGTCTGGTTCGTGTCGTGATCCGTATGCACGCGGAACGTAGGATCTTCCTGCGCCAGCTTGCCCAGAGCGGTGCCCATTTTTTCCTGATCCGCTTTGGTTTTCGGCTCGATGGCCACCGAAATTACCGGCGCCGGGAAATCAATGTTCTCGAGCAACACCGGCTTTTCTTCGTCGCACAACGTGTCGCCGGTGGTCACATTCTTCAATCCGACGCACGCGGCGATGTCGCCCGCTTCGATGGACTCGATCTCTTCGCGCTTGTTCGCGTGCATGCGCAGCAAGCGTCCAATACGCTCACGTGTCTTGCGCGTCGAGTTGTAAACATTCTGCCCGGCCTTCAGCACGCCGGAATAAACACGTATGTAGGTCACGTGCCCGACGAACGGGTCGGTCATAATCTTGAACGCCAAGGCCGCAAACGGCTGTTCATCCGAAGCGCGCCGCAAAATCGGCTCATCGCCATTCGGGTCAGTGCCCTCTACCGGCGGCACATCCGAGGGCGCGGGAAGATAATCCACCACCGCGTCCAGCAGCGGTTGAATGCCTTTGTTCTTGAACGCGGAGCCCGCCAGCACCGGAACCAGCTTGAGCGCAATCGTCGAACGGCGCAGCGAAGCGCGTAACTCCGCGGGCTCCAGCTTATGCTGCTCGAGATATTTCGTCAGAATAGCGTCGTCGTGTTCGGCGATGTACTCCACGACTTTTTCGCGATGCTCTTTATAAAATTCCGGCGTCAACGCCGAAGCCTTCACCGCAATTTCCAGCGCCGGGTGCTCTTTCAAGTAAGCCGCATCCCAAAGTTTTTCCAAAGGCAGCGTTTCGTATTCCGCGCCCAGGGTCTCTTCTCTCCAGATAATCGCGCGCTCTTCGATAAAATCAATTACGCCAATGAAGTTCTCTTCGCGCCCGATCGGAAATTGCAGCGGTACGGGATGGGCCGAAAGACGCTGCCGCATCGATCGCACCGAATGATCAAAGTCCGCGCCGACGCGGTCCATCTTGTTGATGAACGCAATGCGCGGCACGCGATACTTGTCCGCCTGCCGCCACACCGTTTCCGATTGCGGCTGCACGCCCGCCACCGCGTCGAAAATCGCGACCGCCCCGTCCAGCACGCGCAGCGAACGCTCCACTTCCACGGTGAAATCCACGTGGCCCGGCGTATCAATAATGTTAATGCGGTATTTCTTGTCAAAACGCACCCAGGAAGCTGTCGTCGCGGCGGACGTAATCGTAATCCCGCGCTCGCGCTCCTGCTCCATCCAGTCCATCACCGTGGTGCCGTCGTGCACTTCGCCGATCTTGTAAGTCACACCCGTATAGAACAGGATGCGCTCGGTTGACGTCGTCTTCCCGGCGTCAATGTGCGCCATGATCCCGATGTTGCGGGTCTGATCGAGTTGTACCAGTCGTGCCATGCGAAATTGGGCCCCGGGCTACCAGCGATAGTGGGCGAACGCTTTGTTCGCTTCCGCCATGCGGTGCACGTCCTCCTTCTTCTTAACCGCTCCGCCGCGTCCATTCGCGGCGTCCATGATTTCTTCCGCTAGCTTGTCCGTCATGGTCTTGCCGCTGCGTGTGCGCGAATACAGCACCAACCAGTGAATGGCCAGCGATTGCCTGCGAAATGGATTCACCTCCACCGGAACCTGGTAGTTCGCGCCGCCCACGCGCCGCGTCTTTACTTCCAGCACCGGCTTGCAATTCTCAATCGCCTTCTTGAACAGCTTGAAGGAATCGTCGTTCGTCTTCTTCGCCACCTGATCCATGGCGTTATAGAAAATCGCCTGCGCCGTCGCGCGCTTGCCGTCGTACATCATGCTGGAAATGAACTTCTGCACCAGGTCGCTGCCGAAAACCGGATCCCCTGGAATCTTGCGGCGTAGAACCCATCCTTTACGTGGCATCGTTCCGCTCTCCTACTTCTGTGCGGCTTTGGGCCGCTTGGCGCCGTACTTCGAGCGCGCTTGTTTTCGATTTTCAACGCCTGCTGCATCCAACGTCCCGCGCACAATGTGATAACGCACGCCCGGCAGATCCTTCACGCGGCCGCCGCGCACCAGTACGATGGAGTGTTCCTGCAAATTGTGGCCGATCCCGGGAATATAAGTAGTGACTTCAGCGCTGTTCGTCAGGCGGGCACGCGCTACCTTGCGCAGCGCGGAGTTTGGCTTCTTCGGTGTCTGAGTGTAAACACGGACGCACACTCCGCGCTTCTCAGGACATCCTTCGAGCGCAGGTGATTTCGTCTTCACCCGAATCTTCTCCCGCCCGTTACGCACAAGCTGTGAAAACGTCGGCACGCTTCCCCCTATTCCCCAAAACGCATTGGAAATAATCCGTTCCGAAAAACTCGCCAGAGAATTTCTCGCGCAAATTTCCGCGCACGGCAAATAAGCCCGCGCAGAATTCGGCGAGTGAATGATACGGAAAAGGCGCCACACCCGAAGGAATTACCAGGTACTCCGCGAAAACGAGTCACCCCAAGGAGTGAACTGCATCTTCTACCGATCTGCGGAGAGGCTCACACGGCTTTGCGGGGCTGGCGCCCCATTTCGGCCGCTCTTTCTTACCCCGTTCCATCGCTCTTTGTTCCGGGATACGAAAGACTTCCCTAATCACCACTGGGCACAAAAGCCCTCAGACAACCGAGGAAGTATAAGAGAATCAATGGGTCTTGTCAACTCGATTCCATCCAAAAAATAAATCCGCGCGGTTGGCCAGATCCTTGCTCTTCGCTACGCCCAATTGAGAGGGGTAGCGCCGGCCTGCCTGCCGGCAGTCAGGCGTCTCGCCGGCTCCTCTAAATTCTTGGCATCTGGCCTTCCTTCCGATATTCGAGCCACTTCCGCCCAGCGCCAGAGTTTCAAAACGGGAAAGCGAGCCAGGTTTCCACTCGAATCGCTCCATCAGACTGATTATAAGCGGTTTACAAGAAAGTGCCCACGTCCATTTCGCATCCATATACCCGCGCTCAAAGTCACCCCTCCAACAGCGTGTATCGGATCGCCGTGCCCCAGCGCGTTTCTTCATTGCCTACGCCAACAAACCGTAGCGCTTTACCGCATCCGTCAACGCACCTACACTGCTTACATCTAAGTAATTTCCAAATGGAGTTCGGATGACCAGATTTTACACGGCTGCATTGTGCGCACTTCTATTCTCATCGGTCGGCATAGCCCAGCAGTCTAATTCCGCGCACAACGCATCGCCCGATGCCACCAAGCCCACGACGCAGACATCGCAACCCGCCGATTACTCCCGGGAGCCATTCGTCATCGAGCAGTTCTACACCACCGCGCGTTTCGAAAACGACGGCACCAGCAACCGCGACCTCGCTGTCCGCATTCACGTGCAAAGCGATGCCGGAGTGCAACAACTCGGCGAACTAATCTTCGGCTACAACTCCTCCAACGAAGCAATGGACGTCCACTTCGTGCGCGTCAAAAAGAAAGACGGCTCCGTCGTAACCGCTTCAGCCGACGCAGTGAAAGACATGACCGCCAGCGTCGCGCGCGATGCTCCTGAATACACGGACTACAAAGAAAAACATGTCACCGTGCCATCGCTCCACGCCGGCGACACCATCGAATATGAAATCGTCACGCGCACGGTCACTGCGCTCGCTCCCGGCAATTTCTGGTTCGACTACGCCTTCGTAATGGACGCGATCACACTCGACGAGCGCCTCGACGTCAACTTGCCCGCCGGCCGCGTGCATTACTTCCACGTCGCGGCGCCCCTGCAAGACATAACCGACTATGCCGGCGATCGCGAAATTCATCACTGGCAACACGCGAACCTCACGCGCCCCACCGAATCAGAGCAAGCCAAGAAAAAATCGCAGCCGCCCGCCGAAGTCCGCGCCGACGTGCAATTCACCACCTTCACCACATGGGCCCAAGTCGCCCAGTGGTACGCCAATCTGGAAAAAGGCCGCAGCGATCCCACTCCGGAAATCCGCGCGAAAACCCTGGAACTTATTCAGGGCCGCGCCACCGCACTCGAAAAAATCGCCGCGCTCTACGATTACGTCGCCAAAAACATCCGCTACGTCAGCCTCTCCTTTGGCCTCGGCCGCTATCAGCCCCACTCCGCCGCCGACGTTTTCAAAAATCAATACGGCGACTGCAAGGACAAACACACCCTGCTCGCGGCGATGTTGCAAGCGGCGGGCATCCCGTCCGACGCGGTCCTGATTCCGTTCGCGCGCACACTCGACGCAGACGTCCCCTCGCCTTCCCAGTTCGATCACCTCATCACGGCCGTCCCCGTCCGTGACGAACTAATCTGGATGGATTCCACCGCGGAAGTCGCGCCCTTCCGCCTGCTCTCCCCGCCGCTGCGCAACAAATCCGCTCTGCTCGTGCCGCGCGATGGCGCCGGAAAAATCGTGCAGACTCCTGTGGATCCTCCGTTTCTTTCCACGCAGCGCGTGGAAATCGAAGCCCGCGTGAACGATCTCGGCAAATTAACCGCCACGCTGCGCTATTTCCTCCGCGGCGATAACGAGTACGCCCTGCGCGTTGCATTCCGACGCACGCCCCAGACGCAATGGAAAGAGCTCGGCCAAACCATCGCCGCGCTCGATGGCATCAAGGGCGAAATCACCAACGTGAAATCAAGCGATCCGTCGGACACGGTAAAACCCTTCGAACTCGATCTCGATTTCGCGCAAGCAAACTATCTCGACTGGTCCAGCAAAAAATCCAAAGTCGGTGTCCCGCTGCTCGCCATCGGCCTGCCCGACGCTTCCCAAGACTCCACCGACCCCATCCATCTCGGCAGCCCGCTCGACGTCACCATGGATCTGAAAATGACGCTGCCCGCGAATTTCGCCGCGCGTGCCCCGGTCGCCGTTTCCGTCGAAAGGGACTACGCCGAATTCAAATCCAGCTATCGCTTTGAAAATCACCTCCTCACCGCACAGCGCACGCTGAATTTTAAAATGCGCGAACTCCCGGCCGCGCGCGTCAGTGATTACCTCGCGTTTACGCGCGCCGTCGAAGCCGACGAGACGCAACTCCTCGTCGTAGAAAATTCCACCACCGGCGCGCCCGAGATTCCCTCCACCGTCACCGCGGACGAGCTTCTGGAAGCAGGTATCGCCGCGCTCAATGCCGGAAACGTCCGCGAAGGCATTCCGCTGCTCCAGCACGCCGTCGAGATTGATCCAAAGAGCAAACAAGGCTGGAATGATCTCGGCCTCGCCTATCTGCGTCTCGGACAGTTCGAAGAAGCCGCCGCTGCATTCCAAAAACAAATCGCCGCCAATCCTTACGACGAGCACGTTTACAACTACCTCGGCCTCACGCTGCAGCAACAACAAAAATTCCCCGAAGCCGCCGACGCTTTCCGCAAACAGCTCGAAGTGAATCCGCTCGATCCCATCGCGCACGCCGCCCTCGGCGCACTTTTCCTCGAACAGCACAAGTACACCGAAGCCGTGCCCGAACTCGATAAAGCTACGGTTCTCGCGCCGGACAACGCCGAACTTGAAGTCAGCCTCGGCCAGGCGCTCCTCAACACCGGTGAAAAAGATAGAGCTCTGGAAGCATTCGAAAAGGGAGTGGAACTCGCGCAAACGCCCGTGGTGTGGAACAACGTCGCCTACGCTCTCGCCGAGCACAATCTCGAACTCGACAAGGCCGCGCAGTACGCCGAATCAGCCATCGCCGCCACTGCCGCCAATCTCCGCAACATCGAACTCGCGCGCCTGTCGCGTGACGATCTCAATCAGGTCTCGAGCATCGGCGTTTACTGGGACACGCTCGGCTGGGTAAATTTTCGCAAAGGTGATCTCGATCAGGCGGAACGCTACATTCGCGCCGCCTGGCTGCTCAATCAGCACGGCGAAGTCGGAGATCATCTAGCCCAAATCTATGAAAAACGCGGCGAGAAGGACCAAGCGGCCCGCATGTACGCCGAAGCCATCGCTGCTCCGCACGCGGTGCCCGAAACTCGCGCGCGCCTGATCGTACTGCTCGGTGGCAACTCCGGAATTGACGAACTCGTCGCGAAATCCAAACCCGAGCTTACGAAAATTCGCGCCTTCCCTGCCGGAAATCTTTTGAAAGAAAATGCTCGCGCCGATTTCTTCGTCCTGCTCTCGCCCGGCACAAAGAATCCAAAAGTTGATGTAGTAAGATTCGCAAGCGGAAGCCAGGACCTGCGCCCCTTCACAGAACAACTGCGCGCCCTCGACTTCGGTCCGATGTTTCCCGATGCCTCGCCCGCAAAAATCGTGCGCCGCGGCACGCTAGCCTGCGACACCACGACCGGAACCTGCACCTTCACCCTGACTCTCCCCGAAGATGTCCGCACCCTGAACTAGCTCCTGCCTGGGAACGCCAATCTCCCGATTGGCGTTTTTGCCTTTGACTTCGCTTCTGTAGCGGCCGCCTTCAGGCGGGCGCCTTTGACTTTGACCCCGCCTTTGAAGTTGACCCTGACTTTGAATTTGATTTCGTCTCTGCAAAGACTGCAATGAGGATCAAAACAACAACGAGGCAATCCCAGAAGTTCGCACCAAAAAAACCGTCGCCCTACTTGATCTCCATCACTTCCTTCTCTTTCGCCGCCGACAAATCCTCGATCTTCTTCGTCTCCGAATGCGTGACCTTCTCCAACTCATCCAACGATCTCTTGCGCTCATCTTCGCTGATTTTCTTTTCCTTTTCCAATTTCTCCACGCCTTCCTTAATGTCCCGCCGGATATTTCGTATCGCCGTGCGGTGATTTTCCAGCACCTTGTGGATGTGTTTCACCATATCCTTGCGCCGATCCTCGGTCAGCGCCGGAATCGGTACCCGCACCACTTTCCCGTCGTTCGTGGGATTCAGTCCCAGATCGGTAGTCCGTATGGCCTTGTCAATCAGCGCCACCGCTCCTGGATCCCATGGCGAAATCACGATCGTCGAGGCGTCCGGCACATTCAACGTGCCGAGCTGATTGATCGGCATCGGCGTCCCGTGATAGTCCACGCGCACATGATCCAGCAACGCCGTGTTCGCGCGCCCCGTGCGCACGCTGCCCAATTCCTTGCGAAAATCCTCCACTGCTTTTTCCATCCGCGTCTTGGCCTGCGCCAGCGCGTCCTTACTGGTGGCAATCGTACTCATCGAGAAACTCGCCTCCGCTCCTTAAATCTCACGCCGCGGTAACCGTCGAACCAACCTGCTCGCCCAACACCACGCGCTTCAAATTCCCCGGAACCGTCATATTAAACACCACGATCGGCATTTGGTTGTCCATGCACAGCGAAATGGCCGTTGAATCCATCACCGAGAGCCCTTTTTGCAGCACGTCCAGGTAGGTGATCCGCTCGAACCTTTTCGCGCCCTTCACCTTTTCCGGGTCCGCGTCGTACACACCGTCCACGCGCGTAGCTTTCAGAATCACCTGCGCTTTGATTTCCATCGCGCGCAATGCCGCGGCCGTGTCCGTGGAAAAATATGGGTTCCCTGTGCCCGCCGCGAAAATCACCACGCGGCCTTTTTCCAGATGCCGCGTCGCGCGCCGCCGGATAAACGGCTCCGCCACCTGGTGCATTTCAATCGCGCTCAGCAATCGCGTGTGGCACCCCGCTTTTTCCAGCGCGTCCACCATCGCCAGTCCATTGATTACAGTCGCAAGCATGCCCATGTAATCGCCGGTCGCACGATCAATCGCCAGTTCCTTCTGCCGGGTGCCGCGAAAAAAATTTCCGCCACCCACCACGATCGCCACCTGCACGCCCAGGTCGCAAATCTCCTTCACCTCATGCGAAATCCCTTGGATCGTTTCCTTGTGCAGCCCGAATTCCTGCGGCCCCGAAAGCGACTCCCCAGAAAGCTTCAGCACGAGCCTCTGATACACAGGCCCGCCATTCGCGGCAGCGTTTTCCACGATATTGGCTTGTATCGAAGCCTTTCCCCTAGAATTGGTACTCGCTGGCGCCTTCGGTCCTCTGCTCCCTGCGGCTTTTTTTGTCACGGGCTGGCCAGCCCCCCTGGCCGCGCGTATTTTAGCAGACAATCCCCGTATCCTGACACACCGATGCGCGTCCTATGGATGGCGCCTTGGTAGCCACCGCCTCATCCCGCGCCATCAATTCGGCACCCGTAGGGGCGGGTCTCAGACCCGCCCCTGGTTTTGACGTTGTAGCGGCCAGCTTCAGCTGGGCGCCTTTGCTGTTGCGGTTGAATTTGACTTTGCAGCGGCCGCCTGCCGGAGCCAAGGATCCATCTTCGCCTTACTCGGCACCTTCCGCGTTAGATATTTTCGCCTTTCTCCCCGCTCGCCTTCATCAATGCCTTTATCAGTTTTCATCTGTGTTCATCAGCGGTGATTTTGACTTTACAGTCGCCTCGCGCCACCCCCGCCAAATCCTCCCCCACCCAAAAAAAAATCCGCCACAAACGTGGCGGATCGCAAAACCCTTCCCATCGAGCAGAATCTAAGCGCTCGGCACCGGCACGGGAGCCTCAGGTTCAGCACCGGCCGCTGGCCGTGGGCCCGCCCCGTCCATCTCGCCCACCTTAAATCTCGAAAAACGCCGCACCGCAATATTCTCACCAATCTTCGCGATGGTATGATCAATCAGCTCCTTCACCGTCAACCCTTCGTCCTTGATGAAGTGCTGCTCGTACAAACAATTCTCTTCGTAGAATTTTTCCATCTTGCCGTTGACGATCTTGTCGACCACCTCGGGCGGCTTCCCCGTTGCCTTTGCCTGTTCCTTGTAAATGTCCCGTTCGCGGTCCAGCGCATCCTGCGTCACGTCCTCGCGCCGCAGAAAACGCGGATCCAGCGCCGCGATATGCATGGCCACGTCGTGGCACAAACGCTGAAAATCATCCGTGCGCGCCACGAAGTCGCTTTCGCAGTTCACTTCGATCAGCACGCCTATTTTTCCGCCGGCGTGAATGTAGCAACTCACCAGTCCCTCGGACGTCGCGCGCTGCGCCTTCTTCGCCGCGGTCGCCTGTCCCTTCTTGCGCAGCAAATCAATCGCCCGCTCGATGTCGCCGCCCGCTTCCACCAGCGCCTCGCGGCATGCCGCGAAACCCACACCGGTGCGATCGCGCAGTTCCTTCACCTGCTGCGCCGAAATATTCGGTTTTCCGTCTGCCGTTGCCATAATTGTACTCAATTCCTTTTCATGAATTGGGGACGCACTCTGTGCGTAGCTGGACTACCCCACTCAATTCCAGCGATTGCAAATTAACCCGCGAGGAATCGCTCTTACCGAGGCTGTGTCTCGTCTTCGGTCGGTATTGCTGCGGCGGCCGCTTCTTCTCCCACCGTCGCATCACCCGGCTCGCCTTCCACGAAATCGCCTTCTTGCTTTTCGTAAACTTCGTAGGCGCTGGTATCCACGTAATCCACGCCTTCTTCGCCGCTGCCCTCAATCGCCTTCTGATCGGCGATTTGCGTCTGCTCGAAGGATTGGTGGCCCACCAACACGGCGTCCGAAATTTTCGACGTGAACAGGCGAATCGCGCGCAACGCATCATCGTTGCCGGGAATCACCCAATCCACCAGGTCCGGGTCGCAGTTCGTATCCACGATCGCCACCACCGGAATGCCCATGCGGCGCGCTTCGTGCACCGCGATCAGCTCCGCGTTCGGATCAATCACGAACAGCGCATCCGGCAGCGTGGTCATGTTTTCCACGCCGGAAAAATTCTGCTTCAAATGTTTCAACTCGCGTTCCAACCGCGCCGCTTCTTTTTTCGAAAACTGCGCCATGCGGCCGTCTTCCACCATGCCCTTCAGCAATTTCAATCGCTTGATGGATTTCTGCAGCGTCACCCAGTTCGTCATGGTGCCGCCCAGCCAGCGGTGATTCACGTAGAACATCCCGCAGCGGTTGGCTTCTTCGGCGATGGCTTCCTGCGCCTGTCGCTTCGTCCCGAGAAAAAGAACTCGTTTGCCTTGCCCCGCCAGCTCAGCCACGTAGCGCGCGGCGTCGCGGAACATCTTCAAGGTCTTCTGTAGGTCAATAATGTGGATTCCATTTCGTTCCCCGAAAATATATTCCTTCATCTTCGGGTTCCAGCGGCGAGTCTGGTGGCCAAAATGAACTCCGGCCTCCAGAAGCTCTTTCATCGTAATTTCGACTCCCAAAGTTCCTCCTCTCGTGAAGGGATGCTTATTTCCCCGCGATCCACGCGCTATCGCTAAGGCAGCATCCTTTTTTGCCGGTCCGTTCCCGGCCGTGAATTAATCAGCCGTCGATTCCTCGAAGCCTGATCCGAACCCAACCGTCACTGCTCAACGAAACTTCTAACCTTCACCACTTACCACGACTTCCAATCCTCGGGTTGTCGGGGCGGGTCTCAGACCCGCCCCTTCCGCGAACTACCGCTTGCTGAACTGGAACCGACGCCGCGCGCCCTTCTGTCCGTACTTCTTGCGTTCCTTCATGCGCGGATCCCGCGTCAAAAATCCATTCTTGCGCAGCGCCGGGCGCAATTCCGGGTTCAACCTCGATAGCGCGCGCGAAAGACCCATGCGCACCGCTCCCGATTGTCCACCCACGCCGCCGCCCTTCACGATGCACTTCACTTCCACCTGGTCCAGCATCTGCGTGAACTTCAACGGCTCGACAGCCGCCGTGTTCCACGCCACGTTGCGGAAATATTCATCCACCGGCCGCCCGTTCACCGTGAACCGCGCCGCGCCCTGCTTGATGTACACGCGCGCGATGGACTCCCGCCGACGCCCCGTGCCGTAAAATTGCTTAGCTGTTCCTTCCAGCGCACTCGCACCTGAACTCAAAGTCCCTCCTAATTTTCCCGAGCGCACTTCCCCAACGAAGCGCCGCTAAGGACAAGCCTGAATCGTTCCTGCGGACCAAACCGCGAAACGGTTTTTTTTCGGTTCCCGTGACGAGGTTACAGCGAGAGTGGCTGAGGCTTTTGTCCGGTGTGGCGGGCGAGGCCTTCACTTCCGGCATAAACACGCAGCTTCTTTGCTCTACGCGCGCGCAGCTTGTTCTTCGGCAGCATTCCCAGCACCGCCTCGCGCACAACCTCTTCCGGCCGGCGTTGCAGCAACGTGCGGATCGGCACTTCCTTCAATCCGCCCGGCCAGCCGCTGTGATGACGATACAGCTTCTGATCGATCTTGTTGCCAGTCAACTTCACCTTCTCCGCATTCACCACAACCACATGATCGCCGCAATCCAGATGCGGTGTGTACGTCGGCTTATCTTTCCCAATCAGCAAACGCGCAATACGCGTCGCCAGCCGCCCGAGCACCACTCCCTCGGCGTCTATCACGAACCAATTCTTCCCTACCATCAGCTCTTCGGCCTCGCGGCCTCTTGGAATATACGTCGGCATCTATCCAGTCACACCTTTCCGTCTAAGGACAAACTCTGAGTCTAAAGTACGTCGCCATTTATGTCAACGAGGACTCGCGCGCAGAAAAGCGAAAGGAGGGACGTGACCAAGCGCAACACAACGAACTAAGCGGCGGACCACCCGAGGCGGCCCGCCACCATGCAACACCCAGAACCCAATCCTACGAAGTGGTCGTCGCTGCCGCGCCGCGATTCGCGCGTGAAAACGCCTTACTGCTGTCCTCGGCCGCATCGCCGGTCTTGTCAATCTCGATCGAGCCCTTAAAATAAGCTCCATCCTCGATCGAAATCCGCGCCGTGGTCAAATCCCCCACCACCGACCCGTCCTTCTTGATCTCAATGCGGTCCCGCGCGCGCAGGTTGCCCTTCACGTTGCCGTACACCACCACCTCGCGTGCAATCACATCCGCTGTGACCTTGGCGCTCGCTCCCACCGTCAGCTTGCGGTCCTCCAGCTGAACCAATCCTTCCACGGTGCCATCAATCATCAGGTCTTCGTTGCCGGTGATCTCGCCTTTCACATGCAGGCTCGAACCCAGCCGTGCCGTATTGCCCGAACTCGTGTTCGGATACGTCGAATCATTCGGTGCCATCGTTTTTGCCTCCCCAGGAAAAGCCGGTGCGTTTGCACTCGGTACGGTTGGTTTACTTTGCTGCACCTGCTGAGACGGTTGTGGCTGCTGCGGGACCGCCTTCTTCCCCGGAGCCTCCGGTTTCTTGTCTCCCCACATTACATTTACCCTCCTAGAACCCAAATACACCCAAACCACGGACTGCGTACATATAAGGACCGGGGTCTTTGAATGTAGTCCCGTGTACTGGTCGTGCCAAATCCAAAATGGGACAGGTGTGTCCGGCGAGATAACTCCATCCGGTCAAGCTGGGGACCTGCATCCTAAAACTTTGCACCACAAACCGCAAGCGCGAACTGGTTCGAATGTTTGGCGGCTCACTCTTGGGTTGCCGGCCTGTAGGGGCGGGTCTCAAACCCACCCGCGTTTCGATGCCGCAGCTCGCCGTTGATCTTGACTCTGTAGCGGCCGCCTTTAGGCGGGCGTCTTTGACTTTGGTTGGCTTTTCGAACCGCCGCTCCTACAAATACCTCTCCTGCAAAATCGCCACATGATGCGAAACGTGCCCAGCGATAATGTACGCGAGGGCCCTCACCGTCACATCGTTCCCGCTAGCCACGCCACTTCGCGTCCACGCCTCAGTCGGCAGCTTCCGAAACAGCGCCAAGGTTGACCGGCGAATATCCCGAAACTCCGCCACGTGGCTGGCCCAAGAATACTCATCCGCTCGCGCCGAATTCACACTGATGTTTTGATCGAAACTAGCCAGCGGCTCATGAAAATCGCGCCCGAACCACAAAGCGCGAAACGCGAACGCGCGTTCCGTATCATTCAGGTGGCTCAATACCTGCCGGATGCTCCACTTCTCCGGCGCGTACCGGTGCAGCGGTTTTTCTTCGGAGATGGATGCGAGAAACTTGCCGACATCTTCCAGCTGGCTTTCCATCACGCCAACAATGTCGTCTTCCTGAATGCGATCGATGTAAGTGAAATAATACGCCGCAGCTTCCGTGCGCTCAGGCCGGCTCAATGTCTCCACCTTGCTCAAAATTCGCGACGAACGCCCGCGCAAGCTCTCGTCAGAATAACGTTAACAGTATGCCGAAGATCCAAACGAAATGCCCCTCGCGTGGGTACAAGTCTTGGTAGTGGAAAACTACCCAACACCAGGGAATCATTAGAATGACAGCAATTCTCAACCTTGCGACCACTCGCGGAGACCCGTCACGTATCGCGAGAACGGCGGCTATCAGAAAAACTAGGTTGATCCAGCCACTAATCAGAACGGCAAAGTACTCGGGGATCTTATTTTCGAAAATCCCGAAGGGGCCAAACAGGTTGCCACCCCACGGAAAACTCAAAGCTGAATAGGCGCAAATGTACCCGGGGATCGGACCTCTGCCAACGACGGCGATAAGAAAGAAGCTCGCCGCGTAGAGCAGCAGACCGATCCAAAAAATATATCGCTGTTTCACAATCGCTAGAGACTGTTGAAAAAGTCCGCTCCGATTTTATTTGCGGTGACTAGCCCCTGTTGTGCTACACAGCACGGCAAGGAGGAAGTCGCCGATGATGGGTCAGC
>Ga0209006_10003316_pt1 | contig 14662 bp, 9 predicted proteins | sample JacPin_JW_Ref_O2_FD_188567 | JGI IMG/M metagenome (GOLD analysis project Ga0209006, IMG submission 188567) | Forest soil microbial communities from Algoma, Ontario, Canada - Jack Pine, Ontario site 1_JW_Ref_O2 (SPAdes) (version 2) | ecosystem: Environmental > Terrestrial > Soil > Boreal... | reverse complement strand
ATACATCGAGAGCACGTACACGCCGGTGTCTTCCACCGGCGACCGTGCCGCCGGCATTTGGCAACTGATGCCCGACACGGCGCGTGAGACAGGATTGCCGATAACACCGGAATACGATGGACGTCTAGACATCTATGCGTCCACACAAGCGGCGCTCGATCTGATCGAACGCTACCAGCGCGAGTTCGACGATTGGCGCGTGGTCGATCTTGCCTACAACGCCGGCGAATACGGCGTGAAAACACGGGTCGGAACAGGTACGTTTGGCAGCAGCGCCGACGAACTCGCGCGGCTCCGAGTCAATCCAGGTGCGCACGATCATCTTGCTAAGTTGCTGGCGGTCGCCTGTGTCGCATCTGATCCGCAGCGTTTTCACATCGACTTGCCCGAACCGTCGACCGACGATTGGCTCACGCACATCGCGCTGACGGCGCCGGTCGATTTGAACCTTGTCGCGTGGATCACCGGCATCGACGTCGCGCAACTGCGGCGCTACAACCCGGGTTATACGCTGGGCCGCATGCCGGCGAACGGTCCTTACGGCTTGCTGATTCCGGCGGCGCAGAAAGATGCCGTGGAAGTTGCGCTATCGCTCGTGCCGACACCGATGTGGCGGGAGTGGCATGCGATCTCGCTGCAGCAGGACGAAGCTGTCGACGTTATCGCGACAGCGCACGATCTCGATGTCGATGCAGTAGCCGCGATCAACCACGTTGCGTCGGATGGCGTTCTGCCCGCCGGCAAACAAATTTTGCTCCCCGGCCGTGGCGACGCGGCGGTAAACATCGACACACATCGCGCGATTGCCGCCGTTCCTGCAAAGTCGGGATCGTCGCTGCATGTCGTGCGCTCCGGCGAAACGCTGTGGAGCATTGCGCATAACGAGCATGTGCGGATCGACGATTTGCTGCGCTGGAACAACTTGCAGCGCACGACGACGCTGCATCTCGGACAGCGTCTGCGCCTGGCCATTCCCGAGTCCGAGATCGCGGCGTCGGCAGCCCTTCCTTCCGGCTCGCACTGACGCGGCGGCGCGTTGTCCGCTAAAATTCGCGCTCACGATCAAACGCGGAGGCATCATGGGATTTCTGCACGGAAAGCGAGCGCTGATAACCGGCATCATCAGCCAGCGATCGATTGCGTGGGGTATCGCCGATGCGATGCATCGCGAAGGCGCGCAACTGGCGTTCACGTATGTCAACGATTCGCTGAAGAATCGCGTCGATGAAGCGGCGAATGCGTTCGGCTCCAACATCGTGCTGCCGTGCGATGTCGCGCATGACGATCAGATCGAGGCATTGTTCGCCGGTTTGGCGAAGCATTGGGACGGACTCGACATTCTCGTCCACTCGATCGGCTTCGCGCCGCGCGAGGCGATTCAGGGCGAATACCTCGACAACCTCACGCGAGAGAATTTCAAGATCGCGCACGACATTTCAAGCTATAGTCTGTCGGCGATGGCGAAGGCAGCGCGACCGCTGATGAAAGGCCGCGGCGGTTCGGTTCTCACGCTGACTTATCTCGGCTCCGATCGCGCCATGGCGAACTACAACGTCATGGGCGCCGCGAAGGCCAGCCTTGAAGCGAGCGTGCGCTATCTCGCCTATAACCTCGGGCCGGAAGGGACGCGCGTCAACGCAATTTCCGCGGGGCCGATCAAGACGCTCGCCGCCGCCGGTGTGGGCAACTTTCGCAAGATGCTCGAGCACGTCGAACAGAACTCGCCGTTGCGCCGCAACGTGAACATCGAGGAAGTCGGCAATGTTGCCGCATTTCTTTGCTCCGATCTCGCATCGGGCATCACCGGAGAGATCATTTTCGTCGACGCCGGATTCAACATCATGGGCATCACCGGCATCTGACGCAGACCCATAATGAGCCGAATAAAAAAAGCCGCGATCATCGCGGCTTTTTTGATGAGCAAAGTTGTTGTCTACTGCAATCGATCTTCCGCGATTTCCACTTTCGCGTTCTTGCGCAGGCTATCGACATAACCGCGCACCGCCAACGTTCCCATGCTTTGGCGCAACGTATTGCGGGCCGCTTCGCGCGTCTTCGCATCGAGTTTCGACGCATCGCCATCCTTCACGGCGGTCAACGCCACGAGCGCGTAATCGTTGTCGGATAACGCTGTTTCGCCATTGACGGTCTTGCCGTCATGGGGCCGGTCGAGCTTGAACACGGAGTCAACGAGTTTGCGATCCAGATTCGCGGCATTGCGGCCGATGTCTTTTTCATCCTGCGTTTTCAATTTCAGTTCGTCGGCGAGCTTGTCGAGCGATTCGCCCTTGTCGAGCCGCGCGTATAACGTGTCAGCGCGTTCGTGTGCGGCTTTCGCGATCTGCTGATCAGTCAGCGTCTTGCGGATGTCATCGCGAACCTGATCGAGCGGTTTGGGTTCGGACTTCTCGTGCTGATCGACGCGGATCACCACGATATGGCTCGGCCCGATTTCGATGGGATCCGACGCGTTGCCTTCGGCCAGCACCGGACCTGAAAACGCGGCTTTTAGAACAGCCGGGTTCGCCGCAATTCCGTCACCACCCGTGCGCGCGAACACACCGGTTTTTTGCACGGGCAAATCCAGTTGTTTGGCGGCGGCGTCCAGCGATGTCGGATCCTGATAGACCGCATCGGTGAGTTTTCCCGACACGTCGCTGTACTGGCGTTCGCGTTCGCCTTCGAGATATTTGCCGGACAATTCGTTTTTTACTTCCTCGAACGGCTTGACCTTTTCCGGCTTCACGTCGCGCAAGTCGATGATGTGATAACCCTCGTCCGATTTCACCGGATCGGAGATGTCGCCCTTTTTCATCGCGAACAGCGCGGTTTCGAACGCGGGATCGGTCACGCCTTTTTCCAGCCAGCCCAGATCGCCACCTTGCGCCTTCGAACCGAGATCGTCGGAATCGGCCTTGGCGAGCGCGGCGAAATCCTTGCCCGATTTGGCTTCTTTGGCGATGCCCTCCGCTTTTGCCAGCGCTGCTTTCTGCGCATCGGCGTCCGCGTTCTTGTCGACCTTCACCAGGATGTGGGAAGCGAGCCGCTGTTCCGACGATACGAAACGCGACTTCTGATCTTCGTACAATTTTTTCAGCGTTTCGTCGTCGACGCTGGTCGCCGCTTTCATTTTCGACGCATCAAGTTCGACGTAATCGAGCGAGATCTTTTCCGGCGTCATGAAGTCCGATGCGTGCACTTTGTAGTACGCGTCGACATCGGCATCGGCGATTTTCACATCCGCAGCGGACGGCTTTTCGATTTTGAGGAAACGGAAATCGCGCGTCTGATCGCGCAGGCGAATATAGTTGTTTACGTCGGCGTCCGTGACGAAAGCACTGGCGGTAAGTTGACTGTCCATCTGGCGCAATTCGAGCTCGCGTCGAACGATATCGGCGAACTCCGCCGGCGAGCGGCGTTGCTGCGCCAGGAGTTGGCGATACTGGTCCTGGCTGAATTTTCCGTCGACCTGAAAGGCGGGATAGCTCGCGATCTCGCTCTGGACCGCGGCGCGCGGCACGGCGGCACCGAGCTTTTCGTCGGCGTTGAGAATCAATTGTTCATTGATCATCTGTTCGAGAACTTCGCGCTTGCGCTCCGGCGTGTCGAACGCCGTCATGTCCATCTGCTGACCGTACATGCGTTGAATCTGCGAACGAAACGCGTCCCACCGCTCGCGGAATTCCTGTTGCGATATTTCCTGTCCGTCGACATTGGCGACGTACGTCGCCGTGCGCGAGCTCATGAACTGCTGCGTGCCGAAGAATCCGCCGAAGACGATGACGATGATGCCGAGCACGATCTTTGCGATCACGCCGGAAAATTTCTCATGTAGTGTTTGCAGCATTGACGATGCTCGACTGTTGATGTTCACGCGTACCGAAGAACGCGCGGCGACTGCGCATTTTCGCCCATTCGGAGCGCCGCCGCAGCTTGCGGAAAAAACGAGGGCGCCCGTAGGCGCCCCTCAAACACATCGAAAGGCGCACATAGGCACCTTTCAGAACACGTGGCGGAGTGGACGGGACTCGAACCCGCGACCCCCGGCGTGACAGGCCGGTATTCTAACCAGCTGAACTACCACTCCGCATTGTTCTTCCCGAAAGTCCGGCCTGTTAGGACCGGACTTTCTGCGGAATGATCCGCACCGCGGTATTGGTGGGTGCTGAGGGTTTCGAACCCCCGACCCTCGCCTTGTAAGGGCGACGCTCTACCGCTGAGCTAAGCACCCTCGCCAAAGCAAACTTGCGTCGCGTGAGCCGATTAGTTTATTGCATCCTTGAGGGCTTTGCCAGCCTTGAAGGACGGATTCTTCGAGGCCTTGATCTTGATCTGCTGACCGGTGCGCGGGTTGCGTCCCAGGCGCGCGGCGCGCTTGCGAACGATGAATGTGCCGAATCCGACGAGGGAAACGGTATCGCCTTTCTTCAATGCTTTCTTGATGGTTTCGATGATGGCTTCGACGGCTTTGCCGCCCTCGACTTTCGTCAAGCCGGCTGCATCGGACACTGCACTTACAAATTCAGCTTTATTCATTCTCTCTCTCCCGATCGGAACAAGCGCCCATTATTTGTGGCATATGGGCGAATCGACCTGCACACGTTTCGTGTCCCAGCATTTCGATTCGCTACTCCGCGATCGCCCGGCCTCTGCGGTCAATCGGATCGCGGCGCGGACTTTATACCAGCCGCTTCGAGTCGGCGCAATACAAGGTGTGGTGCGGGTTTGCGGGACTCGGCGAAAACGATGCCCCGCGAAAATTTGTGCGATTTTCGCTTGACGCACAGAAGGAAATTTGCAAGGCACGCGCGGCGTGCCGCCCGTTGCCCTTCGACGCGCGCGCAGCGCCCGTGCTTTTAATCCGTCAGTGCGGACGCGGCTGATTGCCCTCGCCGTCGCCGTCACGATTTTGTTCCAAAGTGGATTTTGCGTCTTTTTCCACTTTTTCACCCGTTAGCGGGACGAGCGGCCGCTCCAGTGCAATGTCGAGAACTTCATCGATCCACTTCACCGGCTTTATGGTGAGAGACGACGTAATGTTCTTCGGGATCTCGGTCAGATCCTTTTGATTTTCCTCAGGAATAATCACAAGCTCGATACCGCCGCGATGCGCGGCCAGGAGCTTTTCTTTGAGTCCACCGATGGGCAACACGCGGCCGCGCAGTGTGATCTCGCCCGTCATCGCCACTTCAGATCGCACCGGTACTTTCGTCAACGCCGAGACGAGTGCGGTACACATTGCGATGCCCGCGCTCGGTCCGTCTTTCGGTGTCGCGCCTTCCGGAACGTGAATGTGGATGTCGTGCTTGTGATGGAACTCCGGGTCGATGCCGAGACGATCCGCCCGCGCACGCACGACGCTCAACGCCGCATGAATCGATTCCTGCATGACTTCGCCGAGCTGTCCGGTGTGAATCAGCTTGCCCTTGCCGGGAACGACCGTCGCCTCGATGCTGAGCAGATCGCCGCCGACTTGCGTCCAGGCCAGTCCCGTGACCAAGCCGACTTCGTTCTGAAGCTCCTTGCGGCCGTAAGTATGTTTCTGAACTCCCAGATAATGCTCAAGATTGCGCGACGACACCACCGCCTTTGCACGCTTCGCGCCTTTCTTCTTTTCGTTCGCGAGCGTCAATTCCTTAACAACCTTACGGCAAATCTTGGCGATTTCGCGCTCGAGATTGCGCACGCCGGATTCGCGCGTGTAATAGCGGATCATGTCGCGTATCGCCGATTCGGCGACGTGCAGCTCCGTGGCCCGCAGTCCATTGGCCTTGGTCTGCTTCGGCACCAAGTAACGTTCGGCGATATGCAGCTTTTCGTCTTCCGTGTAGCCGGGAATGCGAATAACTTCCATGCGATCGAGCAGCGGCCCGGGAATATTGAGCGAATTCGCCGTCGCGATGAACATCACTTCGGACAGGTCGAAATCGACTTCCAGATAGTGATCGTTGAACGCATTGTTCTGTTCGGGATCGAGAACTTCGAGCAGCGCCGATGAAGGATCGCCGCGGAAATCCATCGACATCTTGTCGATTTCGTCGAGCATGAACAGCGGATTCTTCGTGCCGCCCTTCGACATGTTCTGGATGATGCGGCCCGGCATCGATCCGATGTACGTGCGGCGATGCCCGCGGATTTCCGCTTCGTCACGCACGCCGCCGAGCGACATGCGCACGAACTTGCGGTTGGTTGCGCGCGCTATCGATTGACCGAGCGACGTTTTGCCGACGCCGGGCGGCCCGACCAGACAAAGAATCGGGCCCTTCATCTTTTTCACGCGCTGCTGCACGGCGAGGTATTCGACGATGCGTTCCTTGACCTTTTCCAGGCCATAGTGATCGGCATCGAGCACGTCCTCTGCCGCTTTCAGATTCTTGCGAACCTTGCTGCGTTTTTTCCACGGCGCGCCGACGAGCCAGTCGATGTAATTGCGCACGACAGTTGCCTCGGCGGACATCGGCGACATCTGCTTTAGCTTGTTCAGTTCCGCTCGCGCCTTCGCTGCAACGGGCTTCGGCATGCCGGCGTTTTCGATTTTCTTGGCGAGTTCCTCGACTTCGTTCGGGCCTTCCTCGCCCTCGCCGAGCTCCTTCTGGATGGCCTTCATCTGTTCATTGAGGTAGTACTCGCGCTGGCTCTTCTCCATCTGCGTTTTCACGCGGCCGCGAATACGTTTTTCGATCTGCTGGATATCGATCTCGCCTTCGACGAAACCCATGATCATTTCGAGACGGTCGGCGACATCCGCCGTTTCGAGAATGCGTTGCTTGTCCTGAAGACGGATCGACAAATGATGTGCGATCGTGTCGCCGAGGCGGCTGGCGTCATCGATGCCGGCGATCGTCGTCAGCAATTCGGGTGGAATCTTGCGGTTGAGTTTGACGAACTGTTCGAACGTCGTGACCAGCGAGCGCGCCACGACTTCGATCTCGCGCTGCTCGCGCGTATAGATTGGATCGAGAACGCGGACGTGGCCTGTTGGAATGCCATCGCGTTCGGAAAATTCGACGACTTCCGCGCGCGTGGTGCCTTCGACGAGAACTTTGATGGTGCCGTCGGGCAGTTTCAGCAATTGCAGAACGGTGGCGACGGTGCCGATCGGATAAAGATCGCCGGCTTGCGGATCGTCGATATCCGGGCTGCGTTGCGCGACGAGCAGGATCTGCTTGTCGCCGGTCATCGCCACGTCGAGTGCGCGAACCGATTTTTCGCGGCCCACAAACAGCGGCAGCACCGTATGCGGATAGACGACAACGTCGCGCAACGGCAGCACCGGCATTTCCTTGATTCCGGCGCCGGCGCCGCTCTGGGATTTCACAGCTTTTTCCATTCCGATTCCTGAGCAGAAAAACGATTTCATCGAAGACCGCCCGAGCGTGACCGCGTGCGGTATATACGTCAAGTGTGGCCGTCGGAGTCGATTGCAAGTCGCACGCCAACTTGCGTGAAGAATCGAGCGTAACTCGCCGAATGTGAAATCAAAACGCGGCGAAGCTCACATGAGACATCAACTTGCGGAAGGCGCCGCGAACGTCCAAATTCCGGTTGAATATGAACGAGTCGCGAAGTAACTTCAAAAATCGCGACAACCTCAACGGCGCACAGGAAGTGCGCCGTTCGACGCAGGCACAGGGACGTGGCTTCGGCGAACACACCGTATGTGAAGAATAAACGTGCTTTCTTTGGTTACTTTCTTTGCACGGGCAAAGAAAGTGACTCGCTCGCCAAAGGCGAGTGAGAGCTCTGGCGCTTACGTCTTCGGGAGGATAAAAAGCAAAGTCACTGGATTCCGGCTTTCGCCGGAATGACGAGCAGAGACACAGGACGAGGAACTGGATTCCAGCTTTCGCTGGAATGACAAACGGAAGCGAGGGTTTATTCCGACGCCGCGCGCGATTGCATGCCGCGATAGATCAGATACGGTTCTGCTTGCCCGTTGATCACCGCTTCATCGACGACGACTTTGCTGACGTGCTCGAGCGACGGTAGTTCGTACATCGTGTCGAGCAGCACCTGTTCGAGAATCGTCCGCAATCCGCGTGCGCCGGTGCGACGCTTGAGCGCCTTGCGTGCGACGGCACCGAGCGCTTCGTTGCGAAATTCGAGTTCGGCACCTTCCATCTCGAACATGCGCTTGAATTGTTTGACGATCGCGTTCTTAGGCTCGGTCAATATCTTGATGAGCGCGGGTTCGTCGAGTTCTTCGAGCGTGGCGACAACCGGAAGACGTCCGACAAATTCCGGAATCAATCCGAACTTGACGAGATCCTCGGGTTCGACGTCGGTGAGAATCTTGCCGACGTTCATCGTTTTGACTCGGCTGCGCACTTCGGCCACGAATCCGATGCCGGTGGATTCCGAGCGCTGCTGGATGATCTTTTCGAGTCCCGAAAACGCACCGCCACAGATAAACAGGATATTGCGCGTGTCAACTTGCAGAAATTCCTGCTGCGGATGCTTGCGTCCGCCCTGTGGAGGAACGGAAGCGACCGTGCCTTCGATAAGTTTCAACAACGCCTGCTGCACGCCTTCGCCGGAGACGTCACGCGTGATCGACGGGTTTTCGCTCTTGCGCGAAATCTTGTCTATTTCATCGATATAGACGATGCCGGTCTGCGCTTTTTCCACGTCGTAGTCGCACTTTTGCAGCAACTTCTGAATGATGTTCTCGACGTCCTCACCGACGTAACCGGCTTCGGTGAGCGTCGTCGCATCTGCGATGGTGAACGGCACATTGAGCAGGCGCGCCAGCGTCTCGGCTAGCAGCGTCTTGCCTGAGCCGGTCGGCCCGATCAAAAGGATGTTGGATTTGGCAAGTTCGACTTCGTCCTGGCGCTGACGCGCTTCCAGACGCTTGTAGTGGTTGTAGACCGCGACGGCCAATACCTTTTTCGCACGGCCCTGCCCGATCACGTATTGATCGAGCACATCCATGATCTCACGAGGTTTCGGTAAGTGATTGCGCGCCGTCGCGTTTTTTTCTTCGAGCTCTTCGCGAATGATGTCATTGCAAAGCTCGACGCATTCGTCGCAAATATAGACGCTGGGGCCCGCAATAAGCTTGCGCACCTCATGCTGGCTCTTGCCGCAGAACGAGCAGTAAAGAATCTTGCTGCTGTCGCCTGAACGGCTTTGCCGGTCCTCGCTCATGCCGAACCCCGGTCTCTCACTATGCTCACGATTTGCAGAATAGCACAGCTGCGCAGGATTGCAGTCCCATGACGGGACTGCGATTCAGCTTCGCAAACCGTGCCTGGAGGGGTCAAATCAGATGGATTTGACGATGTCCGTCGGACGCGCCTGGAGCACTGCGTCGACGATGCCGTATTCCTTGGCTTCGAGCGCACTCATGAAGTTGTCGCGATCGACGTCGCGCTCGACCTTGTCCACCGGCTGCCCGGTATGGTGCGCGAGCGTTTCGTTGAGGCGATGCTTGAGGGCGAGAATCTCTTTCGCATGGATAGCGATGTCCGAGGCCATGCCGGAAAAACCGCCGGACGGCTGATGGATCATCACGCGCGAGTTGGGCAGCGTGTAGCGCTTGCCCTTCGCGCCCGCGGCAAGCAGGAACGAACCCATGCTCGCGGCTTGGCCGATACAGATCGTGCTGACGTCCGGCTTGATGAACTGCATGGTGTCGTAGATCGCCATGCCGGCAGTGACGACTCCGCCCGGGCTGTTGATATAGAGATTGATGTCCTTGTCCGGATTTTCCGACTCCAGGAACAGCAACTGCGCGACGATCACGTTGGCCATGTAGTCGTCCACGGGACCGACCATGAAAACGACGCGCTCCTTGAGCAAGCGCGAATAAATGTCATACGCGCGTTCGCCGCGGGAGGTCTGTTCGACCACCATCGGCACCAGGTTCAAAGCACGGGTCGGTTCTTGGATCACGGTCGTTCCTCGGCGAAAGTTCTTAGCCTGCAGGACGCATCGCTTCAGTGAAGCTAAGCGTTTGTGCGGTCACTTGCGCATGCTCGGCGACCCATTCGGCGATCTGGTCCTCGAGCACGCGATTCTGCAGGCTGCTCATGAGTTGGGGATCGCGCTGGTAAAGTTCAACTACCCGCTCTGGCTCTTCGTACGTCGAAGCGATGGAGGCCAGCGCTTCGGCGACACGACGGCTGTCGACGCGCACGCCATTCTGGCGCGCGAGTTCGCCCACCAGCAAACCGGCGATGACGCGCCGGCGCGCCAACGCTCGGAACGACTCCGCGTCTGGCGGCGCAACCTGCTGGCCCTGCTGCTGCGCTTGCATCTGCGCCTGCTGCACGAGAGCGTTGGCTTCAGCGACCACCATGGTTTCCGGTACATCGAGAGCCGGATAAGTGTCGACGAGCTTCTGCACGACTTCGTTCTTGAGCCGCACTGCGAGAACGTTCTTCAGCTCGCGCTCGAGATTGGCGCGAACGTCGGCGCGGAATTTTTCCATGCCGCCCTCGCCGATGCCGAAGCTGGCGATGAAAGCGTCGTCGACTTCCGGCAGTTTCGATTCCTGAACGCGCATGATCTTGATGGCGACGTTCGCCTTGCGTCCGGCGAGCGCGGGGATTCGGAAATCCGCCGGAAAATCGACGTCGATATCGAACTCGTCGCCCGTTTTGTGTCCGACCAGACGTTCTTCAACTTCCTTGGTCACCGCGTTCGATCCGATGATCGTGCCGGCGCGTTCGCGCGCTGCGTCTTCCTTATCTTTCTCGGTGATCTCGAACAACACCATGTCGCCGCTCTGCGCGGGACGATCGACAGCCACCCACGAACGCCTTTGCTGGCGCAATGTTTCGATCATGGTCTCGACGTCTGATTCTTCGACCGCCGACTGAGGTTTGATCACTGCCAATGTGCTGACGTCGAGCTTGTCCATTTCCGGCAGGACCTCGAACGTGGCCGTGTACTCGATCTGGCCATCGACCGGTTCGCCTGACGTCGAAATCTGCGGGCTGACCGCCGGACGTAGTTTTTGCTGATCGACAGCTTGCTGGAAGCTGGTGCGGACGAGTTCGTTCATCGCCTCGCCGCGGATCTGCGCGCCGAAACGCTGTTCGACGACTTTTGTGGGCACCTTGCCCGGACGGAAACCTTTCAGGCGAACCGTCTTGCCCACTTCCGCGATGCGCGACTTGACCTGGCTTTCGTACGAATCCGCAGGAATGCGCACCGTGACTTTGCGTTCTAGTTTGCCGACGTTCTCAACCGAGACTTGCATGTTAGACCTCTGACTCTGAGCGGAAAATGCCGTCTATGCGCCATTTTCCACAATGTGAACTCTTATCTATTTATATTTGTGAACGATTTCTATGTGTGAACTATTTCCATTCTGCGAACTGGTGCGAAAGGAGAGACTCGAACTCTCACGGGTTACCCCGCTGGAACCTAAATCCAGTGCGTCTACCAATTCCGCCACATTCGCGCTGGTTCCCAGAACAGTGGATTATCGCGCAGCTCGGACTCGAGCAGCGCTGGAAATGGTGGGCCGTCTAGGACTCGAACCTAGGACCAAGAGATTAAGAGTCTCCTGCTCTACCAACTGAGCTAACGGCCCGCTGTTGATTTTAGTTTCGACCGCCGGCTGCAAACCGGAGGCTTTCTACGTCGCCTCTGCAAAAATAAAGTGGGGTGGACGATGGGATTCGAACCCACGACAACCGGAATCACAATCCGGTACTCTAACCAACTGAGCTACGCCCACCGTAGGTGCCGATTTTAGCGTGCAACCCGCATCGCGTATACCCGCGCGGCTGGCGCGCCCGACAGGACTCGAACCTGCAACCGCCGGCTTAGAAGGCCGATGCTCTATCCGGTTGAGCTACGGGCGCACTATCGAGCGTAGTGTACGTCGCATCCGCGTTGGTCGGGGTAGAGGGATTCGAACTCTCGACATCCAGCTCCCAAAGCTGGCGCTCTACCAGGCTGAGCTATACCCCGACGAAAACGAACCCGGCTGCATCATCCAACATTCGAGCGTGATCCGCTCGAACAGATTTACACCTCGCGTTTCTTTCCCGCATCGACGTGCGACACGAAAATCCGATAAAAAGGGTGCCGCGCACCCTTCGCAAATCTGGCGCGCCCGGAGAGATTCGAACTCCCGACCACCAAGTTCGTAGCCTGGTACTCTATCCAACTGAGCTACGGGCGCGAAGAAAAGCGGAATTATTCAGGGAAGCGGCAGAGCCGTCAACCCCGAAGGCATAGTTCGCGCATGTACTCCGACGTCGTTTTGATCGATTAGGGTGCCGGCGCTCCGAGTTTTTCCCAGAAGCCGACGAACACGATCGTCGACAGAATGAAGCCAAGAATCACGTTCACGATGACGCCACTGGTGAATGCGACAAACGGCTTGCTGCCCGCGCTGATCAGATCGCGCAGCCGCGTGCTGAGCCCGATGCTCAAGAAGCAGAACGTGAATGCCCACGTGCGCAATCCGATGAGTGGCGCCACGAGATCCGGGGTCAACACCTTCTTGAATTGATCGTAGCTATATCCTTGCGCAAGCAATGTAATGATTGCAGACGCGACGAAAAATCCCAGCACGAATTTCGGAAACCGCCGCCAGATTTCGCCCGCGTTCGCTCGCGAATCGACGCCAGTTTTTTCCCAACGCGTCGTTGCGATGATTGAGAGCACGAGCGCCCACACACCGATCCACATGTCGCGACCGATCACCTTCATTAGCGTGAACGCCTGCACCGATGCTTCCGGCGTGCCGGCTATGCCGGGTTGGCCCGCATACCCGCTATAAGTTTGTGCGGCGGCAAATCCCGCAGCGTCGGCGAATTCGGAGGTGCCGATCCACGCACCCGCGACGCCAGTCGCCAGTCCCAGCGATTTGGCAATCAATGGCAGCGCGATAATCATCACGATCGCCCAGAGGATGACGAGCGTGATCGCCATCGGCGCATCTTCTTTCTTCGCGCCGACTGCACCCGCGACCGCGATCGCCGCCGAAACGCCGCACACTGCCCCTCCGCTGCCGAGCACCGCAGCGAAGCGACGATCCAGTCCGAGTTTGACGGCTGTGAAATAGATGACTCCGAAGGTGACCAGCGAGATGATCGCAGCCTGCACGATAGCCACCGGCCCGGCCCAGATGATAAGCGTGAATGGCAATTGCGCGCCGAGCAACACGATGCCGGTCTTGATGTAGAACTCCACACGCAGGCCTGACCGCAGCCAGTTCGGAATTCCGAATAGGTTCGAGACGAGAAGTCCGAGAATGAGCGCGACGAGCGGTGGTTCGAGGTTGTACTTGGACGACTGATCCCAGGCGCCGATGAAGTAGATCAACGTCGAGGCGGCGAACACGACGACGAATGCGCCGACAAATTCACCGAGTTTCAGCCCCATCGCTTTGACGGCGATACCGAACAAAACCGCCCACAGCACAAACAGCGCGACATAGCGCAGGCCATTGGCCTGCAGTTGCGTGCCGACATCGGCAAACGTCGACCACTTTTGCGGAGCAACGGCGACCCACTTGAAACTGACGCCTTGCGAGAAGGCAATGACCGCCGCAACCACCAGACCGAGTCCGATCCAGATGGCCCACCAATCTTCCTTAGCGATCAGCTCGCGCCATCCCGAAGGCGCAGCGTTTGCAGGCGTCGACATCATCGGCTCCCATTTTCGTTATCAAGGCGTCACGTGTACTGAAGCATGCCGCTGCGAGGTGTGCAAGCCCACATCTCGTTATAACAATATGAATAACGGTCGAATTGGACCGCAAGCGCGGCTTCGGACGTCTAGACGGCCAAACTCCATGATCTCGGGCGTTCGCAGCGGGAAGATCTGGCGGAGAGGGAGGGATTCGAACCCTCGATAGAGTTTTTGACCCTATACTCCCTTAGCAGGGGAGCCCCTTCGGCCTCTCGGGCACCTCTCCGTATTTATATCGACCACAATTTCGATTCTTTGCCGATTCCCTTCCGTGGGGCGTTTTCCGCTCGGCATCCTTGCCTCGCCCTCAGTCGGCTGTCGCCGACTTCGACCCTTAGCAGGGGAGCCCCTTCGGCCTCTCGGGCACCTCTCCGGGCAAAATCATTCTGGCGCGCGAAGGATAACGGCTCGTCTACGCTGGGTAAAGCTCGAATGCGATTTCTACCGCCGCTGGATCAGCTCGATTCGGGCGCTTGCGAGGGCTCGGTTCCGGCTTCGTGTTCGCGCTTGATGCGCTGGTAGATCTCTTCGCGATGTACTGCCACATCCTTCGGCGCGTTAATGCCGATGCGGACTTGATTGCCCTTCACACCCAGCACAGTCACGCTTACTGCATCGCCGATCATCAAGGTCTCGCCCACCCGGCGTGTCAGAATCAGCATTGTCTTTCTCCTTACGGCTATTCGTCTTTCCTAACGAACGTGTACGCGATGGCGATCCCCTCGCCCTCGCCCTCACATCCTGGAGCAGCCCATTTATCCTACTTATGCCCGTCCGTTCGACGGGTTAGGCGGCCTCTTCCTTGTACCGGCCGTGTACGACCGATCTTCGGGATACTAGACCCTGCGCCCCCGCGCGCGCAATCCGGGTGCCGAAACTTTACACGGGAAACGGAAAGCGACGTCTGTCGAAAGTCATGCAAGACGCGCGGCCACCCACGCAGGAACGGCATCCAGCGCGGGGGCCAGCGTTCGCCGGTCGTGCAGGTCGCCGACCAGGGTTC
>Ga0209006_10003314_pt1 | contig 14667 bp, 10 predicted proteins | sample JacPin_JW_Ref_O2_FD_188567 | JGI IMG/M metagenome (GOLD analysis project Ga0209006, IMG submission 188567) | Forest soil microbial communities from Algoma, Ontario, Canada - Jack Pine, Ontario site 1_JW_Ref_O2 (SPAdes) (version 2) | ecosystem: Environmental > Terrestrial > Soil > Boreal... | reverse complement strand
GACTGCGGATATTTCTCAGCCACTTCGCGGGCCGCGACGATAGTGTTCACGTGAATGACGACGGTATCTTCCACCCGCCGCGCGTAGCCTCCGGCCAGAGCCGTGGTAACGGGGATAGCTCGCGAGCGGGCAGCTGCAAATACTTCGCGATCCCTCCGTTTCAGACCCGCTTTGGTTAGCAAAAGCCCTCCCAGTTGATCCTCGCGATACGGATCTGCGCCGCCCACGTAAAAAACCATGTCCGGTTTAAATTTATCGAGACACCGTTCCACAGTGGGGATCAGCGCGGCTAGATATTCATCGTCGCCGGCCCCATCTCGCATATTGAGATCCACGGTGGACGGAGGCTTGTCGGCCGGATAATTATTTACTTGGTGGATGGAGATGGTGAAGACGGAAGAATCATCTGCAAAAATGGCCGCTGTGCCGTTGCCGTGGTGGACGTCGGTGTCAACAATCATGGCTTTCTTGATGTCGCCATCGCTTTGCAAACGACGAACCGCGACGGCGACGTCATGAATTGCGCAGAAACCTTCGCCGTGGTTGGCGTAGGCATGGTGAAAGCCGCCGCTCAAATTCGAACCGAACCCGTCTTGCAGAGCACTCTGGGCCGCAAGGATTGTGCCACCCGCAGCCAACCAGACCGCTTCCGCTAGTTCCGGCGAATACGGGACTTCCAGCTTCATGATTTCAGTGGCGGTCAGTGTGCCGGTTTTCAATTTGTTTACCCACGACGCGGTGTGTACCCGCAAAAGATCTTCGTCGGAGGCCGGCTGAGGCGTAAGAAAATCGCTGGTATCTGCAATTCCTGAGCTAACAAGTTCTTCGGCGATCAGGCGAAATTTCTTGGAAGGAAAAACGTGTGCTCCGAGATTCAGATCGTACCGCGGGTGATAGACGACTTTGAAAGGAAGCATAGCGATCCGCGGCGATGCGGTTAATTTTCGCGAGAGAGAATAAAATCCGGAAGGGTCATTAGGGCGCGACCATACTCACTGTTGGCATGCCCATTTAAGCAAGCTTTCGCACGACGGGCGTAATCGTGAGCCAATTCGCGCGCGCGTCCAAGGGCTCCGGAGTCTTGAACCAATGCGACCAGCGTTTCTGGACGTACGGAATTAAATTCCTTTTCCTCTAGGATCTGGATGACCAGTTCGCGTGCGTCGTGGTGGCCGTTTTCCATGGCGTAGATGAGTGGCAGAGTAACTTTGCCTTCTTTCAGGTCGCTGAGCACGGGCTTTCCGAGTTGCTTCGCCGAAGCGGTAAAGTCCAGTAGGTCATCGACCAGTTGGAAAGCGAGACCGGCGTAGCGGCCGTAATCCGCGAGGGCCTCTTCTTCTTCTCCCTCGAGTCCGGCGAGGACCGCGCCGAGCCGAGCGCAGCCGCTGAATAGACATGCAGTTTTGTAGGTGGCAAGGCGCACGGCGTCATCTTCGGTGACGTCGATGCGGCCGATCTTTTCTAGCTGAATGAGCTCACCTTCCACCATTTTTTGCGTGAGGTCGATCAGCACATCGAGGATTCGGAAATTTCGCTCTTCCAGCGCCATCTGGAAGGACTGCATGTATAGCCAGTCGCCAGCCAAAACGCTACGGTGATTTCCCCATCTGGAGTTTGCGGAAGGCCGTCCGCGGCGGGTGTTTGCGCTGTCGATCACATCATCGTGAATCAGTGTGGCGCTATGGAGAAGCTCCACGACTGCTGCCAGGCGGATCGCGCCGGGACTGCGCGCGCCTGCATAGCGATTGCAAAGTATCAGAAGCGCAGGCCGCAGCCGTTTGCCGCCGCCACCCAGAAGATAGCTGGTTATTTCCGAAACCGGTTCAAATGCGGTGGCACTTTGCCGTGAAAGTTCCTCTTCCACGAGAACGAGATCGTCGCGGACTAGATCGAAGATCTCCTTAGCGGTTAGCAGCGCGATGGGATTCCTCCTGGCACCGCTCGAATCATGCGGCCCAACTTTGCCGCATCAAAATGTAGCGGCCGGAGATTCTGGCGGCCGGACAAGCCGGAAGAAGCGCCCAAAATTTGCTGTCGTGGAGGCGGCGAATTCTTCCGGCGACAAGTTTCTCACATTCGCAAGCGTACGCGCTACTTCCGCGACGTAAGCGGGCTCGTTGCGTTTGCCGCGGTATGGCTGGGGGGCGAGGTAGGGAGAATCGGTTTCGATCAGGATGCGGTCAAGAGGTACTTCCCTGGCGACGTCGCGAATGTGCTGGGTCTTCGGATAAGTGGAGTTGCCGGCGAAGGAAATCATGAAGCCGGCGTCGAGGCCGCGTCGGGCTTCCTCAATCGTGCCGGTGAAACAATGCAGGATGCCGCCGATTCCAGTCGGGCGCCAGACCTCTTCAATGAGCGCAAGGCAATCGGGCCACGCGTCGCGACAGTGGATGATGATGGGGAGCTTGGCGTCGCGGGCCAGAGCCATCTGGTCGCGGAATACCTGATGCTGGATGTCGCGCGGGGAGTGATCATAAAAATAATCCAGTCCAATTTCGCCCCAAGCGATTACTTTTGGATGTTTGGCGAGCTTCGCGAGTTCTTCGAGGTGTTGTGACGTGACTTGCTTGGCTCCATGCGGGTGAATTCCGATGCTCGCGTATATCCAGTCATATTGATCTGCAAATGGCAGCGCGGAATCTAATTTTTCGGGTCCCGGCCCAGTGCCAATCGCGAGTAGAGCCGAAACGCCAGCAGCGCGGGCCCGTTCTAACATGGCGTCGCGATCATCTGCGAACTCAGGAAAATCAATGTGCGCGTGCGAGTCGACTAGTTCCATTCGGAATGGATGCTACTTGAGGCGGGCGCCAACTTCCACATCTTCCAGGAAGCCCGCTAGAACGGGTCTTCCTTCAGGACCGACGGAGGCCGCGACGATCATACCGTTGGATTCGACACCTCGCAGTTTGCGCGGAGCGAGATTCGTAACAACGGCCACTTTACGACCGATGAGCTTTTCGGGTTCGTAAAATTGGGCGATGCCGGCGCAGATTTGGCGGACTTCCGTGCCGATATCTACGGTAAGTTTCAGTAATTTGTCTGCGCCCGCAATGCGTTCAGCGGTTTGAATCTGCCCGACGCGCATTTCGACTTTTGCAAAGTCTTCAATGCCGATTTTTTCCGTGGCTGCGGGTGCGGCGGCTGGGGCAGCAGCGGCCGCGGGTGCATTTGCGGGCACGGCTGGTGCCGGCGCCGCGGCCGGTTTTTGTGACTGATTTTCCATAGCTTCGATCCTCTCCATTGCTTCTGTTTTTTCGACGCGTGGGAATAGGGCTTGAAATTCTCCGAGCTTAACGCCAGGCGACAGTTGACCGCAACGCAAGTTGTCTAATTCCAGCGATGCCAAATTCCCGGTTTGTCCAAGAAGCTTCCAGACCTTCGCCGTACTCTCCGGTAGAACCGGATGCGCCAGAGCCGATACGATGCGCAACACCTCTGCGGTCACCCACAGAATTGTTCCACGACGTTGTTGGTCCGCGTCGGAAGTGCCGAGGCTCCAAGGTTGCTCAGTGGTGAGGTATTTATCGGCGGCGGCGATGACGGACCAGATCAACTCGAGTGCGCGCGAGAATTCGAATTTGTCGTAGTGTTCGAGGACTTCGCCGATCGAGGTTTGCGCGACTTTGGCAAGCTCATTGTCTTGCGGATGAAGCTCAGAGGCCTCGGGAATTTTTCCGCCAAAGCTGCGGTCGATCATGGCAGCGGTGCGGCTGGCAAGATTGCCCAAACCGTTGGCAAGATCGCTGTTGTAACGAGCGATCAAAGCCTCGCGACTGAAGCCGCCATCCCCACCGAAAACAATTTCGCGCAGCAGGAAGTAGCGCAAAGCATCTACGCCCAAGACGCTGACGATGGGTTGCGCGGACTGAATATTGCCGCGCGATTTGGACATTTTCTCGTCCTGGAACAGAAGATGGCCGTGCGCGAAAATTTTCTTGGGCAGCTCGAGCCCGGCGGCCATCAGGAATGCCGGCCAGTAGACGGCGTGAAAACGGATGATCTCTTTGCCGACCAGATGCACGTCGGCTGGCCAATAGCGGGCAAATTCGTCTTTGCGGATGGGGTAGCCCACTGCAGTGATGTAATTCGTCAGCGCATCGGACCACACGTAGAAAACGTGTTTCTCGTCGCCCTGCCAGGGTATTCCCCATTTTAACGTGGTGCGGCTGATGGAGAGATCGCGCAAACCCCCACGCACGAACGAAATTACTTCGTTGCGGCGAGCTTCCGGCTGAATGAACTCCGGATGTTGTTCGTAATAATTCAGGAGCGGTTTTTCAAATTTCGAAAGCTGGAAAAAGTAATTTTCTTCTTTGACGCGTTCGGTGACGCGTCCGCATTCCGGGCAAGTCGCTCCCGGCGTGGAATCATCGATGTACATCTCGCCCGAAACGCAGTAGTTCCCTTCGTAGTGCCCCTTGTAGACATAGCCGTTGTTTTGAATCTCGCGGAAGAGGTGCTGGACGGCGTGGGCGTGGCGGGTTTCGGTGGTTCGAATGAAACGGTCGACACGCAGGCCCAATTCTCTCCAGAGGTCGCGATACTCGGCGGACACCCGATCCACGAAATCGATCGGCGATTCATTGTTGTTCTTCGCGGAGCGCTCGACTTTTTGGCCGTGCTCATCGGTGCCAGTAAGGAAGAGCACATCGAATCCGCGCATCTGTTTGTAACGCGCGATAGCGTCGGCGGCGATAGTGGTGTACGTGTGCCCGAGGTGCGGACGCGCGTTTACGTAATAAATGGGAGTGGTGATGTAATACTTCGGTTTCTCGGACGCCATTTCCTCTATTTTGACCTAAGTGTTCCGGATACGGATGCAAACGCGTTAAAAAGTATTTTACGCTAGTCCGTTTGCGGCACGGCGCTTCAACCAGATTGACGCTTAAATTGAGCTAGCTCTTTCCGGTGGCTTGATAGGTGCGTAAGGCTTCGCTGATTACTTGCTGCAACGGAACTTGATTCTCGACGGCAAGTTTGCGGCAATCATCATACTCTGGTGTGACGTGCAGGACCTGACCATTCGAACGTGACAATTTGATGCGCACCGATCCGTAAGTGGTAGAAACGTTCACCCATTCCCGTGGCAAGGCCCGGCGTTGCGCCCGGTGGGTGCGTATACCGAAGGTGGTAGTCTCGGCGAAAAGAAGCGACATCAGAGCTTCGGTGTCTTCTGGCCTGCACAAAATAGTAAGCAAGGTACCGGGGCGATTCTTTTTCATTTGCAATGCGGTGGTGTACACATCCAGCGCACCCGCCGTTAATGTTTTCTCCAGAACGTAGCCATAGATTTGTGGATTCATGTCGTCCAGATTGGCTTCAATGATGGAAATCTCTTCATCGTTCGCGGACGACTTTTTGTCGGCGGACTCGCCAATCATGATGCGTACAACATTCGGCTGTCCTTCGAGGTTGGTAGTTCCAGCGCCATAGCCTATAGCAGAAACCGTCATGGGCGGCTGTGGTCCGAAAGAATCGCATAATGTTGCGACGATGGCCGCGCCAGTCGGCGTGACCAGCTCATGCTGCACACCATTGGAGAACGTCGGCGCGCCTTGGAGTAGTCTGGCTGTCGCCGGCGCGGGAACAGGTAACACCCCGTGGGCCATTTTTGCCGTGCCACCGCCGACATTTAACGGCGAGCATACAAAGCGCTCAATGCCCAGCGCGTGAAACCCGATGCACGATCCCACGATGTCCACGATCGCATCGACGGCACCGACTTCATGGAAATGAACCTTTTCAAGGGGCGCGTCGTGAACATACGCTTCGGCCTCACCAAGTTTTTGAAAAATGCGCGAAGCGCGTTCGCGAACTGGTGGAGCGAGTTGCGAATTCTGCAAAATTTCAAGAATCATGGTGAGCGAACGATGCTTTTGGTGGTCTTCGGTTTGGACACGCACACGGGTGGCGGCCATGCCGTTCTTCCAGACTTTCTCTGTGCTCAACGTCCAACCTGGAACTTGCAGGGATTTTAATTCCCCTCGCAGCAGGTCCGCGGAACAGCCAGCGTCCACAAGCGCTCCGAGCGTCATGTCGCCGCTGATACCCGAAAAGCAATCAAAATAGGCAAGTTTCATGGGTCTTTCGCCGCACGAGAAGATCCAGAACGGCAAATGAAGTGGCTAATTGATAGTAGCGGCGGCGCTAAAAGGTGTCAAACATTGGCCATTTATATAGCTACTTGTTGAATTCGAAGACCATGTGCTCTTCGTCGTGATGCTGGTTGCCAATTTTTATTCCTTTCGGCTCGACGCCGAAAGAGCGAAATCCCAGGGATTCGTAAAGTTTTCTGGGAGCTGGTTGGTCGACTGCTACTGTTAGCATAACCATTTCTATGCCATCGATGGCTTTGGCGCGTGCTATTGCAGCCTGCATTAGCGATCTAGCGATTCCCCGCCCGCGCGCGGAAGGATCGACGAAGACGCCCCATATCCAGGCTTTATGGCGACGTTTCAAGGGCACTTCTTGATAACAGCCGACCATTCCGACAGCGCTGTCCCGTTCGAACGCGCCGACAATGAAGTTTTCGGCATGGTCAGCGCGTAAGCGCGTTGCAAATTCTTCCACGGAAATAGCGCGCAGTTCCTCCGGCGAATCCACGAAGGACCATGGATCGGTCTCAAGCGCCAGCATGCGCAAATCCCAAAGCGCCTGAGCATCCTGCTCGGTAAATAATCGGACCTCCGCTGTATTCTTCGGCGCTGACATGCAAATAGAATAACAGCGCCTCGAAAACTTGACATCATCCCGTAACAAACAGGAGACTCTTCGGCACGCGTCTAACCAATTCGGGGATCGCTCAAATGCCATTTGAAGGAGGAGATAAATGAGGCCAAATTATGTGGCGGTGTTTGTGGCTGCGTTAGTCTACTGGTTGCTCGGCGCGGTATGGTTCGCAGTACTGTTCAGCAGGCCGTGGATGGCGCTTGAAAATATTACGCCGCAGCAGGCTGGCGGTGTGAATCCCATCGCGCCGTACATCATCTCGTTTATTTTGAATCTGGTTATTGCGTTTGTATTGGCACAACTTTGCGCCTGGCGAAACGCCAACACGGCTGCCCGGGGCGCAGCGCTGGGTATACTTATATGGATCGGATTTGTAGGCCCAGTGACCTACACCACATACATGTATGAAATGCGGCCAAAACAGCTATTTGCAATCAATGAGTTCTACTCCTTGGTGGGGTTGTGCTTGATGGGCGCCATTCTGGGCGCGTGGACGAGTAAAACACCCGCGTAACTTTCGTCGACGATTTACAGAACACCTAATTCATATTTTGTTCTTCCGTGTTAATTCTAGATGGTGAACTTCACTCACGGGATTGAGGAAATGTGTATCTGAACCTGACAAAGCGATTCCGCGACGCATTAGGCGCGCACATCCAGGAGAAGTACGGCTTGGATATCGCGATCGTTACGGAGCGTCCGCCAAAAATCGAAATGGGGGAGGCGGCCTCGCCGGTTAGTTTTGAATTGGCAAAACGGCTGAAGCGCGCGCCACGGCAAATCGCGCAAGAAATCGCGACTAGCCTCGCTCCCATTGAAGGGATCGCAAGAGTTGAAGTTGCGGGTGCTGGATATCTGAATGCCTATTTTGAGCGCGCAACTTTTTTGCTGGAAGTTCAACGCGAAGCACGCTCGGCCACGAAACCTAGTCGTGGCGGCAAAATAATTGTTGAACACACCAGCATTAATCCAAATAAGGCGGCGCACATTGGGCACGTGCGGAACGCGGTGCTGGGCGATACGATTGCGCGAGTGCTGCGGCACACTGGTGGCGCAGTACAAGTGCAAAACTACATCGACAATACTGGCGTGCAAGTCGCCGACGTAGTCATCGGCTTCGTGCACATGGAGAGGAAGAACCTCGCGCAGGTACGTGACCTAGCGGCGCAACCGAAATTCGATTACCTGTGTTGGGATGTTTACGCCCGCGCGGCGCATTTTTTGGAGGAAGACAAAACTCGCGCCGCAGCAATGCGTGGCGAGACGCTGAAAGCAATTGAAAAAGGTAGCGGTGAAATTGCCGAAATGGGTATGGTGATCGCCAATGCCATCGTGAGTCTGCACCTGCGCACCATGGCGCGGTTGGGCATCTGGTACGACTTGCTGGCGCGCGAAAGCGAAATTTTACATTTGCATTTCTGGGACGCGGCGTTTGAACAGTTAAAGGCCGCCGGGGCAATTCGCCTGGCGACCAGCGGAAAGATGGCTGGTTGCTGGATTATGCCTGCCAAAGAAAAAGCTAGCGCGGAAAAAGAGGATGTGGCCGCGCAGGAAAATCTCGATGCCGAAAGAAACGCGGACTCAGATTTAGATGAGAATCCCAACAATCAAGACAAAATTATTGTGCGTTCGAATGGGACAGTGACATACGTAGGGAAAGACATCGCTTACCAGTTATGGAAATTTGGGTTGTTGGGCAAGGATTTTCTCTATGTGAAATGGCCGAACGCGTCTGGCTCACGTACTTTATGGAGCACCGCGAGCGCAAATGGTGATCCGTTAGCGCCAAATTTCGGGGCTCCCGCGACGACCGTATACAACGTGATCGATTCGCGCCAGGCGTACTTGCAGGATGTCGTGTCGGAGGGCTTGCGCGCCTTGGGACACGTAAAAGAGGCTGATCACTCCATTCATTTTGCGTATGAAATTGTGGCGTTAACTCCGCGTTGCGCGGCCGAGATGGGTTATGAGCTTTCTCCGGAAGAGACCAAGAAACCTTACGTGGAAGTCAGTGGCCGCAAGGGATTTGGGGTGAAGGCGGACGACTTGCTCGACAAGCTGGAAGCTGCGACATTGAGCGAAGTTCAGCAGCGGCACGCCGACATGGACAGTGAAACGCAACGGCAGACCGCGCACAAGATTGCCGTAGGAGCGTTGCGATTTTTCCTTTTGAAATTTACGCGGAACGCGACTATCGCGTTTGATTTTAAAGATGCGTTGAGCTTTGAAGGAGAGACCGGTCCCTATTGCCAGTATGCGGTGGTCCGCATCCGTGGGATTCGCCGCAAAGGGACGGAAGCCGGCGCTACGCAGATGGAAGTTAGGCAGGAAACCGTTGCGACGCTATTTTCGGGATCGGAAGGCAACGGCTTGTGGGAGTTGGTGGTGTTCGCCGGATCGCTTGATATGGCGGTAGAAGCGGCCATTAAAGGGCAGGAGCCGGCTTTCGTGGCGAAGTTCGCGTTTCAATTGGCGCAGGCGTTCAATCTTTTCTACCACCACCATCACATTTTATCGGAGGCGGATGAGCAGAAACGCGTGTTCCTGCTACGGTTGACGGAATTGGTTGAAACGCAATTGGTGAGCGCGCTGGATTTGTTGGGGATCGAGGCGCCGGAGAAGATGTAGCTTTGATTTGAGGGCTACGTGACAAATCGAGAAACGTGCGTAACAAAATTGCACGGAGAAATTCAAAAACCGCACCCTTGAAAAAGAAGCTGTGAAAAAAGCCTCTGATTTCTGACTTGCAAAATAGAGAGTCTGCCGTAAGCTCGCGGCATGAGCCAAGAAAATATCTCCAGGAAGCAGCCGTTAATTCACCGCGTAAACCGGCAGCAAATGAGTTGGCGTGCAGTAGATGTGGAGCGCTTGATTGGATCTGGGCGCGTTTTACCGAACCATCGAGAGCAGCACGGAAGAGGGTGGGCGCCCAGCGTTTGATCCGTGGGTGCTGATCAGTTTGTGGGTGTATGCCTATAGCCGGGGAATTGGATCAGCGCGGGAAGTGGCGCGACGTTGCGAGCTCGATCCAGCATTCCAATGGCTGACGAGAACGGAAGAAGTGAACTATCACACGCTCGCGGATTTTCGGATGGAGAGACAGGCAGAGTTGGACGAGTTATTCGCACAGGTTCTCGCGGCGCTGAGCAAGGAAGGATTGATCACGCTCGAAACAGTGATGCAGGATGGCACCAAGATCAAGGCATTGGCGAGCACCCGAAGTTATCAACGTGAAGGAACGATCCAGGGACATCTGGAGCGAGAAGCGAGACTGCGCGCCTTGCATCCGCAATCCAGAGTACTGCCGGGAAAATCGGAGCCGCGGCCGCGGACTGCTACGGCCAGTGGAAAACACCGCAATTCTGGCGTTTCGGGAGAAGATGGCCAGCCAAGTAGCACAAGCGCAATACCGTCGGCGCAGCCAGGTGGCAGAGTTCTGTCACGCGTGGATCAAAAGCAAGCTGGGCCTGCGGCAGTTTCACGTGCGCGGTTTAGCGAAAGTGCAGATGGAGATGCTCTGGGCTTGCTTCACCTCCAACTTGCAACACTGGATTCGCCTAAACAAGCTCCGAGGAACAGCCGCACTCATCTGAGCAGAAAACTACAAGACCACAAACACCTCTCCGCGACAACAATTCGACCTGAAAAAAAAGAATCGCCCCTGATCCTTTACTGCTCTCAGGGCCTTTTTCACAGCTTCAAACGCAAGGGTGCGGCACCCGGTCTGCGTAGATCGCTCTACGTGGATAGTCTTCATCCTTGATTGCCTTAAGAGTTAAGAAATCAAAATTAATAGGACATCAGCATGTGCACTAGAGTGCGCACTGCGGTTCCTGTCGCGCCCTTGGCCATCCAAGGCTTCTGGTCGTCATTCCATGCAGTGCCTGCGATATCGAGATGAATCCATGGAGTATCGCCGGTGAATTCCTTGATGAACATGGCTCCGGTGATGGCTCCGCCACCTTTTCCACTGCCGATATTTTGAATATCGCCAACACTGCCTTTGATGAATTCGCGGTAGTCGTCGTCGATGGGCATCTGCCACATTTTCTCTCCAGTCGCTTTAGAACTGGCGAGAAGCCGGTCTGTAAAAGCCTGATCAGAACCGAATACGCCCGCGTTGACATTAGATAAAGCCACTACGATCGCACCGGTTAAAGTGGCAGCGTCGATCAAGTGAGTGGCTCCGAGCTGCTTGGCAAAGGTAATGCCATCGGCAAGGATTAAGCGGCCTTCCGCATCGGTGTTCAGCACCTCGATGGTTTTGCCGGACATGGCAGTCTGGATATCGCCGGGCTTCTGAGCTTTACCGCCGACCATGTTTTCCGTCGAAGGTACTACGCAAATAACTTTTACGTTTGGTTTGAGGGAGGCTATGGCGCGCATTACGCCGAGCATGGCTCCCCCGCCGGCCATGTCGTATTTCATTTTTTCCATACCATCAGCCGGCTTGATGGAGATACCGCCAGTGTCAAAGGTTACGGCCTTGCCAATGAGGCCAATCACGGGCAGATCGGGTTTTACGTTTGCAGGCACATAGGTAAGAACCATGACGCGCGGCGGCTCAGGACCGCCCTGCGCGACACTTAGCAACGCGCCCATTTTCAAGTCGGCAATTTTCTGCTCGTCTAGAATCTCGACCGCCAGGCCAGCTTCTCTGCCCATGGCTGCAGCCTTTTCCGCCAGAATTTTGGGTGTCAACTTGTTGGCAGGCTCGTTGACGAGATCGCGAGTAAAATTTTGTGCTTCGCCGATGGTTCGGCCGGTCGCCAAGCCTTTTTCGCCGGCAGACTTTTGGGCATCGGAGTAGCCGGCAAGCAATACAGTTTCGATGGATTTGTCCGTCTTCTTGTCGGTCTTGTATTTATCGGATTCAAAGTTGGCAATGACGGCAGCTTCAGCAACGGCCTGGGCAAATTCCTCAGTGTGGTCCTTGTCCGGAGCCAGAATCGCGAACTTCTTGATGGAGCGTGCTTTTAGATAACGCAGGGCAGCTCCCGTCACTTTGCGTGCCGCAGCGCCGTTGAATTGTTCGCGTTTGCCGGCACCGACTAGCAACAATCGCGAAGCTTTCAGTCCCTGCGGCGAGTGAATCAGCGTGAACTCCAACATTTTGCCGGAAACTTCCCCGCCCTTTACGAGTTTTCGGAGTAAGCCCCCGGCCCCTCGGTCGATTTCGTCTAACTGGCCCTGAACGGGGTCAGACTCTTCGAATAAGTAAGAAACGAGCGCTTCCGTTTCAAGTTCAGGATAATTCCTGGTCTCCAAAGTAATTTGCATAACTGCGTTATCGCCTCCGGTTTTGATACATCGCGTCTTCCGCTTCTCTACGAGCTTCCTTGGTGCGTTCGTCCTGACGGCGGTCCCAGGATTTCTTTCCTTGCGCCAAAGCGATTTCCACCTTGGCGATGCCTTTGCGGAAGTAAATCTTGAGGGGTATCACCGTCAAGCCTTTGGCCTCAGTACGACCCGCCAATTTGTTAATTTCATTTTTATGCAGCAAAAGCTTTCGCGCGCCTAGCGGCTCGTGGTTCCAAGGTCCCCCGGGTAAATATTGTGCTATATGCGCGTTAGCCAACCAGGCCCCGGTGGGTCTAAAATCGACGTAAGCGTCGCGGATATTGGCCTTTCCTTCGCGCAAAGCCTTCACTTCGGTGCCGTGGAGTACTAGTCCGGCCTCGAACTTATCCAGAATGTGATAGTTGTAGGAGGCTGCGCGGTTTTGCGCAACGATCAGTTCCTCGACTTTATCAGTCTTCGCAGATTTTCTAGTGGGCTTGGCCACAACAAGCCATCATAGCCGGAGTGTTAAATCCGCGCCACCCGGGGTTGTTATATTAAAGGACAGCCAACCCCTGATTCCTTGCCCGGCCTCTAAGCCGAGTGTTAGACTTTCGATTGACCAGTCGAGATTCGGAGAATTCATGCGACGTTGCGGTACAGCAACTCTATGCATTTGCCTTGCCCTGCTCTCAGCAGGCTGCCCAAAAAACGGGAAAACCGAGTATTCTCAGGGACGTAAGGCGGAGGAAGTTTCCGATTACGACGCCGCGCTCACTTTCTACCAGCAGGCGTTGAAGGCCGACCCAAATAACGCCAATTTGAAGATCAAGGTAGACCAGATCCGGTTCGAAGCCTCTAATTATCATATTAAGCTGGGCCTGGAGATGCGCAAGAAGGGCGATTTACAGGCGGCATTGGCGGAATTCCAGCGGGCCGGAGTGGTCGACCCGTCCAGCCCGGTGGCGGAGCAAGAGCTGCGCAGGACTGCGGCAATGATTTCGGACAAGAACCGCGATGCGGATGCCGCAGCGGAGGTTCCGCCCGACCCCAATGCGCAACCCCTGGCCGCGATGCCGCCAGAGATCAAGCCTCTGTCCCACGCGCCGATCAATCTCACGATGTCCAACGACGCGAAGCTGGTATTCGAAACGGTAGCCAAACTGGCTGGATTGACGGTGATCTTTGATCCGGACTTCCCTGCCCGGCGGATTACCACGGAACTGAATAATGTGACGCTGCAGCAAGCGCTCGATATCGTCTCGCTGGAAAGCAAAGCGTTTTGGAAGCCGGTCACGGAAAATATTATCTTCGTGATTCCGGACCAACCGCAGAAGCGGCGCGATTACGAGGAGCAGATAGTAAAGACATTCTATCTGGCCAACACCGTGCAGCCGCAGGATTTGACGGAAATCGTGACCGGATTGCGCCAATTACTGGATTTAAAGCGCATTCATCAGTTGAACTCGCAAAACGCGATCATCATTCGCGATACGCCGGATAAATTGTTACTGGCGGAAAAAATGATCGGGGACATCGACAAAGCCAAGGCTGAGGTGGTTGTGCAGGTTGAGGTGCTTCAGGCTCGCACTGACCGCTTGCGTGATCTGGGCATTTTGCCCATGCAAACTGCGTCGGTCACAATCAATCCAAACGCTTCGACGACGACACCTACAACGGGTACCACTACCACTGCAACTCCAACAAACAACACCGTCACATTAAATCAATTGTCGCACTTAAATGGAAACTCTTATGCGGTTACGGTCCCCAGTATCACCGCCAATGCCATTTTGACTGACACTTACACAAAAATCATTCAGAACCCGGAGATCCGCTCCATAGATGGGCAGCCTGCCAAACTGCGTGTCGGCGATAAAATACCGGTGGCAACCGGCAGCTTCCAGGCGGGCGTTGGCGTGGGTGCCACCGGCGTAAACCCGTTGGTGAACACTCAATTTCAATACCTGGAAGTCGGCGTCAACGTAGACATTACTCCCCGGGTGCACCCAAATCACGAAGTGAGCCTGAAAGTAATTGTCGAGGTGTCGTCTCAGACGGGTATTTCGACCATCGGCGGGATTCAGCAGCCTATCATCAGCCAGCGTAAAATCGAGCAAGACATTCGCTTGAAGGAGGGCGAAGTAAGCGTACTCGGCGGTTTGTTTGAAAAGGACGACACGCGCACATTAAATGGCTGGCCTGGACTCGCCAAGATTCCCTTCATGCGATATTTCTTTTCCGATGACCGAACTGACCATCAGGATAACGAAGTTTTAATTGTTATGACTCCGCGCATCGTACGCATTCCAGAATGGACTAAAGGAAACTTGCGGCCGTTGTATTCGGGGTCTGAGTCGAATGTTCAAGTTCGGCGCGATCGTGACGTTCGAACGCCGACTACGGAACCAACACCGGGCGTTCAACAACCCGCGACCACACCCAACCAAAATCCCGCGCCGGTAGGTCCTGCCGGTAGCACTCCAGACGGAGGCGCAGCTGCTGTTCCGGGCGCTGGCCAAGGCGCACAAGGAGCAAGAATACGATTCGAGCCGAAAGGTGTTTCGCTCAAGGCGGGACAGACAACTACCGTGGGCATCGTAGTCGACAACGTCAACGACCTTTTTTCGATACCGCTATTGCTGCAATATAACCCGG
>Ga0209006_10003313_pt1 | contig 14668 bp, 12 predicted proteins | sample JacPin_JW_Ref_O2_FD_188567 | JGI IMG/M metagenome (GOLD analysis project Ga0209006, IMG submission 188567) | Forest soil microbial communities from Algoma, Ontario, Canada - Jack Pine, Ontario site 1_JW_Ref_O2 (SPAdes) (version 2) | ecosystem: Environmental > Terrestrial > Soil > Boreal... | reverse complement strand
CGGGGTCGCGGCAGGCCTGACGAACGCGCAGATAGGGCAGCAGATGTTCCTGTCGGCCAAGACGGTGGCCAACAACGTGTCCAACATCCTCGCCAAGCTGCACCTAGCCGAACGCGGCCAGGCCATCGTCGCCGCCCGCGACGCCGGACTCGGCCGGAGGCCCGATGGGGCACCGGAAAGATCGTGACGCCCGTCCGGTGCACGAGGGCACAGCCGCCGCCGCACCACCCCGGCAAGTTCAGCGGCAAGCCCCAGGCGGAGCCCTTCGGCGCGTGCGCTGATCACCAAGAGGGCCGTTCACACGGGATGATCACCAATCCCGGGGCTGGGATGGCCGCGAATTCCGGGCCCCACTGCCGTCCACGTCCACGGGCGAACGGTAGAGGTCAAGGACGCCGAAGTCGCTGCGAGCGGGGAGCGGGCGGAAGCCGGGGCGGCCGAAGGGGCAGCCGGGGGTGACGATGCAGCTCAGTGACACGCCGGACCGGGTGGTGCGGCATGAGCCGGCCTGCTGCTCCGCGTGCGCGGCCGGCCTGGCCGACGCGGCTGAGGCGGGCGTGGTCCGGCGGCAGGTCACGGAGGTCCCGGAGGCGCGGGCCGAGGTCACCGAGCACCAGGTGGCCGGCCGGCGGTGCAGCTGCGGCACGGTGACCTGGGCGGACGCTCCGGACGGGGTGACTGCCCCCGTGCAGTACGGGCCGCGCGCCGCGGCGATCGCCGCTTACCTGTGGCACGGGCAGTTCCTGTGACGGAACCGCGTGCTCCGCGATGGCGGACCTGTTCGGCTGCGCCCCGTCCCCGGGTGCGCTGGCCTCGATGACCAGCAGGATCGCGCGTGCCGTCGCGCCCGCGCTGGACGTTATCCGGACGGCCGTGGCTGGCTCGGGCGTCGCGCATTTCGACGAGACCGCGCCGGCTTCGTCAGACCGTCCGACGACGGCGGCTTCGAGGAGTTCCGCGAGCTCTTCCCCGCCTTCGCAGCCAGGTCCGCGACCTGCCCCTGAAGCTCCGCCACCTGCTCCCCGACCGCCGCCAGTCGCGCGGTGAGCTCCTCTATCCGGGCATCGCGGCGCGCCAGCATGTCCCGCAGCCGCGCATTCGCAGCGCGAAGGCCCGCAGCGTCATCCGGCACGGGCACATCGGGCACGCGCCGCACTGCACCACGGCCGGCGGCCTCCGCAAATAGACGGACGGCAAACCCGGGCCAGGACGACTGTCCGGTCACCTCGGCACCAGCAGCCTCACGGAACCGCCAGTACTGCCTTGCCGTTCGGTGATCCGCGCCCGCACGCTGCTGTCATAATCTGGTTCATGCCGGATCTTGCGGGATACGTTGCGGGCCCAGGTGAGGGAGTCGCCGGAGACGGCCCGGACGTGAAGGCCACGGCGGCGACCACCGCCGGCGCGCTGACCGTGATGGAGTCGGTCATCGGGCAAGGGCCGCCGCGTCATGTCCATACCCACGAGGACGAGTGCTTCTACGTCCTCGACGGGACGGTCGCGGTGACGTGCGGCGACGAGGCGTTCGAAGCCGGCCCGCGCAGCTTCGTCTTCCTGCCGCGCGGGATCACGCATACTTTCCACGCCGCCCAAGGCGAGGCCCGGGTGCTCATGATCGCCGTCCCGGGCGGCATAGAGCACTACTTCGGCGAGATCAACAACGCCGCCAGTACCGCGGAACAAGAACGAATCGGCGCCAAGTACGGAATTCGGGTCGTCTTAGCAGTCCCCGCGGCTGGTCCATGGGGCCTGGGCCGACAGTTCCAGCTGGAACGCCGTCGTCGGCGACCTCCAGCACGACGGGTACACGGTCTACGTGCCGCCCAACCCGCTCCTCGGCATCAGCTACGACTCCGCCTTCATCCGCGACTTCCTGCACACCATTTCCGGCCCCATCATCCTGGTCGGGCACTCCTACGGCGGCGCCGTCATCACCAACGCCGCCACCGGCGACGAGCAGGTCAAGGCGCTGGTCTACGTGGATGCCTTCGCGCCCGCCAAAGGCCAGACCATCGGGCAGCTCGTTTCCGCCCACCCCGGCTCGTGCGTCCTGCCGCCGGCCAACGTGACCGCGCAGCCCTACCCGGGTGCGCCCGCAGGCGCCGTCGACGTGTACGTCAAGCAGGCCGTGTTCCCGTCCTGCATGGCCAACGGCCTGCCGGCCGGCGAAGCCAGAGCGCTCGCGGCCACGCAGCGGCCGCTCACCTCCCTCGCGCTGGCCCAGAAGTCGGGCGTACCGGCCTGGAATACGATCCCGTCGTGGGCCGTGATCGGCACCGCCGACCACGCGATACCGCCCGCCGAATTGCTGGCCATGGCCCATCAGGCGCACGCCCGCGTCACCGTCATTGACGGCGCTCCCCACCTGTCCATGATCTCTAACCCCGGAATCGTCACCGCGGTGATCCTGAAGGCAGTTCACGCGACTACCTGACCCAGCCGTGCTGGTGCCGACGGGCGGGGGCCGTCGGCACAGCACTGGTTTCCGGTGGGTAGACGCCCGGGTTGCTGTCGCCTCACTGGCGTCCGGGATCGCGTGGCAAGCGGTGCCTCGCATCGGCGCAGGTCCAGTGGCTGCACACCGGACTCGACGAGGCCGCACTGGCGCTGCTGCCCGGCCCGCTCTCGCGATCGTCTCCGCCGACAGGTCAAACCCCTCGCCAGCCGACAAGAACGCACTGACCAACTCATGCTAGCCCGGTGCTCCTTCGCCCATTGCCTTCGTCGGCGAGGCAATCACGCTCACGGCGCGCAAGGGGAGTACACGTTCAGCCGCCGGTCCTCTCCGCTCCGGACGGCGCGGCCTGGCCGAGCAGGACGATGAATGGACCGAATCACGACGCTACATGGGACCGGAAATACTCGCCGCCTGCCGGAAAGCGGCGGAGAAGAGCAAAGACGATGAAACAGGAGTTACCAGTGATGCGGAATTGACAATTGAGGCGATTCCCGACGCCCTGACCTGCATAAAGCAGACTCAGCCCGACGGCCCCCGACAAAACCGCCGTGCATGGCATGCAAACTGCCCACACTGATGCCACGAGGCGGTCGCCGAAGCAGACCCTAAGCATGGGCGCAGATCACCGCTTGCGAGTGGCAAATAGAGACAAGGTAGCGGCACTCGGTTGGCATCCGGCGGGCGGCTGCACAGATCTCAGGCGATGCGGCGGACCCCGGTTAATGCTTTGGTCGGCGTCATAGAACGATTTCCCGCATTCACCGCGGCCGGCCCGAGCGTGACAGATGATCTTGACAGCCATGGCCGGTGGCTACCGCAACTGAGCAGGTGATCGAGAACCTCGGAGAGCGCGAGCAGGGCCTGCTGCCAGGGGTTCAGCTTGAGCCACCGCGACCCGATGACCCTCAGGTGCCGGCGGACGATCCCGGCCGCGTAGTTCACCGTCCTGGACGACAACGGCAGCGCGGCAGGTAGAACAGCGTGCAGAAGCCCCCCGGGGGGTGATGGAACGTTTTGGACGATCGCTTCATCTATTAGGGGCTTCCTCGCGCTCAGCGGAGGCCCCCCCACGATCAGACCGTGACGAACCCATCACAAGCAGGATGAAAAGGATCAATGCGATGCAGTTCGGCGTGACCGAATTTGCCAATCGATGCCCACGAGGCTGGCATTCGGGCCCATGGAGGTCCTTGAGCCCAATGGACGTGATCCACCAGGACTGCTAGCTTCTATCTCGCGCAGTGCATTCTTTGATTGGGGGCATTCCGGAAGCATGCGATACCTGGACATAGATACCCGAAAGCGGATTTCCAAGATCGGACTCGGCACCTGGCAGTTCGGGGCCGAGGAGTGGGGCTACGGGGCGGATTACTCGGAGCGAGTGGCGCCCGCGATCGTACGGCGAGCCGTCGAACTAGGGATCACGCTCTTTGACACCGCAGAAATATACGCGGCGGGCCGCAGCGAGCGCATCCTTGGACGCGCACTCGGCGCAGAGAGGGAGTCCATCTTCCTAGGCAGTAAGATCTTTCCGGTGATCCCGGGCGGCCCGCTGCTCAATCTGCGCGCCAAGGCCAGCGCGGGCCGCTTGGGGACCTCGCGGCTGGACCTATACCAGGTGCATTTCCCTAATCCGATCGGCGATGACCGTGCGATTATGAATCGCATGCGCTCGCTGCAGCATTCCGGGCTTATCGACGAGGTCGGTGTAAGCAATTATTCCGTGCAGCGCTGGTGTGCGGCCGAGCGCGCGCTTGGCGGCAAAATCCTAAGCAACCAGGTGTCGTACAGCCTGGTGGACCGGGGTCCGGAAAACGATCTCCTGCCCTTTGCGCTGCAGAGTGGCCGCATAATCATAGCGTTCAGCCCACTCGCGCACGGCCTGCTGTCCGGGCGATACCACAAGCGCAACCCGCCGTCAGACAAAGTCCGGGCGGCGAGCGTGCATTTCCAGCCGGAGACCTTCGCGCAGACCGAAAAGCTGCTGGAGGTTCTGCGGGAAGTGGCGGCGGCACATACCGCGACCCCGGCGCAAATCGCGCTCGCCTGGGCGATCAGGCATCCGGCCGTCGTCGCCATTCCAGGCGCGTCCAGCGTCGAACAACTGGAGAGCAACGCCGCTGCCGCCGAGATCGATCTCGCCGCCGACGAGGACCAAGCGCTACGCGCCGCGTTGCCATGGCCCAGCGAGCCCACTCCACAGCGGCCCGGACTGCGTCGCAAGCTTGCCATGGCGCGGCATTGCGCACACGGCGGGAAGTATCTGGCCAAGACCCTATGGCGAGATTTCCGCTACGGGACCGACACCTCGACCGCCTAATCTAACGATCCTTAACCTCGATGAGTCAGGCTCTTCAGGCTTGGTTGCTGCACGCCGATCGCGTCCTCTGGTGCAGCACAGGAGTACAGCAACCGCGCCGTACCGTGGCGCTCAGTGCGGCTAGTCCCGGGTATCCGGCTGACTCCGCACACTCACCGGCAACGGTCGCGCACCATTGGCCGTTCCCATTCTGGCCACGTCGAATCACAGGCCCAGAGCAGTCGCCAGATCATCAACATCGGCCTCGGGTACCTCAGGTGCGGCCCAATGCGTCGACCGCGACCCCCCATTCCCACACGAGGGCGGCGAGTTCGTCGTCGCCGATGGGAGCAGGAGTTCGGCCTCGAATGCGTTCGCTGCCGCCTCATGCTGGTCCGCATCGCTCGTCGTCATGATGGCCCATGGTCACATGCCCGAGCTCATGGGCTATGTCCTAGTTCTCACGGAACCAGCTGCCCGTCGCGGGCACCGCGATGACAGCCCGACCCCGATAGTCAAGGAGTAAGCAATCGAAAGCTCTGAAACGCGTACGACTTCAACTCCGAGGTCTTTTTCCAGCCGATCCGCGAAGGGCCCGACGAAGCCAGAGCCGAGCACCGCACGCACGGCTGCAGGCGACTTGGGCCAGTTCGGGAGCTGCCCTGGCTCGGAAATACGCCTGGCGGCAGGCAAGCGGACAGCAGCTCGTCGGCGCGCTCGGCGTTAACTCACGTCGCAGCCGCCACCGCTGGGTGGTGCCAGCCCCCACACACAGGCGGCGCCTCGCTTAGGGACGGCGGAACGGCGTTAGTACCGAAGCGGGGACACCCGGAGTCCGGTGGACGCCCTGGCGGCGCGCGTGCCCCGTCGTAACGCCCTCACCTGCACAAAACAGGCCCAGCCTGACCGCCCCGACGAAATCGGGGTGCATGGCGTGCATAACAGCAGGCCCTTGGTCGGGTTGGCGTCGCCGAAGCCGGTGGCCTCCTCGACGTAACCGGCGAACGAGCGGGAACCGTCGGACCAGCGGCCGTGGCGGCTGACGTGCAGCGGCTGCGCGCCGGCCGCGAGCATGGACGTAGCCCCGCCCCGGCGGAGGCTGTGGCCGCTGTAACGGCGGGTTTCCGCGGGCGGGATTGCCGCGTCGGTCGCGCCGTTGACTCCGTTCGCGTCCGCTGCGTCCGCCACGTCCGTCCGGGAACTAGTACCTGCGGGCCGTCCGGCGAGGCCGGCGGACTCGCACAGGGCCGTGACGATAGCGCCGACGGCCTGTGGTCTGAGGCGCCCGTCGCGGCCGGTTCCGCCTGAAGCGACTGGTGCGGTCTCCGCGTCCCGCGCCAGCGGGTCGGCGTACCGGCCGCCGGCGGCCGGGCCGACGTTGCCCCAGCGGTCGATGCGGGTGAACAGCGGGCCCGTCGTGATACCCCGCGCGGCCAGGAAGGACCGCCAGGTCAGTACCGCGCGCACCGGGCAGACCCGCTCGTTGGATGCGTAGTGGATCCGGCGGACCAGTCCCCGGGCGGACTGGTCGGTCTTGGACGAGCGGATCGTCACCGCGATGCCCTCGTCGGGCGCCAGATCGACGTCGCTGAGGTTGAGCGCGGCCAATTCGGAGCGGCGGGCGAGGAGGGCGAAGCCGAGCAGCACGACGGCGCGGTCACGGAGTCCAGCCGCCGTCTGGTCGTCGCACGCCGCGACGATCGCCGGCAGGTCCGCGGCCATGACCGGGACGGCCTTGCGCGGGCCGTAGCGGCCGTCGCGCGCCGCCTCGCGGCGCTGCGCGGCGACGACGACCTTGCGCGCGGTCAGCGCGTCGGGCGTCGTCGCCCCGGCGCCGCGGTGCACCGCCCTGATCGCCGTGAGGTGCGCGTCGACGGTGGTCGCCTTCAGCCCGCGCTCGGTGGCCAGGTGGGTGAGGTAGGCCGCGACCGTCTGCGCGGTGGCCGGCAGCGCGACCCGGCCCGCCCGGGAGCACCACGCTTCGAAGGAGCGCCAGCGTGACCGGTAGGCGAGCGCCGTGTTTTCTGGCACCGCCTCCGCGATCAGCGTGGCGGTCGCGTGCGGGAGATCGAAGTCGGCTGGCGCGTAGCCGGGACCGATCACAGCCGCGCTCAGCTGTTCCGCGACTTCGCTTCTTGCTGTTATCACTGTCGGCCGCTATCGCTCCATGTCCTGCAGGATCACGGCTATGGCTGCGTCGACCTCGCGCGGAGCGTAGCCTCGCATCTGCTTGCTGAAGCGTGCCTCCCGTACCTCGGACGCCGTCGCCTGCTTCGCGGTAACGCGCGCGAGCAGTTCATCGACTTCCCGGCGCGAATAGCCCCGCACGACCATGGTGAATGCCCAAGCCACCCGTCCGCCTCCCAGCGTTCTCGGCGACTTTTTCGCCGAGCGCCACGCTACTATGCCGGCCCGGCGGGATAGTAGCGGGATTGCGTCATCTGAGATTCAAGATCGCCAATGGGGTCTAATCGAGTCGGACGTGCCGGAGAGTCGTCCCGTAACGGCGCAGCGATGAGCGCAGCCGTCCGTCGGTATCCGGAATGAGGGGCAGCGCCGCGAGGCAGGCGATCGTGTCGGCGACTTGGGGCACCGTCTGCTGATCAGTGTGGATGTGCTCGGCGAATTCGGGCTCGCGCAGCCGCGCGAGGCAGTCGTCGAGCCGGTCGACCGCCCAGCGCTCGTGTCTGAGCCCGAAGCCGAATCCGCGCCGGTTGAGCCGGCGCAGCACCGTGTCGCGCTCGGCCAGCAGTGCGAAATGCCGCACGTCATGCCCGTCCTCGCGGAGTCTTCCGATGATCTCTGCGAAGTAGCGGCGGTCGATCAGCGTCATCGGGACGATGACCGGACCCTGGTGATTGCGCGCGGCCAGGTCCAGGACCTCACGAACGCCGGATCGCCAGGCCCGCAGGCTCTGAAAGTCCGAGCGCAGCGAGGGCGGAAGCATGCGGTGCAGGCCGAAGCCGAGGTCCTCGGGGTCGCAGACGACGCTTCCGGGAAGTCGTCGCTGCAGGTCGAAGGCCGTCGCGGTCTTCCCGCCTCCGAACGGGCCGTTGATCCACACCAGCACGACGACGACCGTACCGGAACGTCGCTGTCGCGGCCACGCCCGACGACTACGCCGTCAGGATCGCTTCCGAACGGCCGCTGATCGCCCACCGGCGCGAGCACGTCTCGGCCTCGGGACTCCGTCGGCGGCGTCGGCGTAGACCGGCTGCCACATCGCGTCCTGCACGGCCTGCACGAGGTCGTCGTGGGACTTGGTGGCGACGCCGTCGGCCGCCGCCGCCCGGGCTACCGCGATCGCGGCGGTGGCCGAGGAGGCGCGCAGGTTCTCTACCGCGGGCAGTAGCGCCGCGCCCGGCTGGCTGACGTCGGCCTGCCCGGAGACGGCCTCGGCGGCGGCCAGTATCATCCCGTCGGTCACCTTCGAGGCGCCCGCGACGATCGTGCCGAGGCCGAGCCCCGGGTAGACCAGGGCGTTGTTGGCCTGCCCGAAGAAGTAGCGCACGCCGTCGTAATCCGTCGGCCCGATCGGCAGGCCGGTGGCCACCAGCGCCTTGCCGTCCGACCAGGCGATGATGTCGGCCGGCATGCCCTCGATCTTGGTGAACGGGTTGGAGATCGGGAAGATCACCGGTCGTTCCACGCCGGCGCTCATGGCCCGGACGACCTGATCGGTGAACGCCCCGTGCGCGGTCGACGCCCCGATCAGGGTGGTGGGCTTGACCTGCTCGATCACGGTGCGGAGGGTGACGACGCCGGAGGATGCCCGAGCGTCGCGCAGGGCGGCCATCTCGGGCCAGCGGATGGCGGCCGAGGGGTCCACCTCGACCGGCGTCCTGTCCCAGCCCGAGGCCTCGGCGGCCGCTCGGGCGTAGGGACGCTGGTAGTCCAGCAGGCCCGCGCTCATGTCGTCGGTCAGCAGGCCGGGCAGGTCGACGATCCAGATGCTCTTGATGGCCTGCGCTTGATCGAGCCCGTCGCGGACCATCTGGTCGCGGATCTGGTCGGCGATGCCGATCCCGGCGGTACCGCCGCCGAAGATGAGCACCCGCTGGTCCCGCCACCGAGTCCCGGTGACCTTGACCGCGTTGAACAGCCCGGCCATGACGATGGCGCCGGTGCCCTGGATGTCGTCGTTGAACATCCGGTACTTGTCCCGGTTGGCCAGCAGGATCCGCCGTGCGTTGCTGGCCCCGAAGTCCTCGAAGTGCAGCAGCGCCTTTGGGAACAGGTCCGATGCGACCTGCAGGTACTTGGCGATGAAGGAGTCGTACGCCGCGCCGCGGACCCGCGCGTGCCGGTTGCCGAGGTACAGCGGGTCGTTCAGCAGCCCTTCGTTGTTGGTGCCGACGTCGAGCGAGACGGGAATCACCCGGCGCGGGTCGATGCCCGCCGCGGCGGTGTAGACGGCCAGCTTGCCGACGGAGATCTGGATGCCGCCGACTCCCCAGTCGCCGATGCCGAGGATCTCCTCGGCATCGCTGCACACGATCAGGTCGACGTCGTCGGGCGACAGCTCGAGGCTGCCGAACGCCTTCTCGATGTCGTCGGGCCGGTCGATGGACAGGTACAGGCCCCGCGGGCGGCGGTACTCGTGCGAGTACTGCTCGATGGCGTCACCGACGACCGGGTCGTAGACGATGGGGAGGAGCTCGGCCAGGTGATCGAGCAGGACCTTGTAGTACAGCACCTCGTTGCGGTCGTGGAGCTGCTCCAGGTAGACGTTCTTGGCCAGGTCGCCACCCTGAGCCTGCAGCTGCTTGTAGGACCGCTGGGCCTGCTGGTCCAGCGTCAGCACCGCGGCCGGCAGCCGTCCGGTCAGGCCGAGGGCCTCCCGTTCGGCTTCGGTGAACGCGGCCCCGTGATTGCTGAGCGGGTCGCTGAGGACAGGCGGAATGGTCGAGGTTCCTGCGTTGCGCGTCATGATGTCCCCTCTGCCGGCCGCAACGACCGACTGCCGATCAGCACCGTTCTACGGAATCGAGAATACGGAGCGCGACGGCAGCGTCACTGCATTGGGGTGGGCGATTCGGGGCCGCTTGGATGCTGCCACTCCCGCTCAACCGCGCAGCTGTGCGTTAAGCCGTGCCGCCTGCCGCGTCAGGTGGTCGCGTTCGGGCAGGTTGGGGGCTGACCGGGCGGCCTCGGCGTAGAGCCGTGCTGCGGTGACAGGTTCGCCGTTCCGCTCGCGTAGGTACGCGGCGGCGGCGGTGTAGCGGGGCAGGGCGGGGTCGAGCCCGGCCAGGGCGGCCAGGCCGGCCTGCGGGCCGTCGGCCTCGCCGACCGCGACGGCCCGGTTGAGGCGGGCGACGGGGCTGCCGGTGAGGCGGACCAGTTCGTCGTACCATTCGACGATCTGCACCCAGTCGGTCTCCTCGACCGTCCGGGCGTCGGCATGCAGCGCGGCGATGGCGGCCTGGGCTTGGAACTCGCCGAGGCGGTCGCGGGCGAGGGCAGCCTGGAGCACGGCGACGCCCTCGGCGATCAGGCTGGTGTCCCAGCGGCTGCGGTCCTGCTCGGCGAGGGGCACGAGCCTGCCGCCGGGGCCGGTCCGAGCTGGCCGCCGGGCGTGGTGCAGCAGCATGAGCGCGAGCAGGCCCGCGACCTCCTCATGGCTGGTCGTGGCGGCCAGTTGGCGGGTCAGCCGGATCGCCTCGGCGGCCAAGTCGACGTCGCCGGAGTAGCCCTCGTTGAAGACCAGGTAGAGCACGCGCAGCACGGTGGCGACGTCGCCGGGCTGGTTCAAACGGACGCCCGCAACTGTCCGCTTGGCCCGGCTGATGCGCTGGGCCATGGTCGCCTCCGGCACCAGGTAGGCCTGCGCGATCTGGCGCGTGGTCAGCCCGCCGACCGCGCGCAGCGTGAGGGCGACGGCCGAGGCCGGGGTCAGGGACGGGTGCGCGCACAGGAAATACAGCTGGAGGGTGTCGTCGGCTACCCCGCCCGGGCCGGGCTCGGGCTCGCCCTCGACCAGCACCTCCCGGTGCCGTCGGGAGGTATCGGCGCGGGCGCCGTCGAGGAACTTGCGCCAGGCCGCCGTGACCAGCCAGCCCTTGGGATCCCTGGGCGGGTCGTCCGGCCACACGCGCACGGCCTCGACCAGAGCTTCCTGCACCGCATCCTCGGCCGCCGCGAAGTCAGCTCCGCGGCGGCCGAGGATCCCGATCACGGTTGGGGTGAGGGTCCGCAGCAGGGCCTCATCCACATCCACCGCGCGTCACTCCGTGATGGTCGGCGGCGCGGACAGGAACGGGCGCACCTCAAGCCACTCGTAGATCGGCTTGCCACCCTGGCCCGGAGCCGCCGACAGCTCGCCGGCCAGCTCGAGCGCCCGCTCGTACGTGTCGACGTCGATCACCATCCAGCCTGCGATCAGGTCCTTGGTCTCCGCGAACGGGCCGTCCGTGACCGGCGGCCGCCCCTCGCCGTCGTAGCGGACGAACGTGCCCTCCGGGGAGAGCGCCTGAGCGTCGACGAACTCGCCCGTCCCCTCAAGCCTGGTAGCGAAGTCCTCCATATACTGCATGTGCGCTGACACCTCCTCGGGCGTCCACTGGTCCATCGGCTCGCTGGCGATCGGGGCCGGCACGCTCGCGGACCGGTAGTGCTTCAGCAGCAAGTACTTGGCCATGAGATTCTCCTTGGTGAGGTACCGCCCATTCTGGCGATGTTCGCGGCGGGGACGGAGCCGCGCGCCAGTTCTCGACATCCCGTCGGCGATTTTCTACCCGAGACGGGCGGCTGGGCCGCTCAGGCGCGCTCGCGCTCGGCCTGCTGCCGGACCAGCTCCTCGACCGCGCTTGGCAGCGTCGTCTCGAAGTCGATCAGCTTCGCCCACGTCGGGGTGACGACGATCCGGACCATGCCGTCATAGAGCGAGCGGACGCCTGCCTCCCACTCGACCCGTTGCTCGGGCGTCATCTCGTAGCTGCCGCTCGCCTGCAGGTACTCCTCCGGGATGCCCTCGACGACGTCCAGCTCGGCCCGGCCGCGGATCAGCAGGATCTTGGGCGGGTGCACCTCGGTGTCGATCGTGAGAGCAACCGCCGGGTTGCTACGCAGCGCCGGGAGCTTCTGGGCGTTCTTCGCCGTGCACATCACGATTTCAGAGCCGTTCCAGGTGAACCCTATCGGGATGGCGCGGGGCGTGCCGTCCTTGGCCACGTAGGCCAGGCGGGTCATGCCGCGGGCCAGCAGTTCCCGGCTGAGCGGGCGGTTCATCACCTCGGTGATCTCGCTCGGGTGCATGGTCGTCCCTTCTCTCCACTGAAGTACGGCCTACCTATTGCGGCCGTGTTCATCCCGGGACGGAGCCGCGCGTCGGTTCTCGACATCCCACTGCGACATTTCCCAGGCGGACTCCCGATGAGACCTTGTGGGCGGCCGATGTGCGTGAGTCGAGCAGCGCGCGGAGGCGCTGGGCTTGCCGGAGCGGGGTGTCCGGCGGGTTTCTGTCGTCGTCGGGCCCGACCAGGCAGAGCGCTATCAGCCAGAGCAGGGCGTGCAGGCGGCGGCATTCGGTCAGCCGCGTGAACTCGTCCGGTGCGAGCGCGAAGCGATCCAGGAAGCGGTCGGCCTCGAAGTCGGTGTCCACCCAGCTCCCGATGTGCTCGACGAGTTCGGCGAGTTCATACGGGATGTCGCTGCGGCCCGATTCCTCGAAGTCGATAATTCTGACCCGGGTTCCGTCCCAGAGGAAGTTGGCCAGGTTGCCGTCAGCCTGGCCGAGGACCGAGGGCAGGTCTGGATCGCGGTTCCAGCGCGAAGCGGTGGCGTTGAGCCAGGTCATGCCGTCGGCCGCGGCCCGCGTGATCTCGGGGTCAAGGACGTGGGTCGCGAGATCGGGATAGCGGCGGCTGATGTAGTCGACGCATTGGCGCTGATCCCACGTGCGGCCCGGCAGTGCCGCGGCCACGTGGGGCGGGACGCTGTGATGCAGCTCGGTGAACGCGGCCGCGAGGGCGGAGATCTGGGCCGGCTCGACGATGCCGCCGCGCAGTACCGTGCCCGGCAAGCGGCTCATGACGAGAGCCGGGGAGTCGCGGTCGAGCTCGAGCGGGTCGGGTGAAAGGCCCGGCGCGTACTTCTGCAGGAGGGTCAGGGCCCGCCACTCGCGCTCGTGCTCGCGCTCGGCCCAGTGGCGGTAACGCTTAACCACGCGGTCGGGGAGCAGCTCCACCCCGTGGGTGGACCAAACATCCGCCATCGTCTACTCGCCCTCCCGGCCCGGAACATGCTGGCGCTAACCCGCCTCGGAGCAGTTGGATCAGTCTGTGCACATCGTCCTGGAAACCGAGCGGATGCTGCTGCGGCGTTTTACCACGGCAGATGCTGCCCTCCTGGCCGCCTTGTACGGCGACCCGCGGGTCATGCGGTTCATAACACTGCAACCGCCCTCGTTCGCAGAGGTGGAGTCAGAGATCCTGCCGGAGTACCTGCGCGAGTACCGGCAGCTGGCCGACGGCCTTGGCTCTTTCGCCGCCATCGAGAAGGAAACGGGGCAGATGGCGGGGCGGTTCTCCCTCAGGCCCGCCAACAGCTACGGCCTTACTGACGGCACCGAGCTTGGCTACCGCTTGTTCCCGGCGTTCTGGGGACGTGGGCTCGCCAGCGAAGGAGCACGCGCCCTGATCGACTCAGCATTCAGGCGCCTGCACCTCGACCGGATCGTCGCCACCACGATGGCCGGCAACACCGGCTCATGGCGTGTGCTGGAGAAGTGCGGGCTGCGCCGGGTCAAGACGTTCTACTACCCGGACGCTGACCTGATGCCCGGCGCCGAGCACGGTGATTTCGCTTACGCGCTGACCCGCAGCAACTGGACCAGGCAGGTCAGCCGCAAGTCGGCAGAGCGCTGATCCTGGCTGCCGGTCGGCCACGCCGAGCCCTTCTTCAGTCACGATATGGCGGACGTATCGCGACTGATAATGCCGGAGTAGATTTTTCATCTTTTCTTTCACTCTATCTATCAATCTACTTACGCATGTTGGACTGATAGATTGAGCGCATGAGCGAGACGGCGCGGCAGACGGTTCCGGTCGAGCAGCGGTGCTCCTGGCCCGGCTGCACCCGCCGCCGGGCGGCGGAGCGGACGACCGGATCAGGGCGGCAGAAGGAGTACTGCCTCCAGGCCGACCCGCCCGAGGCGGGCGGCGGACCGGTGCACAACGCGCGGAACCGGTGGGCCTCGCTCCGCAGCGCCGCCCAGCGCGCCGCGCAGAATCCGGCCGACGATGCGGGGGCTGCCGACGGCGCTGGCACTCGTTCAGCCGGGAGCGGTTCGGCGGACGCTGCCGTCCGCCACCCGGGGACGGGAACCGATGGTGGGGAGTCACCCGGGCCCGTTCGGGATGAACTGGTTTTCTCTGCCGCCAAGAAACGCGCCAGCGACCTGCTCGAGCAGGCGCGACGCCAGCACGCGGCCGCGATCGCGAGCCTGCAGGCCGAGCGCGGGCTGTACCAACGGCTCGGCGAGCAGCTGTCGGCGCTAGCCGACCCGGCCTCGCTCGACCTGGAGATCGCAGCCATCGCCAGCCGGGCCGGCGCCTCCGTCGCGCAGGCCGAAGAGGACGCCGCCCGGGCCCGCCGCGCCCAGCTCGCGGCCGAGCGGGAGCGCGACGAAGCAGCCCGGCTGCGCGCTCACGCTGACGCCGCCGCCGAGCAGCTGTCCGCCGACGCGGAGGCGGCGGAGCTCGCGCTGGCCGAGCGGACGGCCGAGTTCGATCTGGACCGGGCGACGTTCGTTGCCCGCGCCCGCGAGGCGGAAGAGCTCGCGGACCGGTCCCGCGCCGCCGCCGCCGAGGCTCAGACGGCGGCAGCGGCGGCCGAGGCGCGAGCGACGGCGGACGTCGCCCGGGCCCTCGAGCGCGCATCGGCGGAGGTTGCCGGCGTGCAGTCCCGCGCGG
>Ga0209006_10003312_pt1 | contig 14669 bp, 10 predicted proteins | sample JacPin_JW_Ref_O2_FD_188567 | JGI IMG/M metagenome (GOLD analysis project Ga0209006, IMG submission 188567) | Forest soil microbial communities from Algoma, Ontario, Canada - Jack Pine, Ontario site 1_JW_Ref_O2 (SPAdes) (version 2) | ecosystem: Environmental > Terrestrial > Soil > Boreal... | reverse complement strand
CCCTGCGCTCGCCACACCTGTGGAATCGCGCGCAGTTTCATCTGGCCTACTCCAATCAAATCGCGCAATCGCAGGGAGCTTTCACCGGCGGCTTGATCGTCGGCGTGCCTCCGCCACCTGGATGGAGCGCGCTCGACCACGATCAGCGCAACACCCTGAACGTCGGCGGCACGGCCAATCTGCCGTGGCAGGCGTTCGTCTCCGGAAACTTCTACTACGGCTCGGGATTTTCGAACGGATCGCCCAACGCGCAGTTCCCCGATCCTTATCTGCCCGGCCACGCGCAGCTCGATTTGGCGGCTGGAAAGAATTTCGGCGAGCGATTCTACATTGCCGTCAACGCACTGAATATCAACAACAGCCACTTGCTGATCGACAATAGCCTTACCTTCGGCGGATTCCATTTCGACAACCCGCGCGAGGTCTATGCCGAGTTTCGCTGGCGATTCCATTACTGAAGTGCGCCGATTCGGCGCGGGCGTACAATATCAGGAGACGAGGGAGTGAAAACCTTGCGGATGCAATGGAAACGAATCGGAACTCGATCCTGCGCGAGCGCCCTGCTCGTAGTTGCTCTCGCGACGCTGGCGCTGGGAATTTCCGGCTGCAAGAAGTCCGAGCCCGTCGCGCAACAGCCGGCCAAGCGCTACCACCTGGTCGGCAAGATCATCTCGATCGATAAGGACCAGGCCTCGGTGATGGTCGACGGCCAGGAAATCGTCGGATTCATGTCCGCAATGACCATGCCCTATTCGGTCCGGGACACGAAGCTGCTCACCCCCCTCGCGCCCGGCGACGAAATCACCGCAGACGTCGTGGTCGACGAAAACGGCGCATACCTTGAAAATATCGTCATCACCAAGAAAGGCGACGGCAAAGGCCCCACGGGCACCAGCTATCCGCCCAAGCCCGGAGACAAGGTCCCCGACTTCGCGTTGATCAACCAGGATGGCAAGAAAATCCATCTCCGTTCGTATCAGGGCGACGTGCTGCTGGTCACGTTCGTCTACACGCGATGCCCCTATCCCGATTTCTGCCCGCTCGTTTCACGCAACTTCTCGAGAATCTACGCATCACTGAAGAAAGATCCGTCGCTCGGCCCGAAAATCCGGCTACTGAGCGTCAGTTTTGATCCCGAGCACGACACTCCGGAGGTACTTCGCAACTATGCCGAGACTTTCAACGGGACAACGGGCGGCGATCCGTTTGATCGCTGGCAATTCGCCGTGATACCGAAAAAAGACCTCGTCTCGGTCGCGAACTTCTTCGGCCTCTACTATGATTTGGGCGGAGACGGGCAGATCGCGCATTCGCTGAGCACCACGGTGATCGGTCCCGACGGCAAGGTTTATAAGTGGTATCAGGGCAACGATTGGAAGCCCGAGGATCTCATCGCGGACGCTGCGCAAGCGGCGCAGCAAACCAACCCGGGCAACGCCGTCCGTCACGCCGCTTCTACGATTCCAACTGCTTAGTGTTCGGAATTAGTTCTTGCGATCGAGGATGAAATCCGGGACGGCGAGCAGCGCGCGCCGGTATTCACTGTCGGGAAGTTCTTCCAGTGCAGTTTTCGCGCGACAGACGTAATCGCGCGCCAGACTCGAAGCGCGATTCAGAGCGGCCGTATCTTTCACGAGTTTTGTAATCTGCTCGGGCTTTACGCTCAAGAATCCGCGCTCCTCCAGAACCTTGGCCACCATCCGCCGCCCTTCACCGGAATGGCCGTTCGATCCCGCCTCTGCCTCCAGCGCGAAGATCAGCGGCAGCGTTACTTTGCCTTCCTTCAAATCGCTCAGCACCGGCTTTCCGAGTTCTTCCGGTGACGCGGTAAAATCCAGCAAATCGTCCACCAGTTGAAAGGCCAGGCCGGCATTGCGCCCGTATGCGGCGAGAGCCTCCTCGATATCTTTCGGCTGCTTGCCGAGTACCGCTCCCAGGCGCGCGCAGCCGCTGAACAGACAGGCGGTCTTGCGATAGGCCAGTTCGGTGGCGTCCGCTTCGGTCAAATCCATCCGACCGAGACGCGTGAGCTGCAGCAGTTCGCCTTCGACCATGTTCTGCGTGAGGCCGATCAGGATGTCGAGCACGGCGAAATTTCGCTCGCGCAGCGCCAGTTCGAACGACTGCATGTAGAGCCAGTCGCCGCCGAGCACGCTCATGTGGTTGCCCCAGCGAGCGTTGGTGCTCGGGCGGCCGCGGCGCGTCTGCGCGCCGTCGATTACGTCGTCGTGGACCAGCGTGGCGCTGTGGATCATCTCCACCACCGCGCCCATGCGGATCGCGCCCGGCCCGCGATAGCCCGCGGCACCGGCAGCCAGCAGCAGCAGCGCGGGTCGGAGCCGCTTGCCGCCGCCCTCGCGCAAATAGCTGGCGATTTCGGAGACCGGTTCGATCGCGGCGGAATTCTGCGCGGCGATTTCCTGCTCGACCAGCGCCAGGTCGTCGCGCACGAGGTCGAAAATTCCCTTTGCGGTTTGGACTGCGAAGCCCATGTGAAGGTTTGTCGCTCCGCTGACTGAACTTCTGCCTGTCTTGACCGCGTTTGCTACCGGTTTTCGGGCCGCGCTTCGCGGTCGTCGAGCCTGAAGAACCGCCGAAAATTCGCCGCTGTCGTCGCCGCCACTTCTTCGGGAGCTAAGTTTCTCACATTCGCCAAGGCCTGCGCCACCTCAACCACGAATGCCGGCTCGTTGCGTTTTCCGCGGCGGCCCTGGGGCGGAAGAAAAGGCGAATCCGTCTCCGTCAGCAGGTTTTCCAGCGGAATTTCACGGGCTACGTCGCGCAAATGGTGCATTTTCGGGTAGGTCACGTTGCCGGCGAATGAAACGAGGAAGCCCATGTCGAGGCCGCGGTGCGCCTCGGGAGCCGTGGCCGTGAAGCAGTGAAAAATTCCGCCCAGGCCGCTCGGACCCCAATCCTGTTCGAGGATCTGGAGGCAATCGTCCCAGGCGTCGCGGCAATGGATCACGATGGGCTGTTTCGCCGCGCGCGCCAGCTCGAGTTGTCGGCGAAAAACCTGCTGCTGCACTGCGCGTGGCGAATGGTCGTAGTAATAATCGAGGCCCATTTCGCCCCAGGCGAGCACTTTTGGATGGCGCGCCAGCTTTTCGAGCTGCGCGAAATGGTCGTCGGTCGCCGTGTTCGCGTCGTGCGGGTGAATCCCCACCGTAGCGTAGATCCAGTCATGCTGCTCGGCGAACGGAATTGCGGCGTCCAGCTTGTCGGTCGGTGAGCTACCGCTGCCGATGGCTAGCAGCGTCCGCACGCCCGCCGTGCGCGCGCGATCGAGCATCTCGGCGCGGTCTGCGTCGAACTGCTCCATCTCCAAATGCGCGTGTGAGTCAATGATCTGCATAGCCTCGCGTTATGTCTTCGCCTTCCTCAGCACGAAAATCATTTCGGTCGCGTCGTTGTCGAGCGGCGTCTTCTTGAATGAGCCGTACTGCTCGACGATTTCGAGGTCCGCCATTGTGAACAGGCCTAGCATTTGCGGGTAGGTGTAATAGGACATCTTCAACGGCTCGGATTCTTCACTGAGGAGCCTTTCACCGGAGTACGTGCGGAACAGAAAAGTGGCGCTGAAAGTCTGCGCGATCTTGTCGTACGACTCTTTCCGTAGATAGCGACGCACCGTTTTCGGCGGATCTCCGTCGAGTTGCCATTCGAGTTCGAGGACCTCTTCTCCGATGCCGGTCGGTATGACTTGGAATTTCGGATAGAAGACGTCAAACGCCAGCCGTCCGCCGTCGGACAGATGCGCAGCGGCGGTTTGCAGCGCGGCGAGTTGATCTTCCGGCGTGTACATGTGCTGCATGGGGCGAAATGGAACGATCACCACCGGAAATTTCGCGGGCAGGCGGAAGCCGCGCATGTCAGCTTCATGCAATTTGACTCGCTCGCGGATGCTCGCTGGTTCGGCAGCGAGATGCCTCTTCAAGACTCCCAGCATCGCACTGGAATTGTCGACGCCCTCGATCGCGATCCCCTCACGTGCGATCGCCAGTAGGACGCGGCCCGTGCCGCAGCCGATTTCCAGTACCGGTCCACCGGATTGGCGAGCAAGATCGACATAGAACGACAGATCGACGAGGACTTGCTTTTCGGCGAGCCTCGCGTACGCGGCATCGTAGTGCTTCGCCGAGATGTCGTAGGAGTCGCCCTTGTCGACCATGGCGATCACATTTTCTCCGGGGCAGTGATTCCGAGCAGGCCCAGCGTGGTGATGAGTTGCTCGCGCACGAGTGACGTCAACCGAAGGAGGAATGCGCGCTTCTCGGCGCCCTCTTCGGACAGGATGTGGTGCTTGTGGTAGAAGACGTTGAACGCTTGCGCCAGCTCGAAGGCGTAGCGCGCGAGGAAGGCCGGTTCCTGCGCGCCGACGGCGGCATCGGTACGCGAATCGAGCGACCCTGCCAGCAAAACCAGATCCCACAGATCGTCGCCGGCGCCGGAGGCTAGAAATTTCGCGACGTCGATTTCGCCGGATTCGATGCGCTTGAGGTTTGCGGCGTTGGCGGCGCCGAAATTCGGATCGGATTCCGTTCCCTTGCGGACGATGCCATTGACGCGGACGACCGCGTATTGCACGTAGGGACCGGTTTCGCCCTCGAAACTGAGAGCGTCCTTGAAATCAAAGGCGATGACCGTGGAGCGCGTGAAGCGCAACAGGAAATAGCGCAGGGCGCCGACCGCAATGGCGTTGGCGATGGCGGCGCGCTCGGGTTCCGACGTGTCGGCGTGGCGCTCGTCCACTTCCTTGCGGGCACCGGCGATCAGGCGGTCGATCAGATCGTCGGCTTTCACGCCCTGGCCTTTGCGGCCGCTCACTTCGACGTAGGGCTTTTTCGCGTCCTCGGGCGGAATTTCGTAGCCGAGCTGCTGGGCGCAGCGCGGCGTCAGCGCGACCACATTGTAGGAGAAATGCTTCAGCCGATCGGCCTGTTCGGTGTAGCCGAGCGCGCGGAGTCCCTGCTGGACGACCTGCTGCGGGTATGCTTGGCGCGAATCGATGACGTTGTACACCTCATGAGCGTGGCCGAATTTCGGCGCGCCCGGCTCGTCGGCTGTGGAATTCGTTACCCAAGCTTCATGGCCGTCGGGATGACGGTGAAACCTGTTGTAGTGAAAATCGCGGCTGAGCAGGCCGAATTTCCAAAGGTGGTAGGCGATGTCCTTGCCGACGTAGGTGACGGTGCCGCTCGATCGGACGATGATCTTGGCGTCGGCGAGCTCGGCAGGTTCTTCCTGCTCGGCGGCCGGCGTATCGGCGCCCGCAGGCGCTTCCCTGTCGGCGGGAAGCTGCATCACCCAGCATCCGGCGTTTTTTCCGCTGGTGGCGAGCTGAATCGCGCCCTTCGATTTCAGCTGCTCGAACGCGGCGTCCCAGAATTTCAGATGCAGTATTTCGCTTTCGCGCGAGAGCAGGTCGTAGTCGATGCCCAGGCGGTCGAGCGTACGCAGGTGGGTGTGAACGATGGCGGTGGCGACGAGATCGGCCATTTTCGCGACGTCGCCGTGGCCTTCTTCGATGTCCTTCAGCGTTTGCGCACGCAATTCGAGACGTGCCTTATCTTCTGCGAGCCACTGCGTGACGCGCGCGTAGAGATCCCAGCAGAAATAATCGAATTGCGGCGCGGCGATGAGTTTTTCGATTTCCGCGAGGGATTTGGGCTCGACGTGCGTGAAACCGAGTACCACGTCGGCGACTTGCACGCCGGTGTTGTCGATGTAATTCTGCACTTCCACTCGGCGCCCGGCGTGGCGGAGGACGCGGCAAAAAGTGTCGCCGAGCACGGCGTTGCGTAGGTGGCCGATGTGCGCGGCCTTGTTGGGATTGATGCTGGTGTGCTCGACCATTGCTTTCGGCGCGTCGGGGCCCGGAAGGGGCGCGGGCTTGCCCGCTTCTTCGCACGTGTCGCGAAAAAACGCGGCGCGGTCGAGGAACAGATTCAGGTAGCCACCGCCGGCGACTTCGATGCGCGCGACGCCCTTGGGAGGCTTGAGCGAATTGGCGATTTCCTGCGCCAGGGCGCGGGGCGGTTTTTTCAGGCGCTTGGCCAGCTCGAAGCAGACGGGCGAGGCGACTTCGCCCATGGCGAGCTTCGGCGGACGCTCGGTCACGACCGGGACATCGGTCTTGTAGCGCTCGTGAATGTGGTGGCGCAGCGCTTTGCGGATGCGGTCGTCGACGTCCTTATACACGTGGCTCCTCGGGTGAAATGAATCCAGAGATTATACGGAATGAGCGTGCCAAGAAACAGGATGCAGAGAGACACGCAGGCTGGGGCGCTCGGCAGAGCGCGCCTTTCTGAATGCGACCGTTTCGGTCTTAGCGCCTGAGCAGGCTGACTTTACTTGCGTTTTTGTCGCATAGACGACGGAGCGCGAGCAGCTTATTTCGTATGCAGCGGCGTAATTGCATTGACAATGCGGTCCGATGGGGTCAGTGTCATTGCGGACCGAGGATTTCTTCAGCTCACCTGCACACAACGGAAGCTATCTGAATCGCCTCTTGGCCTGATCCGGCTGCAAAACTTGCAACAAACTCTTTCTTACGGAGATTTCATGAATACTATTGCGCGTTGGGCCGATTCTCGCGGGTCGATGCTACAGGACCAGGTGAATCGTTTGTTCGAAGACAGTTTTACCCGCGAACGCTCGGGTCATGCAGAGCTGGCAACCTGGTCGCCAGCCGTAGACATTTACGAGACCACGAACGAGTTGGTCGTGAAAGCCGACCTTCCGGACCTTCGCGACGAGGATATCGACATCCGCGTCGTCAACAATACGCTGACCATCCGTGGCGAACGGAAATTCGAGAAGGACGTCAAGGAAGACAATTGCCTCCGAATCGAACGCGCCTATGGCCCGTTCATGAGGAGCTTTTCCCTGCCGAACACCGTCAGCTCCGAGAACATTCGGGCCGATTACCGCAATGGGGTCCTAACACTGCATATGGCCAAGCGTGAAGAATCCAAACCGAAGCAGATCAAGATCAGCGTCGCAGCAGGCGCCAAGTAGTTTATCCATATCGCCCGCACGGGGGCAGAAGCCGCCCCCGTGCCGACGATCAAGGAGGTCGCAGTGATCGAACACAAAGATAGATCCAGGGAAGAAATAGCTCATCGAGCTTATGAGCTTTACGTCCAGCGCGGCGAAGAGCCCGGGAAAGACGTCGAAGACTGGATCCAAGCGGAGCACGAGTTGGGCATCGAGCCGGTCGTCGCGCCAACCAGGACGATGGCCGCACAAGCAGGGCATAGCAATTGACACGGCAGGAAGTCTGGGGGGCGGGTCATTCCGCCCTCATCCACTACGGGAACCGGTCAAGGGTAATTTGCAGTTGCAGGGTGGTGCCCCTTTTGCGCATACACACGCGAAGGCCAGCAGGAGCAATCTAGAAAAAATGGGAGAACTAAATGAAAAAGTGGGTATTGTTGTGCGCGGCGACGTTGTTGTTCGCGGGGTTTGCGTCCGCGCAGGATTTTCCGAAGGCTGAAGTCTTCGGCGGGTATTCGTTTGCGCACCTAGGTGCAGACGGCACGAGCGCCAATTTCAACGGCGGCAGCGCGTCCGGGGCGTACAACCTGTATCCATGGCTAGGGATTGTGGGTGACTTCGGCGGATACCACGGGGATTCGAGTTTCGGGAATGCAAACCTCTATTCGTATCTGTTTGGGCCAAGAATCTCGCTGCGTCACGGCCCGATCACTCCGTTCGTGCAGACACTGTTCGGCGGAGCGCATGCCTCGGCGTCGGAAGAATGCGACACCGCAAGGGTGCACCCGGAGGTCGGCGGCTGCGGTTCGATTGGTGAAAACAGCTTTGCGATGACGGTGGGAGGCGGTCTCGACTGGAACGCCACGCCACACATCGGGGTACGACTGATCCAGGCCGAATACTTCATGACCAATTTCGCGAGCGTTCGCGAAAATGGCGCGCGTATTTCGACGGGCGTTGTGTTCCGGTTCTAAGGAACGAGCGCTTCGCTTCGCAGGGGTCGGCGGTTTACGCCGGCCCCCTTTTTTTTGGGGGGGCGCGGGGGCAAGGGGCAGTTGCATCGGCTCGCCCTGGTTCGACGATTTGACAGGAAAGCAGGCTCACCATAGTATCGATTTCTTGCGGTTCCGCTGCGGATACAGCTGATACCTGATGAATCCAACGAGCGCGGCTAAGGACAAGCCCAAGTTTTATCTGACCACGCCGATTTACTATGCGAACTCGCGTCCGCATGCGGGATCGGCGTATACGACCATCGTTTGCGATGCGATTGCGCGTTACAAGCGGATGTGCGGGTACGACGTGGCGTATCTGACCGGCACGGACGAGCACGGCGTGAACATCGAGCGCGCGGCGGAGGCGAAGGGCATCACGCCGCAGCAGCTGGTGGACGCGAACGAGGCGATTTTTCGCGATTTGTGGAAGCTGCTCGGGATAACACATACGGATTTTATCCGCACGACTTCTGCGGAGCATGCCCGGGCGGTGGAAAAGCTCGTGACGCGGACGCTCGAGCTCGATCGCGGACGGCCGGACGCCGAGAAGGCGATCTACAAGGCGAAATACGAGGGGCGCTACTGCATTTACGACAATCTCTACGTGAGCGACACGCCGGAGCCGGCCAAATGTCCGACTTGCGGGCGCGACGCGGAGCTGATTTCCGAGGAGAATTATTTTTTCAGGCTTTCGGCTTACCAGGGAAAGCTGTTGGAGCTTTACCAGGGCCAGCCGCAGTTCGTGCAGCCGGATTTCCGGCTGAACGAGGTACGCAGCTTCGTCGAGAGCGGGCTGAAGGATGTGTCGATCAGCCGGAAGACGATCAAGTGGGGCATTCCGTGGCCGGGCGATCCGGAGCATGTTTTCTACGTGTGGTACGACGCGCTGACGAGCTACATGAGCGGGATCGGATACGCGAGCGAGAACAAGAAGCGGGAGGATGAGTTCGCGAAATTCTGGCCGGCCGATCTGCACATGATCGGCAAGGAAATTATCCGTTTTCATGCGGTCTACTGGCCGGCGTTTTTGATGGCTGCGGATTTGCCGCTGCCGAAGCAGATTTTTGCGCACGGGTGGCTGCTGTTCGAGCAGGAAAAGATGAGCAAGTCGAAGGGCAACGTGGCGTATCCGGAGCCGATTGTCCGCGTCCTGGGGAACGACGCGCTGCGGTATTACCTGCTGCGCGAGGTTGTATTCGGGCAGGACGGGAATTTTTCGCGCGAGGCGCTGATCACCCGGTACAACGCCGATCTGGCGAACGGCCTGGGCAACCTGGCGAGCCGCACGCTGACAATGATCGAGAAGTATTCTGGGGGCGAGGTGCCCCAGATTCCGGCGCAGGCGGACCAGAACGAAAGCGTGCAGCAGGTGGCCAGCGCGGCGCGGGCGGCGGTAGAGCAGCACATGGCCGCTTACAATTTTTCAGGCGCGGTGCAGGCGATCTGGGGACTGATCGGAGCCGTGGATCACTACATCGCGGAAGCGAAGCCATGGAAACTGGCGGAATCGAGCGAGCCGGGCGCGAAGCGGGAGCTTGCCGCCGTGCTGTGGACGGCTGGGCAGGCGCTCCGGTTCGTGGCTGTGCTGGCACATCCGTTTATTCCGGAATCGACGCAGCAGCTGTGGTTGCGGCTGGGGCAGACGGGTTCCGTGGGGGATCAGCGGATCGATTCGCTCGGTTGGGGTATGTTGGGATCGGGCGAGGCAGTTGGGAAGGCAGAGGCGCTGTTTCCTCGGGCCGACGCGAAGGAAATTTCAGAAAGGATTGACGCGATGGAAAATGAGATTCGGAATCCGGCGGCTGTGCCGGCTGCTGCAGCTTCAACCCCGACTGCCGCGCCCTCTGCAGCTGCTCCGGCGCCCGCTGGCGGGAAAATCACGATTGAGGATTTCGCGAAGGTGGAGTTGCGCGTGGGCCAGATTCAGTCGGCCGAAAGGATTCAGGGCGCGGACAAATTGCTGAAGCTGATGGTCGATATTGGCGATGAGGTGCGGCAGGTTTTAGCGGGGATTGCGATGGGGTATGCGCCGGAAGAGTTGGTTGGGCGCAAGGTCGTGTTGGTGGCGAATCTGGCGCCGCGGAAGATGCGGGGGCTGGAGTCGAACGGGATGCTGCTGGCAGCTTCGGCAGGGGCGGATGGGAAGCCGGTGCTTTGTACGTTTGCTGAGGAGATTCCGCCTGGCGCAAAGGTGAAGTAGACGTTCGGGATGGGTGCGCGCTTCGCGCGGTTTTTTTTGGTACGAGCAGAAGCTCCGCCCACCCCGATATCCAAGGCGAGATCCCGGGCTTGATCCCCCGGCGCTAACTCTCAAGACCAGGGGCCATTTTTCCCCTCCGACTGTTTCCTGGGCCTAAGCCCCACGCTTTCACCGGGGCGGACGGGCCTCTCTTCTTGGAAAAGGGTTGATCTTCATACCGCTGCCTATGGTTTCATTTTCATTGCGAAATCCACGATCGAGCGGATGGCGATGCCTGTCGGCCCTTTGGCTAGCCAGGGGCGGCCTTCGTCGATCCAGCAGGTGGAGGCGATGTCGAGGTGGATCCAGGGCGTGTCCTCGGCGAATTCCTTGATGAACCAAGCGCCGGTGCTGGCGCCGCCGCCTTTGCCGCTGCCGGTGTTGCGGATGTCGGCGATTTCGCTTTTGATCATCTGCTGGTACTCCTCGTCCATGGGCATCGGCCACATTTTTTCGCCGGCGGACTTCGTGCTCTCAAGGAACGTGTCGAGATATTCGCGGGGGACGCCGAATGCGCCGACGTGGACGTTGGAGAGAGCGACTTCGATGGCCCCGGTGAGCGTGGCGGCGTCGATCAGGTGCGTGGCGCCGAGCTTGCGGGCGTAGAAAACGCCGTCGGCGAGGATCAGGCGACCTTCGGCGTCCGTGTTGATCACTTCGATGGTCTTGCCGGACATGGCGACCTGCACATCGCCGGGTTTTTGGGCGCGGCCGCCAGGCATGTTTTCGGTGGCGGGGATCACGGCGATCACCGGGATCGCAGGCTTGAGCGCGGCGATGGCGCGCATGGCACCAAGCATGGTCGCGCCGCCGCCCATGTCGTACTTCATTTTTTCCATGTTGTTGGCGGGCTTGATGGAGATACCGCCGGTGTCGAAAGTGACAGCTTTGCCGACGAGGCCGAGCACCGGGGCGTTCGGCGCGGGATTTTGCGGCGTGTAACGCAGGACGATGACGCGGGGCGGCTCGATGCTGCCTTGCGCGACGCCGATCAGAGCGCCCATTTTCAGCTCGGCGATTTTGCGTTCGTCCAGGATTTCGATACCGAGGCCCGCTTCTTTGGCCATGGCTTCGGCGCGGGCGGCCAGGATTCGCGGCGTCAATTTATTGGACGGCTCGACGATGAGGTCGCGGGCGAAATTCATCGAATCGCCGATCGTGCGACCGTCATCGATGGCTGCTTTCAAGTCCGCGTTGGTGTCGAATCCGGCGAGGTCGACCGAGACGATTTCGCGGTCTTTCTTGTCGGTGTGATATTTGTTGGACTCGAAGTCGGCGACGATCAGGCCCTCGACGACGGCTTGCGCCGCGCCTTCGCCGTTTTCGCCTTCGCGCGTAAGGAAGACGAATTTTTTCACGCCGCGCGCTTTCAGCTGCCGCAGCGCCGTGCCAGCGATCTTGCGCAGATCGGAAACCTGGAACTTCGGCGGCTTCCCTGCCCCGATCAGCAGCAGCTTCTTCGCCGCAAGGCCATCGGGAAAGTGCAGCAGCAGGAGCTCGAGCGGCTTGCCGGTGATTTCGCCGTTCGCGGCGAGCGAGGCGAGGCGGCCGTTCATCCCGCGATCCATTTCGCTCAAGACTCCGTCGAATTTGTCTTCCTTGTCGAAAACGTAGGTTACGAGCGCGTCGGTTTCCACTGAAGCGTAGGCCTGAGTCTCAATGTTGATCTGCATGTCTCCCTTTCGATTGTTCGTTCCAAGTTAGCGGCGTCGCGAGCGGGAAATGGCTTCGTCCGCTTCGCGCTTGGCTTCTTTTCGCCGTTCGGATTCGCGGCGGTCGTGGAATTTCTTGCCTTTGCCAACAGCGAGTTCGCATTTTGCCAGCCCGTCGCGGAAATAGATCTTCAGCGGCAAGACGGTCATGCCCTTTTGCTGGATGCTGGCGTCGAGTTTTTCAATTTCTCTGCGGTTGAGCAACAGCTTGCGCCTTCGCAGAGGATCGTGGTTACGAGGTCCGCCGGCCCGATATTCCGGTATATGGCAGTTTACCAGCCAGGTCTCTCCGGCGCGAATTTCGGCATACGATTCGCGGATGGACGCCTTGCCTTCGCGGAGGCTTTTGACCTCCGTGCCGACGAGGACGATGCCCGCCTCGAACCTGTCCAGAAGCTCGTAGTTGTAGCCGGCGGCGCGGTTTTGGGCCACAATCTTGTTGTTTTCGCGTTGCGCTTTTCTTTCGGCTGCTTTCATGCGGTAAACATCATAGCCGCCGCGCGCAACCGGCTGCAAGGCAGCGAAAGCGACCGGTTTCTCAGGTTTTTCACCAGCTTTCGCAATGCGCGGCCCGCAAGAAGCGAATCCTTTTGCCCGCTCCCGGGTTTAAATTCATACGCCTGTAACGGACGGGTCTAGAAAGGTCGATAATAAGACATGGGCCGCGGCAACGGGGCCGGTTCCTTGCCGCATCATATCCCGGGTGCTAGACTCCCATAGCATCCGCACTTTCCTTTGGAGGGTTTGTTTGCGCCGTACAAAGTGGTTGCCGCTTTTGGCGTGTGCCGTAGTCTTTCTGGCCGGCTGCCCCAAAGGAAACCAGGACTATGACGCCGGCCGGAAGGCCGAGAACCTGCAGGACTACGACACTGCCCTGGTCCATTACGATGCCGCGCTGCGCACCGATCCCGCCAATGCGGAATTCAAGCTTCGCGCCATGCATGTGCGTTATGAGGACGCCCAGTTCCATCTGGAACAGGGGCAAAAGGCGCTGCAAAAGGGCGACCTGCAGCTGGCTTTGACGGAATTCCAGAAATCACAGGCGCTGGACCCTTCGAATTCGGCCGCCGACCAGCAGATCAAGAAGACGATGGAACTGATCGCCGGTAAAGCAGCGGTGACGGTTCCCCGGGCGGTCGATCCCAACGTGAGCTCCGACGGGGATTTGACGCCGGCCCCTCCGCTACTGAAACCGCTGTCGCAAGACGCCATCAACTTGAAGATGACGAACGATGCGCGCGTGGTATACGAGACAATTGCAAAGCTGGCGGGGCTGAGCGTGATCTTCGATCCGGATTTCACCTCGCGACGGATCACCGCGGATCTGCCGGGCGTGACGCTGGAGCAGGCGCTGGACGACATTTCGCTCGAGAGCAAGGCCTTCTGGAAGCCGCTATCGGCGAGCGTGATCTTTATCGCGCCGGATACGCCGCAAAAGCGGAAGGACGTCGAAGACGAGGAAGTTCGGACGTTCTATCTATCGAACACGCTGACTCCGCAAGATTTGACCGAAGTTGTGACCTCGCTGCGGTCGCTGCTCGACTTGCGCCGCGTGCAACAGGTGAACGCGCAGAACGCCATCGTGATTCGGGACACACCTGACCGGCTGGCGCTGGCGTCGAAAATCATCCGGGATATCGACAAGGCCAAACCCGAGGTGCTACTGCACGTGCAGGTGGTGACGGCGAGCGTGGACCGGTTGCGCGATTTGGGGCTTTTGCCCGGGCAGAGCGTGGCGATTTCGTTCACGCCGCGAACGAGCGTCCAGCCCAGCAGCACGAGCGGCTCAACCAGCACGACCACGCCGACATCGGGCACATCGACTTCGCCGACGCAGATTACGCTGAGCAACCTGAAGAACCTGACAGGCGCCGACTACAGTGCGACTTTACCTGGAGCGACGGCAAACGCGATTCTGACCGACAACAAGACACGGATCATTCAGGATCCCGAAGTTCGCGTGAGCGACGGTGAAAAGGCGACTTTGAAGATCGGTGAGCGCGTGCCGGTGGCGACCGGCAGCTTCCAGGCGGGCGTCGGCGTGGGCGTGGGCACCGGCGCGGGCGTCGTGAACCCCCTGGTGAACACGCAGTTTCAATATATCGACGTCGGCGTGGATATCGACGTGACTCCGCGCGTGCATCCTGATGGCGACGTTAGCATGAAGCTTTCGATTGAAGTTTCGTCGATCACGGGCACAGACAGCATCGGCGGCATCAATCAGCCGGTGATCGGCAGCAAGAAGATCGAGCACGATATTCGCCTAAAGGACGGCGAAGTGAGCGTCCTGGGCGGGCTGATCGAGCGCACGGAAACCAAGAACCTCAACGGCATTCCCGGCCTGGCGCAGATTCCGTTCATCAAATACTTCACGGCGGACAACAGCAACGAGGTGCAGGAAGACGAAGTGTTGATCGTCCTGACTCCGCATATTATCCGGTTCCCGTCGATCGACGCGGACAACCTGCAGACGGTGGCCGCCGGAACGGATTCGAATCCGCACGTCTACCGCGGGGCTGGAGAAGCTTCGGCGCCGAACACCACGCAGCAGGCGCCTTCGCCTTTCGCGGGCCCGCAAGGCGAGTCGGCTCAAACCCTACCTCAGGCCGGCGCTCCGTCGAGCGTTTCGCAACTGCATTTCAATCCGCCGACCACGATGATGAAGGCGGGCGATACGACCACGGTGGGACTGGCCGTTTCAAACGTGAACGATCTCTACGCGAT
>Ga0209006_10003311_pt1 | contig 14669 bp, 11 predicted proteins | sample JacPin_JW_Ref_O2_FD_188567 | JGI IMG/M metagenome (GOLD analysis project Ga0209006, IMG submission 188567) | Forest soil microbial communities from Algoma, Ontario, Canada - Jack Pine, Ontario site 1_JW_Ref_O2 (SPAdes) (version 2) | ecosystem: Environmental > Terrestrial > Soil > Boreal... | reverse complement strand
CACAAGGTGGCAGACCTTGCTGTGGACGCTCAGTGCTTTTGCATCTCTAGTAATTGCGATATATGCGAGGCACACTGACGTACTCTGCGGAACGGCGATCCTCCGATACGAGTGGGATGCAGGCGCGAATGGGCCTTTTTCTCAGTTTCAAGCTGCATTTGCGCGGCTGACTGCCTGTCAAGCCATATGGCATGTGACTGCGGCTGGCCACACAAGCGACTGGAAGAGAAATGCCGGTGCCGGAACTTTGAGCAAGAGATCACTCACACGGCCAAGCATAGCTCTCCCGCCAAAAGTGCAATGCAATATTAGTGTTCCCTTCCTAGACGCGTCGGGAAGGAAGTTATTTTTCTTCCCTGATCGTCTCCTCGTTTACGACTCGACTGGGGTGGGAGCAGTATCATATGCAGATCTTCAGCCGGTCGCCGGACAAACGAGGTTCGTGGAAAGCGATGCGGTTCCGAGAGACGGAACTCAGGTAGGTTCTACTTGGCGATTCGTGAATCGGAGCGGCGGACCAGATAGAAGATTCAACAATAACCGCCAATTGCCAGTGATGCTATACGGTGAAATCTTGCTAACTAGCTCATCAGGATTGCGTGAACTTTTCGAAGTATCTGTTCCGGCTGTGCCAAATGTCCTAGCAGCGGCATTGTCAGGCATGGCGATCAAGGAACACGTGATCTAGACGCACCCGACCTGTCACCTCCTCCACTCAGGCATAATGGCTCTGCATGAAGATGCCAATGTCGGATGACCGTCTGATCCGCCTGATTGCGATCTTCAAATTCTTTAAGGCCGGATTGCTGATCGCCGTTGGCATAGGCGTGCTCAGACTCCTTCACAAAGACGTGGCGAGCGTGCTCCGGCACTGGTCTGAAGCATTGAGGGTCGACCCGGCAAACCATTTTCTTGATGCAGCGCTGGGGAAAGCGACCCGTGTGAGTCCTGCCCAGATCAAGAAACTCGGATTAGGCAGCTTTCTCTATGCCGGATTGTTCTTGGCCGAAGGAACGGGCCTGTGGTTGCGTAAGCGCTGGGGAGAGTGGCTTACCGTAATTATCACGAGCTCTTTGGTACCGATCGAGCTTTATGAAATCTACCGCCATGCAAGCTACGTGAAACTCGCCGTGCTCGCACTCAACGTCGCAATCGTCATCTATCTGATCTATCACATCCGCAGGGAACGGAAGAGTTAAAGACTCACGCCTTAAGGGTTCAGAACGGCATCGATCTTCTCCGGAAACCTTAAGGACACGCGACGTTCCCTCATTTTCGCTGCCCTCTCGATTCTCCGCATTAGAAACATCGCCCTGATCTGATACACTCCCTCGTCCAATCTGAACCAGGAGATCTGTATCGCAATGCAGCCCCAGCCCGCTTCTGACAATTCGCCAATCGCAGTCCGCAAAGCCACGCCGGAAGACGCCCCAGTCTGTGGCCGTATTTGCTATGACGCGTTCACGAAGATTTCGACCGAGCACGCTTTCCCACCCGACTTTCCCTCCGCTGAGGTGGCGACGAATGTCCTGTCGATGATGTTCAGCCATCCCGGTTTCTATTGCGTGGTTGCCGAAGCGGGCGGCCAGATCCTGGGCAGCAACTGTCTCGACGAACGCTCCGCGATTGCCGGCGTCGGGCCGATCACCATCGATCCTGAGATTCAGAATAAAGGCGTCGGACGCGCTCTGATGGAAGCGGTCCTCAACCGCTCCGCGGAGCGGGGCTTCCCGGGCGCCCGACTTCTGCAAGCCGCCTTTCACAACCGTTCGCTGTCTCTTTACACCAAGCTCGGGTTTGACACTCGCGAGCCGATATCCACCATGCAAGGCCCGCCGATCAAGGCCTCCACTCCGGGTTACGGCATACGTCTCGCGCTCATGTCCGATGCGGAGGAATGCAACCGGCTGTGCCGGCGCGTGCATGGCCACGACCGCGGAGGCGAACTTCGTGACGCAATCGAACAAGGCACGGCGCAGGTCGCCGAGCGTGAAAGCCGAATCTCAGCCTATTCCACCGGCGTCGGTTTTTTCGGACACACCGTCGGTGAGAGCAACGCGGATGTGAAGGCGCTGATCGCAAACGCGGATTCATTCGCCGGACCCGGCATTCTCGTCCCGACACGAAACGCAGCTCTGTTCCGATGGTGCCTCGACAACGGCCTCCGCGTCGTGCAGCCGATGACGCTCATGACCGTGGGCCTCTACAACGAACCCGCAGGCGCATATCTCCCCTCGATACTTTATTAGGTATTTAGGTAGCTCTCTGAGGAATCGCGGAGCCCTAGCGCGTCGTTTCGTCGTCAATCCAGTATTCGCTGCGCGACTTAATCACCAACTGCGGGCGACCCTTGGCTTCCATATGCAGTGCATGCAGGCCCGGAGTAGACGCGGTCGGTCGGAAACTCAGTACATAGTAGTTGTGTACATCGTTCGATATGGCGATGAGGCCGGCCTTCAGATCCTTGGCATTGCGGAAGTGAACGAACTCCCCTCCGCCAAGCTTCGCAATGGATTCTGCGGTATTGGTGCGCAACGCATTGCGTGCGGCAAGAAAGCTCATGGTGGCCAGCCGAATCGGCGGAGCAAGCTGGCTGATGCAGTCGAGCACCTGCTTGCTGTAGTGCCCTTCGTACTCGCGATCAGCTCCGTCGCGACTGAAGCAGCCGTGCGCCGGTCCCGGCGTGCCGTTAGTAAACTTCGACGCCTCATGGGAGACGGCAGACCGTGTGCTGGAAAAACCAAAGCTGTACATCGCCGTATTCGTGTCGCTGATCAGGCGCAGCGCTTCATCGAGCGTTGTTTTGCTGCCCTGATCGATGGTTTCGCTGAGCAGCAGAATCGAGCGGCGATAGCGCGCGGGCTCGGTCTTTAGCTGTGCGATGGCCAATGCAATCCCATCGAGAATGGCCGCCCCCCGATCACCTTCTTCCAGGCTGGCCAGCTCCCGGGAAACATCGGCCGTTCTCGGCGTAAAGGGCACAAGCAGATGCGGCGCACTGTCGAAGCCAATGAGCGCGACGCGGTGTTCCACATCGCCGATCAGCGTGTCGAGGATCGAGTCCAGTTGGTGATAATCACTTAGATGTTGTGCCCCGGCGCCGCCGGTTTCCACCACAATCGCCAACGCCAGCGGTTGCGAGTCGGTGTCCTGATCAAGAGTAAGGTGCTGCTGCACGCCATTGTCGGTGAGAACGAAGTCGTCGGCGGTGAGTCCAAAAACAACTTCTCCTCCCTTGGTCTTCAGGAGCGCAGGCGCCTCCACCAAAGTGGAGCGAACGGTCAGTGTGGTCTGGCCTTGATCGTTCTGCTGCGCATATAAGCCCGCAGCGCCGAGGCAGAGTAAGAGCGATAACGCACGCGCGCATCTCATAACCAGCCTTCATTGTAAGCGCGACAGCACGCTCCGCCAGGGCTTGCTCGACAGATTCACTGACCATCCAGTGCGAATTTGCCCTTGACTCACCAGCGCCAGCGATGACAGACTTCCCGCCAGTAAATTCTTGAGTGTTGTTCAAATCGGTTTGCGATGGAGGAGCACTATTATGGCAACGAAGGCGAATCGGAAGCAGCCCCGGGCAGCGGCCCAGATTAACAGCACACTCGAGAAGCACCTCGCGACCTACATGACCGTCGCCGCGGCAACCGGAGTCGGCGTTCTTGCGCTCGCTCAGCCGTCCGAAGCCGAGATCGTGTACACCGCTACCAATCAGGTTTTGAATAGCCGCAATCTCGTCACAGTTGACTTTAATAACGACGGCGTCACCGACCTGAGTTTCCGGCTTTCCTCACGCGGGTACGGCAGCGTCCTGTTCGCCGATGCAGGCCAAAATCACCTCATGAACGGTTATTCCGCCGCTCAGGTACTGCCTTGGGGTAAGCGCATAGGCCCTGCGGGATCATTCGGCGCAAACAACGTTTTTCTCGCAGGCGCCAACCATCACTTCGGATCCTGTGTAACGTACGGGGGCGACTGGGTCAACAAGAAGGGATTTTATCTCGGCGTTCAGTTTTCCATCGGGAGCGAGATCCACTACGGTTGGGTGCGGCTGAGTATTGTCCCGGTTTGCACAAACGGCGGTTCTGACCTGTTGACCGGCTACGCCTACGAAACTATTCCCAATAAGCCGATCATCGCAGGAAAGACATCTGGCCCCGCCGTTGCGGATGTTTACTACGAGGATGTTCTCCCGGTTCGATCTCAACAGCCAAGCCTGGGGATGCTGGCCCTCGGTACAGACGGTCTGAACATCTGGCGCCGCGAGGAAGAAGCAGCCTAAGTCCTCCACCGATTTGTATCCCGTCGAAACCAGTCTTCGCGCTTTTTCGAAGGCCGGGGATTTCGACCGCCGGCCGCTTGGACTTCTGACTTGTCTGGTCACGGATAACGCATGGCATATGCGGAAGGAGAAAGCGAAATGGTCACCAACATGGAGCATGATGTTCACAGGCGGTCACGTTGATTCAGCGTCAATAGTGCAATGGCGATTTTTCGTCAACTAGGGGCTTTCGGGTTCGGCGATACCTTTGAAAGCTCATCCTCGAAATGGTTTTCAACTTCTTCGCGACTGAGCGGGTTTTTCGCGTTGCTCAATACGATGGAATAAACGACTTTGTTGCCTTCGACCTGGGCGGTGAGAAACGCACTCTCGTCCAGTTCTTGGTTGGTGAATTTCACCCTTCTGCGATCTGCAAGCGTTTTGATCCACTCGTCGCTCATTCAGCACACCCGAATGGCGAAATAATACGCGGCTTACGACTCCAGATGTGTAATCTCTTCTCTCCCGTTGACACAATTGTCCAATTGTTGACGAAATCAGGCCATAACGCTCATTGACCCGGACGGGGACCGCCAGCCCGCTCGATGAGTGTAATGGCGATTTAACGTCAACCGCCGACGTGCTAGTAGAATTACAGTCAGCATATGCCCGCCAATTTCCAGCGCGTCATTGCTCTCTTCAAGAGCAGGAAAAAGTCGCAGGACAGGGATTTCACACCGTCAGTCTCCCAGTTCCCGGTAGTGGCTGAATCTGAGCTCAGCCACTACCCCAGTTCCCAATCGGATTGACGCCACGAGTCTTGTCGAGGTATATTTATCGCCCCTCCCCAAGCCTTGTTCCAGGCACCATTCACCGATCCCAATTAAGGAGCATCTTCCATGCCCGGCAAAAGCTTCTACTTCGCATCGAGTGTCGTAATGTCCCTCTTTGCATTGACCGCACTGATGACCGCACAGAGCTCGTTTAAAACCTTGCAAAGCTTCGGTGCTGGTACCGAAATCCTGGCCGGAGTGGTCTTCGACAAGGCCGGCAATTTGTACGGCGTAACCGGCTCCGGAGGGACGACCGGAGCGGGCAGCATCTTCGAACTCTCGCCCAACTCGGACGGTAGTTGGACACAAAAAGTGCTGCACAACTTCACGGGCGCGGCGGACGGCGGCGTTCCCCTGCCTACCCTAATCATCGACGGGGCCGGAAGTCTATACGGCACAGCACGACAAGGCGGCGCGATCGGCAACGGTGTTGTTTTTCAGATGGTTTCCAACACCGACGGTAGCTGGACTGAAAATATATTGCATAGCTTCGGCGGACCGGATGGATCCGATCCATTTGGCGGCGTGACTTTCGATCAGGCAGGCAATCTCTATGGCACAACGCGGGAAGGCGGCGCAGGCCTGTGCTCGGGCGGATGCGGCGTCGTTTATAAGCTAGCGCCGAATTCCGACGGAAGCTGGACGGAGAGCGTGTTGCACAGCTTCTGCACCACGAAGGGTTGCGGCGACGGCATCAATCCGTATATTGAGAGCCTGGTCTTCGATCAAGCCGGGAACCTTTACGGCACTACCGAAAACGGTGGACGACGCAGCGCCAATGGCGGCACAGTATTTAAGCTGACGCCGAACTCAGACGGAAGCTGGAGCGAAAAAGTACTACATAGTTTTTGTTCCCTTGCGGCCTGTGCCGACGGTGAAGGCCTTCTTGCCGGCGTTATCTTAGACCAGGCAGGAAACCTCTATGGCATGACCGAAATGGGCGGAGCCAAAACGAACGGTGCGATATTTGAGTTGTTTCCCAATGCGGATGGCGGCTGGACGGAAAAAGTGCTCCATAGTTTTCACGTGCAAACCGACGGGGGCGAACCCTCTGGAGGCCTTATTTTTGACCAGGCCGGAAATCTTTACGGCACCGCATGGGGAGGGCCGGGAGGCTACGGCGTGGCTTTCAAACTCTCGCCCACCTCAAACGGAAATTGGACGGAGACAGTGCTGCATGCCTTCGGGGATCATCCAGGAGCATTGCCGAGCTCCGGATTGACATTCGACGCCGCCGGCAACCTCTATGGGACGACAGAGGGAGACGGCAATACTACCTTCGGGTCAGTGTTTGAGATCATGCCGTAACTCAGGGGCTACGGCAAGAACTGGGGACAAGAACTGGGGACAGACCCCGCCATTGAATCTCCGCATCCCAAAAAATGTCCCGCTTTTCACACGCCTGAGGAGGAACGCGAGGCGGCGCACGGACGACAATGCAACGCAGAACTTGTAAGTTAAATAGCTAACGGCCCGCCCGTTGTTTGGGCGGCTTCTTTTTTACCCATGCTTTTACGATCCGTTCTGCGTAACTTCTGTTATCAGGCCATTACACTCATAGGGCCGGCGACAGAAAACTCGGGGACCGCCACTCCTTGGACTCTCGACTTGTCCGGTCACGGATTACCTCATAGCTGTGCCAAAGAAAGCAGTCAAGTGTCTTGCCAGCGTGGAGCACGCAAGTCAAGGCTGTAATCGGGCCAAGGCGGCTTGCCGGCTCGGATGGGTCAGATATCCACAACCCGCCTGTGATATCCGACCTTGTCTCCAACAACAACTCCGCTCAAGATGGAACAATTCCGCAGCGACGGGACGAAACACGAAGCTCTTTGACAACTTATAAGCGGGCGGATGATCGACGGAATCCATGATCGCAACACAAACCCAATGGATTGAAGAATTTGCGCGATTTCTGGAATCGGCAGACTGAATCCAAAGGACTTATCTGCGCCAACCAACAGAAAAACACCTCTAAGTCCTTTGGATACTAGAATTTGCGGGCAACTGATTTGCTTTCAAGAATTTGGCGAGACCTATGCCAGATTAGATCGGCTTACTACTTTGTTTGTAATAATTTAGCAAAAACTGCTTTTCAATTTTTTGACTCGGCTTGATCCAGCCTAAGGCGTCGCCCTCGCCACCGTGAGCCGACTCGAATCCAGCGGCACGTCGCGTTGAATTTCCATCTCGATCGAAGTTCCCACATCCAACCGCACATCGCTGCCGCGCTTCAGCAGCGCCCATGCGATGCCGGCCGCCGCTCCCGCTCCCGCCCCAATTCGCGCTCCGTTAATTCCACCGGAGGCCAATCCGCCGCCAATGCCGCCCACCGCGCCGCCATATGCGCCGCCCTTGGCTGCGTCCTCAACTTTCTTGCCCGTTTCGCTGTCCTGTTTGATCGTTCCTTCCGAATCTTTCACCGAGTTATCCACGGCTCCCGGAGTATTCTCCACCGATCCGGGTAACATCACGGTATATCCGCTGGGATAAATCATCGAAGTGAAGTGCATCAGGATCTCCGCGCGACCGTGACCGTGCCCAGCGCGCTCCACATGCGAAATTTTCCCCTGAATGTAAGTCCCCGCCGGAACCAGCACATGCTCATTCAGCACAAACGGAAACGCAGTCTCCGCATACACCGAATCGCCCTCGCGCGCGTTCTTGGTCGAGATGGCCTGCTTAAGCTGCAACGGAATCCGCGACCCCGCGGGGATCACGGCGGCATTAACATTTTGAGAGGTGGTCGTACTCTTATCGGAACTTTGTGCCGATCCATTCGCAGCCGGCGCAGTCTGAGCAGGCGAAGCAGAACTTGCCGCCTGACCCAAGGCCACTCCAGAAATCAGCAACACCGCGAATACAGAGCGCATAGGTTCCTCCGTTTCAGCCGAGAATACCACGGCATTTAGCGGCTAGGATGCGAATTCTACGGTTGGCGCTGCCTGGGCAAGGATGGCCGGAGCGCCGAGAAGGCCCGGTTTTCTTGGCTCAGTACAGAAGATACTTCTTCCGAAGCTGCTCAAACTTTTCCAGGTCTTCCTGCCAATCCTGCGCAATTCGCCGCGGATCGCGCCCCTCAACCAGCGCGTCGTAGACGCTCTGATTCACCAGCAGTTGGGTCATGCGCTCCATCTTGAAATCTGCGGGATAGAGTTTGTGCAGCGTTGCCGCCAGCTCAATTCCCATCTCCGGCGCATCTAGACCATTGCGGTCGGTCAGAAGAATGTTCACGCCGTTGCAAGTCTGCCCGCTGAAAGTCGCAGCCGTCGGTGTGAACGTTACAGGCACGAAGCGCACGCCCGCAATCCCGCGCTCGTTCAAGTATGCCGCCAACTCGCGGCTCTTCATCCACGGTGCGCCGAGCAGCTCAAATGGAGTGTCGGTCCCACGTCCGACAGAAACGTTCGTGCCCTCAATGATCGCCACGCCTGTATACAGCCCGGCCTCAGTCATACTGCGCAAATTCGGCGAAGGATTCACCCAGGTAAGCCCCGTCGAATCGAACCAGTCCCCGCGCTGCCAACCCTCCATCGACACGACGGTCAACTTGGCATTGATGCCGCGCTCGGCGTTAAACATCTTCGCCAGTTCGCCCATGGTCATCCCAGGCCGCACGGGCACAGTCCAGTAGTTGTTAAAGTTCTCGCGCCTCGCATCCGAAACCGGACCTTGCACAAGAGATCCGGTGATCGGGTCGGGCCGGTCGAGCACAATCAATTCAATCCCGGCTTTCGCGGCGCCTTCAAGAAAATATCCCAGCGTGGTTTCATAGGTGTAGAAGCGAGCGCCCGCGTCCTGAATGTCGAAGACCACGGCGTCGAGATGTTTCATCACATCCTCTGGCGGACGCCGTGCCGCATCCTTCGTTCCGTACACGCTGTAAACAGGAATGCCGGTTGCCGCGTCTTTGGAGTTGTTGACGTCGGTCGTGTCGAGCGTTCCAGTCACTCCGTGCTCGGGACTGAAGATCGCATCGAGCGACACTCCCGGAGCCTGCGCCAGCACGTCAATCGTTCGCCGCCCCTGCGCATCGATTCCTGTTTGATTTGTTACCAGGCCAATGCGTTTTTTGCCTTGCGACGATTTCAGAACGTCAAAGTCATGCTCTTCGAGCACATCAAGCCCGGTCTTCACCGTGGCGTTACGCACGCTCACTCGACGAGCCGCACTTTGCGCCTCGTTATAGCCGGTGATGCTCAACCAGCGCAGCTTATCTTTTTCGTCGGCGGTTAGCGTCAACGCTGCCGCCACCGCAGTGGCGACTTTTGATCGCAAGGCGATTGCATTTCCCTTACCGCGAGGATGCACGGCATTGGTCAGCAGAATGATATAGGTGTTGGTGGTTGGATCGATCCACATCGATGTTCCGGTAAAGCCCGTGTGTCCGAACGAACCGATCGGCAAGAGATCGCCGCGGTTTGAAGAAAACGGAGAATCGATATCCCAGCCAAAGCCGCGCAGCACGGGCGCGGCCGGAGGTTGTTCCGGTGACGTCATCTTTTCCACGGTTAGCGCCGACAATATTCCGCCGCCACCACTCAAAAGCGCTTGGGCAAATTTCGCCAAGTCGTCACCGGTGGAAAACAGTCCCGCATGACCGGCCACGCCACCCATTCGCCGCGCTGTTGGATCATGCACGACGCCGCGCAGCATGTGTTCGTTCTCGTCATACTGCGTCGGAGCAATTCTGGCGCGCCACGCCGCAGGAGGCAAGAACCGAGTGTGCAGCATTTTGAGCGGAGCAAAAATGTGCCGGGTCGCATATTCATCCAGCGTTTCGCCGGAAATTTTCTCAACCAGCGCGCCCAGCACGATGAAGTTGATGTCACTGTAAGAAAACTTCGATCCCGGCGGATCGTCTGGAATCTCGGTAAACGCCATTCCATAGGCCGTTGCTTTTCCTGACCACTGTACTTTCAAATCCAGATCCGGCGGCAGCCCCGAGTAGTGCGTGAGCAACTGGCGGACCGTAACGTCTTCTTTCCCGTTCTGCGCGAATTCCGGAAGATACTTTGCCACCGGATCGTTCAGGCGTACCTTCCCGATCTGTACTAGCTGCATCACTGCCGTGGTCGTGACAATCACTTTGGTCAGCGATGCGAGATCGAAAACCGTATCCAGCGTCATCGGTTCGCGGCGCGGCTCCAGCGCACGGCTTCCGTATGCTTTGCGATAGGCGACCCTGCCGTTATGGCCGACAACCAGGACGGCGCCGGGAATATTTCCGTCCGAAATTGCTTGTTGAATAATCGCGTCTACGGCAGGCAGATGGAGTGAATCGAGCGGACGGTTCGAGTCCGCTTTCACGGCAGCAGCAGAGCTAACCGCAGAAAAGATAAGCGTGATCGCAAGCATGCCGGCGCTGCTGAATCGGAGCATCCGGCGATCGAACGATCCGGCCTTCCGCGCCCTTTGCCAAAAGGCGGGACTATGCCGAGGCGAGTTTGAATTATTAGCGAGGATGCTTTGACTCTACACAATGCCGGCGGCACGACTCAAGAAACTCAAGTAAGGGGTATCGCAAGTGCCATATCATGTATTCTTCGATTTCGAGTGGAGACAGCGTGAATTCAAGCGCCCTCGGCATGCCTTCAACATCGCTGCTCACTTTCTGTGACGCGCAAGATCAGATATTTTCGCCTGCGTTTTCGATTCTCGATACGGCGATCGCCGATCACGTGTTTCCCGCAGCTTCAGTCGCCGTCACCCTTCGTGGACGGCTCATTGCGCTGAAAGCCTTCGGCCGTTTTACTTACGAATCCGACCCGATTGGGAAGCGCAGCGTGACCGTCGAGACGCTTTTTGATTTGGCATCGTTGACTAAAGTTGTGGCGACTGCCACCACAGCGATGATTCTTTACGAGCGCGGAATGCTGGAACTCGAAGCACCGGTCGCGGGCGTCATACCTGAGTTTCTTGCAGTTGCCGGGCCCGATCCGCGCCGCCACGAAGTGACTTTTCGGATGTTGCTTGCGCATTCTTCCGGCCTGCCCGCATACGAGAAGCTTTTTTTGAAGCACCGAACTCGCGATAAGCTTCTGCAAGCTACTTTTACGGCACCACTGACGGCCGATCCCGGCACACATGCGGAATACAGCGACATCGGTTTCATCATCCTCGGAGCGGCGCTGGAACGACTGACCGGTGAATCTCTAGATCAATTCTGCCAGCGGGAAATCTTTGGACCGTTAGGCATGACCAACACGACGTTCAATCCGCCGGCTGAATTGCGTGCGCACATCCCGCCAACAGCCAAAGAATGTGGCGGGGACGCTCGCAGCAATTTCCGCAATCGCATCATTCAAGGCGAGGTGCAAGATGAAAATGCCAGCGTCCTCGGCGGCGTCGCCGGACACGCGGGCCTTTTCTCAACTGCCGAGAACGTCACGCGCTTTGCCCATGCGATGCTTAACGGCGGACGGCCTATCCTCCGTCCAGAGACCGTCGAGCTCTTTACTCGGCGCGAGGCCGAACCTTTGGGTACATCGCGGACGTTGGGGTGGGACACGCCCTCTAAGCCGTCGCAGTCTGGCAAATATTTCAGCTCCGGGTCGTTCGGTCATCTGGGCTATACGGGAACTTCATTGTGGATCGATCCGGCTCGCCAGCTTTCGATAACGCTGCTGACCAACCGCACGTGGCCCGACTGTTCCAATCAAGCCATCAAAGAGGTACGGCCACGATTTCACGATGCCGTCATTGACGCTCTGAATCGATCGATCTGACAAGCTTCGTGGGATAATTAGCGATCTTGATCGTGGCCGTCACGCGCCGAAAATAGAAAGATTCTCTTGACCGCATCGAAGAAAACAGATCTCCGCCGTCTGCGCACAGAGCAATCCCACCCTGCCGCCGCTGATCTCGACCGCAAGTCGGCGCTCGAAATCGCACGCGTGATCAATGCCGAAGACGCGACTGTCGCCGCTGCCGTGCATCGAGCTCTACCGCAAATCGCTCGCGCAATCGACTTGGTTGCTGCCGGTCTTCGACAAGGCGGGAGGCTGATTTATGTGGGGGCCGGCACCAGTGGGCGCATCGGCGCTCTGGATGCTTCCGAGTGTCCGCCAACGTTTAACGTCGATCCGCGAACTGTGCAGTACATCATCGCCGGAGGACCGAAGGCTCTTGACTCCGCAACAGAGGCCAGTGAGGACGACGAGAAGCTCGGTCGTGACGAAATGAAAAAGCGCAAGCCTGGCAAGCACGATGTTGTTGTCGGCATTGCATCCAGCGGCCGCACGCCTTTTACGGTGGCCGCGATCGGCGAAGCGCGCCGCCGCAGCGCGCGAACTATCGCGCTCACTTGCAATCGCAAATCGCCGCTCGAGCGTGCCGCCCATTTTGCCATCATTACCGAAGTCGGTCCCGAAGTACTGGCCGGGTCGTCGCGCATGAAAGCTGGGACCGCGCACAAGATGGTTTTGAACATAATTTCGACGGGGGCCATGACGCGGCTGGGTTACGTCTATGGCAATCTGATGGTCAATGTGGTGCCTAAAAACGAAAAGCTGATCCAGCGCGCCGTCGGAATTCTAGAACGTGCGACGGGAGCTGACCGCGAGACTGCGGCACGCACGCTCCAGGCTTCGGGCAATCGCACCCCGCTTGCGCTGGTCATGCTGGCCGCCGGGGCTTCCCGCGCCGATGCCACTGCCGCGCTGAAAAAGTTCCGAGGGCACGTGCGGCACGCTATAGCGTGGGCAAAGAGGGACATTCAAAAGAAGTAATCGCGGGGAAGCACACGGATTCGATCTTCCAGCAATCACTGCAAAATCCTGCATCTTGCGCGCACAAGCGTATTCGGGGTAGGCTTCTTTCGCCTTCTCTCAGACTCGTTTCATTCGGGCCGTTGGTTTAGCAACTAAGGCTACGGCAAACCTGAAGTTTTATTTTCGACGGAGAGCCCGCCATGACGCACAAAACATCCCCAACCTGCTTCACTTCTGCCATCTTCACCTCGTTTGCTATTTTACTGTTCGCCACGGGGGCATTTGCCGCGGGTTCCGCGGAAGTTGTCATTCACAGCTTCGCCGGTGGCACGGGGGACGGGGCGGCTCCTTCCAGCGCGCTGGTGGCAGACAAGTTGGGCAACCTCTACGGGGTCACGCCGCAAGGCGGGACCTACGGATGCGGGACCGTGTTCCAGCTTTCGCCGCAGTCGAACGGGACTTGGAGCGAGACCATTCTTTATAGCTTCACTATTCAGGGATCAAGCTGCAACGCGTTGCCGGGGGCCAGCCTGGTCATGGACAGTGAAAGCAATCTCTACAGCACGTCGGCGCGCGCGGGTGCGCACGGCGCTGGATTCGTTTACAAACTTTCTCCTGCGGGCAGCGGGTGGAATCTGACCGACCTCTACGACTTCCACCCCAGCTACACGTTCCGCGACGGCTATTGGCCCTTGGCTGGAGTGGTGTTGGACCATGAAGGCAATCTCTATGGGACCACGTATTTGGGCGGCATCGGTCAGTGCTACTCCAACCAGGATGCTGTTACGGCTGGGTCCAACGATCCCGAGGGAAACGTGCCAGTGGGTTGCGGCATCATCTTCGAGCTGTCTCGGTCTACGAGCGGAACGTGGACCGAGAAAATCCTGTACAACTTCCGGGCGGGCACCGACGGCGCGGGTCCGTGGGCGAACATGATCTTCGACGAGCACGGCAATCTGTTTGGCACCACGAGCGGCGGGGGAATAGGCTACGGCGGCTGCATCGGCGTATACATCGGCGGCTGCGGAACCGTGTTTGAGCTCGCTGCTGCCCACGGTGGATGGAAAGAGCTCACGCTCTACGAATTTACCGGGGATGCTGACGGCGGCGTACCACTCTCCGGGGTAACGTTCGACAAGGATGGGGACCTGTACGGCACAACCCCCGGACCGTTCTTCGAATACGGTTCGGTCTACGAACTGTCTCCGACCGCGAGCGGAAGCTGGACCGAAACCACGCTCTCTTCGTTTATCAATGAAACGTACGGGTACGGCGCATTCAGTTCTGTGATCGTAGATGAGTCCGGAAATCTTTACGGCACCACGGAGTTTGGCGTTGGACCGGCGACCTCCGATGCGCGTGCACTTGGCGAGGCCAATGCGCCTCCGCCCAAGCCGGTTGGACCGGGAACGATCTTCGAGATCTCTCCGGGCCAGGGCGGCACGTTGACGACGAATTGGCTGCATACTTTCGCGGGAACTCCAGACGGCCTGAATCCCGCCGCCGGCATGGTTCGCGGACCCGACGGCGCATTCTATGGCACGACGGCTTCCGGCGGAGCGCTGGGGTACGGGACAGTGTTCAAGTTCGTGCCCTGAATATCGCGCATCGTGTTCGAATTTGGTCTTCGCGCCCCACTAGGCCGTGCCCTCTCGATTACCTATGTCTGCGGCGGTTCCCAGTTAAAATGAAGTTTCATTAAGGACTCATCACTCCATGGATAAACTTGTTATTCGCGGCGGTGCGCCCTTGCTCGGCACCATCCGCGTAAGCGGCGCGAAGAATGCCGCATTGCCCTGCATGGCCGCCGCCCTACTCACCGAAGAGCCTGTCATTCTCGAAAATATTCCGCAGGTGCGGGACATTCAA
>Ga0209006_10003310_pt1 | contig 14669 bp, 16 predicted proteins | sample JacPin_JW_Ref_O2_FD_188567 | JGI IMG/M metagenome (GOLD analysis project Ga0209006, IMG submission 188567) | Forest soil microbial communities from Algoma, Ontario, Canada - Jack Pine, Ontario site 1_JW_Ref_O2 (SPAdes) (version 2) | ecosystem: Environmental > Terrestrial > Soil > Boreal... | reverse complement strand
CACAGACTTGGCTGGTATCTTGAACCGAGCTACGAGTACAAGTTCGGGCCCGGGCATGAACATTCGCTCGGTATAACGGGCGGTCTGTTGATTGGTATTCCATGAGGGCCTTTTGTTAGCTTTGAGTATCAGGTTCGGCGAATGATCAGTTGCCGGCAAATCGCTTTCTCAACCCATCCATACGGGAGTCAAAGTAGTTTTCCTTCCGCTCATTTGTACAATCCCTCGCGGAGCGGACTGGATGCCCGTGCAACGGGGGTGGAACTTCCCCCGAGAGTGAACCGGAGCCGACCAAGGAATCGAATCTCTGGGCCACCACCTGCGCCAGAAACTGCTTGGCTACATCTGCTTCCAACAGCCGGTCGCGGTTCTTAGTCGGTTATGCACGTTACAACCAGAATTTTGTTCGCGTGTAACGTTTTAACCTACAGTTGTTGCGTCCTTGGGATTCGCTGGGATATCAAGGGCAAAGCCCTTGGCTAGTTAGTGAAGGTGGTCGCGTCCCAGACTTCGTCGTCCGCGTTCAGCCCCACAAACCAGCGGAACAGCAGGTTGTAATCCATCTCCTCGATCAGCAGACACTCGCTGCGCACCGAGTACAGCATCTGCAGCAACTGCGCCCGCAGCAATTCTCCGGCGCAATCGACGGCCGGCCTACCTCGGCATACATGGCGTCAAAGCACCCAGACACCTGGGCCAGCGCCTGGTCCACCATGACTCGGATCGCCCGCAGCGGATGATCCTTCCGCACCCGTGCTTCCGGCGACAAGTAACTGAATATCTGACTCTGCTGCTCGTCCGCTCCTCGCATGCCTTTTCGTAACGCACCCAGCCTGTGGATGGAAGAGTAGTTCTTCAGCAGCCTGCTAGTAAAACATGTGCGAAATCGCCCGAAAACGTCCCGGCCATCTTCGTGGAATTGGCAGGAAAAAGCCGCAGGGCCGTATCAGCATTGAGGTTCTTCAACATTGATGATATTTTCAAACGGCTCTTGGAAAGGGAGGATTTGATACCCCCTGCCGGCACCACTTAACTCCGGCCGCTCCGCGCGAACGGCCTTCATCTTGAAAGACGCCTCTCCTCACTAGGCGCTGATCGCTTGAACCGCCTCGCGTATTGTTTAGTTGGTTCCGTCTGAGAGCTTCGCTGACTCCGACAAGTCGGCCGGTTTCACGGACAGCCTGGTCAGGTAAGGGAAGAACGGCGTGACTTCGAGCGGCATCTTGTCTGCCGAGCTCAACAGCGTCACGCGTTTGGTATTCATCATTTCAATCTGATTGCTCCATGGATTCAGGTCGACTCGACTACCTAGCGACAAGGCTGCTAGCTGATCAATCTTGTTTTCCAGTTGCGGTGCTGCGGTGGCAACGGTCGCCAGCCGCGTAGTGTTCTTGCTGCCCAACGGATTGCCCAAATGCGGGCGAATTAAGTTGGGAAGCACTTGCGCGCGGTCTTGTATCTGCCGTAAGAAAAGTCCTGCCGAGGCTAACTTGTCTTTGTAGGGCGAGTTATTCAGCAATTCGCTTGCTTTCGCGTCCGCGGCTTGCTCGTCGAGCGCGCTACGTTCGAAGTTCATGCGCTGGAACGTAGCCGGCTCCGAAAAGAAAAACCGGTCGGTGAATGCAAACTTGGTATCAACCCTGTGATTCAGCGCGATGTGCGCTAATTCATGGGACAGAACCATTGCCAACGCAGCTTCGTCGGGAAGGACATCGATTAGACCCCGGCTGACGACAATGGTGTGACCGATGGTAAACGATTCAAGCGGTGTCGTTAGAAGCACCCGGCAACGTACATCGGGAATAATGTCCAGGCTGTTAGTGATGGTCAGGTTGTTCACTACGGTCTGTAGCACTTTATCCACGGGCCCCGGGGGAGCGATGAGTCCTATCTTCTGTAAATGATCGACCGCATTATCCTCGGCGAGCCTTTCCCAGTTACGCTGCGCTTCCAACGGGGTAGCCTGTGCACGGATTGCGTCGGTGTGGTCCTGCGCCATGTCAATCCGGACATCTGTGAACTCGGAATCGTGCTTAATGTGTACCTCGTCGTAATCCCAGAACCTGGTTTGTGCCTTGAAGCGAGGCTGGATAAACGGAGGAAGGTCATGTTTACGTGAAGTTTCCTCGCTGTAAACATAGGAGGGCAGCCAAATTCCTGACTGCGTGTTCATGCGCCAACTGTCAAAATGGAAATATGAGTCGTAGTTCGACTTGTTAGAGTATGTGCCATTGAACCGAACGATGTTGAAATCGTGATCCTCAACCCAAATGCGTCCGACGAAGGATCCCTGGTGCGCGCTTTCCCTGGGTTGCACATCAACGACGACGCATCGCACTTCCCCGAGGAACTCCTGTTTCACAAACGTAAAGTAGTAGTTATTCTTTTGGAAGTCTCGGTCGACGATCGCCATGTTGGCAAAGCCTTGCGGTACGTAATGGCGCACGAAGGTATTCTTCCCGAGCATTTCGAAAGGTGAAAGGAAGCGGTGCATCTTGCCCGGTTTGTCCTTCTGAAACACTTCTTCGTTTGTGCTCTCTCTCAAATCCAGCCGTCCCAGGAAGTAAGTATCTGCAATGGGCCTGACGTTATGCTCTTTGTCTTCCTGCATGTTCTGGATGTATGTTTCGGCCAAGGGTTGGTACTGCTTCACATTGTCGATGAAAGAATGCTCCCGGGCGACGACTTTGTCGATCATCCGGTCGAAGGAAACCGGCGCGAAAACGGTAAGGTCCGCATGTTTGGTCATACCGTAGTTCGCGTAGATACTCACTACCGTGTCGTCCCCGCCGATTGCGGCGTGGCTCAGTATGGTGATGACGGTGAACGTGGCACTGGTTTCACCGGCCTTGATAGTTACGCTGGACGGGACCTTAACCGCGTTTGCCGGATCAGCCGCGAGGGAGACTTCGACGTCTTCCGTGGTGGGCCTGGAGAGGGTAACCCGTCCCTCGACAGAGCTCCCGCCTGCGGCGCTAGGAGCCGTAAGGCTTATAAAGCTTAGGGTCTCGGTCGTCTGAGCGTGGGCCGGAATGGCCAGCCCGGCCAATAGCATTAACGATACTGACAGGCCCCGAAGAAATTTGACTGACGTTTTCATGGAAGATATCCCCCTTTAGGATGCTAGTTCGAAAATGATGTGGACTGTCGCTACTGAGTCCACTCGTTGTCCGTTACTTTCCGCCGGCTTAAACCTGATCTTTCCGGCAACACGTTCGGCCTGCTCATCTAGTCCGTGGCCCAAACCTTGAACTACGTTGAGCACACTGACTTGGCCGGAAGCGGTGAATCGGACCCGCAGTAAGACTTCGCCCTGAATGCCGAGCTTGCGGCCTTCCTCGCTGTAGTCAGGTCTGTCGTGGCCAAGAATCTCCACTGGTTTGCTGGTGTCGTGCGTGGGAGTCTGAACTGTCGCGGTGGAGCCCGGAGCATCTGGTTGTGAATCGAAGCCGGATGTAGCGACAATGCCTGCTTTGCCGCGAGCATTGCCAGTTCCGTTTCCGTATCCGGAGCCGCTGGGCATATCGAAAGATCCAAGCGATGAAATCGTTACCTGGCTTTTCTCGTCGCCATGGCCCTTGACTCCATTGGGATCGCCGAATCCGCCTGTCTGTACCCGCTCAGATGGTAGGGATTTTGACAATATCGGCGTCTCCTTAGTCGGAGCGAATGCGCCCACTTGTACCTGGGGTGCAAGCTTGGGAACGGAGACGGATAGATCTGTCAAGACCGGAGCCGCAGGCTTGATGTCGACTTTGGGTGGTTCTACAAGAGCAGGACGAATAACAACAGCTGACCTGGAAATGATAAGCTTCGCTACCACAGCCGGCTCGTATGGCTTGATTGCCGGTTGCCGCTCAGCCGGCAGCGTCTCTGTCGTTACCAGCGGCGTGTAAATCAGCCTGTTTGCTACCACTACAACCCTGCTGGGTTGGATTGCGCCGATATGTATTAAACCTACGGTCAGCATAACGTTAAACGCGAATGCCATGAACAAGGTCTGGTAGTTGAGTTGAGACTGGGGTAACAACCCCATGGTCATGGTTTGGCTTATTGGCGTTTGGTTCATTGAGGAAAGGTTGGCGACTGACATAACTGCTACACCTCCGGCTGTTGCTTTACAGCTAACTGTTGTTTGGCCGCGGGATTCTGGCGTTGGCCAAGTGCATGTTGGGTACCGTGTTCGTGCATAGTTACCGGCGGCCGCGGAGTGTGCTGTACAACGGGGGCCGCAGGAACCGGCGGCGGGGCGAGAGCCGGAACCGAATGGGTAGCTGAGTTCGTAAACGCGAATGCCGCAAGCGCGACTGCAGCTACTGCGACGATGTATGGCCTCCGTGCAGCCAGATGGACAACGCCTGAAACGCTGCCGAGACCGGGAGTAGCAATCGTTAACATACTAATCGTTCCCCTTTCTTCCGAAGAGGTGCCAGGAGTAGGAAATGTTAAAGAATATCTTGAGGCCGTTGGCGCTGATTCCGGAGTTGAATCGGCTTTCATGCATCAAGCCGGCGCCGAAGTCGGTGTACATGTCTCCGATCAACACGCCAGTTTTTAGCCCACCGCCAGCGATGTATCTGTTCTCCCAGTCATACCCCTGGCTATCATGACCTAGCGTAATCTCGCTATAGGAGATGAGGGCTCCGCGCTTGAAACGGTGAAGCACATAGCCTTGTGTTGCGTATCCTTGTTCGATTAAGTCGCCGTGCTCTACTGGGGAAGTGTGTCCCACGCTGGCCCAACTGGAGCCGGGGAAGCGATTCTTTGGATTGGCAATTGATTGCCAGCCGAACCAGTCTGAAATGAAATCCGTCCGGCCACCTGCGGTGGTGGAGCTAAATCTATTTTGGTACGAGTAAGCTGTGCCTGCGCTGATAATGCCGATGCGGAAGAGCCTGTTGACTTTGATGCCGGTGCTCGGCTGAATCTGGTTATCGTAGGTATGACCTTGACTGTCAAACACCCCGTTAAACTCGAGGTAAGGGGTGACAGTCACAGAGTTACGCCACCCGGAGAAGACCACCGTTGATTGCTGAAAGTCCCACTGGGAAATCACGTTGTTCTTTTCCACGGGGCTGTAGGTGCCAGTGGCCATCCACATCTGCCCAGGAAGCCCAACCGCGTCGAAAATGCTGCCTTGTTCGGCGTGCGGCGGAACTCCCTGTGCTTGGGCGTGCGGCGCAAGGCAACAAAACAGTAGTAGCGCCACGACTATGGCGGCTCGCGCAAGCTTAATGCTTGGATATCGCTTCAAATGCTCTCCTTTGCCTCTAGTAGCGCTTGACGGCAAACCACGTGTGAATCTTTCGTTGGCGAACTATTACGGCCCAAAAAGCGGCCAGGAACACGCTGCAGTCAATAAACCGAACTAGAGGAAAGACCAGACAACTTGTCAGCACGTCTACGCGGCGATCACAAATCGCGCAAATAATAGCCAGTAACACCTGGAAAGCAAACTCCCCAGCCACGATTCTGCCCGCCCAGATCGGAGTTATGATGAGCCACAACGGGCTGAGTAAGATTATCGTCGCGAAGAAGACCCCTTCGCCCATAAGCAACTTGTACTCGAGATCGATTTTGCTTAGGCCGCCGAGCATGCCGTACTTTTTGCCGACCTGCCATGCCCCTACATCCCAGCGGTACATCTGCTTGATATAGCCATGAAGATTGTTTGGGTCTTGCGTAAAGACAAGCGCCTCGGGCTGGTAAACAATCTTGCCCAGCTTTTTGCGATGCACCTGGATCGTGCAGTCCATGTCCTCAACGATGGTGTCGCTGTTCCATTCCAGTTGCGCAAACACATTGGCTCGAAAGCTCGCGGCGCAGCCTGGAACAACGGTGACCACGCCCATATTGCTTTGGCCGCCCTTATAGATGGAGTGGGAAATCCAGTACGCCAGAGAACGGTACGCCGTGAGCCAATTGTGCCGAACGCTCAATGCCCGCCCGCACACAACCGCGACTTCGGGGTTGCGGAAGTCCGCAATGCACACGCGGAAGTAATCCACATTGACTTCGGTGTCGGCGTCCATCAAGCAGACAATGTCGTAGGTGCTGGTCAGGCTCCAATGGTCGGTAGCCCGTAAAATACTGCTAGCCTTGCCAATGTTTTTCTCGTTGCGGAGGACATTGACTCCGTAGAAGCCGGCGATGCCGCCGGTTCCATCACTGGAGCCGTCATCAATGACGTAGACGTCAGCCGGGTTGACCCCTGCTGCGAGAATGCTGCGCACGGTTTTGCCAATGCCCAGCTTTTCGTCTTTCGCAGCTACGATGACACAGAATTTCACTCTGCGTTTCCAGACTTTGTCATAAGCGATAGAGGGGAGGTCACCTGGTATAACGCAAGCGCGATACCAACGAAGGCTGCAAAATCCGAATGCGAAGCAGTATTGTCACTTTCCGGACCGACGCAGCTCGCATCTTCTGCCAGGGAAGCGACTTTGGCCGATACATCAACTTATGCGAAGACCGGTCTCGATCGACCTCTTGTCGTCGAGCGGTTACTTATGTGGGGTTACGCAAGTAACTAATGGCCCGCAAAGTTTTTATCAATCGAGAGAAAAACATCTTCCACTGTTTCGCAAATGGATTGATCCGACTGCACTCGTGATGTTAGTAAGGTTGAAAAACAATTGGCCGGAGTTGTTCGACAAAGCCGGGAGTGTGGTCGCGTGAACACTAAATCGTAAGAGCCGCTGACTGCAGCTTTTATAGGAGGGGCAGATCGGCCGAAATATGGAACAGGTTTTCCCTCCTGGAAAGAAGTGTTTCGGCCCGCGAAGCGAACCGTGTTACCGTCGTAACCCAAAAAGTAACCAGCAGAGTAACTCATCCGACAAAGATAATCTGGTGCGGCTCCGCGTCCTCCGACGACTTCTCTAGGACATAAGGTTCTTTCTTCGTGTGAGTTGCGGGCTGCGGCAGGCTCAGCGCCGGCCCGCCCCCACTGCTGGAGGCCTGCAGCCGGAGCTGCTGGCACTGCAATTGCACTAAACCATCGTGAAACGTCCCGCGTGAATTTATGGCAAAGCCAGTGTTTGCGGTATTGGTGTGCAGTTTATTGGTGGAACTGAGTGCTGCCCAGACGCCCACGCTTCGCGTGCTGCCCTGGAACGACCATGCCGCAGCCGTGTCGCTCACTTTTGACGATGCCAGAACTGTGCATCTCGATGTCGCGGTCCCGGAGTTGAACAAGCGCCATCTACACGCAACCTTCTTCCTCATCGTCTCCAAGCTTACCCGGTTGGATGACTGGAGAAAGGCACAAGCCGAGGGTCACGAGCTTGGCAATCATTCCGTGAGTCACGAACATCCCGCTGAGTTAACGCAAGAGAGCGAAGAACTCCAGGTCGAAGACGCCAAAAAGTTTCTGGACAGCAACTTTAAGTCGGACGTAGACATATTCGCGTATCCATATAGCGAGTTATCTCCGGGGTTAGAGTATTGGGTGAAAAGGTATGACTTTGCGGCGCGAGGCTGGCGGGGAAACAACGCATCGCCTTACGTCACTTCGGACGCCGAACCTGACTGGTATGACCTGCCCAGCCAGGCGGCTTACACCAACTATGATGCCGCGGTTTACAAATCCTGGATCGACAAAGCTTTCGCAATGCATGCCTGGACCACAATTCAGATTCATGGCATCGGTGACCCCTCGACTGGATTCGAACCCATCCCGACCGACACGTTTTTTTCGTTGTTGGACAATCTCAAGGCCGAACAGTCGAGAGGGCTTTGGGTCGCTCCATTTGGAACCGTAGCTGCCTGCTTGCGCGCGCAGAAAATCGTGGAAGCGGCGCAGCTACAAATTGAGAACGGCGATGAAAGATTTGTCTGGAAAGCACCAGATCCGTTTCCGACCGGCGTAGTGCTCAAAATTGTGATCGCAGGCGGAGCGCAGAAGCATGTGTACCAGAGTAACCGTGAACTACAGCCCGACAAGAATGGCGTTTATCTCGTCTCGTTTGATTCTGGAGAGATAACTATTAAACGTGCAATATGAATAAGGTCAATGTTGTAAGTCCGTCAAATGACGAGCGGCTGGAAATGAGTAAGACCTCTATAACTGTGTTAACGCCAGCATCGGCGGTGAAAGTAAATATGACTATCGAAGAGAAAATCCAATGAAAAAGTTAGTGGCCCTGGTGTTCGTTGCGCTCATTTCGCTTCCACTCATCCAATGCGGTGGGGCAGCGACTGGCTCCGGAGGAGTGCCAACCACGTCCCTTCGAACTAACACCCCTCGTCCCAACGGTTTATGGTCAACGCTGCCTCAAACCATGCCAATTAATCCGGTTCACGCGGCGCTGCTCCACACCGGAATGATTCTGATAACGTCGGGTTCCGGCAACTGCCCGCCGCAGCAAGCCGGTTGTCCGCAGGGGCCTCAGTATACGCAGGGCGCAGCACTTCTTGACTTGTCCAATAACAACATCACCACCATGCCCACCACTTGGGACATGTTCTGCAACGGTATGTCGATCATGCAAGATGGCCGCGTCCTGATCAATGGCGGCACCAAGGGTTACGGAGCGTTGGCCGTAGTGGGGGTTCAGGGCGACACTCCGTTCACCGGCTTGCCCAACGCATCCATTTTCGATCCTTCCAGTGAGTCCTTCATCGACATAGCTCCCACGGCGCATGGGCGTTGGTACCCCACACTTACCGAACTCAACGACGGCACCATCATGACCACGTCTGGCTTGAACGATACCAACGGTAGCGCGAACAATACCACTGAAATCTGGAACGGACAGCAATGGAGCGCAGAGATTCCGGGAAATCCGAACATCGCAAATTTTCCCGGCTTTCAATTTCCGTTGTATCCCAGAATGCACCTGCTTCCCACCGGCCACATTTTCTATTCCGCACCGTCGTCGGCGACTCTCGACTTCAACCCCACCAGCCAGGCCTGGACACTGGTGTCGTGGACGATCTACCCCGGGCTGAACGATCCAAACGGTGAGCGAACTTACGGTTCGTCGGTGTTGTTGCCTCTGACGCCGCAGAACAACTACAGCGCCAAGGTGATGATCATGGGCGGTGACAATCCCGCGACCAACACTACCGAACTGATTGACTTGAGTGCCGCGGGTTCACAGATCTCGGCGGCCTGCCCGACTTATGCTCCGTGTTGGGTGAAAGGCCCGGCTATGTCGCAAAGCCGCGTCGAAATGGAAGCCACGCTGCTGCCGAATGGCAAAATGCTGGTGGATGCGGGCTCTGCCCAGGACGAGAACGCGGCGACGGCAAGCTTGCAGACGGAGATTTACGATCCGGTTTCCAACTCGTTCTCCTCGGCCGACAGTAATGCTTTCGCCCGACTTTATCACAATATCCAATTGCTGCTGCCGGACGGCACTGTTCTTCTCGCCGGGGGCAATCCTGCCCAGGGCGTCTTCGAGAGCCACATCGAAATTTATCAGCCGCCCTACCTCTTCAACGCCGACGGGAGTCCCGCGTCCAGGCCACAGGCTGCCACCAACGCGCCGAGTTCGATCACCTATGGCCAGTCGTTCACTTTGTCCACTCCGGATGCTTCGACGATCTCGTCCGTGGTGCTCATGAAAGCCGGCTCGGTGACGCACTCTTTTGACATGGATCAACGCTACGTTGGTCTGTCGTTCACGATGGGGCAGGCCGGGAGCCTTAGCGCGGCCGCGCCCCCCAACTCGAACGTCGCGCCCCCCGGCTATTACATGCTCTTCCTGGTGAACCGGGCCGGCACACCCTCACTCGCCTCATGGGTGCGTGTTTCCGGTCCTGCCGCTCCGATCGCCAACGTTGAGTTGCATCCCGAGCGCGTGCCCACTCCGGCTTACATATTCCAACGCAAGCAGGTGACTGAGTCACCGTTGATGCTGCACAAGGAAATGCACATCCACTAAAACTGGCGGAGACTAGTGGCTTCCAGGGAACAAGTTGCCTTGGAAGCGTTCCTCAAAGTAAGCAAGGCGCCTGGCTGTTGAACATGCTTGGGGCACATAGAAAAAACCCCGGCTTCCACCGGGGCTGATCTGGACACGCTCAGGCGCACATTAGGGCAAAAGGCGGGTGCTGGAGGGTCGCGATCTGTGTGACCATCTGCGTCAGACAGATGTCACGGGTTCGACGTGTCTGTTCCCGAATGCTCTCCTTAAAGCGAGCGATGGCCTTTGGGGGCGATGCGCCGCCTCGGTTCCCGTTCGCCGGTGAAGCTGAATCCGAGAAACTTTCTTTGCCCCGGTCGGGCCACTGCGCTCTTCGTCTGATTTACCTTCGGTTTGAGTTGGTGCGTGACCCCGCCCGACTTATTCCCGCGGCCCGGCAGAGCCGGTTCACGATTGCCCCCGCTTCGCCCGCCTCTTGAATTTGCTCATAGAGTCGGTGCCGCCGTTGACGGCGACTGGCCGAGGATGTTTTCTGAAACGCCGCAACACCTTTTTTTAAAAAAATCGATTTCCATCGTCTGCTGGCCGCTCTTACGTTCCAGCTCAGAGATCCGATCGGCATTGAGTTTTCTTTGCGGCTGCGCACCCTTGCCCGGAAAAACCAGGTCGCCTTTCGCGCGCCACTCTTCTCCAAGTCTCCAACCGCTTGGGACTCAGCCGATACGTGCGAGCCACCTCCGCCATACCTTTTCCGGAGTCGATCTCGCGCATCGCAGCCATCTTCAGTTCACGGGAATATTCTTGTCGGGGCACCAGCATTGTTCTCCTCCATTCAATGTAGCTGGCCCCTTAATCGCGTGTCTCACTTTTGGGATGCACTCCACCTTTTCCTCTATGCCGATTTTGCGTCAGACTGCTATAGCTTGCCCTCCTTGGGCTCCCACCGTTCTTCGGCGGCCTCCATCTTTCTCAGAAAAACGCAGATGTACCTCCGAGTTTGACCAGCTTTCCCATCCAGCGTAGAGTCCACCTCGATCCGTATCTCCTCATTTGAGGGAAAAAACTCCCGGGTGCGATTCTGCCTCCGCTGTGTTGTTCTGTTCGCGGCAGGTAGGAAACGGGTTTTTTCTCGTCGGCCGGAGGTGTGGGCCGAATGGCTGGGATGTCTGGTTGAGGCGGCCATGGCCGAATCTGTTGCCCTGATGAGGCGGGTCGAGTCTTAAGAACTCCAACACGGTCAAACAATCCCAAAGAGATTGTTCACCATTCTATCGGGGACACAAATTCGATAAAAGGTGGGAGAAAAATGAAGAAGCTAGTCACTTTCCTGCTCCTCGTTCTGAGCAGCACGACACTCTTGCAGGCACAAATGCTACGTGCGCCCAGGAAGAACAGGACCTCAGATTCCTTGTCATCTATTAGTTTCAGTGCCTCTAGCGTAGTCGGCGGAGATCCACTGATTGGAACGATTCACTTGACCGCACCTGCGCCATGGCCGGGAGCGGTAGTGAACCTGGTCCTAGATGATCCCAGCGGTGGATGTGTCGTACCTGTCGGCGTACTCGTTCCGACTGGCGCCGCCTCCGCGAGCTTCGCCATACAGACCAGCAGCGTCTCGTCGAGTGTTACGGTGACCATCTCGGGTACGTATGGCGTTACGCGGAGCGCCTCGTTCATAATAGCGGATGCCGTTTCCGCTCCACCCCCCACGGAATCTCTAGAAGAGCCAACGCGAGTGCCAACTTTTCAGGACACGTTCGATGAGGGTGTATTGAACACGTCGAAGTGGGTGGTGTCGACCTACAAGAGTAATAACTACGCAGGAGGCGGCAGCAATGTTACATTCTCGCGTGCCAATGTAGATTTGAGCGGCGGGAACCTGCGCATGGAGCTGACACAACCCACCGCCGATACATCGACTGGCGCCGAAATCACGACCAAACTGAGTTTTGGTTACGGCACCTACGAGTTCTCGATGCGGGCAGGGTCGACTTCGCCAACATCCAGCGGGAGCGGTACGACCGAGAGCGGACAAATTAGTTCCACATTCATTATTCATAACCCGCCACCGACCTACGCTTCCATCACGGAGATTGATGCCCCAGAGATCGAGGGATTGTCCGCTCGGAATGACAAAATCGAGTGGACTGTGTGGAAGAACGGCACTGCTACCGATCCAACCCCGGAGTACAAAGTGCTGTTGAACCCTGAGGACGCGTTCCACACTTACAAGTTCGTGTGGTCAGCGACCAGCATCAAGTTTTACATCGACGGCGTCCTCAAATCCACCTGCACGTCGGGCATCCCAACTATAGCGGCGGTCATAGATATCAACTTCTATGGCACGAATGACACTAAGTGGGGCGGCCTGGCAACCGTGGGCGTCACGCGCTATATGTACGTCAACAGCGTCAAGTTTTGGGCAGCAAATTAGTTCAGAAGAGGAAAGTCCGTCCGGGGCTGAAGCCCGGTGATTCTCAGCGGGCTTTTTGACGCAGGTTTGTAAGGACCTGCGTCACTCCTGCTTCAATCAAAAATTAAATCCAAACTCATGGTCCGTCCGTGCTGGAGGTGAGGTCAAGAAACCCAATTCTCAAAAGGTAAGAATAGGGTGCTCAGCCGTGACCCCAGATTTGTCGCCAGAGGCCTCTTCAAGCACAGAAAGAGTAACGTTGCGCGGGGCATTGTCGAAGATCTAAATCTATACCTCAACCTTCGACCTGTCATATCGTTTATATCTAAAGGGTAGAAGGTTGAGGTATTGATGCCATCGCCGCGATTTCCTATTCCTCAAGGCACGCTCGACATGCTGATTCTCCAAATCCTTTCTTTGGAGCCGGCGCATGGGTACAGAATTGCTCAGCGGCTTGAACAGATCTCGAAGTCCGTTGTCCAGGTCAATCAGGGATCTCTATATCCCGCGCTCCACCGGCTGGAACAAAGAGGCTGGTTGAAAGCCGATTGGAAGCAATCGGAAACTGGACGCGAAGCCAAGTTCTATTCATTAACACGCTCCGGGCAAAAGCAGCTCCGCTCTGAGAAAGATAGCTGGGCTCGCCTGACCGGCGCGGTGCGACTGATCTTTGACGAGGGGTACGCGCAATGAAGCGAGTTCTCAACCGGTTCCGGCAGAGCAGGCTTGAGGGCGATCTGTATTGTGAATTGTGCAGTATCACATCGACCGCCGCGTGGCGGACCTGATTTGATTGATTCTGGTTTGCCAAGGGCCGAAGCAAAAAGGCGCGTTGCGCTGGAATTCGGGGGCACGACGCTTCGCGAGGAAGTGCGCGACATCTGGCTAAATCGATGGATCCGCGATTTCGTGCACGACCTGCGTTTCTCGGCGAGATCCATTCTTCGGAGCCCGTCGCTCACGGCGGCAGCAGTACTTTCCCTTGCACTCGGAATTGGAGCGACGACCGCCCTTTATTCTCTAATCGATCAGATCGTTCTGCGCGCGCTCCCGGTGGACCACCCTAGCGCCTCGTTCTATTCAACTGGAATGGCGAACAGTTGGCGGAGACCTTTTAGGCACCGACAACTTGATGTCATACCCGCTCTGCCTCCGACCCAAAAATCGGGCCAGCTAAGTCCTTATTCCGGGAGATTTTGCGTGTAAGTCATTCTTTGCCAATATTTTGCGGCGGCGATTGGGATATCTCGAAGGCTAAACGCCATCCCTTCATAATTTGCCAACCTACCTCCCAAAAAATATTGAAGGGGAAATGGTCCAGTAGCGTAGTGTCTTGTAGAAATCTTGCACAAACAAAGACAAATGATGTTTAAGGTAAAATACTCCCCGTCCCATTAGCATCGAGGCAATCCAATGAACGCGAGATCACTGCTCTCCTTCTGCGCCATATCGGCAAGCTGCCTCCTTGTTACATCGAACCAGCTGTCTCATGCACAGACAGCAACCAGGCCGGCCAACGACCCACCGGCAACCGTTGCAACGACAAATTATCCCGACTGGGCTTACCCGAAGGGTGTGCACGAAGCTCAGAATCCGGACGACGGCGAGCTGTTTCATATTCCCGGAAGCAAACAGAGCTATACCGACACTCAAATCAATCGGAGCACCAGCACGGTCGACTGGTTTCCGGATCTACACTCTGTGCCTCCTGCTGCGGTAATCGAGGGTAAGAAAGGCGCGTACAACGCGTGTGGACAATGTCACCTTATCGATGGCCGAGGCAAGCCCGATACGGCCGATCTGCAGGGGCTTCCAGTCGGTTATTTCCTTCAGCAACTCGCCGATATGAACGATGACAAGCGGAATGGTTCCGTACCACATGCAACCCTGAAAGACATGATCCCGATTGCGAAAGCGATCGACGCAGCCGACGCGAAACTGGCAGCGGAGTACTTCCACTCGATACCAGCCGCTAGAACTACGCGCATCGTCGAGACTGATACCGTCCCGGTCACACGGCCTGGCCCGCACAACGTACAGCTGGTGGATGCGAACGGAGCCAAAGAACCGATCGGGACCCGTATCATCGAGGTGCCTGAAGACGTAAAGCGGACATTCTTACGCGATGCCACGTCCGGATTTGTCGCCTACGTGCCAAAGGGAAGCATAAAGAGAGGCAAGCTCTTGGCGGTGACTGGGAGTTCTGGCAAAACCCTTCCCTGCGCTTTTTGTCATGGAGACGGCTTAAAGGGAAAGGGAGATTTGTTCCCGCCCTTGGCAGGTCGCTCTCCTGCGGCCACGGCACGGCAACTCTACGACTTCAAGAGCGGCACTCGCGATGGCCGTAACGCCGCTGCTATGAAACCGGTGGTTGCCAACCTTAC
>Ga0209006_10003309_pt1 | contig 14673 bp, 13 predicted proteins | sample JacPin_JW_Ref_O2_FD_188567 | JGI IMG/M metagenome (GOLD analysis project Ga0209006, IMG submission 188567) | Forest soil microbial communities from Algoma, Ontario, Canada - Jack Pine, Ontario site 1_JW_Ref_O2 (SPAdes) (version 2) | ecosystem: Environmental > Terrestrial > Soil > Boreal... | reverse complement strand
TGCTCGAAACCAGCGGGGAACGGCCACTCGCCGGCGTTCCCGCCGGTGTCGTCAAAATCGTTGACGTGAAATGTCCCGACTCGGGCGAAGGCGAGACGTTTCGCATGGAAAATCTGAACACTTTGACCGGACGAGACGAGATCAAGTTCGTGCTGAGCAGCCGCGCCGACTACGAATTTGCCCGGGATTTCACGGAGCGGCACGATCTTAGCAAGCGCGTGAACGCCATCCTTTTTTCGCCCGCGTTTCGCAAAGATGCCACCGGAGCGCGCGACAGCTCGCACTGCCTGCTCGACCCTCAGGAACTGGCCCAGTGGATGCTGGCGGATAGCGTTCCCGCCAGGCTTGGGTTGCAACTCCACAAGTTCATCTGGGATCCGGCGGTCAAGGGAGTGTAGGGATTGTCCGACCGAAATAAATCCCGCGTAATCGTGCTGCTGAGTGGCGGAATGGACTCAGCTGTCTGTGCCGCGCTGGCTGTGCGCGACCATGACGCGGCCGCTCTCCATATCAGTTACGGCCAGCGCACCGAAGCGCGGGAGCGGGAATCGTTTCTTGCCATTTGTCGGCGTCTCGACATTCTCGACAAACTCGTTGTCAGAAATGAAGCGCTGCGCGCGATCGGTGGATCGGCGCTCACCGATGACGGTATGGCAATTCCCAGTTCCGAGTTGGCAGGGCACGGCGTGCCGGTGACCTACGTCCCGTTCCGCAACGCGCATTTTCTGGCCGTAGCCGTGAGTTGGGCCGAGGTGCTGGGGGCGGAAAAGGTGTACATTGGGGCGGTCGAGCCTGACAGTTCCGGGTATCCTGATTGCCGTCCTGCGTATTACAAGGCGTTCAACGACGTGGTCAAGCAGGGCACGAAAGAGGGCCGGATCGAGATCGTGACCCCGCTCATTGCCATGCGAAAGGCAGAGATTGTGCGGCTCGGCCTTGAACTGGGTGCGCCGTTCGATTTAACTTGGTCTTGTTACAGTCGCGAGGATCAGGCGTGCGGCGTGTGCGATAGTTGTGTGCTCCGCTTGCGCGCGTTTGAGGCTGCCGGTATGAAGGATCCGATTCCATACGCGGCGAATTCAAGTTCTCGGTGAACAATTTGATTTTGCAATCCAACGTTGGATCGGGCCGGGAGGCCATTATGAAAAAATTTTTCGGAATAATTTTATTGGCAGTGCTGGCTGTGGGACTGTGCGTTCCCCAGGTCATCGCTCAGGCTTCAGGCACGGTGAAAGGTACGGCAAAGGATTCCCAGGGCAATCCCGTTGCCGACGGCGTCGTGGTCTGGAGCAACATGGACAACGGCCAGAAGTACACGCTCAAGACCAACAAAAAAGGCGAGTATTTTTCTCTGGGGCTCACGCCCGGGAAATATCTGGTGACTCTGTATAAGGACAACGACGACCTCAAAGCCAACAAGGAAATGGATCATGTAAGGGGCTTCACGGTGCAGCTCGACGAGAACACCCTTGATTTCGATGTGAAGAAGGAAATAGAGAACACCGCCAAGGGCCAGGGGCTTACTCCGGAACAAATAAAGCAGCAGCAGGAGGCCAAAGAAAAGCAGGCCAAGGAAACCAACACCGTTAAGGCCCTGAACGACAAATTGAATGCAGCCAAGACTGCGGCTGACGCCGGCGACTACGATACCGCTATTGCGGCGCTTACCGAGGCCAATCAAGTGGATCCCTCACGCGATCTGGTCTGGTTCAAACTGGGCGACTACTATCGCTTGTCGGCCACCAAGCAAACCGATTCGACGGAAAAACAGAAGCGTCTGGATTCCGCGGTCGAGGCGTATCAGAAAGCGGTACAGCTCAAGCAAGCGACGACCAACGACAAAGACCCCAACGCGGCCAAGAACCTTGCGGCGTACTACAACAATCTGGCCGAGGCCTATGCCAAGGCCAACAAGGTTGACGACGCCGTAAAAACATACGCCCAGGCTGCGCAAGCCGATCCGTCATCGGCTCAGCAGTACTACTTCAATACTGGCGCAGTGCTCACTAACGCGGGCAAGGTTGACGACGCCATTGCGGCGTTCGACAAAGTGATCGCCGCCGATCCCACTCGCGCCGACGCTTACTACTGGAAAGGCGTCAACCTGATCGGCAAGGCGACTCTTCAGGGCAACAAGATGGTGGCGCCCGAGGGAACGGCGGAATCTTTCCAAAAGTATCTGGAACTGCAGCCGACTGGAACCTATGCCGACGCAGCCAAACAGATGCTCGCCTCCATCGGAGCGTCGATCGAAACAACTTTCGGCAACAAGAAGAAAAAGTAGAAATCGTTCCGGCACAATCACTTACACAAAGATGTTCGCAGGGGCGGCCTGAAAAGCCGCCCCTGACGTGTTTTGGGCCTCGCTATCGTTGGAACTTCGAGGTTACTAAGGGCTATGTACTTGCTGTCCTTAGCATCTGCTTCGCCGGCGCGGTACAGTTAGGCATCTCCTAATTTTCTCTTTCTGTGGTGCGTGCGATTCTGCGTGTGAGGAGTTGAATGGCAGCACCTACAATTGCGCCCATCTCTGCCGTATTAGAAGGTTTTTCTGAACGAGGCCGAGTAGCGACACCGGCCCTGCTCACCGCTATGCTGCGCGCCGCCGAAAAAATCAGCGATCTGGTTTTCTCGCCCGGACGCCCGCCGCAAGTGCAGGTTTACGGTCAGATGATTCCGGTGCAGGTGCCGGGTCTGACCGTGCTGACTCCGGACGATACGCGCCACATCGCCGCGGATCTGATCGGCGACAACAAAACAGCGATCACGACCCTGCGCGAACACGGAGCCTGCGACATTTCATTCGGGCTGCCGGGCATGGCTCGTTTCCGCGTGAACGTTTTCATTCAACGCGGCAGTTGCGCGGTCGTAATGCGGGTCATTCCAACCGCCATTCCGGATTTCGAGTCACTCGGGTTGCCGCAACAACTTTCGGAAGTCACCCGCTTGCGCGACGGGATTGTTCTCGTAACCGGGGCTGCCGGATCGGGCAAGTCGTCGACGCTGGCGGTGCTGCTGGATTGCATCAATCGCGAGAAGTATTACCACATCATCACGGTCGAGGATCCGATCGAGTTTCTGCACAATCACAAGTGTTCAACGATCCATCAGCGCGAGTTGCACAGCGACACGCCAAGTTTTGCGCATGCGCTTCGTTCGGCGATGCGCCAGGCGCCAAAAGTAATTCTGGTCGGAGAAATGCGCGACCGCGAGACCATTGAAATCGTGCTGGAAGCAGCCGAGACCGGGCACCTGGTGTTCTCAAGCCTGAACACAATGGATGCATCGAAGACCGTCGAGCGCGTCGTCAGTTCGTTCTCGCCGGCGGAGCAGCAGTCGATTCGCGAGCGCTTTGCCAAATCGTTTCGTTACATCATCTGTCAGCGGCTGATCGCGAAAGCTGATCGCAGTGGCCGCGTTCCGGCGTTTGAGATTCTCAAAGCCAGTGCGCGTACCCGCGAATGCATTGAGAAAGGCGAGCGTGAAGACAAAACCTTGCTCGATGCCATGAGAGCTGGTTCGTCCGAGGGCATGCAGTATTTCGACGGCGAGATCGCACAACTGGTTCGAAATCGCGTGGTCGATCTTGAGACGGGCCTGACCTTTGCCAGCAACGCCGTGGGACTCGGGCAGGAGTTGGCGCGATAGGCCCTGCCCTGAACTCTACAGTATGATCTCTGCATGTCCGGCCTGCCGGTTGCTTCGCTCATCCTGAGCTTTGAAGAGGCCCGGCGCGTGGTCGAAGAGCAGGCGGCCCGGATTCCTGCTCCTCTGGTTGAATCCGCAGACTTAATCTCCGCTGCCGGCCGCGTGCTGGCGGAATCAGTTTTGGCCGACCGCGACTTTCCGCCGTTCCCTCGCTCCACGCGCGACGGTTATGCCGTTCGCTCTGCCGATCTGTCGCAAATTCCCGCCAGGCTCAAACTGGTTGGAGAGATCAGAGCCGGAGAGAATCTGGAAAACGTCCCGAAGATCTCGGCAGGACAAGCAGTCGAGATCATGACGGGAGCGCCTGTACCTGAGAGCGCAGATGCGGTTGTCATGATCGAAAACACCGTTCGCTATGGGGAGCAAATCGAGATCGCCAGAAGCGCGGGGATGGGCGAGAACATCGTGCCGCGCGGCGCAGAAGCGAAGCAGGGAAGTGTTTTACTGGAGCGGGGCCGGCGCATCAACGACGCGACCGTGGCGCTGGCAGCATCTGCCGGTAAGTCGCGGCTGCGTGTTTTCAAACGCCCCCGCGTTGCCGTGCTCGCGACCGGTGACGAACTTGTCGATGTCACCGCCCCTCCGGGGCCGACTCAGATTCGCAATTCAAATAGTTATTCGCTCGCCGCGCAGATACTCTCCGCGGGCGGAGACCCCGTTTTGTTGCCGGTTGCGCCCGACGAACCACAGACCCTGCGCAGGCTTATCGAGGACGGACTGAAATCGGATTTGCTTCTGCTCACCGGCGGAGTTTCCGTGGGTAGATACGATTTCGTCGAACAAGTGCTGGCGGAGATGCGCGCGCATTTCTTTTTTACGGGGGCGAAAATCCAGCCGGGCCGGCCGGTTGTGTTTGGCCAGTGTGGACTTGGTAAAGGCGAAGAGTCGAGGTATTTCTTCGGACTGCCAGGAAACCCCGTTTCGACGATGGTTACTTTCGAACTCTTCGCGCGGCCTGTGGTCGAAGCTCTGTCCGGCCAAAATTCGCATAAATTGTTATTTGTTCACGCCCGACTGCGATCAGAAATCCGCGTCAAACCAGGGTTGCGGCGTTTTCTTCCTGCGATTCTGTCGGGCGAGTTCGAGAATTCGGGAGTTGAACTGATTCCGTGGCAAGGGTCCGGCGACATCGGCGCGACGGCGCGCGCAAATTGTTATGTCGTAGTTCCTGCGGATCGTGATCGAATTGCGATGGATGAGTGGGTCGCCGTCATGATGCGGTAGTCTGACCGCATGTAAGATAGGTTTGTTGCATGGCGAACAAGCTCTCCCATTTCGACGGTGCTGGGCGCGCTCGCATGGTCGATGTTTCCGGCAAGGGCGCTACCAGGCGCGAAGCCGAGGCCAGCGCTTTCGTCTCGATGAAACCCGCAGTGGTGGCCGCACTACCGAAGAATCCCAAGGGTGATCCGCTGGAGGTGGCGCGTCTGGCCGGCATTATGGCCGCGAAGCGCACGGCCGAGTTGATCCCAATGTGTCATCCGCTGCCGCTTGCGCTCGTTGATGTCGATGTGTGCCTGTGCGAGAATGGCGTCGCTGTGACCTCAAGAGTGATGACGACGGCGGAAACCGGAGTGGAAATGGAAGCCATGGTCGCGGCTACCGTTGCGGCCCTGACCGTTTACGATATGTGTAAGGGAATGGACAAGAGCATTGAGATCTCGCAGATTGTGCTGGAACGCAAGATCGGCGGAAAAAGCGGCGACTATCGCCGAGCGCCAAGCCGCAGCTCAGAAAAATCGCAGTTGAAGAATCCGCATTCGAAGAAATAGATTTCGTCAATTTCATGGCTAACAACGTCAGGCTCCTGCTGGTGGACGATAATCCGATGGTGCTGGACATGATGCATCAGGCCCTGGCGCCGCTTGCCGAAGTTGCGACCGCGTCTGACACCGCCGATGCGTTATTGAAGGCCGTGGATAATCCCCCGGAGCTGCTGGTCTGCGACTACCGCATGCCGGGAATGGACGGACGCCAGCTCGTAGAGCGGCTGAAGAGCCGGCCCGCTACGGCGACTTTTTCAACCGTCTTGATGGCCAATAAGGCAGACATCGCCGAGAGGCTCTCGCCAGTGGACGCTGCCGACGATTATCTCGAGAAGCCATTCTTCCTGAAAGACGCCACGCGCCGCATCAAGCGCATGATCGACCGCATCGCGCTCGAGAAAATGGCAAAGACCGCGCCGTCGGATGGAGTGGTGCGAGGCAGCCTTTCGCAGATGAACGTGATCGATCTGATGCAATCGCTCGAAATGGGCCGCAAGAGTTGCCAGCTTTCGCTTAGCAACGAAGGGGACAAGTGCGAAGTCTTCTTTTCGGAAGGCCAGGTCAAACACGCAACCTACGGCTCTCTGGTTGGCGACCCGGCTGTATTCAAGGTGCTGCGCTGGACCGGTGGAAGTTTTCAACTCGACTTCGAAGGCAAGACTGAGAAGGAAACCACGCAGCTCAACACGCAGGGCCTTCTCATGGAAGGTCTGCGGCTGTTGGATGAGTCAGCACGTGATAGCGGAGGCGGCGAGGCTGAACCCGTGGCCGAATCCGCTGCTACCGAACCAGTTGCTTCGGCGCCGGCGGCCTCTGCGAGCGCGCCTTCGAGTCCCCCCGCGAGCTCATCTCACCGCAGCGGTCGAGAAGAAGAGGAAGATGTCCTCCTCGACAACTGAGGCGGCGGCCACGCTAACACTCACGGCGGCCGTCGTCACGGTCAGCGACTCCTGCGCGCGCGGTGGGCGCGAAGACCTCTCTGGCCCGGCAGTTGCACAACTCCTCCAGAACCTTGGTTTCTCGATTAAGGCGCGACAAGCGGTTCCTGACGAACTGATTCAGATTCAAGACCTGCTGATCCGTTTATCGCGCGAGGTGCAGCTTGTAGTGACTGCCGGCGGCACCGGAATCGCCCCTCGCGACGTAACTCCGGAAGCGACCGTGGCCGTATGTGAGCGACTCGTTGACGGCGTGGCCGAGCTCATGCGGAGTGAGGGACTGAAAAAAACTCCATTCGCTGCGTTGAGCCGCGGAGTTTGTGGTGTTCGGGGACGTGCGCTGATTTTGAACCTGCCCGGTAACCCAGCAGGCGCGGTCGATTCGCTGCAGGCCGTCGCTGAATTGATTCCGCACGCGATCGAACTGCTCGCCGGCAAGACAGAGCACGCGCGGCACTAGTTGTGTTTGCCCGGGCCCAGCAGTGCCCGCCCTGGAAATACGTTGGGAACCAGCTTCGTGCCGTCGATGATCACCGTTCCCGAGACCAGCAGATAGTGCACGCCGACGCTCGGTTCCATCGGTTTTGCAAACGTGGAGCGATCGCTGACCGTTTGCGGATCGAAGATCACCACGTCAGCGTCTGCGCCTTCCTGCAGGCGTCCCTTATGCCGTGCGGCCGGAGTTGAACGTTCCAGCATCTGTGCCGGCATCAGCGTCATTTTGCGCAGCGCTTCCATCAGCGTGAGAGTTTGTTTCTCGCGTACGTACTGCGCCAGCACTCGACAGTAAGTGCCCGCGTTGCGCGGGTGTCCAGGTGCTCCGTCGCTCGCGATCATCACCAGAGGATTGGCAATCACCGAATCCACAACATCCTGCGTGTTCGAGAATATGAGCACCGACTGCGCCTTGCTCGAATTGTGCAGCTCGTCGAATCGTTCTTTCGTCAGATGCTCGCCCGTATCCGGCAGCACGAGTTCGCCGTAGTCGATGCCCTGTCTCTCTCGCCATCCGGGATTGAATACAGCGGAATTGATCGCGGTCATGCCGGCGATATACGGATACGCCTCCGTCGTCACGTCAAGAGCTCGCGCCCGGGCGCCAGCTACGAGTGATATGCACTCGGGCGCGTCTTTCAGGCAGGTGCTGTTGACGTGAACGATATGCAGCGCCGCGCCAGATATTGCCGCGGCGCCGATGACTTCTTCCGTCGCTTCGATCGCTGAGCCGGGCTCGATCCGCCCGAAACTGCGCATGTGCGTATAGACGGGGAGCTTGAGTTCAGCGGCGAGGCGGAACATATCGATCACTTCCAGCCGCGTCGCACCCGGCGTGTATTGGATGCCCATGCCGATGCCGAGTGCTCCGGCCGCGATTTCCTCGCGCAGGCGATCCTCAATTTTGGCGATCTGTTCGGGAGTAGCGTGTTCTTCAGTCGCCGCCCCGCTCTTGGGAAGGACTTCCGTCACTGCAGCCTCCGGCGCAAAAGTTTCCGGCGGAATCGGTGTGCCAAAGATTAGCGCTCGCGCCGCCACGTGGCTGGCGGTTGTGCCGTAGTGGATAATTGAGTGATCTTCTTTGAATTTCAAAAATGCGGTCACGTCGGGTGCGCCGATTTCCATCTCCAGCGCCGTCGTCACTCCGTCGAATGCCTTGACGCGTTGGCTGGCCGGCTCCTGGCCGTGCTGGTGCAGGTCGATGAAGCCGGGGGCGACCACAAGTCCCGCGGCATGAATCACGCGCCGCCCGCTCAGTCCCTCTGCAGAGATCCGGGCAATCGTTCCGCCATTGATGCCAACATTGCGCACTGCATCCAGCCCACTCTCCGGATCGATGACTCGCCCGCCTTCGATCACAACATCGTATTGCTGTGCTGTGACAATCGCCGCGGTGAAGAAAAGAAAAAGCCCGAGAAAGAAAAGCATTTTGTGCATAGACGCTCCAAAACCAGCGATCATAGCAGCATCGTCTCTGCGCGACTGACACAACTCATTTCGAATCACGTACACTGAACGGTCTTGAAAACGATTGGACACATCCTCGCGCGCTACAAGGCATGGATTTGGGGACTGCTCGCCGTCCTCGGCGTGTGGGGCGTGTTTGTCATCGCCTTCGCCGACAGCGCTCTGCTTGGATTGCCCGTCGATGCGATTGTTGCGACCTACGTGTACAACGATCGCCGCCACTTTCTCTTCTATGTGCTGATGGCGTCGCTAGGATCGGTCGCGGGCAGCATCCCGCTCTATCTCATCGGTTATTACGGAGGCGAAACTGTTCTCCGAAAGCGAATTTCCGAAAAGCGCTTTCTCCAGATCCACCGTTCCTTCGAGCGACACGAATTCTGGGCGTTGATGTTTCCCGCCATGTTGCCACCGCCTATGCCTTTCAAGATCTTCGTGCTGGGCGCGGCGATATTCGAAATGAGGTTTCGTGACTTTGTGGTTGCGATGTTCGCCGGCCGCTTTGTGCGTTTTCTGGCGCTTTCATTGCTGACACTGTGGTTCGGGAAGGAAATTGTCCAGGTCGGCGGAGCGCTCTTTAAGCAGCATTTCTACTGGATCGGCGCAATTATCCTGGCGATCGGCCTGCTCGTGTGGCTGTTGAGCAGAAATAAAAAAGCCGGGACGAAAGTCCCGGCCTAATGATTCAACCTCTGAGCTAAGCGGCAGCCGTGTGGTCACCCGACCGGTCGAAGCGCTCGGAAAGCGCATGAACCAATACCGGCGCTGCGAAAAACGCGGCCGAGAAAAACAGATCGCTTTCGAAGGTATTGCGGAAGAACGGAATCGCGGCCGTGTAAGACATCATCAGCCCGCTAAAGCCTCTGGGATACATCTGCGGCCAAGCCGCCCATACGGCGAAATTGCTGATCAGGAAAAACGATACCGAACTGGCGACCGCTGCACCGACAACGCGCCAGAATGTCGTCTTTTCCCGCAAGTTCGTGCCCAGCCACAGGATCGCTGCGTACCAGGCCCACGTCACAAGCTGATCCCACGAAAAAGTCAGGCCGTAAATGTACTTGGTGAGAACCACGTCGGCCGCAGCGAACAACACCAGCGGAATCCAGATCTGGCGGCGCGGGCCGCGCGCGCCAAAAAATAGCAGAGACGCCGCCAACGGCGTGAAGTGCCACGCATGCGGCATAACATTCAACGATCCCGCAAACGGCAGGAACCGAACGGCAATGGCCAGAAATACGAATAGATAGGGCAGCATGATTCCCTCACAAACGAACTATTATTCTGGGCGCTGGGGAGCGTGGCGTCAAGAGACAGGCGGCAGTTATGAAGGATCGCTCCTGTACGCTATCGCTGGGCCGGTTCAGGAACGACTGTACGTTTTTCTCCCACGCCATAGACATCGCCGACGACGTGCAGGTTCTTGTCCAGCTCAACGGCCTGGCCCAGTGGACGATTTCTTTTTCCAAACAGGCTCATCGTTCCGGCGTAGCGCACATCCTGGAAATAAACGACGTAGCCTTCCTGCGGTGCGCTAAGCGTTTCCGTCTCCATTACGGGATACTGCGCCCAAGCCAGGAACGCTCTTCCTATGTACGACTGCTTCGCCGCCAGAGTCGCCGGCGTTTCTTCCGGCTTGTATCGAATTTCCAGGTTCCCTCCTGGATCAACTTCAGGAGTGAGTGAATCGACCGGCGCGAGCCCAAAAAACGTTGCGGTCTCGACCACCCCATCCCAATGGAAGGGATCAACGATTTTCGGATATGCGGAAACCCGCAGCGGCTCTGCGCCGTTATAGGTACGCGCTTGCAGAGCATTGACGGCGCGGCGATGCTCGAAGTCGCGAACTCCCCACATCAAGATAATGCCGAGCAAGGCCAGCGCCGCTGCTGCGCGCCCGCGCGGAGCCCTTCGTCGCGCTCCGATTTCCCCGTCGATCATCGCAAAAAGCGCGGGTACGACGAGGCCGAGAATCATCAGGCCGAGCATCACCGGCTCGACAATAAACACAATGTCCCACGAGTACCACTTTTCAGAGAACGGCCAGAATGGCCGAACCCCGTAGTTATTCGTGAAATCGAGAAGAATGTGACTCAGCCCGGCGAGGCAAGCGTAGAGAAAAAGCACTCCCCAACGCGGCGGCAGGTTCGGATCGTTTGTCTTGCGCCCCCGCAGCCGCCAGATCAGATAGACGAAGCCGATGACCGCCAATGCATCAATCGGCACGCCAAGAAACGAATGCGTGAAACCGCGATGGTGAGCGAAGCCGAAGGCGCGGCTGTGAAAGGTTCCAAGAACATCGAGATCGGGCGCTTCAGCGGCAAGCGTAAGCGTCAGCGTGGCGAGCGCTGTCTTTCGGTTGAGTCCGGCACGCCCCATGCACGCGCCGAAAAGGAAGTGAGTGACAGGTTCCAATCGATTCGGTGAATTCTTGTTGGCCGGATGCAACTACCTGAACGCAGCGATGCGCACGCCCTTAAACTGATTCGACGTAACTACTCCGATCAAAGTCGCAAAGTTATTTCGGCTTCAGCGGTTTAGCGATCAGGTGCCAGCACGGTCAGCGCATTCGGTACAACAGTGATCTGCGCCGGAAGCGTGCCCAGCAATTCGCCGTCGGCCTCAAGATAAATCTTCCTCCGCGGATCTGCGGCCTCTGCATACTGGCAGGTGGCCTTTGCACTGTACGCCCAGTCAACTCCCGGGATGGACCACTTCGCGCCCATCACTCCGCGGATTACGTATGCGAGATATGCCAGACGACTCGACGTGCGGGCCAGAACCAGCCGCATATCTTGGCGGTCAAGCGACGCGCCCGGCGCCAGCTCACGAACGACTCCACCGAAGTTGCGAATGCGCACGGCCAGCAGTTCGGTGACAGCGGATCGCTTGGTCTCCCGCGATTCTGTCTCATATTCAACGGAAAAGCGCGCCATGTCGTAAGTGAACCACAGGTTCCAGGCCTTCGCGTAGTAGGCCGTCATCCCCATGCGTTGCTTGGCGCCGCTGTGGAGCTTGTAAAAAAGATGCGCGTCGACTCCCACGCCGGCCGCAATCACAAAAAAGCGGCTGCGGCTTTCTTGCTTGAGGTTGACATACTTCACGTGCCCTAAAGCTACCCGCCGCGGAACGCCGTTAAGCGCGGCCTTGGTCGCCGCGAGCACATTCATGGGAAGTCCCAGGTCGCGTGCCAGGGCGTTGGCCGTTCCCATCGGCAAAACTGCAAGCGCCACCGAAGAGTTCGCGAGCACCTGCGCGATGTTGTGCATGGTGCCGTCGCCGCCGCAGGCGAAGACTGTGTCACAACCGGAAGCGATCGCCCGCCTGGTTTCTTCTCCGGCATGAGCGCGCGACTCGGGAGAGACTACATAGGCTTCCACCCCGCCGCGCTGCAGAATCTCCAGCGCTGACTCCAACTCTCGCGTCCGGCGCTTACTGCCGCCAGAAGTCGGATTAAAAATCAACGCGGCTTTCTGCATATCGGATGAAGGCTGAATTTTAATTTGAAGCTGGATTGTACCTGAGCGAGTTGTGAGATTCTGCGCGGTGGGCCGTTGTTCAACTGAGCGGGTTTGGGTGGTTGTACGGGTTCGAGGCCGGCGTCAGCGCGAATTCCACTCCCACATGCCGAACATGGCTTTCTGTGGCAGAGGATGACCCATCTGTCGCGCCAGCATCGCGATCTGCCCGCGATGATGCGCGTCATGCGCGATCAAATAGCCGACAAATCCCATCACATCTGGGCGAAAACTTCGAACCCGGCCATCCCCGGCCAACGCGTGGCTGATCACGACGCACAAAGCGCGTCGGCTGCTTTCCAGCGCCTGCATCGCCTTTGCCGGCGTTACGGTAGCGCGATTGAGTTGTTCCGGAATTTCTTCGGCTTTCGCGGCTTTGAGCCACATTACCCGCACATTGTGCATGTGCGCCGCAATCGCTGCAATGGTGCGGCCTTTGCCGCCGGGTGGTTTCGCCTTCCAGGCTGCAGACGGAAGATGATCGATCAGGTATTGATTGATGCGGTTGTTGGTATTGAAGGTGTTGAGCAGTGCAACCGGAACTTCACGCAAAAAGGACTGTTCAACGGCGACCGCATCGAACGGGTCGGAAACCTTCGGCATTGGGAACTTGCAGACGACTTGGCAAGAATCCAAAATGTCGCACAAAGTGTGCACAGTTTCAAGTGCCGCTATTTACACAGTAGTTCCCGCGGACCGGCGAGTTCGAACGCCTTATCGTTATTGTGGGGGCTCGTTGAAAATAGAACAGCCACGTCAGAACCACTGGGAGACCCGCGATCACACTGCATTCCCGCGCGGATATAATCTTCCTCGATGGCTGGGAAAGACCTCAAGAAAAAGCTGGAAGCGCTGCGCGAGAAGATTCGCCACCACGAATACCTCTACTACGTCCTCGACAACCCTGAAATCAGCGACCTCGAATTCGACAAGCTGATGCAAAAGCTGAAGGATCTTGAAGCCGACGACCCCTCACTGATCACGCCCGATTCGCCCACCCAGCGCGTCGGCGGCAAGCCGCGAGAGGGATTTGTAAAAGTCCCGCACTCCTCGCCCATGCTCTCGCTCGACAACACCTACAACGAAGACGAACTGCGCGACTGGGAACGCCGGGTCCACGAACTCAGCGGACAAAGCGAAGTCGACTATGTTTGCGAACTCAAACTCGACGGCATGTCGCTGGCGCTCATCTATGAAGACGGCAAGCTGGCACGCGGAGTGACCCGCGGCGACGGAAGCGTCGGCGAAGATGTCACTCTGAACGTCCGCACCGTGCGCTCGATTCCTCTATCGATTGCGAAAGACAAGCTGAAGAAGGCCGGCATCCCGCCGAATTTCGAAGTGCGCGGCGAACTGCTGATGCCGACCGCTTCATTCAAGAAAATCAACGAAGAGCGCGAGCGCAACGGCATGGCAACATTCGCTAACCCTCGCAACTTCACCGCCGGTACTGTTCGCCAACTCGACGCCAGCATCACCGCCGAGCGCAGGATGGACTACTTTCCCTACATCCTGCTGGTGAACGGCCGTACCTATTTCGATCGTCATTCGAAAACGCTGGCTGCGGTCGACGCCGCCGGATTCAAAGTCAATCAGAATCGAAAACTTGTTCGCTCGATGGACCAAGTCTGGGCGTTCATCCAGCAGTGGGAGGAAAAGCGGGATTCGCTCCCCTACGAAATCGACGGCATCGTGGTAAAAGTCGACCGCACCGGGCTGCAGGACGAACTCGGCTTCACCGGCAAAGCCCCGCGGTGGGCGATCGCCTACAAGTACACCGCGCGCGGCGGCATCACAAAGATCGAAGGCATTCGCGTGCAAGTTGGACGCACCGGAAAACTGACGCCCGTGGCCGAACTCGCGCCGGTGGCGATCGGCGGCACTACCGTACGAAACGCCACGCTCCACAACATGGACGAGATCGGACGCCTGGGCGTAAAGATCGGCGACTGGGTGCAGGTCGAGCGCGGCGGAGATGTCATCCCCAAGGTCGCCAGCGTCCTCGACGACAAAGATCATCCGCGCGGGACACAGGAATTTGAGATGCCGGAAAAGTGCCCGGTGTGCGGCACCAAAGTCGTTCGCACCGAAGGCGAAGTCGACTACCGGTGCGTCAACGCGAACTGCCCCGCCAAACTGCTCGGGACGATTTTGCATTTCGCTTCACGCGGCGTGATGAACATTGATGGCATGGGCGAATCGCTGGTCAATCGACTCATCGAACGCGGCCTGGTTAAAAATGTTGCCGACATCTACGACCTCGACAAGAAATCCCTGCTCAGCCTGGAGCGATTTGCCGACAAGTCAGCGCAGAATATTCTCGACGAGATCGAGAATTCGAAGAAGCTTCCTCTCGAACGCGTGATCTACGGACTTGGCATTCGCATGGTTGGCGAGCGTACAGCGCAGTTCCTGGCCGAGCATTTCGGATCGATGGAGGAACTCGAGAAAGCTGGCGTCGAAGAACTACAAAATGTCAACGAAGTCGGTCCGCGCATTGCCGAAAGCATTGCAGAGTTTTTCAGCATTACGGCCAACCGCAAGCTGATCGATCGCCTGCGCGAAGCTGGCCTCACGCTCAAGGGGCAGAAAAAAGAACGCGGCACAAAACTCGCTGGGAAGACTTTCGTCTTGACCGGTACGTTAGCCCATTTCACGCGCGACGAAGCCAAGAAGATGTTCTCGGCGATGGGCGAGACCTACAAGCTCGAGATCATCGACGCCATCCCGGCCGACGAAGAGGTCAGCCTCTACAAGCACGGCATCCCCGCCCAGGAGTGGGTG
>Ga0209006_10003308_pt1 | contig 14677 bp, 17 predicted proteins | sample JacPin_JW_Ref_O2_FD_188567 | JGI IMG/M metagenome (GOLD analysis project Ga0209006, IMG submission 188567) | Forest soil microbial communities from Algoma, Ontario, Canada - Jack Pine, Ontario site 1_JW_Ref_O2 (SPAdes) (version 2) | ecosystem: Environmental > Terrestrial > Soil > Boreal... | reverse complement strand
CCCCGGTTGCGCCGAGCGAATCAGCTCAGCGAGCCGGGGTTTGTTTTTGTTTGGATTTGCGGGCAATACCGAGGCAGTAGACAAGCATATCGCTGTTGGAGAACGGGTTGTGACAAACTGTCTCCCGCTGCGCTGCTTGCCTTTGCATTCTGCCAGTTTGCAAAATCAGTTCGTGCATTTTGCACTTGTGAATATCCTGTTGATAAAAAATCACCGCCGAAACGCAGGTAAAACCATGGCACTTCAGTTGGGCGGGGTTGTGCATGGCACGGCTTTAGCTCAAAGGGGCGCATGAAGCCAAAAGGGTTCACCTCTGGGCCACATAACGAAGCAGATGAGTCAGAAGCCCGCCGGACAACGGTGCTGGAATTCGCCGATCTGCATAATCCGGAAGCGCGCAAGCGCATCCTGGATCGCGCCAACCAGGCATTGAAAGACGCCCGGGCTCTCATCGAACGCCTTAATGCCATGGATGCGAAAAAGACCGTGTCCTTGCACGCGCATGCCAAGGGCGGCAAAATGTCCAAGGATTAGACAGTTTTTGGAGGTTGAGAGGCTTCGGGTTTGGCTGCTTCAAGTTTTTTTCTTTCCCCCTGATTCCAGCTTTTTATTTCTCAATGGAGTCTCGCGCTATTCATCGAGTGCAAAGCGCCTTCCAACGGACCGCGGCTGTGTCTGAAAGACCAGCCGCCGCGCGTGAAATGGACCTGCGCATTAGCTGATTTTTTGACGAAGTTTCACGCACGACACCGCTGCGGCTTGCGCTTCGCGCGGCGAATCGTAAGCGCCAACCATTTTCGCGGTGGGAATCTTGTGGCGGAGCAGAAACTCCTTGGAAAAAATCTTGCTGCCTTCGAGCTGTGCCGCTTGACGCGAAGGACCCACGATGGGCCAGCTTCGCTGCCTGAAGGCGTCGGAGATACCGTTCACCAGCGGCAACTCTGGCCCGACAATGGTCAGGTCTGGCGGGTTTTTTTGCGCCAGGGCCACGAGACCCGCCACGTCGCCGGCGTCCAGCGCGATGCATTCCGCGTCGGCGGCAATTCCGCCGTTGCCGGGCGCGCACCAGATTTTCTCAACGCGTGGGCTCTGCTTCAACTTCCAAACCAGCGCGTGCTCGCGCCCGCCGCCGCCGATCACCAAAATCTGCATGCAAAGAGCCTCGCGGAAATTTCACTTCGAACGATAGTCGCCCGATAACATCGTGTCAACTCGCGGCGCTTCTGGATAGTGCGTCCGTTTCCGATTACGCGACTCCCCAGAAACTTCTTGATTGGTAGGAGTTACGTCTGCGAACGTTGTCGAACGGCTAATACGACCTTCCCTCGGGCATGGTGTTCTTCAAGATAACGGAGAGCCTCAGCCGTGTCGCTTAACGGGTAGCGTCGATCGATGACCGGAACGACCTTCCCAGTTTCAAGAAGCTCTTTCAGACAAACCAAATCTTTGTGGTTAATATTCGCCAGAAAACAACGGATCTTCTTGTTTCCAATTCGCGATAGCAATGGTCCCAGTAACATCGCTTGAAGCATCTGAGCCACACCACCTCCGGCCACGACACAAATTCCGCCGTGCTTTAGCGCTCGCCTGTAAGCGAATATCGGATGATGAGCGTTCGCACCGAGAATTAGGTCGTATCGCGCGCCGTTTTTTGTGAAGTCTTCAACCGTGTAGTCTATAACGTAGTCTGCGCCGATAGATCGCGCAGTCTCCACATTTCTCGTGCTGCAAACCGCAGTGACCTCAGCCCCAAACGACTTGGCAATCTGGACCGCAAACGTGCCCACACCACCCGACGCGCCATCAACCACAACTTTCTGGCCAGGGCGGATCTGTCCCTTGTCACGGATACCCTGAAGCGCGGTGATTGCCGCGATGGGCACGACTGCTGCGTTCTCGAACGACAAATTGGTCGGCTTCAGCGCCAACTTATCTTCCATTGCACACGCAAACTCGGCGAACCCTCCGCCTCCGAAACCTGTGACGCCGAACACCTCGTCACCTGGCCGAAACCGGCTTACATCCTTGCCCACTGCTTCGACTCGCCCTGCGACGTCACAACCAAGGATCTTCTGCTTTGGTGTGCTCACCCAGCGAATCAATGGCGCACCTCTCATACAATACAAGTCCACTGGATTAACCGATGCGGCGCAAACGTTAATCAAGACCTCGTTGTACTTGGGTACGGGTTTTTCCACTTCGGCGAACCGCAACACATCCGGTGGCCCGTATTGCGCGCGTACAATCGCCTTCACGAAATAATCTCCCATGGTGCCGCAGTCGAGTCATACAGCGGATGTAGCGAACGATGAGCGTCACCGCGGGAAGTATAAGGCACACTCACGGGCCAAGTCCTGCTTAACGGAAGCGACGGCTCACCTCTCTCGGCGCGAAAGGAACGTGCATGTTTCTCTTATCCCTCCGCCACGAAAACTTGCAGGGGCGTCGGTGGCCCGTTGTCACCTTCACGCTCATAGCCCTTAATCTCATCGTCTTCCTGGCGACGCACTGGACGATTGAGGCCCAAGACGATCCAGTGCCCCATCGAATCGAAGTGGTCAAACATCTGATAGTTCTCGCGGCCACGCACCCCGAATTGAAAATGGGTGACCATGCGCGCAAGCTAATCTGTTAACTAATATTTATATATTGGTAATATAGGATTGCAGAGGCATGGCCAGTGGACCGGTTGCATTCCTAAGTCCGCAGGTCTTTTGAGTCCGCGCCTACGCTTGACCGGCCGCTCGGATGGGAATCGTCACTCCGGAAGCGGCGTCCGAGGACGCCAGCATGTGGCACCGGCCATCAAAGATTCCACCCGGGTCGATCACCATGCACGGCGAATGAACTTCCCCGGTCACTACACCTTTGGCCTGAATCTCCACTCGCCCTTTTGCGAAAATCACTCCATCGAAGCGTCCGGCGATCACCACGCGATTTCCTTCAATCTGCCCTTCGACTTTGGCGCCTTCGCCGAGAACTACGGTCTGCTCCGAGATAATATTGCCACGCACATTGCCATCAATACGAAACGTCCCGGTGAGCTGCAGCGTGCCCTCAAGGGTCACACCCTGATCGATAAATCCGGTCCACTCTTCGCTCACGCCATTCTTTGAGGAACCGGGCCACTTCCATGCCATGACTTTTCTCCTGGGGCGACTCTCTTACTCTAGCCGCGGGCGCGGACAAGTCAACGCATCGCGCGGGCGGAGTTGTCCAAAGGATATGGTGGAACGAGTGGACAGGTGCTATTTTTCGGAGCACTGTGGCTCTATTTCATCAATCGATCGTAAATTCCCATCAGCTGCGCATCGTCGTAATATTCGAGCACAAGCTGCCCCGGCCGCATCTTCGTTTTCTGGCGGAGGAGGACTTTGGTTCCCAAATTCCGCTGTAACTCATCAATTGCGGCCCGAATATTTGCATCCACATGAATCTCTCTGGTAGCGCTCACCCCGCGTGAACGGCGCGACGCCAACCTTTCGATTTGCCGCACTGTTAAGCCGCCGCGCGAAGCCCGCTGAGCGTAACGCATCCTCAGTGCCGAATCAGCGACCGCCAGCAGCGCCCGGCCGTGCCCCGCAGTCAGCTTGCCTTCTTCAATCCAGTCTTGAATCGTCGGTTCGAGCTTTAACAAGCGAATTGAGTTTGCCACCGTGGCACGGTCCTTACCTGTACGTTCCGCCACGGATTCCTGCGTAAGCTGGAATTCATCCATCAGTCTCTCAAACGCCCGCGCGGCTTCAATGGCATTCAAATCCTCGCGCTGGATGTTTTCGACGAGAGTCATCTCGAGGGCGAGCTCGTCCGGAACCTGCCGAACGATCGCGGAGACCTTTGTTAATCCCGCGCGTTGCGCAGCTCTCCAGCGCCGTTCGCCGGCGATTAGCTGAAAACGGTTGCCGATTGGCCGCACGACCAACGGCTGAATGATTCCGCTCGACTTGATGGATCGCGCCAATTCGTCCAAGGCTTCTTCGCGGAATCGCGTGCGCGGCTGGTAAGGGCTGGGCTCAATCAAGTCGATGTCGATTTCGTGGGGTCCTGCGTGGATAGCCTCGCGAGCCGGTGCAGCGGCGGCCGCGGAGCCGCTGGCCGCTGGCTGAGGCTGAATAGCTGGCGTTGGCTGCGGCGCGGGAACCTGTGGTTCAGGCTCCCGAATCAGCGCTCCGAGCCCTCGTCCCAGTGCGTTTCGAGTCATTGGCTATGACCTCCTGGGCGAGTTGCGAGTAGCCCTCCGCCCCTTTGCTATGAATATCGTAAAAAATGATGGGTTTTCCGAAACTTGGCGCTTCCGCAAGCCTTACATTGCGCGGAATGACGCTCTGAAATACCTGCGTACCAAAAAAGCTCCGCAAATCCGTGGCGACTTGCCGCGATAATGTCGTGCGCTCGTCGAACATCGTCAACAGAATCCCTTCGATCTCCAAGCTGGGATTTAGTGTTCGTCGGATCCTCATCAAAGTATCGAGCAATTCGGAAACACCTTCGAGCGCCAAATATTCGCACTGAATCGGAACGAGCACGGCATCGGCAGAAACCAGCGCATTTAGAGTCAATAGATCAAGCGCCGGGGGGCAATCTAGTACGATGAATTTGTAGCGCTCTCGAATTTCATTCAGAAGTGCCTGCAGCTTATATTCACGATTTTCCGCCACAACCAATTCAACTGCGGCACCGGCAAGATTTTTGTCGGCGGGGACGACATCTAACCTATCCACTTGCGACTTTTGAACAATTCGCTCGAAGGGCTCGTTCAAAATCAGGCAGTGGTAGAGAGTTCTGCGCGAAGGATCTTTGGCGAATCCGATAGCGGCGGTAGCGTTGGCCTGCGAATCGCAATCAACGAGCAAAGTGGATTGTTCGGAGGCAGCGAGGCAAGCCGCCAGATTTACCGCAGTGGTTGTCTTTCCAACTCCACCCTTTTGATTTGCGATAGCGATAATTCGTGCCAACGAGCCTCCCGAAGCGCGAAAAGTTAGCAGAAACACGCCGGGGATGCAACTTGTTTCACGTGGAACGTCCCCCGCGGCTGTGGAATTTCCATTCTGGCGTTCCACGTGGAACAGTCCTGGGTGCGAATGGATCCCCCTCTCTCGCGTTCCACGTGAAACAACTCTAAAGTCTGTGGTAGCGTCGATTCGGTCCGATTTAAGGTTCTCTCTATATTGCTTGAGAAATCGACGAGGCGCAGCAGATGATCTTGTTCCACGTGGAACTATTCCTGCCTAGATCCCGGTGCGGTGGCAGTCCTTCTCGGAAAGTCCGACCTACGATCGTTTTACTGAAACCTCTGGTGAGGGCCAAGATCTCGGAGGCCGCTCAGTACGAACTTGTTGCAAATTCGAGTTCACCTGAGGTTTCTGAAGAACGTTCCACGTGGAACGATCGGCGGCAGATCCCTTCTTAATATGTGCTACCCTCGAATCGATTCTCCTGGAGAAGGCGATGTTCCACGTGGGACGCCTCACGCGGTCGGCATCCCTGACCCGGCCAGTTTCTGCACGGGCCGACAAGACACATGAACCTGCAGTCTTTAATTAGGAATTCAGAGTCTGATTAAGAAACTGAACTATTTGTGATGCGTGTCCCAGGAATCTCTTAAGCTCTGGAAGTCTTTATCTTTCAGGTCGTTACGCCGACGCTCTCAACTCTTCTCGTCCCCACGAGCAGGTACCGGCGCAAAGAATGGGGTACCTGGATCGGCTCACGCCATTCCCAGTTCGCTCCGCGGCGCGCCTGGTCAAGGTCTCGCCCGCCGATCCACAAGATAACTTGTTTCGCTGCAACACGTTCCGAGGCCGCCCAAGCCAGAAACGGCTCAAACTCTCCAACCGCTCGCGAGCACACGAAATCGAGGGGCATCACTTCCTCTCCCAGCTCCTCATACCGGCTCACGAGCACTCGAGTGTCTGGAAGCTCAATGTTTCTAAGCACTTCCGCCAGAAACGTGGCCTTTTTCATATTCGATTCAATAAGCACTGTTTGCAGTCCGGGACGTATGATTTTCAGTGGAATGCCCGGAAAACCAGCCCCGGAGCCAACGTCGGCGAGCCGACCGTTTTCCACAGGAACGGCCACCGCCGCATACATACTCTCGCAGAAATGACGATATAGTATCTCGAGAGGGTCGCGAATCGCGGTAAGATTTATCTTCTCATTCCAGGTCAACAGAAGCTTCATATATTGCTGAATATAAATGACTTGTACATCATTTGCCTCTAGCTGAAATTCGCCCAGAGCACGGCGAATCGTCTCGACGGAGAGCACCGCTGGGCTTGGTGTTGTCATAAGAGTTACTAAAATTCTAAGTCCTGTGAATTTCTTCTTCCGCTGGCGGTACCGCCTTTACCAGGTACTTCGGCCCGGCCACTCCGGCCACTGCATCTACCGCAAAATGCCACGCCATCACCGGAACCAGACCATCGTACGCGATTCGCGCCGTCCCGAACACTGTGCCGATGATCAGTGTGCTCACAATCCCACCGCGCCCCTGATAAAGGTGCGCTAACCCAAAGAGAACAGAGGACAATAGCACCACGCCCCAAACCGGCAGCCCGGCTCGGGTCAGGGCGGCCATGGCAAATCCCCGATACAAGAACTCCTCGCACAACCCTGCCGTCAGTGCCAAACCGAAGTAGGGAACCAACTCGACCGCCGATTGCGGCAAAATGCGCTCGGCTAGCGTCTGCATGAACTCCCGCGCCTTCCCGGAGGACCTCCCCATCCGGCGCAGATTGAGCCACTGCAAGGTGCCCAAAGACGCGGCGCCGACAATCGCCGCAATCAGGATTCGCGAGCGCCCGTGGACCAGCAAACCCAATTCGTCAAGAGTCAGTCCCCGAGCCCAAGCCCGCCACGCAACTACACCAGCTGCCAGCCACTGAAACGCGATCGTCGAAGCGTAAAGCGAAAGCCGCTCTCGCCTCCCCATCAGCGGTATGGCCATCAACTTTTGCAGCCGCAGCCGACCACGCAACGGCAGGAGTACACCAAGCACAATAAAGATCAGCCAGAAGTCCCAGGGCATCCGGCGATGAAACCACGTTCCCGGGCCCGGCGCAACTTCTGACGCCGGCGTTTAGCGCAGGCCTTCGTGTTACCACCGCAAGGCTCGCCGCATCGTTATAATGGTTTCCGAACCAACGAGGTGCATTCTTGGCGTCACAAGTAAAATTGACATCCATGGCAAAAGCAGCGGGTTGCGCGGCGAAGCTTAATCCCGCGACGCTGGACTCTGTTCTGCGCAAACTTCCGCGCCAAACGGATCCGAATGTCCTCGTCGGTTTCGATACCAACGACGACGCAGGAGTTTATCTGATCGGCGAAGGGCTCGCGCTCGTCCAGACTGTCGATTTTTTCACGCCGATCGTGGACGACCCGTTTCTATTTGGCCAGATCGCGGCTGCCAACTCCCTGAGCGACGTCTACGCGATGGGAGGCCGGCCGATCTCATCCTTGTCCATCGTCGGTTTTCCTGAAAAAGGCGACCCCGAAATCCTCGAACAAATTATTCGCGGGGGCCTGGCTAAAATGAACGAGGCCAAGTGCAGCGTGATTGGCGGACACTCGATCCGCAACGAAGACATGCTTTTCGGCTACGCGGTGACGGGCCTCATCAATCCCAATCGAGTTTGGCGCAACGTCGGAGCCAAAACCGGCGACGTGCTGCTTTTCACCAAGCCGCTGGGAACCGGAGTCATCACCACCGCGCTGAAGAAAGACCGCGCCACACCGGAATCACTCGCTTCAGCGGTTAGTGCCATGAGCACTCTCAATGCGGCCTCTGCAGCCGCCTTGCAGGAGCTTGACGAAAAGTTTCAAGACGCAAAGCCCATTCACGCCGTGACCGATGTAACCGGCTTCAGCCTTCTCGGCCACGCTCGCGAGATGGCGCTCGGTGATCCGGCTAACGGGCTCGAGCCGGTCTCCTTTGAAATCGACCACGCATCCTTTGCTTATTTTCCCGGCGCTGTCGAGGCCGCTCGTGAAGGTCATCTTTCCGGGGGCCTTAGAAACAATCGCGCTTTCGTCGGCGAATGCGCCGCTTTCGAATCGAGCGTCCCTTCGGAATATCAGGATCTCCTTTTCGATCCGCAAACTTCCGGCGGTTTTCTCGTCGCCATCGCGCCGGACTACGCCGATCCCACCCTAGCGGCATTCGCGCGCCACGGCGTCACTGCGCACCGCGTCGGCCGCGTCATCCCGAAAACAGCTCCATTGATCAGGGTTCTCTGAAATCGTGAATTTTTCTCGCCGTATCGCAGGAATGGGCGCCGCCGCTCACCGGAAAGATGCTGTGTAGAAAAAACGAATGGACACCATTACACACGGCATCGCCGGCGCATTGATCGGCAAAGCAATTTTCCGCGGCGAGGACATGCTCGCGTCGAAGCCCATGAATCGCGCCCGTATCGTTACGTGGTCGCTGATGCTAGGCGCGATCTTTCCGGACTCGGACATTATTCGCGACTGGTTCTCGCGCGATCCAATGCTCATCTTGACGTGGCACCGCAGCATCACGCATTCCCTGGTCTGCACGCCATTCTTCGCCCTGGCGCTGGCGGCTCTCACGCGTTGGTTCGCACGCCGGCGCAAGTGGGAGGCGCCCTCGTTCGCGGCTTTGACGGGCCTCTACGCCATCGGCATTCTCAGTCACATCTTCCTCGATCTCGTTACGACTTTCGGCACGATGATTTGGTCACCGCTCAAGTGGTCGCGCCCTGCCTGGGATATTGTCTTCATCATCGACCTCACCTTCACCGCGCTTCTCCTGTGTCCGCAAATCCTCGCGTGGGTCTACCGCCAGGCCGAAGGTCTGAAAAATCGCGCCATTCTCACGTGGTCCCTGCTTGCGCTCGCTTCGCTCGCGGTCGCGGCATTATTGAAAAATGTCGGCGCGCCGATTTCTGCACAAACTGCCATTACCATCATCATGTTGCTTGCGGCACTTTTTCTTCTTCCGTCTCTTCGTTTCAAAGGATTGCGCCTCCGCTACGCCACATGGAGTCGTGCCGGTCTCGGCGCCGCTCTTCTCTACCTTGCGGCAGCCTTCTACGCCCATCGCGTCGCTCTCGAACGCGTCGAAAAGTTTGCCTCTCTCTTCGATCTTCAGGTGGAGTCCCTCGGCGCACTTCCGCTTCCTCCATCGCTCTGGCATTGGGATGGACTCGTCAATACTCCGCAAGGCGTCTATGACGTGCGCTTCGATCTCAGCGAACGGAGGGACCTGTCTTCTGTCGAGCATCGCTACTATCCCGATGCCATTCCGAATCAGTACGTTGAGGCAGCCAAGCGCTTGCCTGAAGTGCAAAAAGTTTATTGGTTCGCGCGTTTTCCGGTCACGCGTTTTCACCAGGAAGGCGGCGATGCCATCGTGGAGATTTACGACGCGCGATTTCCGCAAATAAGCAGAGATCGCCCGGCGTCCTTCACCTACCGCGTAAAAATGGATGAATCCGGCAAAGTCATTTCTCAAGGATGGAAGCGGGAGTAAGACAGTAGGGCCGGTGCGCAACGCCGCGCTAGAGTGTAGCTACTTCGCTTTCGCCGGGTGGATCACCACCTGGCGCTCTTCTCCCATGCCTATGCTTTCGGTGCGCACGCCCGGAATGTCTTTCAACGCCAAATGCACGATCCGCCGCTCGCGCGAGGACATGGGATTCAAGCGGAACGGCTGGTGCGAACTCTGCACGCGTTCTGCTGCAACGCGCGCGGTCATGCGCAACTCTTCGAAGCGCAAGGCGCGGTAGCCGCCGCTGTCCAAATGAATTTTTTCGTGGTAGGTCGGTTCCAAGCGCAGCGCACGAAACGCCAGATGTTCGAACGCCTTTAAAACTTCTCCGTTGCGCTCCAGCAAAATCTCCTTGTCCCGTCCATCGAGGTCGGCGATCACTTCCGCTTCGCTCGAGCCGTCCGTGGCTGGCGCGTCGACCGCCTGGACCTTCACCTTCAAGTCCAATCCAGATACGCGCACAATCTCTTCCAGAAACTGCCGCAACGCCTCGGCCGCCGCCTGCCGGTCGAGCTTGCCCTCCCGGATAAGGTCCTGTCCCATGTATCTCCGTCGAACTTTGGTCCTGCTTGCCGACCCGCGGCGGTCTTTCCAGGACTCCTACTTCTTACCGCGCGAAATCTGCTTCGCCACAGCCGGCGCAGGATGCGTGCGGTTCAAATACCACTGCTGCGCAATCCCTACCAAACTGCTCGTGAGAATATACAACGCGAGTCCGCTTGAAAACGGGAAAATGATGAAACTGCCTGCGAACATGATGGGCATGATCTTCATCATCTGCTGCTGCTGCGGATCAGCCGCGGTCATTGGCGTCATTTTCGAAACGAGGTACATCGAAACGCCCACGACGACCGGCAAAATGAAATACGGATCTTTCGCAGCCAGGTCCGAGATCCACAGCCACCGCGTGTGCCGGAGTTCAATCGCGTAGCTCAAGGCCCGGTTCAACCCGAACCAGATCGGCATCTGTAGAAACATTTGGAAGCAGCCGCCCACGGGGTTAATTCCTTCGCGGCTGTAAATCGCCATCACTTCCTTGTTCATCTCCTGCTTTTTCGGGTCGTTCATCTTGTACTTCTTATAGCGCTCCTGAATTGCTTTGATTTCAGGCGCGACCCGCTGCATCTTCAGCGTCGTTTTGTAGCTCGAAATGCGCAGCGGGAAGAGCAGCATGTTGATGAACAGCGTCATCACGATGATGGCCCAGCCATAGTTGGGTATGTATTTGTGCAGCCATTTCAGTCCATGAAACAGCGGCTCCGCGATGAACTCGAGAAATCCAAAATTCACCAAGGATTGCAGGGGCGGCCGCATGGCCTTCAAGTCATCGTAATCCTTCGGCCCAACGTAGACGCGCAGCGCCGTCGGCTGGGTCGATGTAGCTGCCGCCACTTCCGAGACCGGTTCTTGCTCTTCTTTCCCGTCCTTCTGGACGGTGCGGAGCACTTTCCAGTAGCGCGTTTCTATCGAGCCGCTGGCGACGCCATTCACTGGTAGAAACGCCGCCGCAAAATAGCGGTCTTCAATCCCCGCAAAATCTTTGCCGCCCATCCATAGGCCCGGGCCCCACTTCTCCGGGCCCTCAAGCTTTTTGTAAGGCAAGTCCGTCAACTTGCCGCCCTCGTTGTAAAACGCGAAGGTGGTATCCACCGGAGCAGGATTCTGCACCGTCAAGTCGCCAAACCCTCCAAGCCACGCCAACCCAGCTTTGATCGGGGAGCCATTGAACTTGACGGAAGTCTCCACGCGCACAACATAAGAATGATCAAATTGAAAACTCTTGGTGACTTCGAGGTGTCCATCACTCCAAACAAACTGCAATTCCGCCGGAGCCGACAGTGGACTGGCAGGGAGACCCGCATAATGCACGGCCACGTCTTCCGCGTGGGCACCCGGCTCTGGAAGCTGCGCCACATACAATGCGGAATTCGCCTGCGTCTCAAGCTGCTGATCGTCGAGCACCAACGCGAACGGCCATCCGCCGACCTGCGCGGCCGCATCTGGATGCACCACATCGAGCACCCGCTGCGGCTTCGAATCGTCCATGTACTTTTTGAGCTGCCAACTCTTTACCACACCGCCGCGGTTCGAAATCTCCACGCGGTAGAGTCCGTTCTCTACGACAGTCGTATGTTCTTGCGTGTCGGCCTTCGGCGGCATCGCCGCCGCATTTGACGCCGCCACGCCCGTAGCGACTCCCAACGTCGTCGCGTTGGGTTTGCCCGGTGTAGTCGAAGGTGAAGTGGATGCTGGCTGGGTCATCGGATTTGTTGCCGCCGGCGCCGTTATCGCCGTCTTGTTAGCTTGGGGCAAATTCGCTGGAGGTTTCGGTGCGAAAAACTTGGCCCACAACAAAATCACCGCCATTGAAAGAATCGAGGCGATCAGAATGCGCATCTCGGAAGAAAGTTCTTTTTTCTTTTGGGGCTCGCTCACGAATGAGCCTCTCTGGAAATAACGTTGGATGGACTCGCGCCGGACCTGTTCGGTCCAGTCATCACTTCTGTTTTTTCCGGCACGGGGTCATAACCAAACTTGCGCGACAAAGGCTGGCACCGCAGCAACCGCTTCAAACCCATCCACGACCCCCGCATCACGCCGAACCTCTCAATCGCCTCATACATATACAGGGAGCAAGTTGGCTGGAACCGGCAATTCCCTGCGAACAGAATCGACAGGTACACCTTGTAAGTACGCAGCGCGGCCAGCGCCACTTTCACACCAACGGATTGCTTCGTGTCCGCTGCGGTGGCGGGGCTCGCCCCGCACTCTGCATACTGGTCGCAAGGCAACGCCGCAGGTGGGACAGACTTCAGTCCGTCTCCCTCTTTCATTTCACTTCCGCCGCTCGTATTCATCACCACCTTCACACGCTCTTCATCAACCGCACTAAATCCGCCTTCAACCCCACAAACTCCGCCTGCGTCACGCTGCTCTTCGGATGAATCACAATGTCCCATCCCGCAGGTATCTCCACGCGATGGCAGCGCACGATCTCTCGCAACCGCCGCCGGATGCGATTGCGCACCACCGCCCCGCCCAGCGCCTTTTTGATGCTGAATCCGAACCTGCTGACGGGCAATTGATTCGCGCGAAAAAAAACGGTGAAGTGGGAACTGGATCGGCGCTTCCCGGCGCGGTACACGGCATCGAACTCACCGCGGCGCACCAGCCGCGCCTCGCGCGGAAACTCCAAGCGCCCGGGACGACTAGGGCGTGAGGCGATGGCGTCCCTTCTTGCGGCGTGCCGCCAGAACTTTGCGACCGCCTACGGTCTTCATGCGCGCGCGGAATCCGTGCGTCTTCGCGCGGCGTCGTTTCCGCGGTTGAAATGTGCGCTTTGGCAAAGCAATCCCCCTTTGGTTGCGCGGCCGCAGATTTACTCAGGATGCGGCCGGTTCTCCCTGTGAAACACAAAGCGACCGTCAAGCCGCTTCAGCGACAGGTATCGAATTTAATAGTGTAGTCGACCGCTAAGCACAGGGTCAAGAAATGCGCGGGGTAGCTTATGGGGCGGGGAAAAGTGATACACCCGTCGAAACGTGCTCCCTCCCAATTCAACGCTGTTGAAACGGAAGTGAGATTTCCGATTACGCGGCTTCCCGGGGAGTTGGGCAGCCTAAAAGCTGGCTCGGCACACTTTCTTTGCCGCGTTTGCTGTCAAAAGCGGACACACCACGTCGAATGCGACGACCACCCAAGCAACCGCGCCAAGCCATCCTGGGGTTGCGTGGCCTTGCTTGAGTTGAGGACTAATCGGCGGCAGTGGCGGGTTTTGCCATGCCCGAATAGTGAATGGTGATCAGGAAACCGTTCGTGCCGTCATAGGAAAACTTGTGGCCGCCGCCCTCGAAAGCTTCGTGCTTGCTCTTCCACATGCGGAAGCCATCGTTGGACTGAGCGCTCCAGTATTTCAAGTTGTGCATGACGACCTCGTGGTCGGGACTATCACCTTTGACACGCTCCAGGATGACTTCGCCCTTGCCATCGCTCATCTTGGCGTGGGCGACGCCGGTCTTGGTGTCAACGTCCCATGAAAACGCAGTGTTGCTCACTGCTTTTTGCTGAAAAGGAATCGCCGAATAGAGTTGCGGGAGGATGTCACCAAGAGCTGCTTGTTGCTCCTTGCTGACGCGGGGATCGAAGTTCACCACCAGCCAGGAATCCTTGCCGGTGCTCCAGTCGCTGCCCAGATCGCTGCCGATCCAGACCTTGGCGCCATCGAGTTTGGTGTCCTTGTAATGACCCTTGTCCACTTTGAGGACGAGGTTGGCGCGGCAAAAATGCTCGTCCATGTGCTGGTCACCCATGCCCATATGGTTCGTCGAATGGGTGTTGAAGTAGCAGGGACAGAACATGTCGCAACTGCACGCTTCGATGTAGCTAGCGGTCATATCAAAATCGGGTTTGGAAGACTTCTCCTGCGCGGAAGACGACAAGTAAATGAGACTGGCGCCAAGGGCAAATACAGGAAGTAAAAGGAGCCGAGCCAAACGAAGCATGGTTCCTCCAATGGATTCGCAAAGGATGGGGCCCAACCGGGATGATCTCCGCAACTCTACTCTCCGAGTTTGGAGGATTCAACTGGATTTCGTTGTTTACAAAGCCAACAAGATGTCCAACTCCCGAGCGGTTTTGTTTGACTTCTGCTACCCCGTAACGCTATGAATTTGCTGGTCCGGTTTCGCGTGTGCGTTAGCACTAGGGTGAACCAACACGCGTCAGGAGTTCAAAAAATGAGGCTTGAAAAGGGGACCCCAGCAAACGTCAAACAAGCGGTGCCTTTTTTCGGCGTTTCCAGCATGGAAGCATCGCTCCGCTTTTATGTGGATGGCCTTGGCTTTCAGATGACCAACCAATGGATGGACGAGGGCAAGCTCCGCTGGTGCTGGCTGGAAAACGGCGGCGCTGCCTTGATGCTGCAAGAATTCCGGAAAGAGGGGCACGATTCCTGGAAGCCCAGCGGTAAAGTGGGTGAAGGCGTAAACATCTGCTTCATGTGCGAGGAAGCGTTGGCGATCTATCACGAAGCGACAGCGCGCGGATTAAAGGTGCGGCAAACTCCTTTCGTGGGAAACCGCTTATGGGTTGTGTCGTTCTCGGATCCGGACGGCTACCGGATCGATTTCGAGAGCCCTACGGACGTCCCCGAGGAGACGGAGT
>Ga0209006_10003307_pt1 | contig 14679 bp, 9 predicted proteins | sample JacPin_JW_Ref_O2_FD_188567 | JGI IMG/M metagenome (GOLD analysis project Ga0209006, IMG submission 188567) | Forest soil microbial communities from Algoma, Ontario, Canada - Jack Pine, Ontario site 1_JW_Ref_O2 (SPAdes) (version 2) | ecosystem: Environmental > Terrestrial > Soil > Boreal... | reverse complement strand
GGAAATCGAGAGCCGCGCAGGCCGCGCCCATGTGCCGCTGGTTCTCGTGAACGGGGTGCTGCAGCTTAAATCACCCAATGGCCGCACCTACGGCGAGCGCATCGACGCTGCTCGAACCGAAAAAGACTTGAGCGACGCCTATGAAGATTTCATCGCAGCCGTGCCATTGGGGAAAGAATTGTTCGCGGATCGCAATCCCATACGCACCCGCGGTCCCATGCAGGTCAACGTGGCCTTTGCCGAGCAGTTCTCCGCCGCTGCACCCTATCCGTATCCGGTCCGCTCGAGTATTGCGGATGAGCTGTTTACGCGCCGCGGCAGCGTGTATTTCGGCATCGCCCATCTTTTGGACTATCGCGCACCGTATGACCAATTCCTGTACCGCTTCGCGGATTTCAACGCCGGACAGTTTGCGAGCCGCAACGCGGCGTTTCAAAATGCGGTCACCGTCGCCTCAGGTGTCCCGCTCATCGCCGACGGCGCGCTGCTGCCCCACGGCAGCGACGCGAATAGCCCGGGCGAAACTGAACTGGCCCTGCGCACGCTGGCGCCGCGCCTAAAGATGAGCACTGGCGCGATTCACAGCGCCTTGCTCGACGGAAAAACCAAGGGTTTCGAATCGACACCGCTGTATCAGCGCGTGTTCGCCATGGCGGACCAGCGCTCGGGACTCACGCAGCCCCGCGCTCTGGTGCCGCGTATCAAGCTGGCCGGACCGAAGATCAAGCGCAGCTTAACCACAGACTGGTATGCGCATCGCGTCGATGATCGATTCAAGCGCTGTTTGGCCGCTCACTAGGGAAATTGCCGGCCTTACTCACCATGCCCGGCAGCTCGCGTCCCATGTTGCCGGACAACCATCCCGCTGCCTCGATGAGGCGATCGAGATTGAGACCCGTGCGATAACCCGATCGCTCCAGCATATAAACCACATCCTCGGTGGGCACGTTGCCGGTGGCGCGAGGCGCGAAAGGACAGCCGCCCAGCCCGCCCAAGGAAGCGTCCACCGTTTTGGCACCCGCCGTCACCGCGGCCCAGACGTTCGCTAAACCGGTGTTGCGCGTGTTATGAAAATGCACCCGTACCGGCAGTGGGGCAATGGCCGCTCGGACCTTCGTGACCAGGTCCGCAACATCGCCGGGGCTCGCGACGCCAATGGTGTCGGCAATGGCTACCTCGAGCGGACCCGCCGCGGCGGCAACCTTAGCCATGTCGATGACACGCTGGGGATCGACTTCGCCGTCGAACGGACAACCGAAAGCAGTGGAGATGGTGATCTGCGCACGGCGCCCGGCTTGGCGAGCCAAGCGCACCACCTCGCAGCACATGGCCAGTGATTCATCGGAAGTTTGACCTTGATTGCGCTGCGCAAACCCGTCGGAGGCCGCGCACACGGCGCCCAGCTCATCGAGGCCCGCCTCAATCGCGCGCAGCGCACCGCGCTTATTCAACACCAATCCAATGTAGATCACGTCGTCGCGCCGGGTGAGGCCCGCGGAGACCGCTTCGGCGTCCGCCATCTGCGGCACCAACTTCGGGTTGACGAAACTGGCCGCTTCGATGCGGCGCACGCCGGCATCGATCGCACGCCTGATCAGTTCCAGTTTCTGCGCGGTGCTGAATAGCACCGATTCGTTTTGCAGTCCGTCTCGCGGACCGACTTCGACAATTTCAATCTCGGACATGTTCGGCCTTTGACCCTGGTCTCTTGCTCAAATCAAGCTAGAAATCACTTTAAGTTTAGCCACTCCGGGTTATCATAATTCTATATTAAACTTATTTATTAACATACGGTTATATCGCTAATATAAACTAATTTATTGATTAATTTTTCCGTAGCCCCCGCCGCCCGGCGTGCAGACCACCATGACGTCATCGACGCTCACTTCAACTTGCCCAATATGCGCCAGTTTTTCGCGACGGCCATCGGCGCGTTCAACATAGTTCTCGCCCACGGCGCCTGCCTCCCCGCCTGCCATGCCGAATGCGCCGACTTTACGGCCGTTGCTCAGGATCGATGCCGTCATGGGCTCCAGGAAGCGAATCCGCCGAATGCCGCCATCGCCGCCTTGCCAGCGTCCGCGGCCGCCTGAGCTCGCGCGAATTTCGTATGAGTCGAGCCGTACGGGGAATCTGAATTCCAACACCTCCGGATCGGTCAGGCGGGAATTGGTCATATGCGTTTGGACCACGCTGGTGCCGCTAAATTCCGGCCCCGCGCCGGAACCGCCCGCGATGGTTTCGTAGTACTGATACTGCCCGTTGCCGAAGGTGAAATTGCTCATGGTGCAGCCGCCCGAGGCCATGACGCCGAGCGCGCCATACAGTGCGTTGGTCACGCACATGGAAGTCTCGACATTTCCCGCAACGACCGCCGCGGGCGCCTGGGGGTTCAGCATGCACGCGTCCGGCAAAATGATCCGCAGCGGCTTCAGGCAGCCCGCGTTCAGCGGAATGTCATCATTGATCAGCGTGCGAAATACATACAGAACCGCGGCGGTGGTCACGGCGCGGGGCGCGTTGAAATTGTCGTGCAGCTGGGCGCTCGTGCCGGTGAAGTCGATGCAAGCGCTGCGGCTCGCAATATCGACACGCACCGCGACGTGAATATGCGAGCCATTGTCGAGCGGCAACGTGAACTCGCCGTCTTTGAGCGATGTGATGACGCGGCGCACGGATTCTTCCGCGTTATCCTGCACGTGCTGCATGTAGGCGCGTACCGTGGCGGCGCCATATTGCGCGACCAGCGCCTTGAGCTCAGAGCTGCCCTTGGCATTGGCCGCGATCTGCGCGCGCATGTCGGCAAGATTTTGTGCGGGGTTGCGCGAGGGGTGGGTGCCGCCGCTGAGCAAAGCGTGCATGGCGGCCTCGCGCAAGGATCCGTCCGCGACCAGCTTGAAGTTGTCGATCAGCACGCCCTCTTGGTCGATGCGTGTGGAAAATGGCGGCATCGAGCCGGGCGTAACGCCGCCGATATCCGCGTGATGACCGCGCGACGCCACGAAGAAACTGGGCATGGGATCGGCGGCCTCCAGATAGACCGGCGTCACCACCGTGATGTCGGGCAGATGCGTGCCACCGTGATAGGGATCGTTCAAAACGTAGACATCGCCGCTGCGCATCTGCGGATTGCGGTCGATCACAGTGCGAATCGACTCGCTCATGGAGCCCAGATGCACCGGCATGTGCGGCGCGTTGGCGATCAGCGATCCTGCGCCATCGAACAGTGCGCAGCTAAAATCCAGGCGCTCTTTGATATTGACTGAATAGGCCGTGTTCTGCAGGCGCAGACCCATCTGCTCGGCGATGTTCATGAAGATATTGTTGAACAGCTCCAGCACAATCGGATCGGCATGCGAACCGAGCGCCTGCTCCGTACGTCGACGCGCAACGCGCTGCAGCTCGATACAGCCGCCTTCAATGCCCCGTGCTTCCCAGCCAGGCTCGATCACCGTCGTGGCGTTGCTGTCGGCGAGAATGGCAGGACCCTGGATCCGCGCGCCGGGACGCAATTCATGCGCCCGATAGAGGCGCGCTTGGCGCCAGCCGGCGGGAAGCTCATCGGCCAGACAGTACATCGAGATTGCGGCGCCGGCGGCGGGCTCGTGGGGCGCGACCTCATGAATTTCTTTGGCGCCGGGCGTGTCCCCGGGCGTGGACACGCCCGGCGCATCCGCACCCGGCGCGATGCACTCCACGGACACCGCTTCAATCACCAGCGTTTGGCCCGGCACCACGAATTCAAACCGGCGTCGATAGCTGCGCTCGAATTCATCGCGCAGCAGCGCGACGTCCTCCGGCCGCGAGGTTGTCGGCAGCGCACACGGCAGTGCCGTATCGGTGCCCTGATAGCGGATGTGAAGCCGTGCGACGCGACGAAGCGCGGCGCCGGCCAACCCCTGGGCCCTGAGCTCTGCGGCGGCCTCGTCGAGCAGGCGCGTGGCCAGTGCCGCCGCCGCGCTTAAGCCCTCAACATCCAAACCGCGCTCGAGGGCCGCTTCGCGCATCGCAATCTGGTCGGCCAGTCCCATTCCATAGGCCGACAGCACGCCGGCGAAGGGATGAATGAAGATCCGCGACATGCCTAACAGGTCCGCGACCAGCGCTGCGTGTTGCCCCCCTGCACCCCCGAAGCATTGCAGCGTGTAGGCGCTGACATCGTGACCGCGCATCACGGAGATTCGCTTGACGGCATTGGCCATGGCGCCGACCGCAATTCGCAGCGCGCCTGCGGCCACCTCCTCCGGCGCCGCGGGCCGGCCGGTCGCGCTTGCAATGCCTTGCGCCAGTTCGCCAAATCGTTGCGCGACGATCTTTTCATCCAGCGATTCATCGGCGGCAGGCCCGAACACGCGCGGAAAAAAGCGCGGTTGGATCCGCCCGAGCAAGACGTTGGCATCGGTGACGGTGAGCGGGCCGCCGCGTCGATAACTGGCAGGACCGGGGCTGGCGCCGGCCGATTCAGGCCCCACCCGCAATCGCGCGCCATCGAATCGAACAATGGATCCGCCGCCGGCGGCAATGCTGTGAATGCTCATCATCGGCGCGCGAACCCGCACGCCGCCCACCTCGGTATCGAATGCCCGTTCGAACTCGCCGGCGAAATGACTCACATCGGTGGAGGTTCCCCCCATGTCGAAGCCGATCAGCTTCTTGTGCCCGCGCGCTTGCGCCGTGCGCACCATGCCGACAATGCCGCCGGCCGGACCCGAAAGAATGGCATCCTTGCCGTGAAATCGCTGAGACTGCGTCAGCCCGCCGGAGCTTTGCATGAAAAAGATCGGCACGCCCGGCATCAGATCCGCGAGCTTGTCGCAATAGCGGCGCAAAATCGGCGAAAGGTAGGCATCCACCACTGTCGTATCGCCGCGCGGCACCAGTTTCATCAAGGGACTGACACGGTGCGATACTGAAACTTGCGTGAATCCGACATCGCCGGCGATGCTCGCCGCGGCGAGCTCGTGGTGTACATAACGGTAGCCGTGCAGAAAGACAATGGCGCAAGACCGAATGCCATCCGCGAACGCGCTTTGCAATTGCGCCTCGAGCGCCTGCGCATCCAGCGCTAAGACCGTTTCACCATGGGCGCCGACGCGCTCGTCCGCCTCAATGACCCGCTCGTACAACATTTCCGGAAGCACGATGTGGCGGTCGAACAAGCGCGGCCGCGCCTGAGTGGCGATCCTGAGGGCATCACGAAAGCCGCGCGTGATCACCAACAAAGTGCGTTCACCCTTGCGTTCCAACAGTGCATTGGTGGCGACCGTGGTGCCCATCTTCACGCACGCGACCTGCTGCGGCGTGATCGCTTGGCCGGGCGCAAGCTTAAGCAATCGGCGTATGCCCTCGACAGCGGCGTCGTCGTAGTGGGCGGCGTTTTCCGACAACAGCTTGAGGGTATGCAGCGACTGGTCCGGCGCGCGCCCGATGACATCCGTGAACGTGCCGCCCCGATCGATCCAGAACTCCCAGCGGCTCATGATTCGACGGCACTTTCGAGCACGCGCCCGCGAGTCTCCGGAATCGCCAACGCCGAGACGATGACCAGGGCATAGGCCGCGACGGTGAATCCGGCAATGGTATCGCCGAGCGGAAAGCGCGTGCTCAGCACGCCAATCAAGGAAGGACAGAATCCGCCAATGCCACGGCCGACGCTATAGGTGAAGCCCTGCCCCGAGCCCCGCACCGCGCTTGGGTAGAGCTCGGCCAAGCAGGCCCCCATGCCGGAAAATATTCCGAGTATGAAGAAACCCAAGGGAAAGCCAATCAGAAACATTCCGCCGGCAACCGGCAAGCGCGTGTACAACAAAATCAGCACCATTGCGCAAGCGGCGAACAGGATAAAACCGCGCCGGCGGCCGATGGCGTCGGTCAGCCAGGCGCTCACCAGATACCCCGCGAGCGAACCGCTGATCACCATCAATAAATAGCCGGTACTGGCGCCCACCGAAAGATGACGTTCCTTCGCCAAGAAGGTCGGCAACCAGGTCGTTATGGAGTAATAGGCGCCGAGCATTCCGGTCGATAACAGCGTGGCGAGTATCGTCGTGCGCAACAGCGGCGGACGAAAAATATCCAGGAACACGCCGCGGCGCGCCGGACTGCCCGCCGTGGCCGCCACGCCCGCAGCGCGCACGCGCTGCGCGCGCATCTGCGTAAATATCGCCGGTTCCGCCACGTTGCGGCGGATGTAAATGACCAGCAGTCCCGGCAGGATGCCGAGCCAGAACAGAATCTTCCAGGCCACTTCGGGCGGCGCGATGACGCTCACCGCCCAGTAGGCCAGGGCGGCCGCCGCCCATCCCACCGACCAGCTGCTTTGCACCAGCCCGGTTGCCTTGCCGCGGTGGCGCGCATCGATGATCTCCGCGACCAACACCGAGCCCACCGACCACTCGCCGCCAAAACCGAATCCCTGCAAGGCGCGGGTCAAGAACAGCTCGCCAAAGTTGTGCGTGAAGCCGCTCAAAAAAGTGAATAGCGCAAACCACAGGACCGTGAGCTGCAGAATGCGCGCACGCCCGAAACGGTCGGCGAGCACCCCTGCAGCCCAGCCGCCAATCGCCGAAGTGACCAGCGCCCCGGTAGCGATGTAGCCGGCTTGCGCTTTACTCATGCTCCAGAGCGTGAGCAACGTCGGAATGATGAAACTGTAAATCATGAGGTCAAAGCCATCCAGGCCATAGCCGGCATAGGTTGCCAGCAGCACGCGCCGTTCACTGGCGGAGGTTGATTGCAGCCACATTAGATGCGGGTGCTTGGCTCTGTAGCCTTTCGTTGCATATCAAGGCAGATCTGCACGGCGTGGCCGAGTGATCCGGCGGACTTATCGGAGCCGGAGATGGTTGGCCCCTCGCCCACTTCGTCCTCCCGCAACAGCATGCCCGGAAGGAACACGGCCACGATGCAGGCATTCGGAAACTCCTCGCGCAGTTTCTGTGCGGTCGCCTCGCCGAGGCTGCGCTCTTCGCTCGGAAAAGCGCTGACGATATAGACGATGGATACGGCCTCCGCCGCATTCGGCGGCGGCGCGGCTGCCAAATCCTCGACCGACATGTGGCGCGCGTCCATTTTCTGTTCACGCAATATGCGCACCAGCAGCTCGGCCGCCAGATCATCCGATATTGAGCCCAGGCTCACGCAAACGATGACGGATCCCGGCGGCACTGCCACCGGTCCCTGCCAGCGTCCGCTGATCTGTTCGCGTTGCTGGCGCAGCAGCCGGCCGGCCGTCGACTTGTCGAGCACCGAGGTTCGCAAGCGCCGGCGCGACAGCGCACGCTTATCCCCGCCAATGGCGGCAATCACCGCCACCATCGCCCCGCGGACTCGCATTTGTTGCTCCTTGCTGATCGTGCCCGACTCTAAGTCCAGGCGCGCCAGATGCAGCGCCGGCAACAACACCAGATCGCAATAGTTGGCAAATGTATCTCGCTTCAGAAACTCGCGCGCGCGCGCGATGAGTTCATCCGCATCAGCCGACAGCGCGCGCTGATAAAAGCGCTGCGGCATGGTGAGCGCCTGCGTGTCGCCCAATAGGATATCGAGCACGCTCAACGCCTTGATATGACGCCCGGCGACCAACAGACACAGCGTCAGGGGCGTCGATACGATCAAACCGATCGGACCCCACAGCCAGCTCCAAAATATCGCCGCGATCACCACCGATAGCGGCGACAGGCCGGTGGTGTGACCGTAAAGCTGCGGCTCGACCAGCTGCGAGGCTATCAACTCCACCAAGACGAACAGGCCCAACGTTGCAATCGCCGTGCTCCAGCCGACATCGACGGCCGCGGCCAGTATCGCGGAGCATAGCGCGGCAATCCAAATCCCGATGTAGGGAACGAAGCGCAGCAGGGTTGTCGATGCCGCCCACACCATCGGGTGCGGCAAGCCGATGACACTCAAGCCCAACCAAATCAGGACGCCGACGCTGAAATTCACCGCGAACTGCGAGACGAAGAAGCGCGACAGCCGCTCACCGGCATCGTTGAGCACCAGGGTGGTCAGCCGAATATCCGTACCACCGGCAATGCGGATGAAGCGATCGCGCAGCGCCTCTTGCTCCAGCAGCACGAACACCAGCACCACCAGCACGATGCCGGCCATCTCGATTGGAACCCAGATGGATCCGAGCAGCCGTTGGAGAACTTGCCAGGAATTGGCCGGCGCCTCGTGCAATTCCACCGGGATCGGCGTCGTGCGGTCGGTATCGGGTTGCAGCATCGCCGGCTGTGGCGGCTCCGGGTTCCTATTGTTGAGAACCCGTCCGGCCTGGGCCGTAAACGCGTTGACGCGCCTCACGGTGAGCCGGTCCAACGTTTCCAGCTTGACCTCGAGAGTCCGCTCGTATTGCGGCAGACTTCCCGCCATACCCACCAGCTGCGAGCCGATCACGCCGCCGATGGCGCCGAAAGACAACGCGAGTACGATCACTGCCGCCAACACAGACACCGTCTGCCCGAGCCCCACGTGGCGCAATGCACGCACCAGCGGCGCGATCAACAGACTGAGGATGAATGCCAAGGTAATCGGCACCAGCACGTCGCGCGCGAAGTACAACACCGCCAGCAACGTGGCGGTCGCCATGATTCCCAACGCGCGATCGCGAAGCGTCGGCATGGGCGGGACGGCGGGTACGTCAGCGGAACTCATGCTTCATTTTGGCACAGAGGCCGGGTCGTCCGCGTACCGTCGTAGCAAAGCAGCACGCGCCTAGACATAAGACTCACTCCAGTTCGAACTGAAGGCTCACTGCGCCGGTGGGCCCGCCTGCCGCATCCCAAGTCCACTCATCAAAACATGCGCGGCGGCTTTCATCAATGCGCAGCACGGTTGAACAGCGCGTGCCATAGTCTGGCGCGCGCACGAAGGCGCTCGAGAGCAGCCGCTCCCACTCCAAACTCACGCCCGTGCGGGGCAGCTGATCATCAGGCGCCGGCGCCTCATCACGCAGTAACGCGAGCACGGCATCGGTCGTGTCCAAATGCGCGAGCGCGCTCGACAGGCGCGACTTGGCCGTTTGCACCTTGGGCCAAGGCGTGTCCAGCAAATGATTCGACAGCCCGTAAATGCCCGGCCCTAAAACCCGTCCGCTGCCGCGCGCGCTTTCGTAGATGGCGAGGCGCTCGCCGTCGGAAAATAACAGGCTAAAACCATTGTAGTCCGCGCTCACGCCGCGTAAGTGTTCAAGACTTTGCTCGAGCGAATCGCCGGACATCAGGATCGAGGCGACCAGCGTGCCGCGGCTCGGCGTTCCGGGACGCCGCTGCTCGGGGTCGCGATAGTTGGTGAGCGCCGCAAATCGGCCGGTTCGCGTCATCCCCAGCCACGTACCGCCGGCCGAAAGATCTCGGCCCGCGAGTATGGGCGGGCACGACGGCCACCAGTGTGCCGGCGAGGCCGGTCGCGAGTGCAACTCATCGCGGTTGGCCGCCACGACGCAGGGATATTTGGCCGCACCTCGCCAGGCGATCAAAATCAAACACATGGAAACTCCTTGAGAGGCGAACTTTACCTCGATTGCCCGCCCGGCGAGGCGCGATATACACTTGGGTTAACCGCCTACCGCTTTATTTTTGGGGGACATGTGATGCGCACCAATCGATCGCAGAATCATTTTATTTGCCGCGCGGCTGTCGTTGCCGCGGCGTATTGCGCAATTGTCCTGACGGTACCTACGGCAGGCCGAGCCGCCGACGCGGCGTCAAACAGCTGCCCTGGCAATGATAGCGGACTGACACTGCCCGCAGGATTTTGCGCAACCCTGTTCGCCGACGGTATTGGACACGCCCGCCACCTGGTCGTTTCCGACAGCGGTGTGGTCTACGTGAACACCTGGTCAGGGCGATACTATGGCAATGACACACCGCATGCCGGCGGCTTTTTGGTGGCGCTGCAGGACACGGGGGGCAGCGGCAAAGCCAACGTGAACGAACGTTTCGGCGCGACGGTGCAGAGCGGCGGCGCCGGCGGAACCGGCATCGGCATCTACAAGGGCTGGCTGTATGCCGAGCTCAACGACAAGATCCTCAAGTATCCGCTGAAGAAGGGCTCGGTGCTGCCGGGCGATGCATCGCAAGTCGTCGTCAGCGGCTTGCCGTTGGGCGGCGATCACCCCATGCACCCGTTTGCGATCGATGCGAATGGCGATTTGTACATCGACGTCGCAACCGCGACCAATTCCTGCCAGGAAAAAAATCGCACCCTCAAATCACCGGGCATACAGCCGTGCACGGAACTCGAGACTCGCGGCGGGATATGGCGCTATGACGCAAAAAAAGTAAATCAAGTCTTCTCGCCCGCCGAGCGCTATGCCACCGGCATTCGCAACGCCGAAGGGTTTGGAATCGACGCGATCGGGCATCGCATCTTCGTCACGCAGCATGGCCGGGATCAGCTGCATACGAACTGGCCCGATGTCATCAAGGATCCGGACCAGGAAGCGACGCTGCCCTCCGAAGAAGTACTGCTGCTCAAACAGGGCGGCGACTATGGTTGGCCGATGTGCTACCACGATCCGTTTCAAAAAGCGCTGATGCTCGCGCCTGAGTATGGCGGCGACGGAAAAACCGCGGGCATATGCGCGCTGAAAATCGGACCCACGGCCTACTTTCCGGCGCATTGGGCGCCGAACGGCATGGTGCTCTACAACCAGAAGCAATTCCCCGCGCACTACCAGCAAGGCCTGTTCATCGCCTTTCATGGTTCGTGGAATCGCGCCCCGTATGCGCAAGGCGGCTACAACGTCGTGTATCAAGGACTGTCCGGCGACAAGGCGTCCGGCAAGTGCGAAATATTCGCCGATGGGTTTGCCGGCGCCGACAAATCGCCTGGCAAGGCAGCGCACCGGCCCAGCGGACTCGCGGTCGGGGCCGACGGCGCGCTGTATGTCTCCGACGATGTGGCCGGCCGCATCTACCGCATCGCCTATCGAGGCGGCGCGGATGCCGGCAGCGCGCAGACCGTAACCTGTCCCAGCGCGACCGACTCGCCCGGCCCGATCGCCGCGGCGCAAGCGAAGCCTCCCGAGGGCACCCATCCCGATGCAGGGTCGGATACCGCCGGGCTCTCCGCACCGCCCGGCGCGACGCCGACCATGGTGGCCCTGGGCAATCGCGTCTATCACGGTCAGGTCGGCGGCGCCACGTGTACGGGTTGCCACGGGAGCGACGCCAAGGGTTCGCCGCTCGGTCCTGACCTAACCAAAAACAAATGGCTGTGGAGCAACGGCAGCTATGCCGGAATTGCCGCGACCATTGCAGGCGGTGTGGCGCAACCGAAGAATTATCGCTCGCCGATGCCGGCCATGGGCGGTGCGCAACTCAGCAGCGATCAGGTGATGGCGGCGGCGGCGTATATTTGGGCGCTGAATCACCCCAGTGCCTCGCCCTAGTATCGCGGCACCGTGAGAAGCTCCTCGAAGAAGCCGCCGATTTTGCGCTCGCGGTCGACGAAGTGAATTTCCAGAATCCAGTGGCGTGGTTGGCCGTTCGCGTCCGGCTCGCGTAAGGAGATTGAATTTCCGTGCCGTATCCTGAGGCGATCAGGATCCTGCGGCTTTGTCTCGTGGGGGAAATGACCGATCAGGTGTCCCGCGGTTTGCGCGCCGAACTGCCAGCCATAATCCGCCGCAAGAGCTGCGGTGTAGTCGTACAGCTCTCCGGCCGTTAGACCCGGCGACTGCTCATAGAAATTCTTGGCGCGCCCGAAAGCACGGCCGAGATCGCCGGCCAGACGATGCTTGTCAGGATCGGATCCCACCACGTAGGTGCGGCCAAAATCCGCCTCCCACTCCTCGAACACAGGACCGAGATCCAAGTAAACAATATCATCGTCGCCGATACGCCGATCGGTGCTCTCTTCGTGGTAGGTCAGCAGTGTGTTGGGTCCGGCGCGGGCGATCCGCTTATGCCAATGACGGCTCACGCCAAAACGCGACTGCGCGAGTGCGTGGATCTCTGCCGTCAGCTCGCTTTCAAGTTTCCCGGCGCTCACCATTCCGCGATCCACGATCTCCGCGAACAGGGCTTCGGCTTTGATCTGCGCGGCGAGCAACTGTCTCGATACGGCGTCCATGGATACGACGTCCATCAATTCAATGCCTGATCCAGCATTTCAATCCAGTGCAGCACCTTTGTCGAGGTCCCGGACTGCAAGTGCTGAATACAGCCGACGTTGGCGGATAAAATGAATTGGGGTTCGAGCTTGGCCAGATTGAGCAGCTTCCGATCTCGGAGCTGTGTGGCGATCTGCGGTTGCAAGACAGAGTAGGCACCCGCTGAGCCGCAACACAAATGGCTTTCATCGTAGGCCGCCGAGACATCGAAACCCAATGCGCGCAATTGCGTCTCCACCACGCCGCGTAATCGCTGACCGTGCTGCAGCGTGCAGGGCGCGTGAAAAGCAGCACGAGCATTAAGGTTGGCGCGCAGCCGCTCCTTGAGCGCCGGCACCATCGGCGGCAGGAGTTCGCTCAAATCCCGTGCCAGTGCGCTGATGCGCCGCGCTCGCTCAGAGTACACCGCATCGTGTGCCAAGGCGTGTCCATACTCCTTGATCGCGAGGGCGCAGGCGCTGGCGGAAGAAATGATGGCTTCGATTTCTCCTGATGCCAGCTGCGGAGTCCACGCATCGATATTGCGCCGCATGTCCTCGAGGCCGCCTTGGCTGTCGCTCAAGTGCGTCCGCAGGGCGCCACAACAACCGGTGCCGGCGGCATACACGGCCTGGATGCCCGCAGCGTCGAGCACACGCTCGGTCGCCCGATCAATATTGGGCAACATCGCAGGCTGCACGCAGCCCTGCAGTATCAATACTTTGCGGGTCCGTGCAGCGCGCGCGGTATCGGCAATCCGGCCGCTCACTCGCGCCGGCACTTTGTTCTTTAGAATCCTGGGCAACAACGGCCGTAACGCCTGCCCAAGCCGCAGCGCCGGAGCGAACCAGGACGAAGTCAGTCCTTGCCGCAAGGACCAGCGAACGGCCCTCTCGATCGGCGGACGCTCTACGCGCTCCGCCACGAATTTTCTGCCGATATCAACCAAGTGCCCGTATTCAACGCCGCTCGGGCAGGTTGTCTGGCAATTGAGGCAGGTCAAGCAGCGGTCCAAATGCTGCTGCGTGCTGCGCGTGACTTCGGCGCCTTCGAGCATTTGCTTGATGAGATAAATGCGGCCTCGCGGACCATCGAGTTCATCGCCCAGCAACTGATAGGTAGGACAGGTCGCATTACAGAATCCGCAGTGCACGCATTTGCGCAGGATGGCGGCCGCTTCCTTGGCCTCTGGGCTTTCACTAAATTCCGGGCTTAAATGCGTCTGCATGGCGATCAAAGACCTTGGTATAGGCGCCCAGGGTTGAATATGCGCGCGGGATCGAAAGCTTGTTTTAGCGCTTGATGGGTGCGCATCAGCACCGTACCTAAGGGCGCAAAGACACCAAAAGATCGATCCGCCCCCTTGATCAGCGTCGCATGCCCGCCGGCGCGCGCGGCCGCCTCGCGCACTGCGGCCGGTTGAGCGGTTGTCCGCCACCAACGCTGCGCGCCGCCCCACTCGAGGAATTGTTCACCCGGGAGCTTGATCTCGGCTGTCACGGGCGGCACGGACAGGCGCCACAGAGCTTCGCCGCGCGCCAGATTTGCCTCTCCGACAGAGAAAAACTCGGCGCTCTGGTCCCGCACGCTCAACCACCAGGCATCGGCTGCGGATGCTTCCAGTCGCTCCCCGCCCAGCCGCTCGCAAGCTGCCGCAACCGCGGCGCGCGCGCCGCTAAGACGGACGCGAAGCTGACCTGCGTACCACGCTGTGGCATTGATCGGCAGGGGCTGCGCCGCCCAGCGGCTCAAGGCCTCACGCGCTCGCGCCTCATCCCATTCAAACCTCAAGGTTTCCGTGCCCACGCTCGTCGGCAATACCTTCAGCGACACCTCGCAAATGACGCCGAGGATGCCCAAGGCTCCGACCATCAAACGCGACACGTCATAGCCGGCGACGTTCTTTGTCACCTGTCCGCCGAAGGTCAGAATTTCGCCGCGTCCATTGAGAAGGACTAAGCCGAGCACATGATCGCGTACGGACCCGACGCTGGCGCGCGAGGGGCCTGACAATCCGGCCGCCACCATGCCACCGACCGTGCCTCCCGGCGCAAAGCGCGGCGGTTCAAACGGCAGGCACTGCCCATGTTCCTCGAGTGCCGCCTCTAAATCCCGAAGCGGCGTGCCCGCCCGCGCCGTCACGACCAGCTCTGTGGGTTCGTAACAGGTAATGCCCGACAGCGGCGTCATGTCGAGAGGCGCGCCGGCCGGCGACTCGCCATAAAATCGCTTGGTGCCGCCGCCGCGAATATCGAGCGGCGCACGCTGCTCACGCGCGACGGCGACTTGATCGATGAGACGCGCAAGCGCGGGCTCTTGGGCGTCCATCAGAATCTTGGCAACTCAGGAAACGGCAGCATCCCGCGATGAACATGCATCTTTCCATATTCCGCGCAGCGATGCAGCGTCGGAATCACTTTTCCGGGATTGAGCAATTCGAGCGGATCAAAGGCCCGCTTTACCCCCATGAACTGCGCGCGCTCGGCCTCGGAGAATTGCACGCACATTGAGTTCAGTTTCTCCACACCGACGCCATGCTCGCCCGTGACGGTGCCGCCAAGCCGGACGCTCGTCTCGAGAAT